>Ga0208735_100047_pt1 | contig 79043 bp, 78 predicted proteins | sample Subbio12Aug_8Aab_FD_184829 | JGI IMG/M metagenome (GOLD analysis project Ga0208735, IMG submission 184829) | Serpentinite rock and fluid subsurface biosphere microbial communities from McLaughlin Reserve, California, USA - CR12Aug_8Aab (SPAdes) | ecosystem: Environmental > Terrestrial > Deep... | reverse complement strand
CCCGCAACGCCTGCCGCGGCAGGGTCGGCGCCGGCATCCTGCGCCGCTTCCGGCGCGTTCCCCTGCGCCCAGCCTTTCAGCAGGCCCTGCAGGCGGGTGTGCAGCAGCTCGGGCGTGGGGGTGGCGCTCAGCACGCGCTCGAGCGCTTCGCGCTTTCTGGCCGGCGTCAGGTCGGTCTGGCGCGCCTCGAGGCGCAGCACCAGGTCGCGGATCAGCGCCGACCAGTTGGGCGGCTCGGCCGCGTTCCGGTTCAGCAGGTCGGTCAGCGCGCTCTGGACGCCTTCCCAGTTGCGCGCGCCGATGGCGCCGTCGAGCTGGCGCGCGAAGCGCAGCTGTTCTGGCGTGGCGCGCGGCAGGGCGGCGGCGAGCGCTTTGAGAGGTTTTTCGGGAAAGTTCTCGTGCTCGGCGGTGCCGGCGATCTCGTGATAAAGCGCCCGGTAGTTGTCGGGCGTCGGCACAGTGCGCTGCTGCGCCAGGCGCTTGAGGGTTTCGCGCGCGATCTCGAACGGACTCATCTGGACGGCTTATTCGACCAGGCCGTGGCGCAGGCCGTAGTGGATGAGTTCGGCGGTGCTCTTGAGCCCCATCTTTTCCAGCAGGCGGGCGCGGTAGGTGCTGACGGTGGCGACGCCGAGATTGAGCTCTTCCGCCACCTGGGTGAGCGGCTTGCCCTTGGCGATCAGCACCAGCACCTGGTATTCGCGGTCGGTGATGCGCTCGTGCGGCAGTTTCTCGGTGTCGTCGGAGATTGCCTCGGCGAGCTGCTGCGCGACGCCCGGGCTGACATATTTCTTGCCCCGCGCGACCTGGCGGATCGCCGTGACGAGCTGGTCCGGGGCGCTCTGCTTGGTGAGGTAGCCGGAAGCGCCGGCCTTCAGCGCGCGCAGCGCATACTGCTCCTCCGGATGCATGCTGAGGATCAGCACCGGCTGACGGGGGAATTCGCGCTTGAGCTGCTTGAGCGTGTCGATGCCGTTGCGGTTGGGCATGGAGATGTCGAGCAGGAAGACATCCCATTCGGTCTGGCGCGCGACCTGCAGGGCATCGCCGCCGTCGTCGGCCTCCCCGGCGACGACCAGATCCTCGGTCTCGGAAAAAATCTGTTTGAAACCCTGGCGCACGATGGCGTGGTCGTCGGCGATGAGGACGCGAATTTTTTCCGGCATGTCAGAACAGATCCTGCTGTACGGCCTCTTCGGGTTCGCTGGGCACGGCTTCGTGGCTGCGGCGTTCGGGCACTTTCAGCATCAGCAGCGCGCCCCCCTGCTCCGCGGTGGCGATGTGGAAAACGCCGGCGAGACCCTGCACCCGCTCGCGGATGCCGCGCAGGCCGAAGGATTTGGGCTTCTCCATATCGCGCTCGGCGATGCCGCGACCGTTGTCGCGAATCTCCAGTGCGATGTTACCCGGTTCGCGTCTGAGACGCACGACGACGAGCGTGGCGCGCGCGTGCTTGGCGACGTTGGTAAGGGCCTCCTGGACGATGCGGAACAGCGCCAGCGAGGTGTCGGCATCCGGCTCGCTGCCCTCGTCGCACTGCGCGCGGCAGGAGATGCCCGTGCTGTGGGCGAAGTCGTCGGCCTGGCACTCGATCGCCGCCGCCAGGCCGAATTCCTTGAGGATGCCGGGACGCAGCTGGCGCGCCACCCGGCCGGCCGTGCCGATGGCCTGGTCGAGCAGGTTCTCGATCGAATGCGCCTTGCCGCTCAGCTCCGCGGGCAGCTTGCTGGCCAACAGCGCCGCCTCGATCTTGAGGCGGACGAGGATGCTGCCGAGTTCGTCGTGGATGTCGCGGGCGATCTTTTCCCGCTCCTCCTCCTTGGCGGCCTCGAGGTGGAAGGACAGGGCGGCGAGCTGGGCGCGCGATTCGCGCAGCGCCGCCTCGGTGTTCTTGGCGCCCGAGATGTTGGTCGCGATGCCGGTCCACAGCACCGTGCCGGCGTCGCCGCGATGGGGCAGGGAGCGCATGTCGATCCAGCGTTCGCCATCCTTGAGACGGCCTTCCCAGAACAGCGGATTGCCGCTGCGGGCGGATTCTTCGAGCGCCTCGACCAGCGCGCGGCGATCGGTCGCCAGCAGGGTGTCGAAAAAGCGCCGGGCTGCGCCGCGCAGCTCGTGCTGGGAAACGCCCAGCAGGCGCACGCAGCCTTCGCTGACATAGAGGAAGCGGTAGCCTCCCTGCGCGTCCCGCTGCAGGTTGAAGACCAGGCCGGGCAGGTTGGTGGCCAGCGCGCGGAAGCGCGCCTCGCTGTCATGCAGCATTTCCAGCGCCGCGCGGTGATCGGCGCGCTGGGCGGTTTCGCGCAGCGCACGCTCGACCGAGACAGGCAGCCGCTCGAGCCGGTCGAGAAACACGATGTCGTGCGCGCCGCCGCGCAGGGCCTTCATCGCCGCGCGCTGGTCGGTCGCGTCGGCCAGGACGATCAGCGGGGTGGCGAGATTACGGTCGTTGAGCGTCTTGAGCGTCGCGGCCGGGGTGCACCCGGCATGCCCGAGGCTGTGGAGCACGGCATCCCAGCGCTGCTCGCGCAGTCTCGCGCGCAGCGGCGCCAGGCCGGCCACCGGGGCGAAATCCGGCCGTGGCCCGTCCCCGCGCCAGGCCGCGCAGAGCTGCTCGGCCAGTGCGGGTGAACTGCCCACCAGCAGCAGATGCAGCGGGATGTCGCGGTTGGGCGGAGTGGCTTGCATCCGGAATAAATCGGTCGGTCGGGAGGGGGGCTCGGGAGAGGCCGATTCTAGGGTAAACGGGTGGGCCGCTCGGATATAATCCGCACCGCCATGCCGGCATAGCTCAGTGGGTAGAGCAACCGCCTTGTAAGCGGTAGGTCGCCAGTTCGAATCCGGTTGCCGGCACCAGATTCCCTCGACTTGCCGAAGTCCGGACGGCCGATTCGATGAGCGCAAAAATCCGATTCATTCTCGCCGTGGTCATTCTCGTGCTGCTGATCACGGGACCGTTCCTGCTGACGGTCGCCGTCGTCCATGGCGAGCTGCCGGGCGAGGAGAGAGCCTCTTTCGCCGCCGCGATGGAGCGCTGGCTGCCGATCGGCGGCATGCTGACGCTGCTGGCGCTGGTTCTCGGTCTCCAGCTGCTGCGCGCGCTGTTCCGCCAGTATGTGCGCGGCCTGATGGCGCTGGCGGAAAGTCTGCGCCTGATGCTGGGCGCCAACCGCAATTTCCGCGTCGCGCCGGCCGGGCCGCCGGAACTGCGCGCGCTCGGTCGCGCCGCCAACGACCTGGCCCAGCAGCGCGATGCCCTGCTCGACGACGTCGAAGCGCGCATCGCGCAGGCCAAGGCGGCGGTCGAGGAGGAGAAAAACCGGCTCGCCGCGCTGGTGGCCGATTTGCCCTTGCCGGTGGTCGTCTGCAATCTCGACGGTCGCATCCTGCTCTACAACAACCGCGCCCGCCTGCAGGCGGGCGCGCTGGCGCCCGACGCCCATGCCGCTGGCGCCCTGATCGGCCTGGGCCGCTCGATCCATGGCGTGTTCGACCGTTCGCTGATCGGTCATGCGCTGGAAACCCTGCGGCATCGCCTCGAACGCACGGGCAGCCAGCCGCTCGCGCATTTCGTCACCACCACGCGCGCCGGCCAGCTGATTCGCGTCCAGATGACGCCGGTGCTGGCGGCTGCGGCGGCCACGGAGGAAGAGGGCGGGGCCGCGCAACGGAGCATTGGCGGCTATGTGCTGGTGATGGAGAACATCACCAAGATGCTGGAGACCGGCGCGCAGTGCGACCGCACGGTGCAGTTGCTCGCCGACGACACGCGCACCGCCCTGGCGGGAGTGCGCGCCGGCCTGCAGGCCCTGCGCGGCGCAACCGATCTGGCACAGGTCGCGAATGCCGCCGATGCGATCCATGACGAAGTGCAGATTCTCACCGTACGGCTCAACCGCGCCGCCCAGGACTACGCCAGCACGCTGGTGAGCCGCTGGCCGCTCGAGGAGATGTTGGGCGCCGATCTCGTCACGGCGGTGAGCCGCCGCATCGAGGGGCGGCTGGGCATTACCGCCAAGATCGACGATGTCGCGCCCGACCTGTGGGTGAGGGTCGACAGCTATGCCCTCACCCAGGCGATGTGTTTTCTCGCCGCCAAGCTGGAGGAAAGCTTCAATATCCGGCTGGTGCGGCTGCGGCTTCTCGGCGCGCGCCCCGCGGTACTGCTCGAGCTGCGCTGGGCCGGCACGGCGGTGTCGAACGAAACCCTGCTGGGCTGGCAGATCGAGCCGATGACGGTGGCCGGCGAGACGACCCCGCTGACGCTGCGCGACGTGACCGACCGCCACGGCGGCCAGCTCTCTTGCGGCCGCGCCTCGGCGATCCAGCAGTCCTTCTTCCGCATCGAGATCCCCGCCGCCCAAGTCCAGGAGGTCGGCGACAGGGCCGCGCTGGTGCAGGTCGAGAGCCGGCCGGAGTTCTACGATTTCGACCTGTTCCATCGCGCCGGCGAGGATCACGCCAACGACGATACGCCGCTGGCGAGCCTGACCTACACGGTGTTCGATACCGAGACGACCGGCCTGCAGCCTTCGGAAGGCGACGAAATCATCCAGATCGGCGCGGTGCGCATCGTCAACGGCCGCCTGCTGCGCCACGAGAACATCGACCAGATCATCGATCCGCAGCGCCGGCTGCGGCCCGAGGGCATTCCGATCCACGGCATCACCGAGGAGATGGTGCGCGGCCAGCCGACCCTCGCAACCCTCCTGCCGCAGTTCCACGCGTTCTGCGCGGGTACGGTGCTGGTGGCCCACAACGCGGCCTTCGACATGCGCTTCCTGCAACTCAAGGAGGACAAGCTCGGCATCCGCTTCACCCAGCCGGTGCTCGACACGCTGCTGCTGTCCGCGGTGATCCATCCGAACCAGGAATCGCACAAGCTCGAGGCGATCGCCGAACGGCTCGGCATCACGATCATCGGCCGCCACACCGCGCTGGGCGACGCGATCGTCACCGCCGAGGTCTTCCTGCGCATGCTGCCGGCGCTGGCCGACATGGGCATCCATACGCTTGGCGAGGCGCGCGCCGCCGCCGAGAAGACCTATTACGCCCGCGTCAAATACTGACCGATGCCGTCCCGCCAGCGCCGACTTTCGCCATGGAACTGCTGATCGCCTTCAGCGCCGGTCTGCTGCTCGGCGCCGGGCTGATGTGGCTGGCGCGCGGCGCGCTGGCGAATGCCTTCCGCGCGCTGTCGGCCGAGGCGCTCCAGCGCAACAACCAGGCCTTTCTCGATCTGGCGAAGACCGCCCTGGAAAGGCAGCAGTCGGTTTCGCAGAACGAGCTGGAAAAACGCCAGCAGGCGATCGGCGAGCTGGTCATGCCGATCCGCAGCACCCTGGAAAAATTCGAGCAGCAGGTGCAGGGGGTCGAGAAGGCGCGCATCGATGCCTATGCGACGCTCTTCGAGCAGGTGCGCGCCCTGGCCGACGGGCAGGGCCAGTTGCGCAAGGAAACCGCCAACCTCGTGCGTGCCCTGCGCGCGCCGCATGCGCGCGGCCGCTGGGGCGAACTGCAGCTCAAGCGGGTCGTCGAGATGGCCGGCATGCTCGACCACTGCGACTTTTACGAACAGGAATCGGCTGACAATATTCACGCGGGAGACGGCAAGCTGCGCCCCGACCTGATCGTGCGCCTGCCCGGCGGCAAGCAACTGGTCGTCGATGCCAAGGCGCCGCTCGCCGCCTATCTCGATGCCATCGAGGCGCCGGACGACGAGACCCGCCGCAAGAAGCTGGCCGACCACGCGCGCCAGGTGCGCGAGCACATCGCCAAGCTGTCGAAAAAGTCCTACTGGGAGCAGTTCCAGCCGGCGCCGGACTTCGTCGTGCTGTTCCTGCCCGGCGAGATGTTCTACAGTGCGGCGCTCGAAGCCGATCCGTCACTGATCGAAAGCGGCGTCGAACAGCGCGTCATCCTCGCCACGCCGACCACGCTGATCGCCCTGCTGCGCGCCGCGGCCTATGGCTGGCAGCAGGAAGCGCTGGCCGAAAATGCCCAGCAGATCTCCCAGCTCGGCAAGGAACTCCACGACCGCATCGCCACGCTCGCCGACCACTGGGCCGGCGTCGGCAAGAACCTGACGGAAGCGGTATCCGCCTACAACAAGGCGACCGGCTCGCTCGAAAGCCGCGTGCTGGTGACGGCGCGCAAGTTCCGCGACCTGCAGGCCGTGACGGGGGACAAGGAGATTCGCGACCTGGGCCCGGTCGAGGCGGCGCCGCGCCTGCCGCAGGACCCGGCCGGCTGAACCAGAGGCTACGGTTGGCCGGCGCGGATGCTTTCGGCGGCCCGCCGGTAGAGTTGCAGAGCCTCTTGCCGCCTGCCTTCGTTTTCGGCCGCGCGCGCCCGTTCCAGCAGTTGATCGACGCTCCGGGCATCGCTTTCGGCATAGGTGATCGAAAGCGACTGCTTTTCTGGGGCGGCACGCCTGGCGCGAATCACCAGTGCCTTGGGCTCGCGCGCCTTTTTCTGGCCGCCCGCCGCCGTCTTGCCGGCGCCGACTTTCTGCGGTTCCTGGCGGGTTTTCAGTTCCGACCAGGCTTGTTGATAGAGCAGCAGGGCCGCGTCGCGCTTGCCGTCCATTTCCGCCAGCCGCGCCTTGCGCAGCAGTTCGTCCGCGCGGTCGGGCGCAGGGTGCGAGCGTGCCGGCGGCGGCAGCGGCTGTTCCGCAGCCTGGCGGACCAGTGCGGCGAAGTTCGCGGCGCCGGTGAAGGTGCGGGCGATGTCGTAGTGGCCTTGCCGCATCGCCCAGGCCACCGCATCCTCGCCGTAGTCGTTCTTCAGCGCCGGGTTCGCGCCGGCTTCGAGCAGGCGTTTGGCGAGGTCGGCATGGCCTTCGCGCGCGGCCATCATGACGACGGTGGAACCGTTGGTCGAGCGGGCATTGATGTCGGCTCCGGAACCCAGCAGCGTTTCGACGAGCGCGCCGTGGCCGCCGAAACTCGCATAGTGCAGCGCGGTCCATTGGCGTGCTTCGCCACTGCCGCGATTCGGCTGCGCGCCGCGGTCGAGCAGCCAGCGGACGGCGTCCCGGCGATTTTTCCACGCCGCGAGCATCAGTGCGGTTTCGCCGAAGCGGTTGGCGCGATCGAGGTCCGCGCCGCGCCGGTGAAACAGTTCCATCAGCGGAATGTTGCCTTCCCAGGCGCCGATCATCAGGCCGGTGCCGATCAGGTGGCCCTCGAAATCCGGCTCGAGGCCCGCGTCGAGCCAGGCCGTCGCCTGCTTGAGGTCGCCCAGTTCGAGCGCGATGGAAAAGCGCACCGGGTCGGGCAGTTCGGCACGCGCCGCGGGCAGGAGCGCAGCGCACAGGAGGCAGGCGAGGAGCAGGTTTTTCACGCGGTGCAGTCTACCGCGCTGCGGTAGCATTGACCGATGACGACGACGCGTTTCGGCGGGGCGCTGGCGGCCAGCATTGCCTTGCATTTGGCTGTCATACTTCCGGCCGACGGGTGGCTGCCCCGCCAGCCTGCGCCGCTGCCGCCCTTGTCCGTGCGGCTGCCGCCGACCGAACTGGCGCACGCGCTCGCCACGCAGCCGGAAATCCCCGATAGGCCGCCGGCTGCCGTCCCGCCGCCGCCGACCTTGCGGTCTGGCGAAAAGCCGCGCGAACTCGAGGGGCGGGCATTCGATACGGCGCTGGCCGCGCTGGCGCGCGAGGAGTTCTACCCGCGCGAGGCGATCGAACGCGGTCTCGAGGGACGCGTCGTGCTGCTGCTGACGCTCGCTGCCGATGGGCGCGTCACCGGCATCGAAGTGGCGAGCGGCTCCGGGCACCCGATCCTCGACGCTGCGGCGCTGCGGGCGGCGGCACGCATTGCTTCCCTCCCCGGCGGGCGGCGGCAGGCGCTGCTGCCGGTAGAGTTCCGGCTCGAATGAACCCGCCCGGTGGGGTGGAAACCTCAGCTTTTCAGCAGGACGCGGTCGAGCAACTTTGGGTCGGCAGCCGGCGCGCCAGCCAGCCGGGGCCGGCCCGGCTGCCGGCCATGCCTTCCGGCACGTGATAGGCCTGGGTGAATCCCTGCGTCTCGAGAAAGCGCAGAACCTGCCCGGTGCGATTGCCGGTGCGGCAGATCAGGGCGATTTTCGCCGTCCTGTCGCCGCCGACTTTCGCCAGCACCTCGTCGAGAAAACCCTGCGCGCCGCGCGGATGGATCATGTTGATGAGCGTGGCGCCATGGGCGACGCCGGTCTGCTTCCATTCCGGCGGGGTGCGGATGTCGATCAGCGTCAGTTTGCCCTGGCGCGCGGCTTCCAGGGCTTCGGGTGCGCTGATTTCCTTGGCGGCGGCGGGCAGGGCGGCCAGGGCGGCCAGGACAACGGCCGCGCGGAACGGTTGCAGCATGGGCGAGTCCCTCCGGATGCGAAGGCTCATATTCTAGCGGATGGCTTGGTATAGTCAGAGGCGATGCTCGCCTACCTGATCCGCCGCCTGCTCTATGCTCTGCCGATCCTGATCGGCGTGAATGTCATTACCTTCAGCTTGTTCTTCGTCGTCAACACGCCTGACGACGTGGCGCGCATGCAGCTGGGCGCCAAACACGTGACGCCCGCGGCGATCGAGAAATGGAAGGCCGAGCGCGGTTACGACAAACCCCTGTTCTTCAACCCGGCCGCGGCCGGCGGCGCGCAGCTCACCGAGACCATCTTCTTCGAGAAGTCGGTGCGGATGTTCATGCTCGACTTCGGTCGCGCCGACGACGGCCGCGACATCGCGCGCGAGATCCGGCTGCGCATGGGGCCGAGCCTGGCGGTGGCCGTGCCGGTGTTCGTACTCGGGCTGTGGGCGGCGATTTCCTTCGCCTTGCTGCTGGTCTATTTCCGCGCCACCCCTCTCGATTTCGCCGGCGTGGTGCTGTGCGTGGCAATGATGTCGATCTCCGGCCTGTTCTACATCATCGGCGGCCAGTGGCTGGTGGCCAAGGTCTGGCAGCTCGTGCCGATTTCCGGCTACGCGGGGGGGCTGGCGGCGGCGCAGTTCATCGTCCTGCCGGTGATCGTCAGTGTGCTGGCCGGCCTGGGTGCGTCGACGCGCTGGTACCGGACGATCTTCCTCGAGGAATACACGAAGGACCACGTGCGCACCGCACGCGCCAAGGGCCTGCCGGAACGCCTCGTACTGTTCCGCCACGTGCTGAGGAACGCCCTGATCCCGATCCTCACCGGCGCGGTGGTGCTGATTCCGGCGCTGTTCATGGGCAGCCTGCTGATCGAGGCGTTTTTCGGCATCCCGGGGCTCGGCAGCTACACCATCGACGCGATCCACGCGCAGGACTTCGCCGTGGTGCGCGCGATGGTATTCATCGGCTCGGCGCTCTACATCGTCGGCCTGCTGCTGACCGACATCTCCTACACCCTGGCCGACCCCAGGATCCGCCTGCAATGATGTTCAAGCCGGTTCTGCTCTGGTCGGACGCGCTGTTTTTTCTGCTCATCGCGGTGGCGCTCGCCAGCGTTTTCTATATCCGGCGCGACGAGCACCTGCGCCTGGGCTGGCGCAAGGTCGGACAGAGCCGGGTCGGCATGGCGGCCGCCACGCTGCTGCTGGTCTTCGTCGGCATCGCCCTGCTCGACTCGCTCCACTACCGCGAGCGCCTGCCCGGCCCGCAGGCGACCTACGCGGTGGAAGTGCGCTCCGCCCTCGACGCGCTGCTCGGCGGCCTGCGCAGCGGCGCGGAGAAGACCTACTCGGCGCCGCTGGCGACGCATTCCTTCGCCAAGGAAACGCTCGACCACGATGCCGGCCGCGACTTCCCCCGCCTCCGGCATGGCGGCGCCCATCTCGGCGCAAGCGCCGAGGGCTGGGGTGCGGACGTGGTGCGCCGCATCGTCCAGGGTCTCGGCATCGGGCTGATCGTCTGGCTCGGCCTGTGGCTGGCCGGCGCGCCGCTGCGCCGCGCCGCGCCGCATCTGGCCTGGGATGCGGTGTTCGTCACCCTGCTGGCGCTGTGTCTGACCGCGGGAGCGGTCGCCCTGCTGGCCCAGGGCTATCACGTGCTCGGCACCGACAAGGTCGGCCAGGACGTGCTCTATCTCACGCTCAAGAGCATCCGCACCGGCCTCTTGATCGGCACGCTGACGACGCTGATCATGCTGCCGGCGGCCGTGTTCCTCGGCCTGCTGGCCGGCTATGCGGGCGGCTGGATCGACGACCTCATCCAGTATCTCTACACCACGCTCAACTCGATTCCCGGCGTGCTGCTGATCGCCGCCGCGGTGCTGATGATGCAGGTGGTGATCGACACCAACCCCGAGTGGTTCGCCACCGCGGCCGAGCGCGCCGACGCGCGCTTCCTCGCCCTCTGCGCGATTCTCGGCATCACCAGCTGGACCGGACTGTGCCGCCTGCTGCGCGGCGAGGCGCTCAAGCTGCGCGAGATGGAATATGTGCAGGCGGCGCGCGCGCTGGGCGTCTCCCACGCGCGCATCCTGGCGCGCCATGTCCTGCCCAACGTCATGCACATCGTCATGATCGCGATCGTCATGGACTTTTCCGGCCTCGTGCTGGCCGAGGCGGTGCTGTCCTACGTCGGCATCGGCGTCGATCCGACCACCATCAGTTTCGGCACGATGATCAACAGCGCGCGCATGGAACTGGCGCGCGAGCCGATGGTGTGGTGGTCGCTGGCAGCCGCCTTCGTCTTCATGTTCGCGCTGGTGCTGGCGGCCAACCTGTTCGCCGATGCAGTGCGCGACGCCTTTGATCCGCGGGCCGTGAAATGACGCTGCTCCGTGTGCGCGACCTCGCCGTGAGCATCGGCGCCGTCCGGCCGGTGGCCGGCGTCGGTTTCGAGATCGCCCGGGGGGAAACCTTCGCCCTGCTCGGCGAATCGGGTTGCGGCAAGTCGCTGACCGCGCTGGCGCTGATGCGCCTGCTGCCGGCCGCGGCGCGCATCGAGCGCGGCAGCGTAAAATTCGCCGGCAACGAACTCTGCGGCTTCACGGAAGCGCAGATGCGTGCCATGCGCGGCGGCAGGATCGGCATGATCTTCCAGGAGCCGGGCACCAGTCTCAATCCGGTGCTGACGGTCGGCGCCCAGATCGCCGAGGCCCTGCGCCAGCACACCGGCCGGGCGGCGACCGAGCGCGTCGTCGAGCTGCTCGCCGCCGTCGGCATTCCAGAGCCGGCGCAGCGCGCCGCCGAATACCCGTTCCAGATGTCCGGCGGCATGAAACAACGCGCCATGATCGCGATGGCGCTGGCCGGCGAGCCGGAGCTCCTGATCGCCGACGAACCGACCACCGCGCTCGACGTGACGATCCAGGCGCAGGTGCTCGATCTGCTGCGCGACCTGCAACGCCGGCGCGGCATGGCGCTGCTGCTGATCACCCACGACCTCGGCATCGTCGCGCGCATGGCGGATCGCGTGGGCGTGATGCGCGCCGGCCGGCTCGTCGAGGTGGCGAAAAAAGAGGATTTCTTCCGCGCCCCGGCGCACCCGTATTCGCGCGAACTGTTCGCCGCGCTGCCCGAGAATCTGCCGGCGCCGGAAAAGTCGGCGCCGGCGGGACGGCCCGCGCTGCTCGCGGTGCGCGACTTGCGGGTCCATTTTCCCATCCGCCGCGGCGTGTTCCGGCGCACCGTCGGTCATGTCCGCGCGGTCGATGGCGTCGACCTCGAACTGGCCGCCGCCCGCACCCTGGCGCTGGTGGGCGAATCGGGCTGCGGCAAGACGACGCTGGGCAAGGCCATCCTCGGACTGCAGGAGAAGACCGAGGGGGCGGTGAGTCTTGCCGGCCGGCGCCGCACGGGATTGGTTCCGGCGCAAATGCAGATGGTGTTTCAGGATCCGTTCGGCTCGCTCAATCCGCGCATGCGCATCGGCGCGATCATTGCCGAGGGGCGGGCGGATGCGGATGTCGATGCCTTGCTGGCGCAGGTCGGACTGTCCGCGGCGATGAAGATGAGATATCCGCACGAGTTTTCCGGCGGGCAGCGCCAGCGCATCGCCATCGCGCGCGCGCTGGCCGTCGGGCCGCAGCTGCTGATCTGCGACGAGCCGACCAGCGCGCTCGATGTTTCGGTCCAGGCGCAGGTTCTCGCCTTGCTGGTCGATCTGCAGCAGCGGCTGGGTCTGGCCTATCTTTTCATCACGCACAACATTTCGGTCGTCGCCTTCCTCGCCCATGAGGTCGCGGTGATGTATCTGGGCCGCATCGTCGAGCGCGGCACGGCGGACGAGGTGCTGCGCGACGCGCGCCATCCTTACACGCGCGCCCTGCTGGCGGCCGTGCCGCGCATCGACGGGCAGGAAGGCGAGCGCCTGCTGGCGCCGGGCGATCCGCCCTCGCCGGTCCATCCGCCGGCGGGCTGTCATTTCCACCCGCGCTGCCCGCGCGCGACGGCACGCTGCCAGGCCGACTACCCGGCGACTTCCGTGCTGTCGGAAACGCATCAGGTGCGCTGTTTTTTCCCGGACTAACGGGACGCCGCTGCCGGCCGGGCGGCGGGCCGGGCGGGCGAGGACTTGGCGGCGGCGGGCTTGGCGGGCGCCGCCTGGGTCCGTTTTTTCCTGACCGTGCTGCGCTTGCCGGCGGCCGGCGCGGTGGCGGCTTTTTCCCGGGGGGCGGCGGGCAACAGGTGGGTAATCCTTTCGGCCGCCTGGCTGCCGGGGCGCGGCGCCAACAGCGTGAACCCGGGACGGATGCGGGCGCGCGGACGGATGCCATTGACCTGGCGCAGGCGCGCTTCGCTGATCTTGAAACGGGCGGCTACCTGCGCCAGCGTCTCGCCCTTCTTCATCGTATGGGTCAGCCAGTCGGACAGCGGTTTTTCCTCGGCGATGTAGTTCCACAGGTTGGCGTGGAAGGTGTCGACGTTTTCCACGGGCAGGATCAGCGGCCCGCCCCGATGGGCGTAGATCACCGGTCGATGATAGGCCGGGTTGAGCGAGAGGAATTCCTCGACGGAGATTCCGGCCAGCCGTGCGGCGACGGCGACATCGATGCGCTCCGGCTTCATCACGGTTTCGAAATAGGGCTGGTTGGGAAGCGGCGGGAGGCGGAAGCCGAACAGCTCGGGCTGGGCGACGATGTTCTTGAGCGCCTGGAGCTTGGGCACGTAGTGGCGCGTTTCCGCCGGCATGGTCAGGCTGGCGTAGTCGGTCGGCAGGTTGCGCGCCCGGTTCCTCTCGATGGCGCGGCCGACCGCGCCCTCGCCCCAGTTGTAGGAAGCGAGCGCGAGGTGCCAGTCGCCGTGCATTTCGTAGATGCGCTGCAGGTAGGTGAGGGCGGCGTCGGTGGAGGCGACGATGTCGCGCCGCTCGTCGACCCACCAGTTCTGCTCGAGCCCGAAACTTTTCCCGGTCGAGGGAATGAACTGCCAGATGCCCACCGCGCGCGCGCGCGAGACGGCGCGCGGATTGAATGCGCTCTCCACCATGGGCAACAGGGCGAGCTCCATCGGCATGCCGCGTTTTTCCAGTTCCGCGACGATGTGGTAGAGGTAGCGCTCGCCGCGGCCGAAGAGGCGCGACAGCATCTCGGGACGGTTCAGGTACCACGACTGGCGATCGGCGACCAGGGGATGGTGCAGGTCGGGCATGCTGAAGCCGCGGCGGATGCGCTGCCAGAGGTCGTCGGGGGGGGCCGTGAGATCCAGCAGCGGGGCCAGCGGCGCCGGTTTCAGCGTGGCGGCGTCGAGGGGCGGCTTCGCCTGCCGCGCCCCGTCCGGCGCCAGGCGCCGGGCATCGGTCGGTTGGCGCGGCAGGGAGTCGATGGGGAGCGATGGAGCCGCCGTGCCGTCATGCCATGTCGGGGCGTCCACGGCAGCCGGTCGGGGGGTGGCGCAGGCGACGACCAGGGGCAGCGCCGCAAGCAGGCGAAGGACGCGCAGTGCGCGAAAACAGGCGGGGAAGATCATGGGCAGAGGAGGGCGACGGCCGAACCGACCCGCGCAGTCTACGGCAGAGCGCCGCTCACCGGGGCCGCTTGCCGTCCCGATCAGACCGGCAATCGTCGTCCTGATCGGGGGGCATGGCGAGATGTCAGTCGGCCAGCCCGCGTACGATGAGCACCGACACGCCGACCTTGCGCACCAGATTTTCGGCCACGCTGCCGATCAGCAGCCTGCGCACGCCGCGCCGACCGTGCGAGCCCACTACCAGCAGGTCGGCCCGCGAGTCTTCGACGGCTGCGGCGATCAGGTCGTCGGCGTGCTGGCCATGGCCGCGCAGCAGGCGCGTCGTCGCGCCGACCCCGGCCGTCTCGGCCTGCGCGACGGCACGCACGAGCACCTCCTCGCCGCCCGAGACCAGCACGTGCTTCAGTTCGTGCGTGCCGGCACTGTCGCCGGCAGTGAAAACATGCACGAGATGTTCGTCGATGGCATGAGCGATGTCGAGGCTGGCGCCGTGCACCTTGGCGAGCGTGATGGCTTCCTGCAGAGCCTTGTGCGAGGTTTCGCTGTCGTCGATGGCGACGAGGATGTGTCGGTACATGAAGTGCTCTCCGTTCCGGTCAATCCATTCCGCGCGCCGCACTTTGCGGGGTCACGAACTTCTTTTGAATCACGAATACGACGATCACCGTGGCCAGTCCGATCAGGTCGGAGGTCAGGCCGCCGCTGATCATGGCGAGTGACGCGACCAGCAGAATCCCGCGCAACACCCAGCCGACATTGCCGAAGAACCACCCCTGGATCGACGAAGCCAGCAGGAAGACGCCGAAGCCGGCCGTTGCGAAGCCGTGCAGGTTTTCGTACCAGGCGCCCTGCATCAGCATCGGCGGCGAATAGAAAAACATGAAGGGCACGACGAAGGCGGCCAGGCCGAACTTGAAGCTCTCGACGCTCGTCTTCATCGGGTCCGACTGCGCGATGGCGGCGCCCGCATAGGCGGCCAGCGCCACCGGGGGCGTGATGGCCGAAATCACCGCGTAGTAGAAGATGAAGAAGTGCGCCGTGAGCGGTTCGACGCCGAGCTGGATCAGGCCGGGCGCGATCACGCTCGCCGCCACGGCATAGGCGGCCGTGGTAGGCATGCCCATGCCGAGGATGATTGCGACGCACATGGCGAAGAACAGCGCGATAAGCTGGCTTTGCCCGGCGATGTCGAGCAGCATGGAAGAGAAACGCGTGCCGATGCCGGTCAGCGCGATCACGCCGACGATGACGCCCGCCGCCGCGCAGACGGCGACCAGCTGCAGGGACATGCGTGCGGCGATCTCGAAGGCGTAGAGAATTTCCTTGATTCCCATGCGGAACGGCGTAAACCAGCTCACGACGGCAGCGGCGACCATCGCCAGCGTACCGGCGCGAATCACCGAGTAGTTCATGAACAGGGCGCCGATCAGGATCACGATCGGGATGAACAGGAAAGCCTGGCGGACCAGCCGGCCAAACTTCGGCAGTTCCTCGCGCGGCAGGCCGCGCATGCCTTGCTTGAGAGCTTCCTTGTCCACCATGAAGTAGACGGAAAGAAAATACAGAAGGGCGGGGATGATCGCGGCGATGACGATTTCGGAGTAGGGAATGCCGGTGATCTCGGCCATGATGAAGGCGCCGGCCCCCATGACCGGCGGCAGGATCTGGCCGCCCGTCGAGGCGGCGGCCTCGACCGAGGCGGCTGTCTGCGGCTTGTAGCCCACCTTCTTCATCAGCGGGATCGTCAGCGAGCCGGTGGAGACGACGTTGCCGGCCGAGGTGCCGTTGATGGTACCCATCAGCGCCGACGAGAACACGGCCACCTTGGCCGGGCCGCCGCGCGCGCCGCCGGCGGCGGCGAAGGCAAAGTTCACGAAATACTCGCCGACACGGCTGGCCTGCAAAAAGGCCGCGAAGGTGATGAAGAGGATGATGTAGGTCGAGGAGATCGCCGTGGTCGCACCGAGCACGCCGTTGTCGGTGTACAGGAAGGCGAAGAAGCGCGCCGGCGCGTAGCCGCGGTGCTCGAGCACGCCGGGCAGCCAGGGGCCGACGAAGCCGTAGGCGATGAAGATGGCGACGATGACGACCAGCGCGAGACCGGCGAGGCGACGCGTCAGCTCGAGGATGAGCAGGATGCCGGCGATCGAGGCGTACATGTCGTTCGGATGCGGGAACACCTGGGCGCGCATGCGCAGGAATTCGGCGTGGGAAATGATGTAGAGGCCGACGGTGACGGCGGCGACGGCGAGGAGGGTGTCTGCCGCGCCCAGCTTGCCGCGGTCGTGCGCGGGCGCCAGCCAGGAGGCGACGATCGCCAGCACGGTGCCGGCGATGAGCGGGTAGCCAAAGGTATAGAGCATCTTGTCCGGCGGCGAGCCGGTGGGCACGCGGTCGTCGGTGACGATGGCGTAGAGGATCTGCAGCAGCGCGGTGAAGATGGCTGCGGCGGCGGGCAGCAGGCAGGCCCATTCCAGTGGCGAGAAGGAGCGTCGACCGATCGGTTGTGCCGTGAAGGCGCGCGCCGAGAAGTACAGGAAACCCAGCGCGAGACCGCCCGCGACGTGGCTGAGGCGATATACCCAGGTCTCCAGCGGGTAGAAATTCATCACGAAGACATGGAAGGCCGTGTAAAGCACGCAGGCTGCGGCGAAAGCCAGGCCCAGGCCACCGGTGAATACGCGCTGGTTGGCGACGACGACTTCGGCGTCGACACCGGCGGCAAGATTGTCCTTGTCGAGCGCTGGCGACGCGGCGGCCGCCGCGGGTGTTTCGCTGCTCATTGGGTGTTCTCCTCAATATCCCTTGGATGATTGTTGTTGACGGCAAAACCCGGCCGGAGGGGCGCCCCCTCCGGCTGGCTTGCGACGACGGACAGCAGGACGGCCGATCAGTCCTTCAATTTGGCGGGAATCGTGATGCCCTTTTCCTGGTAGTAGCGTACGGCGCCCTTATGGTAGGGCAGGAAGCTGTTGTTGCTCCAGTTCTGCAGCACCGTGCCCTTGGCGGCAGAGTGGATCTGCACCATGCGCGGATTGTTTTCCAGCACCAGCTTGGTGATCTCGTAGGCCAGGCTCTCCGGCATGTCCTTGTGGACTACGGCGAAATTCCACATCGCTACCGAGTTGTGGTCTTCCTTCTGCACCGTGTAGGTGTTGGCGGGAATCTTGAACGGCGACACTTCGGGGAAGGCCTTGACGATCTTGGCGTGCTCTCCCGGCGTGAAGGCGAACGTCACGACGTCGGCCTCGGCGGCGAGTTGGGAGAACGCACCGATCGGCAGACCGGCCGCGAACAGGAAAGCGTCGATCAGGCCGTCCTTGAGCTGGCTTGCCGCATCGGCGGCGCCGCTTTGGGAAATGCGGGCATCGACCCCCAGTTCCTTGAGGAAGCGCGGCCAGTAGCCGTCGGCGGTGCCGCCGGCGGGGCCGACGCTGACGCGCTTGCCCTTCAGGTCGGCAACCGACTTGATGTTCGACTTGCGCATGGCGACGGCGTGGAAGGGGGTTTCATACATCGCGAACAGGGCGCGCACGTCGGTGTGTTTGAGTCCGGGGGCAAGCGGGCTCTTGCCGATCCATGCTTCGTACATCGGGCCCATCGTCACCAGACCGATGTCGTGTTCCTTGTTCTGCACCAGCGTGGCATTGACCGTCGGGCCGCCGGTGACTTCGCCGCTGGCATTGATCTTCAGCGCCTCGCCGATGAAGCCGGCCAGGCCGTTGCCGTAGACGAAATACACCCCGCCCTGGCTGGCGGTACCAATGGTCAGGCTGCGCGGCCAGCCCTTGCGATCCTGCGCCATCACGCTGCCCGCAAGCAGGGCGGCTCCCGTGACGAAAGCGACGACAGTCTTCATTGCTTTGTTCATATGTCCCTTCTCCCTTCCTTTGTGGTGTAACCGTTTTTGGGTTTGACTGAAACGGCCGTATTGTATTCGGTGAAGCGGTATATCAACCCGGTTTTTCAAAATTCGGTTTTTCGAATTGCCGGGCGGGAAAGCAGGCAATCTGGGCTAAAATCATCCGCCTTTTACTCATCAATCCGCCGGAGAAAAGCATGGCCGTCGAAAAAACCCTGTCGATCATCAAACCCGATGCCGTGGCGAAGAACCTGATCGGCAAGATCTATTCCCGCTTCGAGACCAACGGTCTCAAGATCGTGGCCTCCCGCATGGCCTGGCTGTCCGAGCGCGAAGCCGGCGGCTTCTACGCCGTGCACAAGGAGCGCCCCTTTTTCAAGGATCTGGTCCGGTTCATGATTTCCGGCCCGGTGATGATCCAGGTCCTGGAAGGCGAGAACGCCATCGCCAAGAACCGCGAGCTGATGGGCGCCACCGACCCGAAGAAGGCCGAGACGGGCACCATCCGCGCCGATTTCGCCGAGAGCATCGACGCCAATGCCGTGCATGGCTCCGACGGCCCCGAAACCGCCAGGGTCGAGATCGCCTATTTCTTCCCGGAACTCAACGTGTTCTCCGGTCGCTGATCCTTCCGTGATCAATCTGCTCGATTTCGATGCCGACGGCCTGACCGACTGGTTTGCGCGGCTGGGCGAGAAGCCCTTCCGCGCGCGCCAGGTGCTGCGCTGGATGCACCGCTGCGGCGTCGATAATTTCGGACAGATGACCGATGTGGCCAAGTCGCTGCGGGCGCAGCTTGCGGCAGTGGCCGAGATTCGCGGCCCGGTTCCCGTGCGCGCCAGCACGGCGGCCGACGGCACGCGCAAATGGCTTCTCGATGTGGGCGGCAATAACGCGGTCGAGACGGTGTTCATCCCGGAACCCAATCGCGGCACCCTGTGCATTTCAACTCAAGTGGGCTGTGCGCTGGAATGCTCGTTCTGCTCCACCGGCAAGCAGGGCTTCAACCGCAACCTGACGACGGCAGAAATCATCGGCCAGCTCTGGCACGCCAACCGCATGCTCGGCGCGGTGAAGCAGCCGGGCGTCGGGGACGGTGGCGAGCGTGTCGTCAGCAATGTCGTGCTGATGGGCATGGGCGAACCGCTGGCGAACTACGACAACGTCGTCGCGGCATTGAAGCTGATGCTCGACGACAACGCCTACGGCCTGTCGCGGCGCCGCGTGACGGTTTCCACGGCCGGCATGGCGCCCGCCATGGATCGCCTGCGCCAGGAGGCGCCGGTGGCGCTGGCGGTATCGCTGCACGCGCCGACGGATGCGTTGCGCGACGAACTGGTGCCGCTCAACCGGAAGTATCCGTTGCGCGAACTGCTGGCGGCCTGCCGGCGCTATCTGGAAAACGCGCCACGCGATTTCATCACTTTCGAGTATGTCCTGCTGGCGGGCGTCAACGACCGCGATGCCGATGCGCGGGCGCTGCTGGCGCTGACGCGCGAAACGCCCTGCAAGTTCAACCTGATTCCGTTCAACCCCTTCCCGGGTTCCTCTTACCGCAGCCCTGCGGCCGAGCGGGTGCGCCGTTTTCAGGAGATTCTCGTGCAGGGCGACGTTGTTGCCACGGTGCGCAAGACGCGCGGCGACGAGATCGACGCGGCCTGCGGGCAACTGGCCGGCCGGGTGCGCGACAGGACGAAGCGGCGGCAGGCCGTCGTCGTTGCGCCCCCCGCCCGCCGGTCGATTCCCCTGGAGGCGCCGGCATGATGCGCGGCCGCGCGATTCTGGCCCTGTGCGCGCTGGCCTGGTCGCTGGCGGGATGCGCCGGCAAGCCGACGGCGCCGCAGCAGCCGGCGCCGTCGGCCAACCTCGATCAGTCGGTCTCGCCCGGCAGACCGGTCGTCGCGAGCGAGCGCGAGCGCGCCAGGATTCATACCGAACTGGGCGTCGCCCATCTCGGCGCCGGCCAGTTCGAAATCGCTCTCGACCAGGCGCGCATCGCCCTGGAGGCGTTGGACAGCCATGCCCCGGCCTACAATCTCAGGGGTCTCGTGCACATGGCGCTCGGGCAGAACGATCAGGCGGAGGCGGCATTTCGTCAGGCCGTCCGTCTCGATCCGGCCAGTCCGGAAATCGCCAACAACTTCGGCTGGTTTCTGTGTCAGACCGGCAGGGTGAAGGAGTCGTTCCCCCACTTCGATCGCGTCCTGCGCAACCCGCTCTACCGTACTCCGGCCCGGGTGCTGCACAACATGGGCGTGTGCGCACTGATGGACAAGGACGACAACGCCGGCGAATCCTACCTGCTGCGTGCCCTCAGGATCGACCCGGTCAATCCGCGCGCCCACTATCTGCTGGCCGAGCTCGATTACCGGCGGGGTCGCCTGGGGGATGCGCGCGACAGGCTCGGGAAACTGCACGCCATGATCGATCCGACCGCTGAAACGGTGTGGCTGTCGTTGCGCATCGATCGCAAGCTCGGCGACCGCAGGAGCGAGGCGGCGAACACCGGCATCCTGCGCAGCAGGTTCCGCGATTCGCCCGAATACCTCATGATGATGCGCGGAGAGTTCGATTGAGCGAAGGCGCGACGCGGCCCCCGGCGGACCCGGCCGGGTCCGCTGCTGCCGCGCCCGCGGCGGTGGGCGGCCAGTTGCGGGCGGCCCGCATTGCGGCGCAGCTTTCGGTCGAGGACATTGCCCGGGCGCTGAAATTCAGCCCGCGCCAGATCGAGGCGCTCGAGACGGACAACTACGCGGCGCTCCCCGGCGGCGCCTTCGTGCGCGGGTTCGTGCGCAATTATGCGCGCCTCCTGAAACTGGATTCCCGGGCGTTGCTGCGACAGGTCGAAGCGGCCCTGCCGAGCGCGCCGGTCGAGGTGCGGCCCCCGGAAAACATGGGTGCGGCCGGTTCGGCGCGGGGCCTCGATCGGTTCCCGCCCCTCCTGGCCGCAGCCCTCATCGTCCTGATCGCCGTCCTCCTGCTCGGGCTCTGGCACTTCTTCGCCCCGTCCGCACCGACCCGCACCGTGGTCGGGCAAGCCGCCGAGTCAGTGCGGCAGTTGCCGGAACCCGCGGCGCCGGCTGCCCAGGTTATCGCCCCGACTCCGGCGCCTCCTGGCGCAAGCGTCCTGCCGCCGCCGCCGGCATCCTTGCCGGAGAGTTCCGTGCCGACCTTGCGCTTCGCCTTTTCCGGTCGTTCGTGGGTCGAGGTGACCGATGCGCGCCGGCAGCTGGTGCACAGCGGCGAGAGCCCCGCCGGCAGCCAACTGGCGCTGACCGGCAAGCCGCCCTTCGAGATCGTGATCGGCAACGCAGCCGCCGTCTCGCTCGTCTATGGCGACAGGCTCGTCGACTTGGCTCCTCACACGCGCGCCGAGGTTGCCCGGTTGAGGCTCGAATGAGCCCGCCCCGAAAACCTTCGCTGCGCTCGGTTCTCCCCTCAAGGGGCAAGAAACTCTTGGGGCGGCCCGGCGAGTTTCTTGTGAGCGAGGCGATCCGGCGCCGGCCCACCCGGCTCGTGATGGTGGGGAAAGTCGGCGTTGGCGGGACGGCGCCGATCATGGTGCAGTCCATGACCAACACCGACACGGCGGATGTTCTCGCCACCGCGCAGCAGGTAGCCGAACTCCACCGCGCGGGCTCCGAGGTGGTTCGCCTCACGGTCAATACGCGCGAGGCCGCCGCCGCGGTGCCGAAGATCCGCGCGCGGCTGTTGCAGATGAATCTCGAGGTGCCGCTCGTGGGCGACTTCCATTTCAACGGCCACAAGCTGCTGGCCGAGATGCCCGAGTGCATCGTCGCCCTCGACAAGCTGCGGATCAATCCGGGCAACGTGGGCAAGGGCGACAAGCGCGACGAGCAGTTCGCCCGCATGATCGAATTCGCCTGCCGCCACGAAAAACCCATCCGCATCGGAGTCAACTGGGGCAGCCTCGACCAGGCGCTGCTCGCGCGCCTGATGGACGAGAACGCCAGGCGTCCCGAGCCGAAAGACGCCCCGGGCCTCATGCGCGAGGCCATGGTGGCCTCCGCGCTCGAATCGGCCGCGCGGGCCGAGGCGCTGGGCCAGCCCGGCGACCGCATCGTGCTCTCCTGCAAGGTCAGCGGCGTGCAGGATCTCATCGCCATCTACCGCGATCTGTCGGCGCGCTGCGACTATCCGCTGCATCTGGGGCTCACCGAGGCGGGCATGGGCAGCAAGGGCATCGTGGCCTCGACGGCCGCACTCGCGGTGCTCCTGCAAGAAGGCATCGGCGACACGATCCGCGTCTCCCTCACCCCCGAACCGGGCGAATCGCGCACCAAGGAAGTCGTGGTGGCGCAGGAAATCCTTCAGACCATGGGCCTGCGCGCCTTCACCCCGATGGTGGTGGCCTGCCCCGGTTGCGGGCGCACCACCAGCACCTTCTTCCAGGAACTGGCCCGGGACGTCCAGACCCATGTGCGAGAGCGCATGCCGCAGTGGAAACTCAGCCATCGCGGCGTCGAGAACATGACCGTGGCGGTCATGGGCTGCGTGGTCAACGGTCCGGGCGAGAGCAAGCATGCCAATCTGGGCATTTCCCTGCCCGGCGCCGGCGAGGCTCCGGTCGCCCCCGTCTATGCCGATGGCGAACGCACCACCACGCTGCGCGGGGAGAACATCGCGGCGGAGTTCATCCGGATCATCGACGATTACGTCGAACGCAAGTATCCAAAGCATTCATGAGTCAGATCCTGCAGGCCATCCGCGGCATGAACGACCTCCTGCCCGACGCGGCCGAGCGCTGGGAGGCTTTCGAGGCCCTCGTCCGCGACTGGCTCGCGTCCTACGGCTACCGGCCCATCCGCATGCCCATCGTCGAGCCCACGCCGCTGTTCGCGCGCGCCATCGGCGCGGTGACCGATATCGTCGAGAAGGAGATGTATTCCTTCGAAGACCGGCTCAACGGCGAGGCGCTCACGCTGCGGCCCGAGGGCACCGCGTCCTGCGTGCGCGCCGTGTTGCAGCACAATCTCCTATACGACGGCCCCAAGCGCCTGTGGTATCTGGGCCCGATGTTCCGCCACGAGCGACCGCAGAAGGGGCGCTATCGCCAGTTCCATCAGGTCGGGGTGGAGGCCCTGGGCCTGTCCGGGCCGGACATCGACGCCGAGCAGATCCTCATGTGCGCGCGGCTGTGGGACGACCTGGGCCTGGCCGGGCTCGCGCTCGAGATCAACTCGCTGGGCCAGCCCGAGGAGCGCGCCCGGCATCGCACCGACCTGATCGCCCATCTGGAAAAACACATCGACCGGCTCGACGAGGATGGCCGGCGGCGTCTTCACGCCAATCCCCTGCGCATTCTCGATACGAAGAATCCAGCCCTGCAGGACATCGTGGCGGCCGCCCCCCGGCTCATCGACTACCTCGGGGAGGCCTCCCTCGGACATTTCGAGGGCGTGCAGCAGTTGCTCAGGGACGCGGGAATTCCCTGCCGCATCAATCCGCGTCTGGTGCGCGGGCTCGACTATTACAACCTTACCGTGTTCGAGTGGGTGACCGACGCCCTGGGCGCCCAAGGCACGGTGTGCGCCGGCGGGCGCTACGACGGGCTGGTCGCGCAGCTGGGCGGCAAGCCGGCCCCGGCCTGCGGTTTTGCCATGGGCATCGAGCGCCTGATGGCGCTCGTCGAGGCGCGCAACGGCGTTCCCGGAACGCCCGCCCCCGAGGTCTATGTGGTGCATACGGGGGAGGCGGCGCAGCGGCTGGCCTTTCGCGCGGCCGAGGCTCTGCGCGACATGGGCTGCACCGTGCTCACCCACATGGGCGGCGGCAGCTTCAAAGCGCAGTTCAAGCGGGCCGACGCGTCGGGCGCGCAGCTCGCGCTGGTGGTCGGCGCGGAGGAGGCGGCGCAGAACGCGGTGACGATCAAGCCGCTGCGGGTGGAGGCCGAGCAGTGGCGCGTGCCGCTGGGCGAGCTTCCCGGCGTGGTGGGCGAATGGTTGTATGGCGAGAATCTTGACGAGGAATGAGACATGGCGACCTATGACCTGGAAGAACAGGAAAAGATCGAGGAACTGAAGACCTGGTGGAAGATGCACGGCACCCTGGTGACGGCGGCGGTTGCCGCCCTGGCCGTCGCGGTTGTCGGATGGCAGGCCTGGCAGTGGTGGCAGCGCAGCCAGACCGGCCAGGCTTCCCAGCTCTACAGTCATCTGCAGCAGGCGCTGGAGCAGCAGGACACGAAGCGCGTGCGCCTGCTGGCGGGCGAATTGATCGACAGGTTCCCGGCCACCGGTCACGCCGCGATGGCAGCGCTGCTGTCCGGCAGGGTGCTGCTCGAGTCCGGCGATCCCAAGTCGGCGGCGGCCCAGTTCGGCTGGGCGGCGCGGCACGCCAAGGATGCCGGCACGCGCGACCTCGCGCGCTTGCGCCAGGCCCTGGTGCTGGTCGATGAAAAGAGTTATGACGAGGCGCTCAAGCTGCTCGCCGTCCCGCCGGCGCCGACTTTTGCCGCCCGTTACCAGGAGTTGCGCGGCGACATCCTCGCCGCCCAGGGCAAGGGCGACGAAGCGCGCGCGGCCTACGACGAGGCCATCAAGGCGCTGGAGGCGAGCCGCCAGGCCGAGGGACTGCCGCCGGGGCCCTACCTCGAGATCCTGCAGGCGAAACGCGACGCCGCCGGAGCGCGGTCGTGAGGCTGCGCCGGCTATCCTGCGCGATCCTGCTGGCGGGCGCCGGCCTGATCCTGACGGGCTGTTCGACCCTGGGCAACACCCTGGACGCGCTCAATCCCTTCGGCAAGACGACCGCGAAGGCCAAACCGGCGCCCCTGCCGACATTCCAGCCGCGCGCCGAGCTCGCGCGACTGTGGCAGGCCGGCATCGGTGCGGCCGGCGATTATGCGTTTTCGCCGGCAATCGTCGGAGCGCAGGTCTTCGTCGCAGCGCGCGACGGCGCGCTGGCGCGCTTCGACCACGGGCGCCCGGTCTGGCGCATCAATGCGGGGAAGACGCTTTCCGGCGGCGTGGGCGCGCATGGCAAGCTCGTGGTCGTGGGCACACCCGAGGGCGAGGTGCTCGCCTTCCATGCCGAGGACGGCCGGCCGGCCTGGCAGGCGCGCGCCGGTTCCGAGATTCTCGCCGCGCCTGCGGTCAGCGCGGATCTCGTCGTGGTCAGGGGCGGCGATGCGCGCATCTTCGGCTTCGAGGCGGCCGACGGCAAGCGGCGCTGGGTCCATCAGCGCAGCACGCCGACGCTGACCCTGCGGTCCAGCACGGGCGTCGTCCTGACCGAAAGAGTCATCTACGCCGGCTTCCCGGGCGGCAGGCTGGTGGCCTTGGCGCGCAACAACGGCGCGGCCCTGTGGGAAGCGACGGTCACCCTGCCGCGCGGTACGACCGAGATCGAGCGTCTGGCCGACGTGGCGAGCGACCCGGTGGTGGAAGGCGGCGTTGTCTGCGCCGTCGCCTACCGGGGCCGGGTCGCCTGTTTCGACACGGACAACGGCCGTCAGCGCTGGGCGCGCGACGTCTCGTCGGTCGCCGGGCTCGAGATCGGCAACCGCGCGGTCTTCGTCACCGATGACCGAGGCATCCTGCTGGCTTTCGACCGCAATTCCGGCGCCAGCCTCTGGAAGCAGGACCGGCTGGCTCTGCGCGGCGTCGGGCGGCCGCTCGCCGTCGGCCGGCGCCTGGCGGTCGCCGACGCCGAAGGTCATGTGCACCTTCTTGCCGAGGACGACGGCGCTTTCGTGGCGCGCGCCGCCACCGACGGATCTCCCGTCGTCGCCCCCCTGAGGCGCCTGCACGGCATGGAGGACGGTCTGGTGGTGCAGACCCGCAACGGCGGCGTGTTCGCCCTGCAAGCCCGGTAGATGCTGCCGACGCTTGCCCTGGTCGGCCGGTCCAACGTCGGCAAGTCGACGCTGTTCAACCGGCTGACCAAGTCGCGCGCCGCGCTGGTCGCCGACCAGCCCGGCCTGACGCGCGACCGTCACTACGGCCGCGGCCGGCTCGGCCAGCGACCTTTCCTGGTCGTCGATACCGGCGGTTTCGAGCCGCAGGCGAAGGAGGGCATCGTCCAGGAAATGGCGCGCCAGGCCGAGGCCGCCATCGCCGAGGCCGACGTGCTGCTGTTCATGGTCGATGTCCGCAACGGCCTGACGCCGCAGGACAAGGTGATCGCCGAACGCCTGCGCAAGACCGGCCGGCCGCTGCACCTCGTCGTCAACAAGGCCGAGGGCATGAACCGCGAGGTCGTCGCCGCCGAGTTCCACGAACTGGGCTGCGGCGAGCCGCGCGTGATCTCCTCCGCCCACGGCGAGGGCGTGCGCGAACTGCTCGAACGGGTGCTGGCCGACTTCCCCGAGGAAACGCCTGAAGAGGACGGCGAAACCGGCCCGCGCGTCGCCGTGGTCGGCCGCCCCAACGTCGGCAAGAGCACGCTGATCAACACCCTGCTCGGCGAGGAGCGCATGATCGCCTTCGACCTGCCGGGCACCACGCGCGACGCCATCGCCACGCCCTTCGAGAAGAACGGCAAGCGCTACACGCTGATCGACACCGCCGGCCTGCGCCGCAGGGGCAAGGTGTTCGAGACCATCGAAAAGTTTTCGGTCATCAAGACCCTGCAGGCCGTCGAGGCCGCCAACGTCGTCGTGCTGATGGTCGACGCCAGCCAGGACATCTCCGACCAGGATGCGCACATCGCCGGCTTCTGCATCGAGGCCGGCCGCGCGCTGGTGCTGGCGGTGAACAAATGGGACGTCGTCGATGCCTACCGCCGCGACCAGATCAAACAGGACATCCAGCGCAAGCTCAACTTCCTCGGCTTCGCCAAGCTCCATTACATCTCGGCGCTGAAGGGGCAGGGCGTCGCCGGCGTGCTGCAGTCGGTCGACCAGGCCTATGCCGCCGCGATGGTCAAGCTGACGACGCCGAAGCTCACGCGCGTGTTGCTCGACGCGGTGCAGAAGCAGGCGCCGCCCCGACATGGCAACGTGCGCCCCAAGCTGCGCTACGCCCACCAGGGCGGCAGCAACCCGCCGGTCGTGGTCATCCACGGCAACGCGCTCGAGCACGTGCCGCCGGCCTACGTACGCTACCTCGAACACGTCTTCATCGAGGCCTTTAAACTGCAGGGCACGCCACTGGATATCCGGTTCAAGAGCGGCAAGAACCCCTACGTGCAAAAAGACTAGGAGGGCGACGTGACCTATGTCGTGACCGAAAACTGCATCAAGTGCAAGTACACCGACTGCGTCGATGTCTGCCCGGTCGACTGTTTCCGCGAGGGGCCGAATTTTCTCGTCATCGACCCGGACGAGTGCATCGACTGCACGCTGTGCGTGCCGGAGTGTCCGGCCGAGGCGATTTTCGCGGAGGATGACGTGCCGGCCGAGCAGCGCGAGTTCATCGCCCTGAATGCCGAACTGGCCAGGCAGTGGCCGGCGATCATCGAGCGCAAGGCGCCGCCGCCGGATGCGGACGACTGGCGTGGCAAGCCGGGCAAGAAGTCACTGCTCGATCGCTGCGGTTGAAGGCCCGAGGTGGCGTGATAGACTTGCCGCAAATCGGCATTTCATGGGTTTTTTGCATGTCCGGCAATACCATCGGCACGCTGTTCAGCGTCACTTCGTTCGGCGAATCGCATGGCCCGGCCATCGGCTGCGTGGTCGATGGCTGCCCGCCCGGACTCGAGATCACTGCGGCCGAGATCCAGGTCGAGCTCGATCGCCGCAAGCCGGGCACCTCCCGCCATGTCACGCAGCGGCGCGAGGCCGACGAGGTCGAGATTCTTTCCGGGGTGTTCGAGGGCAGGACCACCGGCACGCCGATCGCCCTGCTGATCCGCAATACCGACCCGCGCAGCAAGGATTACGGCAGCATCGCCCGGACCTTCCGGCCCGGCCACGCCGACTACACCTACTGGCAGAAATACGGCATCCGCGACTACCGCGGCGGCGGCCGCTCCTCGGCGCGCGAGACGGCGGTGCGCGTCGCCGCCGGGGCGATCGCGAAGAAATGGCTGAAGGAGCGCTATGGCGTCTCGGTTCGCGGCTGGATGAGCCGGCTCGGTCCGCTTGAAATTCCCTTCGTCGCCGCGGCCGAGATCGACCGCAATCCCTTCTTCGCGCCGAACGCGGCCATCGTGCCCGAACTCGAGGCCTACATGGACAAGCTGCGCAAGGACGGCGATTCGGTCGGCGCGCGCATCGAGGTGGTCGCCACCGGCGTGCCGCCGGGCTGGGGCGATCCGGTCTATGGGCGGCTCGACGCGCAGATCGCCTACGCGATGATGGGCATCAATGCCGTCAAGGGCGTGGAGATCGGCGCCGGTTTCGAGTGTGTCGCCCAGCGCGGCAGCGAACATGGCGACGAACTGACCCCCGAGGGATTTCTGAGCAATCACGCCGGCGGGGTTCTTGGCGGCATCTCGTCCGGTCAGGACGTGACCGTTTCCATCGCCATCAAGCCGACCTCGAGCATCCGCCTGCCGCGCCGCTCGATCGATCTCGCCGGCCGGCCGGCGGTCGTATCGACCGAGGGACGCCACGATCCCTGCGTCGGCATCCGCGCCACGCCGATCGCCGAGGCGATGCTGGCGCTGGTGCTGATGGATGCGGCCCTGTTGCACCGCGCCCAGTGCGCCGACGTGCGCTGCCCGACGCCGCCGATTCCGCCTTGGGCGCCGGGCCCGTAAGATTCCGCCATTTCAGCCACCACAATCCATCGGGGAACCATCATGCGCGTCGAACACCACGATCTCTACAGCGAATTCCCGGACATGCGCGACGCCATCGACGCGCTCAAGGGAGGCAACGGCTACTTTGCCGCGTTGTTCGCCCGCTACGACCGGCTGACCGGCAAGGTGGAAGACCTCGAGGAGCACGACCTGCCGGTCGCCGATTTCACCATCGAGGACATGAAGAAGGCGCGCGTCAGGCTGAAGGACGAGATCTACCATGTCCTCATCGCCTTCCGCCTCGGCCAGAAAAGCAGGGCTTGACCCTGAACCCCTCACCAGCCGGGCCGGGCGGACTGGGCCGGTTGGCGGGCTGGTATTTTTTCTATTTCGCCTTCGTCGGGGTGTTCGCGCCCTATTTTGCGCTTTACCTGCAGGATATCGGCCAGTCCGCCTGGGAGATCGCCGTCCTGATGTCGGCGCCGCAGGTGATGCGCCTGCTGGCGCCCGGCCCCTGGGGCTGGCTGGCCGACCGCGTCGGTCGGCGCGCCGCGGTGGTGCAATGGGCCGCGTTCGGTTCGGCGCTTTGTTTCTGCGGATTCTTCTTCACCCGCGAACATTTGCCGATGCTCGCGGCGATGGCGCTGGTGTGGTTCTTCTGGAGCGCCGCCTTGCCGCTGGTCGAAGCCATGACGCTGGAACGGCTGGCCGGCCAGACCGAGCGCTACGGCCGCGTGCGGCTGTGGGGCTCGGTCGGGTTCATCGCCAGCGTCCTGGGAATGGGGGCGGCGCTCGATCGTCTGCCCATCGAGACCGTGCTGTGGGCCTGCCTGCTGATCCTCGCCGGCGTCCTGGCGAGCGCCCTGACCCTCGCGGAAACGAAAGTCGGCGCGGGCGGGACGGCGCCGCCGATCGGAGACCGGCTGCGCCAACCCGCCGTGATCGCCCTGTTGGCGGCCTGCTTCTTCATGTCGGTGGCGCACGGTCCGCTCTACGTTTTCTATTCGATCCATCTCGTCGACCACGGTTACGACAAGTCGGCGGTGGGCCTGTTCTGGTCGCTGGGCGTGCTGGCCGAAATCGTCGTGTTCATGCTCATGCCGCGCCTGATGCGCCATTGCTCGCTGCGCGCCATCCTGCTGGCGAGCTTCGCCCTCGCGGTGCTGCGTTTCGCGCTGATCGGCTGGGCGGCCGATCATGCCCTGGCGCTCCTGTTTGCGCAGCTTCTGCACGGGGCGACCTTCGGCGCTTACCATGCGGCCGCGATGGCCGCCCTGATCCGCTGGTTCGCGCCCGCCCAGCAGGCGCGGGCGCAGGGGCTGTATGGCAGCATCTCGTTCGGCGCGGGCGGCATGGTCGGCGGTCTGATCAGCGGCCAGGCCTGGGATCCGCTCGGGGCAGGCATGACCTATAGCCTTGCAGCCCTGTTCGCCGCCTGCGGCCTGTTCCTGGTCTGGCGCGGCGTGCCGGCCAGCGCCCTGGCGGAGCGGCGCCCATGAGGGTCGCGCCGGTGCTGCGGCGTACGCTGGCCTTCGCCTTGCTCTGGTGGGTGCTGGTCGAGGGAAGCAGTGTCTCCTGGGGCATCGGCCTGGCGAGCGTGGGTCTGGCGACTTTCGCCAGCCTGCGCCTGTGGCCGCCCGCCCATTGGCGCATCTCCTACGCCGGGGTGGCGGCGTTCGCCGGCTGGTTTTTGCTCGAATCGGCCAAAGGCGCCGTGCAGGTCGCTGCCCTGGCCTTCCAGCGCCGCCCCGACCTGGCCCCGCGCATCATCGAGATTTCGCTTGCGCTGCCGGCCGGTGCGGCGACCGTGCTGATCGTCAATGTCCTCAATCTGCTGCCCGGAACGATGTGCACGGACGTTGAAGGAAAAATCCTGCGGGTGCATGTGCTGGACGGACGGCTGCCGGTGGTTGAGGAAGTGCGTGCGGCCGAGGCGCGCATCGCCCGCATGCTGGGGGTGACGCAATGACCGGACTGGAACTGCCGCTGGCGCTTTTTCTCATGCTCAACCTGATTGCGGCCCTGTTTCGGGTGGCGCGCGGCCCGACGGCGGCCGACCGCATGCTGGCCGCGCTGCTGTTCGGCACCACCGGCGTGGGCATGCTGTTGCTGCTGGCCTACGCGGGCGGTCACCCCTCGCTGGTGGACGTGGCGCTGGTGCTCGCGCTGCTGGCGGCCATCGCCGGGGCGGCCTTCGCCGGCCGCGCCTGGACGAAGGAAAGCGACGATGCCTGACTCGGCCCGGGAATTTTTCAGCGCCGTCTTCCTGGTCATAGGGGCATTTTTCTATCTGGCCGGCACGGTGGGCTTGCTGCGCTTCCCCGACGTGTATACCCGGCTGCACGCCCTCACCAAGGCCGACAACCTGGGCCTGGGATTTCTCGTCCTGGGCCTGGCCGTGCAGGCGGAAAGTCTTGCGGCCGCCCTCAAGCTGCTGCTGATCTGGCCGCTGACCCTGGCCGCGAGCGCCACCGTGGGTTACCTGATCGCGCGGCGCGCCCGCGCGCTGGGCATCTCCCCCTGGCTCCGACCGGAGGACCGATGAACCTGGCGCTGGTCTTCGACCTCTTGCTTGCGCTGATGCTCCTGTGGAGCGCGTGGCGGGCGCTGGCCGCCCCGAATGCGACCCGCGCGGTCGTCATGTTCATCGTCTTCGGCCTGTTCCTGACGCTTGCCTGGGGGCGGCTGGACGCACCGGACATCGCCTTGGCCGAGGCGGCGATCGGCGCCGGACTCACCGGCGCGCTCCTGCTCGATGCGGTTCGAACCTTGGGCGAGTCTGCCGGCGCGGACGCCGGCGGTGCGCGTTCACCCTGGCGCTGGCCGGTGCTGGCGTTCTCGCCCCTGCTGGCGGTCATTCTCGTCGTCGCGGTGCTCGAGGCTCCGCAACAGCTTGTCGATTTGCCGGCCGTCGTCGAGCGCAACATGGGACTGAGCGGCGTCACCCATCCGGTCACCGCGGTGCTGCTCAATTTCCGCGGCTACGATACCTTGCTGGAAGTGGCGGTGCTGCTGGCTGCCCTGTTCGGGCTGCTGGCGCTGGCGCAGGGCGCGGCAAGCGCTGCGACACGGGAAAGCTTCCTGTTGCACACCCTGGCGCGGCTCGCCACACCGCCCATGATCGTGGTGGCGGGTTACCTGTTGTGGGCCGGGGCGCACCAGCCCGGCGGGGCTTTCCAGGCGGCCGCAGTGCTCGCCGCAGCTGCGGTGCTGCTGCATCTGGCCGGCTTGCTGCCCGCCTGGGTCGCGCCCGGGCGCCTGTTGCGCCTGGGGCTGGCGGGGGGATTGCTTGTTTTTCTCGCGGTGGCCATTCTGCCGCTGGCCCACGCTCCCCTGCTCACCTATCCGCCCGCCTGGGCGGGTGCGCTGATCCTGCTGGTGGAAACTGCGCTCACCGTATCCCTGGGATTGGTGCTGGCGGGCCTCTTCCTGTTCCTGTCCGGACGATCCTTGCGCGATGAGGAGACGCGATGAGCACGGGCCTGCTGTATGCCCTGGCCGGGGTGCTGCTGTTCGTCATGGGGATGGCCGGCGCCATCATCATGGCGGGCGCCCTGCGCAAGATACTCGCCTTCAACATCATGGGCAGCGGCGCCTTTCTCGTCCTGGTGGGCCTGGCGCAGCGCGACGGGATACCGGACCCCGTGCCGCAGGCCATGGTGCTCACCGGCATCGTCGTGGCGGTGGCCTCCACGGCGCTGGCCCTGGCCCTGGCGCGCCGGCTGGCGGCGGACGGGGACGAAGAGAGATGAGCCCACCCCGAAATGTTTCTTGAAAAGGAATCCGGACCATGGAGCCTCTGCTGGAAAAACACTGGCATCACCTGCCGCAGCACGAAGTGCTCGACCTCCTCGACGCCGACGCAAACAAGGGACTGGATCGTTTCGAGGTGGAGGATCGGCAGCGGAACTTCGGCCCCAATGCGCTGACGCCGCGCCAGGGCAAGGGGCCGCTGCTGCGGTTCCTGCTCCAGTTCCATCAGGCGCTGGTCTACATCCTGCTGGTGGCGGTGCTGATCAAGCTCGCCCTGGGGGCCTGGGTGGACGCCAGCGTGATTTTCGGCGTGGTGCTGCTCAATTCCATCATCGGTTTCATCCAGGAGGGCAAGGCCATCTCCGCGCTGGCGGCCCTTGCCCGCGCGTTGACCACCACGGCCACGGTGCTGCGCGCCGGGGAGAAACAGCGCGTCGACGCTCGGGAACTGGTGCCCGGCGACATCGTCCTGCTCGCCTCGGGCGATCGGGTGCCGGCAGACCTGCGTTTGCTGCGGGTGCGCAACCTGCAGGTCGACGAGTCCGCGCTCACCGGCGAGTCGGTGCCGGTCGAGAAGGGCGCGGGCGTGCTGGCCCGCGACGCCATGCTGGCCGAGCGCGCCAACATGGCGTATTCCTCCACCCTGGTGACCTACGGCACCGGAACCGGGGTGGTCACGGCCACCGGCGACAACACCGAAATCGGCCGCATTTCGGAGCTCATCGCCAGCGCCGAGGTGCTCGCCACGCCGCTGACGCGCAAGATCGCCGGCTTCAGCCGCATCCTGTTGTATGCCATCCTGGGCCTGGCCGGACTCACCTTTGCCATCGGTCTCTGGCACGGGGGGGCGGCGGTGGATATGTTCATGGCGGCGGTGGCGATGGCCGTGGCCATGATCCCCGAAGGTCTGCCGGCGGTGCTGACCATTACCCTGGCCATCGGCGTGGCGCGCATGGCCAGACGCAACGCCATCATCCGCCACCTGCCCGCCGTGGAGACCCTGGGCAGCACCACCGTCATCTGTTCCGACAAGACCGGCACCCTGACCCGCAACGAGATGACGGTGCAGCGCCTGTGGGCGGGCGGCGAACGGGCCGAGGTCGGCGGTGTGGGCTATGCGCCCGAAGGTGACCTGCGGCTCGACGGCAGCCCGGTCGACCTTGGTCTGCACCCGGCGTTGTCGGAGCTGTTGCGCGCCGGCTTGCTGTGCAACGACGCCGTGCTGAAACAGGAAGACGAGGTCTGGAAGATCGATGGCGATCCCACCGAGGGCGCGCTGCTGGCGGCGGGGCGCAAGGCCGGGCTGGACATCGGGCAGGTAGAGGCGGGGTATCCCCGGCTCGATGCGGTTCCCTTCGAGTCGCAGCACCAGTTCATGGCCACCCTGCACGGGGGCGAGAGCCCCGTGGTTTATCTCAAGGGCTCGGTCGAAAAGCTCCTCGCTCGCTGTGCCGGCGCCATGGGGGCCGATGGTCGCAGCGGGCCTCTCGACGCTGACGCGGTGCAAGCCCAGGTCGAGGCCATGGCCGGCCAGGGTCTGCGCGTGCTGGCCTTCGCCCGCCTTTCCGTGGCGCCGGAGAAAACGGAGATCGATCACGTCGATGTCGCCCACGGGCTGACCTTCATCGGTCTGCAAGGCATGATCGACCCGCCACGGGACGAGGCGATTCGCGCGGTGCGCGCCTGTCATACCGCCGGCATCCAGGTCAAGATGATCACCGGCGACCATGCCACGACCGCGGCGGCCATCGCCGGCCAGATCGGCCTGGGCGGCGCCATGCCGCCCGGCCGTCTGCCGGACGTGATGACCGGTCGTAAGCTGGAAGATCTCTCCGACGCGCAGCTGATCGCCGCGGCCACCGAGATCGAGGTGTTCGCGCGCGTCACGCCGGAGCAGAAGCTGCGCCTGGTGGAGGCCCTGCAGGCACGCGGCGAGGTCGTCGCCATGACCGGCGACGGGGTCAACGATGCCCCGGCTCTGCGCCGCGCCAATATCGGCGTGGCGATGGGCATCAACGGCACCGAGGTGTCGAAGGAGGCCGCCGACATGGTGCTGACCGACGACAACTTCGCCACCATTGAAGCAGCGGTGGAGGAAGGCCGCAGCGTGTTCGACAATCTGATCAAGTTCATCACCTGGATTCTGCCCACCAACGCCGGCCAGGGACTGGTGATCATGGCCGCGGTGCTGGCCGCTCAGCCGTTGCCGGTGCTGCCGGTGCAGGCGCTGTGGATCAACATGACCACTGCCGTGCTGCTCGGCCTCGCGCTCGCCTTCGAGCCCAAGGAACCGGGCATCATGCGTCGTCCGCCGCGCCGGCCGGGTGCGCCCATCCTCACCGGCGAGCTGATCTTCCGCATTGCCCTGGTGGGCCTGATGTTGCTGGCCGGCAGTTACGGTCTGTTCGAATGGGCCCTTCACCGAGGGGCCAGCGAGGCGGAGGCCCGCACCATCGCGGTCAACGTGTTCGCCGTGGGGCAGTCCTTCTATCTGCTGAACTGCCGCTCGCTGCGTGTTTCGATGTTCCGGCTGGGGCTTGCCAGCAATCCATGGATCTGGGCCGGCATCGCCGCCATGATCAGCGTGCAACTCCTGTTCACCTACCTGCCGGCGATGAACTGGCTGTTCCACACCGCCCCCATCGGCTGGATGGATTGGTTCCACATCACGCTCGTGGGTCTGGCGATCTATCTGGTGATCGGCGCAGAGAAGGCCTGGCGGTTGCGCCGGGAAATGGGGGCGGGTGAGCGATGAAACGGTTCAGGAAGTCAGCCGCGCTTCCCGGTATCGATCTCCGGGGTCGCGACCGGGTCAAACCGGGAGACTGACCGATGCGAATCGTTCTGTCGGCCATCTCCTGGGTCAGCATCTACCTGGCGCTGGTGCTGGTGCCGCTGGCAGTGCTGACGATCGGGGAGATGCCGCCCGGCTCCGGGTTCTGGTGGGACTTCTCCATGGCGCTGGGGTTCGCCGGGATGGCCATGATGGGCGTCCAGTTCTTTCTTACCGCCCGTTTCCGGCGCGCCTGCGCGCCTTTCGGCATCGACATCCTCTACTACTTTCATCGTTACCTGGCGGTGTTGGCCTGCAGTTTCGTTTTTTTGCACTTCCTGATCATCCGCATCGACAATGTCGATGCCCTGGGGGCCATCAACCCCCTGGAAGCCCCTTGGTACATGACCGCGGGCCGTGCGTCCCTGCTGCTGCTCGTGCTTCTCGTCGTCACGTCCCTGTGGCGCAAGCGGCTGCGCATTCCCTATGACGAATGGCGCATGCTGCACATCGGTCTGGCCGTGGCGGCCTTCCTGCTGGCGCTGGGCCACATCGAAGGCGTCGGCTATTACATCCAGGCTCCCGCCAAGCGCTGGTTGTGGACCGGCTACACGCTGTTCTGGCTGCTGCTGATCGGCCATGTGCGGTTGGTCAAGCCCTGGTCGATGCGCAAGCGGCCCTACCGGGTGGCCGAGGTCAGGCAGGAGCGCGGCAACAGCTGGACCTTGAGCCTGGCGCCGGACGGCCATGAGGGGATGCGTTTCGAGCCCGGTCAGTTCGCCTGGCTGACCTTGCGGGAGTCCCCTTGGCACATCAGGGAGCATCCCTTCTCATTCTCTTCGAGCGCCGCACGCCAGGACCGGCTGGAATTCACCATCAAGGAACTCGGGGACTTCACCCGCGGCATCAGGGATACCCGGACGGGCGAAATTGCGTACCTGGACGGCCCCTACGGAGTCTTCAGCGTAGACCGCTACCCGGACGCTCCCGGTTTCGTGTTCATCGCCGGCGGAGTGGGCGCCGCGCCGATCGTCGGCATGTTGCGTACCCTGGCGGACCGTCATGAGCGCCGGCCGTTATGGTTCGTCTATGGCAACAACCGATGGGAGAATGTGACTTTCAGAGAGGAGTTGGAGGCCCTGAAACAGCGCCTGGATCTGCGCCTGGTGCACGTGTTGACGGAGCCCCCGGCCGGCTGGCAGGGTGAGTCGGGTTTCATTACGGCGGAATTGCTGAAGAAGGTTCTACCCGGCGATGCCGGCGAGTACGAGTACTTCCTGTGCGGACCGAAACCCATGAGCGATGCGGTGCAGCGGGAACTCCGCGACCTGCGGGTGCCGCTGGGCCGAATCCACCTGGAACTCTTCGACATGGTTTAGGAGAGCGGTCATGCGCGAACAATGGGCCAGAAGAATCGCACTCCTCACCGGGCTGCTGGTGTTGATGTTGGCGGCTATGTTTGCCGTCATGCAAAACCCGATCGAACCTCCTGCTCCCCCTGCTCCCGGAACAAGAGAGCAGGCTTCATTCGTCGAATCGAAGGACAGAAAATGACGCAGAACACGAGTCAATCGCTTCTCCCGGACCCGCCGCCGGCCGCCGACGATCTGCGCAAGATCGACGCCTACTGGCGTGCCTGCAATTATCTGGCCGCCGGCATGATCTACCTGCAGGCCAACCCGCTCTTGCGCGAGCCCTTGCAGGCCGCGCACATCAAGCCGAGGCTGCTGGGCCACTGGGGCGCGAGTCCGGGGCTGGCGTTCATGTATGTGCACCTCAACCGGCTGATCAACGCCCACGATCTGAATGCGATCTTCCTGGCCGGGCCGGGCCACGGCGCGCCCGGCGTGCTGGCGCCGGTGTACCTGGAAGGCACCTACTCGGAGGTCTACCCGGATATGAGCGAGGACGAGGAGGGGCTGCGGCGCTTCTTCAAGCAATTCTCCTTCCCCGGCGGCATCGGCAGCCACTGCACTCCGGAGACGCCGGGTTCGATCCACGAAGGCGGCGAGCTGGGCTACAGTCTCTCGCACGCCTTCGGCGCCGCCTTCGACAACCCCGATCTGGTCGTCGCCGTGGCGGTCGGCGATGGCGAGGCCGAAACCGGGCCGCTGGCCACCGCCTGGCATTCCAACAAATTTCTCCACCCGGTGCGCGATGGAGCCGTGCTGCCCATCCTTCACCTCAACGGCTACAAGATCAACAACCCGACCCTGCTGGCACGCATTCCCCGCGACGAATTGGAGAGCCTGTTGCGCGGCTATGGCTGGCTGCCCCATTTCGTCGAGGGCGCCGACCCGGAGATCATGCATCGGGCGATGGCCGCCACACTCGAAGCTTGCCTGCGCCAGATTCGCGCCATCCAGGGGCGGGCGCGCGCCGGCGGGACGGTCGCCCGGGCGCATTGGCCGATGATCGTGCTGCGCACGCCGAAGGGCTGGACCGGGCCGCAGACCGTGGACGGGCGCAAGGTGGAAGGCACCTGGCGCGCGCATCAGGTGCCGCTCTCCGGCCTGCACGACCAGCCGGCGCATCTGCGCCAGTTGGAAGAGTGGCTGCGCGACTACCGCCCCGAGGAGCTGTTCGATGCAGAGGGCCGGTTGATTCGGGAGCTCAAGGCGCTGGCGCCCAGGGGCGCGCGGCGCATGAGCGCCAACCCGCATGCCAACGGCGGCCTGCTGCGACGCGACCTGCGCATGCCGGATTTTCGCGACTATGCGCAGGCGGTGGCGCAGCCCGGCCGGGAGCGGGCCATGAATACCCGGCCGCTGGGGGCCATGCTGCGCGACGTGATGCGGCTGAACCTGCGCAATTTTCGCGTCTTCGGCCCGGATGAGAACACTTCCAACAGACTCGACGCGATCTATGAGGTGAGCAAGAAACTGTGGCTGGCGGACACGCTGCCCGAAGACGCCGACGGCGGCGAACTCAGCCCCGACGGCCGCGTGCTGGAAATGCTTTCTGAACACACCCTGGAAGGCTGGTACGAAGGATACGTGCTGACCGGACGGCACGGTTTCTTCGCTACCTACGAGGCTTTCGTGCACGTCATCGACTCGATGTTCAACCAGCATGCCAAGTGGCTGGCGATCTGCCACGATCTGTCCTGGCGCGCGCCGGTCGCCTCGATCAACCTGCTCATCACCTCCACCGTCTGGCGCCAGGACCACAACGGCTTCACCCACCAGGACCCCGGCTTCCTTGACGTGGTGGTCAACAAGAGCCCGCGGGTCACGCGCATCTACCTGCCGCCCGACGTCAACAGCCTGCTGGCGATTGCCGATCACTGTCTGCGCAGCCACAACAACATCAACGTCATGGTGTGCGACAAGCAGGCGCACCTGCAGTACCTCGACATGGACGTGGCCATTCGCCACTGTGCCAAGGGCTTGGGGATCTGGGACTGGGCGAGCAACGACCTGGGCGATGAACCCGACGTGGTGCTGGCCGGCTGCGGCGACATCCCGACGAAAGAGGCCCTGGCCGCCACGGCCCTGCTGCGCGAGCATTTCCCCGATCTGAAAATCCGCTTCATCAATGTCGTGGACCTGTTTCGCATGACCACGCCGGACGAGCACCCGCACGGGCTTTCCGATCGGGATTTCGACAGCCTGTTCACGGTCGATAAGCCCATCATCTTCAATTTCCACGGCTACCCCTGGCTGATCCATCGCCTGGCCTACCGCCGCACCAACCACAAGAACTTGCACGTGCGCGGCTACAAGGAGCGCGGCAACATTAACACCCCGCTGGAGCTCGCCATCGAGAACGAGATCGACCGCTTCAGCCTGGCCATCGACGTCATCAACCGCGTGCCGCGGCTGCGGGTCGCAGGAGCGCATGTCAAGGAAAGGCTGCGCGACCGGCAGATCGACTGCCGCCGGCATGCGCACGATCATGGTGTGGACCGACCGGAGGAGCACAACTGGGTATGGCCGTATTGATGAACCTGGCGAAAACAAGACCGGCATCCCCGCCGGAGGTTGAGTCGCTCCTTTCTGGCGGGAGGGCATCGTTATGAATTGGATGACCGGATCGATGGCGGCGGGCGGACTGGCGCTCTTCCTGCTGGCCATGCTGATGATGACCGAAGGCCTGAAGACCTACGGCGGCCGGGGGCTGAAGCGCCTGCTCGGGCGATGGACCTCCACGCCCTTGCGCGGCGTGGCGGCCGGGGTGCTGGTCACGGCCCTGGTGCAGTCCTCGACGGCGGTGACCGTCAGCACGATCGGCTTTGTCAATGCCGGCCTGCTGAATCTGCGCCAGGCGCTGGGCGTGGTCTTCGGTACCAACCTCGGCACGACCATGACCGGCTGGCTGGTGAGCCTGGTCGGCTTCGGTTTCAAGATCGACGCCTTCGCGCTGCCCCTGATCGCCATCGGCGTCGCCTGGCGGCTGATCGCCGGCGGCAAGCGGCATCAGGGACTGGGCGAGGCGCTGATCGGTTTCGGCCTGTTCTTCATCGGCCTGGATTATTTGCAGGCCGCCTTCGCCAATCTGGCCGCAACCTTCGGCGCCGAGGCCTTCGGCGGGGGCGATCGCTGGCTGGTCGCATTCTGGCTCGGTTTCCTGATGACCTTGCTCACGCAGTCCTCGAGTGCGTCCATCGCCATCATCCTGACCGCCGCCTCGGGCGGACTGGTCGGCCTCGAGGAGGGCGCGGCGGCCGTCATCGGGGCCAACCTGGGCACCACCACGACGACCATTTTTGTCGCCCTGAAGGCGACTGCCGCGGCACGCCGCGTTGCCCTGGCCCATGTGGGCTTCAACCTGATCACCGCCCTGGTGGCCTTCTCCATCTTGGCCATCCTGGTGCGCCTGGTGGAGGCGGTGGCCGTTTTCGCCGGGGTGGTCGGCAACCCCGCCGCCCAGCTGGCGCTGTTCCATACCGTCTTCAACCTGATGGGCGTGGTGATCCTGTTGCCTCTGGCGGGCCGTTTTGCCCACCTGCTGGAACGTCTGTTTCGCAGCGCCGAGGATGACCTGGCGCGCCCGCAGCATCTCGATGCCACCCTGGCCACCACCCCCGAGCTGGCCCTGGCTGCGGTGCAGTCCGAGTTGCCCCGACTGCAGGGCGCGGTGCGCGCGCTGGCGACTTCTGCGCTGCAGGACGAGCGGCCGCTGGATGCCCGCATCAACGCGGTACGACAACTGTCGGACGCGATCGTCGAATTCGTCGGCGGCCTGCGCGCGCAGAACATGCCGCGCGATGTTTCGGATGCGCTGACCGGGGCGCTGCGGGTGGTGCGCTATCTCGACGAGGTGGCCCGTCTTTCCTTCGCTGCCCGTCAGATCGCCCTGGCGGCGCGCACGACGCCGGCACTCCTGCCCGTCCTGACCCGGGCCGCCGACGTCCTGAGCGCCGAGGCCGCCGCCCCAGATCTGGGAGTGGCGTTCGAGCATGCCTACCAGCACGCCAAGGCCGCGCTGCTCAATGCCGCCGTCGCGCGCACCATCGACGTGGATGGCGCCGATACCCTGCTGGACGAGTTGAGCGCCCTGCGCCGGTGGGCGCAGCAATGGGAGAAGGCCGTCGCCGTCCTGCCAGCGCCGACTTTTCCTTCCCCGCGCCCATGACGGCAAAACGCCGAAACGGGTGATGGACGTCGCCCTGGTCGACCCTTCTCCCTGGCTGATCGTCTTGCCCCTGTTGTGGGCGATGTTCGCGTTTCTTCTCGGCCCCGGACGCGGCGGCCGGGTAGCGATCGTCGGAATGCTCGTGCAGACGGCGCTGGCCGTCGACCTGGCCGGGCGCCTGATCCGGGAGGGTGTGCGGGTGCACGCGGTGGGCGGTTGGGGCGCGCCTTTGGGAATCGATCTCCATGCCGATGGACTGACGGCGGTGATGCTGCTGCTGACCCAGGGGGTGGGACTGACGCTCTTCGTCTATGCCTGGGTCTATCTCGCCGAACAGAAGGCGAAAGCCTGGTTCTGGCCATTGGCGGGTTTGATGGTGGCCGCCATGAACGCGCTCTTGCTCTCGGCCGATCTTTTCAATATTTATGTCACCCTGGAACTGCTGGGGCTGTCGGCCGTCGCGCTGGTCACCGCAGGCGGCCGCCCGGCCCAGGTGAGGGCGGCGCTGCGCTATCTGCTGGTCGGACTGGTCGCCTCCGGCGCCTATCTTCTGGGCGTGGCCTTGATCTACGGCGTGTACGGGACGGTCGCCATCGCCGATCTCGCCTTGCGCGTGACGGCCGACGCGCCGCTGTCGATCTGGCTGGCCGGGATTCTGATGTTTGTCGGCCTCCTGGCCAAGACCGCGCTGTTTCCCTTCCACTTCTGGCTTCCGCCCGCCCACGGCAGCGCCCCGGTGCCGGTGTCGGCGCTGCTTTCGGCGCTGGTGGTGAAAGTCTCCTTCTACCTGGTGCTGCGCCTGTGGCTGGGGCCGTTCGCCCCCCTGACGGACTCGGTCGGCTGGCTCGCCGGGCTCCTGGGTGCGGCGGCGATCCTGTGGGGCTCGTGGCGGGCGTTGCGCGCCACCCACCTGAAAATGTTGGTCGCCTGGTCCACGGTGGCGCAGCTGGGCTATTTGTTCCTGATCTTTCCCCTGCTAACGCCCGGCGGCCCGGCGCTGGCCGCCGGGGTGATCCATGCGGTGTCACACGGGCTCGCGAAGGCAGCGATGTTCGCCGCCGCCGGCGTGCTGATCAGGGCCACCGGCCAGGACGCCATCGCCGGGCTGACCGGCGTGGCCGACCGGCTGCCGATCACGCTGTTCGCCTTCGGGCTGGCCGGCGTCACGCTCATGGGCCTGCCGCCCTCCGGGGGCTTTCTCGCCAAGTGGCTGCTGATCGATGCTGCGCTCGCGCGCGGGCAGTGGGGCTGGGTGGCCCTGGTGATCACCGGCGGCCTGCTGGCGGCGGCCTATGTGTTTGGCGTGCTGCGCCAGGCCTTCCTGCTGCCGACTGGCCCGGGACATTTCCAGCCCGTGCCGCGCGCGCTGGAATGGTCGGCCTTCGTCCTGGCGGCGGCAAGCGTGCTGATCGGGTTGCGCGCCTCCGAGCTGATCGAACTGCTGGCGGTCGGGGGATTCGCGTGACAACCGGCGAGCTCCTTCCGCTGCTGGTGCTGGCCTCTTCCCTGCTGCCCGGCCTGATCATTTTCGCCCTGCCCGAAAATAGCGTCGGGCTGCGAACGGCGCTCAACCTCTTCGGCGCCATCGCCAAGCTGATCCTGGTAGCCGTGTTGCTGACCGGCGTCCAGGCCGGCGAAGACTATGGTTTCAGGCACACCGTCCTGCCGGGCGTGGACCTTCTGTTCAAGGCCGACGCGCTCGCGCTCCTGTTCGTCTCGCTGTCGACCCTGTTGTGGTTTTTCACCACCGTGTATGCCATCGGCTACCTCGAAGACTCGCCCCGCCGGAGCCGCTTCTTCGGTTTTTTCAGCCTGTGCGTCACCGCTACCGTGGGGCTGGCGATGGCCGGGAATCTGTTCACTTTTTTTGTCTTCTACGAGCTGCTGACCCTGGCCACCTATCCGCTGGTGGTGCATCGCGGCACGCCCCAGGCGATGAAGGGGGGGACGGTCTATCTGGCCTACACCCTGGGCGGGGGGGCCGTGCTGCTCACCGGCATCGTTCTGCTGCATGGGCTGGTCGGATCGATGGACTTTGCCTACGGCGGCTATCTGTCTGCCTTGGGGATGGAACAGCCCGGGCTGCTGAAGCTCGCATTTCTGTTGCTGATGATCGGGGTCGGGGTCAAGGCGGCCATCGTGCCGTTTCACGGCTGGCTGCCCCAGGCCATGGTGGCGCCCGCTCCGGTTTCGGCCCTGTTGCATGCCGTGGCGGTCGTGAAAGCCGGCGCTTTCGGCATCGTGCGCATCGTGTATGAAGTCTATGGGGTGGAATTCGCCGGCGCTCTGGGGCTTCTCACGCCGCTGGCGGTGATCGCGGCGATCACCATCCTCTGGGGCAGCGCGCGCGCACTGGCGCAGAACGATCTCAAGAAGCGCCTGGCCTTTTCCACCGTCAGCCAGGTGTCCTACATCGCGCTGGGAATCGGGCTGTTCGGGCCGCTGGGCACCATCGGCGCGCTGGCGCACCTGGTGCATCAGGGCCTCATGAAGATCACCCTGTTTTTCTGCGCGGGAAATTTCGCCGAAACCCTCGGCATACACAAGGTGAGCGAGATGAACGGGATCGGCCGGCGCATGCCGGTCACGACCCTGGCCTTCAGCGTGGCCGCGCTGGGCATGATCGGGGTCCCCCCGCTGGCCGGTTACGTGAGCAAGCAGTATCTGGCCGATGGCGCGCTGGCGGCGGGCCAGGAATGGGCGCAAACGGTGCTTCTGGTTTCGGCCTTGCTCAATGCCGCCTACTTCCTGCCCATCCTCTACCGCGCCTGGCTGAAATCCGCCCCGCCATCCTGGCCCGACGAACACATCCGCGCCGTCGGTCGACGCGAGACGGCCTGGTTGTTGCTGCTTCCTCCGGTCGCAACCGCCCTCGGCGTGGCGGCGGCCGGCGTGCTGGCCGAAACGGATTTCAGTCCGCTCCACTGGGCGCGCCTGATCGCCGAACGTGAATACCTGAAATGAATATTGCGGCCGTGCGGCAGGGAGGGCGTCTGGCGCTGCCGTCTGCCGCGGCCCTGAATCGCTGTGCGATAATCGCGGGCGATGCGCGCACTACGGAATCGCCGCCGAGCCGCAGGTTTTCTGCGACTGCCGGGTCGCGGTGCGGCTTGCCGTGTTTTTGGAAAGGAGACGATGGTGAAACGGATTTTGTGCTTGATCGCGGCAGCGGTTTTCCTCGCCGGTTGCAACACCGTCCAGGGGATCGGCAAGGATATCGAGAAGGGTGGCGAGGCCATTCAGAAAGCCGTCAAATGACGGGTAGCGGGAAGGCGTCATGAAAATATGCGTATTGCCCGGCGACGGGATCGGCCCGGAAATCACCGCCGAGGCGGTACGGGTGCTGCGGGCCCTCGATCTGAAGCTCGAGATGGAAGAAGCGCTGCTGGGCGGTTGCGCCGTCGATGCGACCGGCGACCCTTATCCCGAGGCCACCCGGAAGCTCGCGCGCGCCGCCGACGCGGTGCTGCTCGGGGCGGTGGGCGGCCCGCAGTACGACGCCCTGCCGCGCGAGCAGCGCCCCGAGCGCGGGCTGCTGGGCATTCGCAAGGACCTGGGTCTTTTCGCCAACCTGCGCCCCGCCGTGCTGTATCCGGAGTTGGCCAACGCCTCGACCTTGAAGCCCGAAGTGGTTGCCGGCCTGGACATTCTCATCATCCGGGAACTGACGGGCGACATTTATTTCGGCCAGCCGCGCGGCATCGAAACCCGCAATGGCGAGCGCGTCGGCATCAACACCATGATCTACAGCGAAAGCGAGATCCGCCGCATCGGCCGTGTGGCCTTCGAGTCGGCCCGCAAGCGCAGCAAGAAGGTCTGTTCGGTCGACAAGATGAACGTGCTGGAATGCACCCAGTTGTGGCGCGACGTCATGCTCGAGGTGGCGCGGGACTACCCCGACGTCGAGCTCACCCACATGCTGGTGGATAATGCGGCGATGCAGCTGGTGAGAAATCCCAAGCAATTCGACGTGATGGTCACCGGCAACATGTTCGGCGACATCCTCTCCGACGCGGCCTCGATGCTGACGGGATCGATCGGCATGCTGCCCTCGGCTTCGCTCGACGAGAAAAACAAGGGTCTCTACGAACCCTGTCACGGCTCGGCGCCCGACATCGCCGGCCAGGGCGTCGCCAACCCGCTGGCGACTATTCTTTCCGCCGCGATGATGCTGCGCCATTCGTTCAACGACGAGGCGGCTGCCGGGCGTATCGAGCGGGCCGTCAAGAAGGTGCTGGCGCAGGGCTTGCGTACCGGGGACATCTACGAGCCGGGCATGCAGCGCGTGGGCACGCGGGATATGGGCGACGCCGTGCTGGCGGCGCTGTAACTCAGGAACGGGAAAGAAGGAATCATGAAGAATCTGGGTCTGGTCGGTTGGCGCGGCATGGTGGGCTCGGTGCTCATGCAGCGCATGCGCGCGGAGGGTGATTTCGGGCTTGTCGAGCCGACATTCTTCACGACCTCGAACGTCGGCGGTCAGGGGCCGGCCGAGGCCGGCGGCGCGAAACTCCTGGATGCCAGGGACATCGGTGCGCTCGGGCGGATGGACATCATCATCACCTGTCAGGGCGGCGACTACACCAAGGAAGTGTTCCCGCAGCTGCGCGCGGCCGGTTGGGACGGCTACTGGATCGACGCGGCGTCCACCCTGCGCATGGCCGACGACGCGATCATCATCCTCGACCCGGTCAACCTCGACGTCATCGAGGCTGGGCTGGCGAAAGGCATCAAGAACTACATCGGCGGCAACTGCACCGTCTCGCTGATGCTGATGGGACTGGGCGGCCTGTTCCGCGCCGACCTCGTGGCATGGGCCGCGGCCATGACCTACCAGGCGGCTTCGGGCGCCGGGGCGCAGAACATGCGCGAACTGCTCTCCCAGATGGGCGTCGTGCATGACGCGGTGAAGTCGGCGCTGGCCGATCCGGCTTCCGCGATCCTCGATATCGACCGCAAGGTGGCCGAAACGATGCGCGCCGCCGCGTTCCCGACCAAGAACTTCCGCGGCGTGCCGCTGGCCGGCAGCCTGATCCCCTGGATCGATGCTCCCGTCGACAACGGCCAGTCGAAGGAGGAATGGAAGGGCGGAGCCGAGTGCAACAAGATCCTCGGCAAGCCCCCTTTCCGTACCCCGGGCAGCATCCCCATCGACGGCCTGTGCGTACGCGTGGGCGCGCTGCGCTGCCACTCGCAGGGCCTGACCATCAAGCTCAGGAGGGATGTTCCGCTCGACGAGCTGAGCGAGCTCATCGCCAACGCAAATGACTGGGTGAAGGTCGTGCCCAACGAACGCGAGGCGACCGAACGCGAGCTCACGCCCGCCGCGGTCACCGGCACGCTGGCCGTGCCTGTCGGCCGCCTGCACAAACTGGCGATGGGCCCCGAGTATCTGGGCGCCTTCACCTGTGGAGACCAGCTGTTGTGGGGTGCTGCCGAACCGTTGCGCCGGATGTTGCGAATCTTGCTCGGCTAATCGTATTCGGCATATAAACCAAAGGTCGAGCTTGCGCCATTAAGTCCATGATGTTATTTTGAATGGCGTCCATCCAGAACCGGCGGGGTATATTGTGAGCAAAATACTCAAACCATCGATGTTCAGATCGTCCGTGCTGGCGCTGGTGCTGGCCGGCGCCCTTTCGGCGCAGGCCGCGGGTCTGGGCAGGCTGAGCGTGTATTCCGGCATCGGCCAGCAGCTCAACGCCGAAATCGCGGTCATCGCGACGCCCGGCGAGTTGGTCTCGATGACGGCGAAACTGGCTTCCCATGAGGCCTTCCGGGAAGCCGGCATCGAGTACATGCCCTTGCTGTCCGATGTACGCATCCATCTCGACAAAAATGCGGCCGGTCAGCCGGTACTGCGGCTGACGTCGAAGCGACCGATCAGCGAGCCTTTCCTGCATTTTCTGGTCGAGCTGAACTGGACATCGGGCCGCATGGTGAGGGAATACACTTTCCTGCTCGATCCGCCGGAACTCCTCCAGGCGGCGCGGCCGGCGTCGGTCGTGGCGCCCGTCACGCCGATCGGCAAGGCTCTGCCGCCGGCCCCGGCGCAGCCCAAACCCGCCGCGAACGCGACCGGAAAGGTGCAGCCGGCCGCCACCGAGTATCGGGTCAAGCCGGGCGACACGCTGAGCAAGATTGCCCGGGAAACCCGGACGGAAACGGTGACGCTCGACCAGATGCTGGTCGCCCTGTTCAATGTCAATCAAGACGCCTTCGTCGGCAACAACATGAACAGGCTGCACGCCGGGAAGATTTTGCGAGTCCCCGTTCCAGAGGAGGCGGCAGGCGTCGATCCGGCTGAGGCGCGCAGACTGGTGATCGCCCATGTCGAAGAATTCAGTGCCTACCGCAGTCGGCTGGCGCGTGCCGCGGCCGAAATGCCAGCTGCGGAGACCGCACCCAGGCAACAAGCGGCCGGGGTGATCGCGCCGCGCGTGATCGACAAGGCGCCTGCGCCGGCGGTTACCGACAAGCTCGAGGTTTCGCGCACCGAGCCGGTCAAGGCTGCGCCAGGAACCGGTCTTGAGGAAGACCTGATCGCGCGCGACAAGGCCTTGCGGGAGGCGTCGGAGCGGATTGCTCAGCTTGAAAAAAACATCGAGAACCTGAAGCAGCTGGTCGAGATCAAGAGCCAGACGGGGATTCAACTGCAACAGGAGGTTCCCGCGGCCCCGCCCAAGCCGTCCGCGGAGAAACCGGCCGAGCCTGCCCCCGCGCCGCCTCCGGTGGCGAAGGCGCCGGTATTCGCGCCGCCGCCGCCCGAACCCGGTTTTATCGAGGAGAACCCAGCCCTCGTCTATGGCGGAGGCGGTCTGATTGCCTTGTTGCTGGGCTACCTGGGGTATTCGTCCTGGCGCCGCAGGAAGTCGGCCGAGCAGGCCAAGGCCGGTCTCGCGGCGGCGCCGGCCGCCTCTGCCGGCGCACAGGAAGTCAGGACGGCGCCGGCGAGCGCCGCCCCCGCGACCGCCGCCGACGCGGGCGAGATCTCGATCCAGGGAGAGTTCAGCGACGGTGGCCTGCTGACCGATGAGGAAATCGTCGACCCGGTCGCCGAGGCCGAGGTGCTGATGGCCTACGGTCGCGATCGCCAGGCTGAAGAGGTTCTTCTCGCCGGTCTGGAGAAAGATCCGTCGCGTTCGGCCATCCACATGAAATTGCTCGAGCTGTATGCGAAACAGGAAAACGTCGCTCGCTTCGAGGCGATTGCCGGAAAGCTGCATGGATTGACCAACGGACGCGGCGCGGACTGGGACAAGACGCTGGCCGTCGGCCGTACTCTGGGACTTGCGGGCGGCATTTTTGCCGCGGCGGCGGTCGTAGCCTCCGTCATCCCGCCCGAGCCGGATGGCATCGAGCCGTCCCCGCCGGCGGACTCGCAAGCGCCGGTCGCCGAACCGGTTGCGCCTGCCCCTCCTGCAGCGGGCGAAATCGATCAGATCCACCAGATCCTCGTGGTCGAAGAAGCGCGGGCCATCGAGTTCGGTCTCGACTTTTCAGAGCCGGCCGGGGCAGAACCCGTGGCAGCGGCCGTGGCAGAACCCGTGGCAGCGGCCGGGGCGGCGCCGGCGGCGCGGGAAGAGACGGGTCTCGATTTCGATTTCGATTTCGATCTTGGCACCCCCGAAGTTCGTGAACGGGTCGAGGCGGCCGTGGATAAGGCCATCGCCCCTGCGGACATGAAGCTTTCCGATCTGGATTTCGACCTCGATCTGGGTTCTCCGGTCGAAGCGGAAGCTACAACAACGGTGGTCGAGTCGCCGGGGCGGGCGCCACAGACGCCCGGAGCCGCAGCCTCGGCCGGAGACGTGGACGACCTCAAGTTCAACCTCGACCTCGATTTGGACCTAGATCAGGAACCGGCTGGACCAGACCTCGCCGGATTGGGTGCGCCGCCCGCTCCCGAAACCGGAATCGAAAGGGTAGCGGAGACGCCGGAATTTCCGGTCGAAAGCGCCCGGCCGGACAACTCCGAGGCGGCGACCAAGCTTGAGCTCGCGCAGGCCTATGAAGAGATGGGCGACCTCGATGGCGCGCGCGAACTGCTCAACGAGGTGCTCAGTGAAGGGAACTCGACCCAGCAGGAGCTGGCGCGGACGAAGCTCCTCCAGCTGAACGGATAACCCCGGGCGCCGCGACAGCGGTTTCCCGACGTCTTGGCAAACGAAGCGCCGATGCTGCACCCCGTCACGCTGCTGGCTTCCTGGTTCGCTTTCGCGCTGGGCCTGCAGTGGGCGGGGTTCGCGAGCCTGATCGTTCTCTCCTGCGCCTGCCTCGGCGCGGCCGCCGTGCTGGCGGCGCGACGCTGCCGCAACCTGCTGCGGCGCGCGCGCTGGTTGTTGCTTTCGCTCGCCGTCCTGTATTTCCTCGCCACGCCCGGCGTGTATGTTGCCGGGTTTCCCGGAGAGCTCGGCGTGACGCAGGATGGGTTGCTGCGCGGCGGCGAACAGATCGCGCGCCTGGTGGCGCTGCTCGCCAGCCTTGCCCTGCTGCATCAGGTCACCGGCAGCGCCGGACTGCTCGGCGGTCTCTACTGGCTGTTGAAACCTCTTCCCTCGGGCGAGGCCACAGTGGTGCGCCTGATGCTCGCGCTCGAATATCTCGAGCGCGAGCGTCCCGTCGATTGGCGCGAGTGGATCCTGCCCGGAGCCGGTGGCGCAGAGTCGCACCAGGGCGTGCTGGTCCTCCGCACGCCTCCCTTCCGGCGTCGCGACCACCTGACCCTGCTCGCCGTCGGAATGGCGCTGCTGGCCGTGATGCTCCGGCCATGAGGGTCGCGCTCGGCCTCGAATACGATGGTGCGGGGTTTTTCGGGTGGCAGTCGCAGCCGGGCGGCAATACCGTGCAGGACGCCCTGGAGCGCGCCCTGGCCGTGATCGCCGGCGCCCCGGTGGCGACGGTGTGCGCCGGCCGCACCGATGCCGGCGTGCATGCGACCGCACAGGTCGTCCATTTCGACGTGGCCGCCGAGCGTCCAATGAGCGCCTGGGTGCGGGGCGTCAACGCCCATTTGCCCGCGTCGGTCGCGGTGCGCTGGGCGATGCCGGTGGCATCCGAATTCCATGCCCGTTTCGCCGCGCGGGCGCGTTCCTATCGGTACCTCCTGCTGAATCGCCGCGAGCGCCCCGGCTTGCTGAACGGCAAGGTCGGCTGGTGTCACCGACCGCTGGACGTCGAGGCGATGCAGGCGGCGGCGCAGAGCCTGATCGGGGAGCGCGACTTTTCCGCGTTCCGGTCGTCCGAATGCCAGGCGAAGTCGCCCGTCAAGATCCTGCATCGCCTCGATATTGCGCGGCAGGGCGACTTGATCGTCTTGGACTGCTGCGCGAATGCCTTTCTGCACCACATGGTGCGCAATCTGGTCGGAGCCCTGGTCTACGTCGGCACGGGCAGGGAATCGCCGGCTTGGCTTGCTCGGCTGCTGGCGGCGCGCGACCGGCGGCGCGGCGCCCCGACTTACGCTTCGCACGGGCTTTACCTGGTTGGCATCGACTACGGCGACCGCTGGGTTTTGCCGCAGCAAGAACGTATCATGGTGGCCCCGCAACTGCCGGTCTGTTGATTCATGCGCCGAACCCGCGTCAAGATCTGCGGCATCACCCGCAGCGAGGATCTGGCCGCCGCAGCGGATAGCGGGGCGGATGCCGTCGGGTTCGTTTTCTATCCCCCGAGCCCGCGTTTCCTGGCGCCGGATCGGGCTGCGGCGCTGGCGCGCCTGACTGCTCCCTTCGTTTCCCGTGTCGGCCTGTTCGTGAATGCCGCGGCGGAGGTCGTGCGCACCGCCCTCGCGAACGTCGATCTCGACCTGCTGCAGTTCCACGGCGACGAGGACGCGCGCTACTGCGCGCAGTTCGGCCGCCCCTACATCAAGGCGGCGCGGGTGAGGCCGGGACTCGATCTGTTAGAATTCGCCCGCGCTTTTCCGACCGCTCAGGGCCTGTTGCTCGATGCCTGGGTCGAGGCGTACGGCGGAGCGGGACGGTCTTTCGACTGGTCGCTGATTCCTGAAAACCTGCCCTTGCCGGTGATTCTTTCAGGGGGGCTCCATGCGGGCAATGTCATGGCGGCCGTGACCCGCCTGCATCCTTGGGCCGTGGATGTGAGCAGCGGCGTCGAGGCCGCCAAAGGCATCAAGGATGCTGAAAAAATCGCCGCCTTCGTCGCGGCAGTGAGAATGGCAGATGTCAGACAATAAATACAGGATGCCCGATGAACGTGGGCATTTTGGGAAGTATGGCGGCGTTTTCGTTGCCGAAACCCTGATTCCGGCGCTGGCCGAACTCGACGAGGCCTATGCGTCGGCCAGAAACGATCCGGCGTTCAGGGCCGAGTTCGAGTATGAACTGGCCCATTACGTCGGTCGTCCCAGCCCGATCTATCATGCCCGACGCTGGTCGGAAGCCCTCGGCGGCGCGCAGATCTACCTGAAGCGCGAAGATCTCAACCATACCGGCGCCCACAAGATCAACAACGGCATCGGCCAGGCGCTGCTGGCCCGGCGCATGGGCAAGCCGCGGGTGATCGCCGAAACGGGAGCCGGCATGCATGGCGTCGCGACCGCGACCGTCGCGGCGCGCTACGGCATGGAATGCGTGGTGTACATGGGCAGCGAGGATGTCAGGCGCCAGGCCGCGAACGTCTATCGCATGAAGGTGCTCGGCGCGACCGTCGTGCCGGTCGAATCCGGTTCGAAGACGCTCAAGGATGCGCTCAACGAGGCGATGCGCGACTGGGTCACCCACATCGGGAATACCTTCTACATCATCGGCACCGTGGCCGGCCCGCATCCCTATCCGATGATGGTGCGCGACTTCCAGTCGGTGATCGGGCGCGAGTGCATTCCGCAAATGTCGGCGCTGGCGGGACGGCAACCCGACCAGGTGATCGCCTGCGTCGGCGGCGGTTCCAACGCCATGGGCATCTTCTACGATTACATCCCGCGCGACGAGGTCAAACTGGTCGGCGTCGAGGCGGCCGGCTTGGGCCTGGAGACCGGCAAACATGCCGCTTCGCTGACCGCCGGCAAGCCCGGCGTGCTGCACGGCAACCGCACCTACCTGCTGCAGGATCCGAACGGCCAGATCATCGAGACCCACTCGATTTCCGCCGGTCTCGACTACCCGGGCGTCGGTCCCGAGCACGCCTGGCTCAAGGATTCCGGCCGTGCCGAATACGTCACCGTCACCGACGACGAGGCGCTCAAGGCCTTCCACGACCTGTGCCGCAACGAAGGCATCATCCCGGCGCTGGAATCGAGCCACGCGCTGGCCTACGCCGCGCGCATCGCCCCGACGCTGGCCAGAAACAAGATCCTGCTCGTCAATCTGTCCGGCCGCGGCGACAAGGACATGCATACCGTGGCTGAGAAAGCCGGAATAAGGTTCTGACCATGTCGAGAATTGCCGCGAAGTTCGCCGAGTTGCAGGGCCGGCAGCGCAAGGCGCTGATCCCCTTCATCACCGCCGGCGATCCCGAGCCCGGCCAGACCCTGCCCCTGATGCAGGCGCTGGTGGCGGGGGGCGCCGACATCATCGAACTGGGCGTCCCGTTCTCCGATCCGATGGCCGATGGCCCGACGATCCAGCGCGCTTCCGAACGTGCGCTGACTTACGGCGTCAGTCTGCGCATCGTGCTGGGCATGGTGCATGAATTCCGCAAGACCGATGCAACCACGCCGGTCGTGCTGATGGGCTATGCCAACCCGGTCGAAGCCTACGGCCAGGCAGCGTTCGCGCGTGATGCGCAGGCGGCGGGCGTCGATGGCGTGCTGACCGTCGACTATCCGCCGGAAGAGTGCGCCGGTTTCGCCGACCTGCTGCAGACGCACGGCATCGATCCGATCTTCCTGCTGGCGCCGACCTCCGAGGATCGGCGCTTCGCCGACGTTGCCGAACTGGGCAGCGGCTACATCTACTATGTGTCGCTCAAAGGCGTGACCGGCTCGGCCGCGATCGATCTCGACGAGGTGGCGCGGCGCATTCCGGTGATCCGCGCCAAGGTCGGCATGCCCGTCGGCGTCGGTTTCGGCATCCGCGATGCCGCGAGCGCGGCGCGCATCGCCAGCGTGGCGGATGCGGTGGTGATCGGCAGCAAGATCATCGAAACCATCGAGCAAAGCCCTGCGGGTGAAGCGCCCGCGCGCGTGACGGCCTTCCTGCGCGAGGTGCGCACGGCCATGGATGCAACGACCAGGGGGGTGCAAGCATGAGTTGGCTCCAGAAACTGCTGCCGCCGAAGATCAAGCGCGCCGAGGGCGTGAAGAAGTCGATTCCCGAAGGTCTGTGGCGCAAGTGCCCGTCCTGCGAGGCGGTGCTGTACGCGACCGACCTCGAGCAGAACCTCAGCGTTTGCCCGAAGTGCGGCCATCATCACCGGCTCAAGGCGCGCGAACGCCTCGACCTGCTGCTCGATCCGGAAGGCCGGTTCGAGATCGGCGGCGAGATCCTTCCGCTCGACGTATTGAAGTTCAAGGACAGCAGGCGCTACCCCGACCGGCTCGCCGCGGCGCACGAGGAAACCGGCGAATCCGATGCTCTCGTCGTGATGCAGGGGGCCGTGAAGACGCTGCCGCTGGTGGTCGCCTGTTTCGAATTCGAGTTCATGGGCGGGTCGATGGGTTCGGTGGTCGGCGAGCGCTTCGTGCGCGGCGTGAATCTCGCCCTCGAACATCAGCTGCCGTTCCTCTGCATCACCGCCTCGGGCGGCGCGCGCATGCAGGAGGGCCTGCTGTCGCTGATGCAGATGAGCAAGACCACGGCGGCCGTGACGCGCCTGGCGCGCCACCGGCTGCCTTTCGTGACGCTGCTGACCGATCCGACCATGGGCGGCGTATCCGCCTCCTTCGCCTTCGTCGGCGACGTGGTGATGGCCGAGCCGGGCGCGCTGATCGGTTTCGCCGGTCCGCGCGTGATCGAGCAGACCGTGCGCGAAACCCTGCCCGCAGGCTTCCAGCGCGCCGAGTTCCTGCTGGAGAAGGGCGCGCTCGACATGATCGTGGATCGCCGCCAGTTGCGCGATCGACTGGCGGCCGTGCTGACGCTGCTGCAGAGGATTCCCGCCGTTTGATGGCCGCTTCGCCGCCGTTCGGTCTGGATGACTGGCTGGGCCAGCTGGAGCGCCTGCACCCGCGCGGGCAGGCGGGCATCGAACTCGGCCTCGAGCGCGTGCGGGAGGTGTCCCGTGCGCTGGGGCAACGGCAAACCTGCCCGGTCATCACCGTCGGCGGCACCAACGGCAAGGGTTCGACCTGCGCCATGATCGAGCGCATTCTACGGGCGACGGGTTACCGCGTCGGCGTCTATGCCTCGCCCCACCTGCTGCGTTACAACGAACGCGTCCGGATCGACGGCGCGCCGGCCGACGACGACGCTTTCTGCGCCGCCTTCGCCCGTGTCGAAGCGGCGCGTGCCGGCACGCCGCTGACCTACTTCGAATTCGGCACGTTGGCGGCCTGGGAAATCTTCAGCGCCGGTCAACTCGATGCGATCATCCTCGAGGTCGGGCTGGGCGGCCGCCTCGATGCGACCAACATCTACGATGCCGACTGCGCGGTCGTCACTGGCGTCGACCTGGACCACATGGAATATCTCGGGCCGACGCGCGAGCATATCGGCCGCGAAAAAGCCGGCATCTGCCGGCCGGGGCATCCGTTGATCTGCGGCGATGCCGATCCGCCACAGGCCTTGGTCGAGGCGTGCCATGGTTCCGGGGCCGACCTGCGTCGCCTCGGTCACGATTTCGGCTTCCTGCGTCAGGAAGGACAGTGGCAGTATTGGAGCAGGGAGGGAAGAAACCTGGGTGGCCTTGCCCATCCCGCACTGCGCGGCGATTGTCAGCTCGGCAACGCCGCCTGTGCGATCGCCGCGCTGGACTGCCTTGCCGAGCGCTTGCCGGTGGCGGCCCGGGACATTCGCAGCGGGCTGGCCGAGGTCACGGCGCCGGGTCGTTTCCAGGTGTTGGCGGGTCGCCCGCAGATCATCCTCGATGTCGCCCACAACCCTCAGGCGGCGCGGGAGCTTGCGCGCACGCTCGGCGGCATGGGGCGCGCTCCCGTCACCTGGGCAATCTTCGGCATGATGGCCGACAAGGACGTTGCCGGCGTGGTCGAGGCGCTGCGCGAGCGCGTCGACCGCTGGTTGCCCTGCGACCTGGCCAGTCCGCGCGCCGCGACGGCGGCGCAGCTCGCAGCGACAATCTGCGCGGTCGGCGCCGGCGAGACGGCGGGCGGCTTCGATAGTCCGGCAGCGGCGCTGTCCCGGGCGCTGGAGAATGCAGGCGGTGATGATAGAATTCTGATTTTCGGATCATTTCTGACCGTGGCCGGGGCGATGCGCTCCCTTGGTCTCGTTGGTGTTTGACATGACGCAAGAGGACAGACGGACGCCGGACGAGGCGCCCGACGACGAGGCAACCCTGCTGAAGAAGCGCGCGCGCCGGCGCCTGATCGGCGCCGTGGCGCTGGCGCTGTTCGCCGCGATCGTTCTGCCGATGGTGATGGATCGCCAGCCGGCGCAACCCGTCAAGGACATTCAGGTACACATTCCGAGTCCAGACGAAGGGGCGCCGCGCAAGATTTCTCCCCCGGTCAAGCCGGCCGAGCCAGCCGAAGCCAGGCCTATCGCCAAGAGCGAGGCCAAGCCCGAACCCAGGCCCGAACCCAGGCCCGAAACCCAGGCGGAACCGAAGTCCGAGGCCAGGCCGGCGGCGGTCGGCGGCGGGGCGGAAGCCTGGGAGGTGCAACTGGGCGCCTATGCCGATCCCGGTCGCGTCAGAAATCTGGTCGCCAAGATCAAGGAACTGGGCCTGCCGGCCTACACGGAAAGGATCGAGACACCGGGCGGCCCACGCACCCGGGTGCGTGCCGGTCCGTTCGCCAGCCGGGAAGAGGCCGAGAAGGCCAGGGTGCGTGTCAGAGTCATCGGCGTCGACGGTCCGGTGGCCAGAAAACCGTGATGGCGCGGTGAGCCTGCGTGACCCCTTTCGATTACTTCGCGCTGGCGGTGACGTCCATTTCCCTGCTGGTCGGCATCAGTCGCGGCGTGGTGAGCGAGGTGCTCGCCCTGGCGGCATGGGTGGCGGCATTCTTCGCGGCGCGCGCCTGGGCCGTGCCGGCGGGCAACCTGCTGCTCGCCGATGGGCCCGATCCCCTGTGGCGGCAGCTGGCGGGTTTCGTCGTTGTGTTCGTCGCCGTGCTGGTGTTGTTCGCGTTGTTGCGCGGGCTGATGGGGCTGCTCCTCAAGGCGGCGGGATTGCGGCCGCTCGATCGTGCGCTCGGCGCTTTTTTCGGCGCGGCGCGCGGCGTCCTCGTGTTGCTGGCGCTGATCCTGCTTGCCGGCCTGACGCCATTGCCCCAACAGAAGTGGTGGAGGGAGGCCGCGTTTGCCCCGCCCCTGGAGACGGCCGTAGTGGCGATCAAGCCCTGGCTGCCGCCGGAACTGGCGAGAAAAGTTCATTACCGATAGGGTGAATCCATGTGCGGAATACTGGGGGTGGTTGCCACCACGCCGGTCAATCAGTTGCTCTATGACGGCTTGCAGGTGCTGCAGCACCGCGGCCAGGATGCCGCCGGCATCGTCACCGCAGAAGGCGGCCGCTTCCATATGCACAAGGGGCCGGGTTTGGTGCGCGACGTGTTCCGCACGCGCAACATGCGCAATCTGGCGGGCAACTGGGGCATCGCGCACTGTCGCTACCCGACGGCGGGCTCGGCCTATAACGCCGCCGAGGCCCAACCGTTCTACGTCAACTCGCCCTTCGGCCTGATGCTGGCGCACAACGGCAATCTGACCAATTCCGAGCAACTCAAGCGCGACATGTTCCTGCAGGACTTGCGGCACATGAACACCAACTCGGACTCCGAAGTGTTGCTCAACGTCCTGGCGCACGAATTGCAGGCGGCGTCGACGAAGTATCAGGTTGATGCCGAAACGATCTTCCAGGCGGTCGTCGGCATGCACAAGCGCGTGCGCGGCGCGTATGCCGTGGTAGCGATGATCGCCGGCTACGGTCTGCTGGCCTTCCGCGATCCCTACGGCATCCGGCCGCTGGTGATCGGCAAGAATGAAACCGCCGCAGGCCCGGAATACCTCGTCGCCTCCGAAAGCGTGGCGATCGATACCCTTGGCTTCAGCTTCCTGCGCGACGTCGAGCCGGGCGAGGCGGTACTGATCGACACGCGCGGCAACTTCGTCAGTCGCCAGTGCGCGGAGCGCACCGTTCATGCTCCATGCCTGTTCGAGTATGTCTATCTGGCGCGCCCCGACTCCCTGATCGACGGCGTCTCGGTATATGAGTCGCGCGTGCGCATGGGCGTGTCGCTGGCCGACAAGATCCGCCACACCCTGCCGCATCTGGCGATCGACACGGTGATCCCGATTCCGGACTCGAGCCGGCCGGCGGCGCTGGAACTGGCGACGCGGCTGGGCGTGCCCTATCGCGAGGGCTTCGTCAAGAACCGCTACATCGGTCGCACCTTCATCATGCCGGGCCATGCCTCGCGCAGGAAGTCGGTACGCCAGAAGCTCAATGCCATCGGCTCGGAATTCCGCGGCAAGAAGGTGCTGCTGGTTGACGACTCGATCGTGCGCGGCACCACCAGCAAGGAAATCATCATGATGGCGCGCGAGGCCGGAGCGAAGAAAGTCTATTTCGCCTCGGCCAGTCCGCCGGTGCGCCATGCCAATGTTTATGGCATAGACATGCCGACGCGGGCCGAACTGATTGCGGCTTTCCGCAGCGACGAGGAGATTCGCCAGGAGATCGGCGCCGACGCCCTCGTCTACCAGGATCTCGACGCGCTCAGGCGCGCCGTGCGCGACATCAATCCTGCGCTGACGCAGTTCGACACCTCGTGCTTCGACGGCCATTACATCACCGGCGATGTCAGTGCGGATTACCTCAACAGCGTCGAGGCGACCCGCTCGAAACCGGCGCGCCATGACGGCGATGGCGGCGATGGCGGTCAGCTCGATCTCAACCTCGTATCCCACGAATGAACGACGATTCCCGCTACCGGTTCGATACCCTGGCGATCCGCGCCGGGCAGGAGCGCAGCCAGTACGGCGAGCATTCCGAGGCGCTCTACCTGACGTCCAGCTTCGTCTTCCCCAGCGCGGCCCAGGCCGCGGCGCTGTTCGCCGGCGAGGTCGAGGGCTACACGTACTCGCGGTTCACCAACCCGACCGTGACCCTGTTCCAGGAGCGGCTCGCCGCGCTGGAAGGCGCGGCGGCCTGCATTGCGACGGCCAGCGGCATGTCGGCGATTCTCGCCACCGCACTGGCCCTGCTGCAGTCGGGCGATCATGTCGTCGCCGCGCGCGGCATCTTCGGCGCGAGCCAGGCCCTGTTCGGCACGCTCCTGCCGAAATTCGGCGTGACGACGACCTTCGTGCCCGGCTGCGAGCCGGAGCGCTTTCGGGCGGCGCTCCGGCCCAACACGAAACTCGTCTTCATCGAGACGCCCTCCAATCCGCTCACCGAGGTGCATGACATGGCCGCGCTGGCGGACCTGGCGCATGCCGTCGGCGCGCTGCTGGTCGTCGACAACTGCTTCTGCACGCCGGCGCTGCAACGGCCGCTCGAGTTCGGCGCCGATCTCGTCATCCATTCCGCCACCAAACACCTCGACGGCCAGGGCCGCGTGATGGGCGGTGCGGTCTGCGGGGCGAAGGTGCCCGTCGAGGAAGTCTTCAAGTTCATGCGCACCGCCGGACCGAGCCTGTCCCCCTTCAATGCCTGGGTGCTCGTCAAGGGGCTGGAAACGCTCAAGCTGCGCATGCAGGCGCACTCGGCCAACGCGCTGGAACTGGCGCGCCGGCTCGAGACCCATCCGGCCATCGAACGCCTCTTCTATCCCGGCCTGCCGTCCCATCCGCAACATGCGCTGGCGCAGCGCCAGCAGTCGGCCGGCGGCGCCATCGTCTCCTTCGAGGTGAAGGGCGGCAGGGCAGCGGCCTGGCGGGTCGTCGACTGCTGCCAGTTGCTGTCGATCACGTCCAACCTCGGCGACGTGAAGACCACCATCACCCATCCCGCCACCACCACCCACGGCCGCGTCACTCCGGAAGCGCGGGCCGAGGCCGGCATCACCGCGGGCCTGGTGCGCATCGCCGTCGGCCTCGAGTCGATCGATGACATCGAGGCCGACCTGCTGCGCGGCCTGGGGCCGCGCTGAGACACTCTTACCCGTACGCCATGAAACAACGTTCCCGTTTTTCCCGTCGCACCAAACAGGCCCCAGGCGCCGAAGAACTGATCCGCCTGGCCACGCAACTGAGCCAGTCGGGCAGCCGGCTGGAAGACGCTTTCTGGGAGCGTCGCCTTGCCGCAAGCATCGACCGGATGCTGCGCGGCCAGGACGAGGCCGCCCTGAGCGCTGCGCTCGACCATCTCTATGGCGCGGGCGGGCGGGCCTACGATGCACTGGCCGACATGGTCGAGAGCTGCGCGGAGTCGCGCCACTATCCGGCGGCCGGCTCCGGTGGCGATCAGGACGTGCTGCTGTTTGCCGCGCCGGTGCTGGCCTGGTCGCGTTATGCCATTCCGGCCGGGCCGATCGACCCCGAGGCGCTGAATAACCTGCGCGTCCAGTTGCTGGCCCACGTGTTCGCTGCGGACGCCCGCCTCGGGCTCGCCGACTACTTGTTCAGCCCCGACCAGTTGCCGCAGAGCTACTGCGAAGCCGCAACGCTCACGGAAAAGCTCGCCCGCTCGGCCTTGCACGGCCGCGACCTGAAGCTCGATGCCGGCCTGATGGCGGAAACGATGCATTTTCTCTCCGACACCCGCTATCTGATCGGTGCAGTCTGTGCGCCTGCGGGTCTGCCGCTGTTTCGCTGGCAGGAGGAAGACGGCAGCCGCGGCGAGGCGATCAAGCAATGGCGCGCCCAGGGCGGCGAGGCCCTGCGTTCCCTGCTGCCGGCCTGCGCCACCGAGCCGCTCCTGCCGCAGTCCTTCCACGCGGCGGTGCGCGAAGCCGACCGCGCTTCACGGCCTTACTCGCTGCGCTCGGCCGTGGCTTTCCTGCAAACGACGCTGAACGTCCCCGCCGCCAATCTGCGTGCCGTGGTGGCGCCGTATTACGACCGCCAGCTCGAGGAGTACCGGATCGGCTTTACGCTGGGCGAGTCGATCGAGGTCGTGCATGGGGTGGTCTGGCCATTGCTCGAAAGCGAGGACGAGGCGGCCGAACTGCCCGGCCAGATCGAGTCCGTGCTGCGCGAGGCGGGACTGCGCGAGGTGCTGGCGCTCGACCATCGCTTCCCGCTCGAATACTGCGACGACTGCGGCGCGCCCCTCTATCCGAATCCCGAAGGCGAGCCGGTGCATGCCGAGTTGCCGGAACAGGGGGAAGAGGCGGCGCCGCGCCACCTCCATTGATGCCAACGCCATCCGCGCTGGAGGAGTTGATCGGCGCCCTGCGCTGTCTGCCCGGGGTCGGACCGAAATCGGCCCAGCGCATCGCCTATCATCTTCTGCAGCACGACACGCGCGGCGCGGAGCGCCTTGCCCGTGCGCTCGACCAGGCCGTGAAAGTGCTGCGCCGCTGTTGCCGCTGCAACAATTTCACCGAGGCGGAAGTGTGCGAACGCTGCCTGTCGCCGCGGCGCAATCCCGCGCAGCTGTGCGTGGTTGAAATGCCGGCGGATCTGAACACCATGGAGCAGACGCAGGCCTTCAACGGCCTGTACTACGTTTTGATGGGGCGGCTCAGTCCGCTCGACGGTGTCGGCCCGCGCGAGCTGGCCTTCGACCGCCTGCTGGCCCGGGCCTGCGATGGCGTGGTCAAGGAGGTCATCCTGGCGACCAACATGACGCCCGAGGGCGAGGCGACCGCGCACTATCTGGCCGAGATGCTCCATGCCCGCGGAATCCAGGTCAGCCGGATCGCGCGGGGGCTGCCGCTCGGCAGCGAAATCGAGTATTCCGACGCCGCCAGCGTTGCCCAGGCGCTGATCGAGCGACGCAGCTGCTGACGCGAAAGTTGAATAAAAAACATCGGGTTGATGAATTGGCGCTAGGAATCCTTGACCGGCTTGATTACAATTCGGGCGCTATAGCTATCTGCATTTTTTATTTTTCAGGAAACCACCATGAGTAGTGACGGTACTGTGGACTGCGTGGACTGCGGCCGGCGGCGCCTGCTGGTCGCCACTTCGGTCGCGGGGGGCGTGGCGGGCGTAGCGGCCGTGGTGCCCTTTGTCAGCTCGTTTGCGCCCTCGGAACGGGCCAAATCCGCGGGCGCACCGGTTGAAGTTGACGTCAGCAGGCTGGCTCCGGGCGAAATGATGACTGTCGAATGGCGCGGCAAGCCGGTATGGATCATCCACCGCACCAAGGAAATGCTCGACGATCTGGCCAAGCTGGCCGACAGGCTTGCCGATCCCGCATCGTCACGAAACATGCAGCCCGAATATGCGCAGAACGCCACCCGCTCGATCAAGCCCGAGTACCTCGTGGCCATCGGCATCTGCACCCATCTGGGATGCTCCCCGTCGCAAAAGTTCCAGACCGGCCCCGAGTCCGACGTCGCAGCGGACTGGCCTGGGGGGTTCTTCTGTCCCTGTCACGGCTCGCTGTTCGATCTTGCCGGACGGGTGTACAAGAACATGCCCGCCCCGGACAACCTTGAAATTCCGCCCCACGTTTATCTGTCCGATGCCCGAATCCTGATCGGCGAAGACAAGAAGGAAGGCTGAGCGATGGCCGCAAGCGCAGAAAAATACAAGTCCGACGGCACGACCGGCGGCAACCTGCTGGAATGGATCGACGCCCGGTTCCCGCTGTTGGCCTTGTGGAACGACCATCTGGCCAAGTACTACGCGCCGAAAAACTTCAACTTCTGGTATTTTTTTGGCTCGCTTGCGCTGTTGGTGCTGGTGATCCAGATCGTCACCGGCATCTTCCTGGTGATGCACTACAAGCCGGACGCCTCGCTGAACGCCTCCGGCGTGCCGATCGCCTTCGCCAGCGTCGAATACATCATGCGCGACGTACCCTGGGGCTGGCTGATCCGCTACCTGCACTCGACCGGCGCCTCGGCCTTCTTCGTGGTCGTCTATCTGCACATGTTCCGCGCCATGCTCTACGGTTCCTACCGCAAGCCGCGCGAACTGGTGTGGATTTTCGGTGTGCTGATTTTCCTCTGTCTGATGGCCGAAGCCTTCATGGGCTACCTGCTGCCCTGGGGACAAATGTCCTACTGGGGCGCCCAGGTGATCATCAACCTATTCACCGCGATTCCCCTGATCGGCCCCGATCTGGGCATCTGGATCCGCGGCGACTACGTGATCGGCGACGCGACCCTGAACCGGTTCTTCTCCCTGCATGTCATAGCCATTCCCCTGGTGCTGCTGGGACTGATCGCCGCCCATATCATCGCCTTGCACGAGGTCGGCTCGAATAATCCGGATGGCATAGAAATCAAGAAGAAAAAAGACGCCAACGGCATTCCCCTCGACGGCATTCCCTTCCACCCGTACTACACCGTAAAGGACATCGTCGGCGTGGTGGTCTTCCTGATGGCATTCGCGATCGTGGTGTTCTTCATGCCCGAGGGCGGCGGTTATTTCATCGAGTACAACAACTTCTTTCCCGCCGATCCCTTGGTGACGCCGCCGCACATCGCGCCGGTGTGGTATTTCACGCCCTACTACTCGATCCTGCGCGCCAACACGGTGAACTTCTTCTGGATCGACGCCAAGCTCTGGGGCGTGATCTTCATGGGTCTGGGCGTGATGATCTTCTTTTTCCTGCCCTGGCTGGATCGCAGCCCGGTCAAGTCGATTCGCTATCGCGGGCCGCTCTACAAGGGGGCGCTCGCGATCTTCGTCGTCAGCTTCCTGATTTTGGGCTATCTGGGCATTCTGGCCCCAACGCCCGGCCGCACGCTCCTGGCGCAGATTTGCACGATTCTTTATTTCGCCTTTTTCCTGCTGATGCCGATCTACACGTCACTGGATAAGTGCAAGCCCGAACCGGAGAGGGTGACCGACAAATGAAAAAGTTGCTGATCGCTTTGCTGTGGGCGCCGCTGCTGGCCTCGGTGCAAGTCTTTGCTGCCGGGGCGGAGGTCAAGCTCGACAAGGCGCCCGATCGCAGCAGGGACCATGCCGCCCTGCAGAACGGCGCCAAGGTTTTCATCAATTACTGCTTGAACTGCCACTCGGCATCCTTCATGCGTTACAACCGACTGACGGACATCGGTCTGACCGAGCAACAGATCAGGGACAACCTGATGTTCACGCAGGACAGGGTCGGCGAGCTGATGACCATCGCGCAGCGCCGGGAAGAAGCAAAGCTCTGGTTTGGCACCGCCCCCCCCGATCTCACCCTGATCGCCCGCGCCCGCTCGACGATCTCCTATGACGGCGCCGACTGGCTGTATACCTTCCTGCGCGGATACTACCGCGACGATTCGCGTCCGAGCGGCTGGAACAATACGGTGTTCTCTAATGTCGGCATGCCCCATGCGCTCTGGCAACTGCAGGGCGAACAGATCATGGGACCGGACGGCAGATTGGCCCTGGTCAAACCCGGGCTGATGAAGCCGGCGGAATATGACGCGATGGTTGCGGACTTGGTCGGCTATCTCGTCTACATGAGCGAGCCGGTGCGGAACTACCGCAAGGAACTGGGGGTCGTGGTCCTGATCGCCCTGGCCGTCCTGCTGGTCTTTGCCTACGCGCTCAAACGCGAGTACTGGCGCGACATTCATTAACCCAACAAACAACCTTTCTGCCATGGGACATCGAGACATGAATCCACCCGTGCGTCGCGTGGTGCGTGATTCGGACTACTCCTGGGGGACGAGCGCCATGATGAATCTGTATTCGGGCACGACCTGCCCGTTCAGTCATCGTTGCCGCATCGTCTTGTACGAGAAACAGATGGACTTCCAGGTGATCGACGTCGACTTGTTCAACAAGCCCGAGGACATCGCGGTGATCAACCCCTACAACCGCGTGCCGGTGCTGGTGGATCGCGATCTCGTGCTCTACGAGTCGAACATCATCAACGAGTATATCGACGAGCGCTTCCCCCATCCCCAGCTGATGCCGCCCGATCCGCAGACGCGGGCGAAGGCGCGTCAGCTCCTGCACACGATGGAGCACGAGCTGTTCAGCCACGTCGACACACTGGAGCGCCATCTCAAGACAGCCGAGAAGTCGCGGGCGCACATCCGCGACCGCCTGGTCGAGCTCACGCCCTTGTTCGCCAAGCAGAAGTTCCTGCTCGGCGACGATTTCTCCATGCTCGATGTGGCGATCGCGCCTCTGCTGTGGCGTCTCGACCACTATGGCATCGAGCTGCCGAAGGCGGCCGCGCCGGTGATGAAGTTTGCCGAGCGCATCTTCGCGCGCCAGGGCTTCATCGACGCCCTGACCCCTTCGGAAAAGGTGATGCGGCGCTGATCGCGCGCCCCGTTCTCGACACGATGGCGTCCACCAAGCCCTATCTCATCCGCGCCATCCGCGACTGGTGCGCGGACGAGGGGCTGACGCCCTATCTCGTCGCGCAAGTGGATGCGCGCACGCGCATTCCCCGCGAGTTCGTGCGTGATGGGCAAATCGTCCTCAACATCGGCGCCGAGGCCACGCGCCAGTTGCTCCTCGGTAACGAGGAAATCACCTTTCAGACCCGTTTCAACGGCGCATCCTTTCCTGTTCTCGTGCCGGTCGATGCCGTCGCTGCCATATATGCGCGCGAGAACGGTCAGGGGATGGCTTTCGAGGCGACTCCGGGCGCCTCCCCCGCGGATGCAGACGGAAAGGTCGGCGCTGGCGAGACGGCAGCCGCAGAAGCTGCCGATGTTGCGGAGAGCGAGACAGAGCCAGCCGCCAAACGGGGCGGACACCTGACCCTGGTCAAGTAAGCACCGGGTCGGACGGGGGAGCGGGCGAAGCGTAAACTGGCGCCCAAGTCAGGAATCGAACCTGAGACCTACCGCTTAGGAGGCGGTCGCTCTATCCACTGAGCTACAAGGGCGCGGCAGCGCGGGATTCTAGCCATTTGTCGCCGCATTGTCCCCGGCGCCGTCGGAGGGCCCGCGTCCGAGGCGGTGCATCAGCGTCTCATGACTGATGTGCAGCAGTTCCGCGATGGCCCGGTAGTCGTCCGGCAGGGCAGCGTCGTCCCAGCCGTTGGCCGAATGGCGTGCCAGATCGACGGCCAGCTTGACGTTGCGCACGCGCGGGTGCTCGGCGTTGCGCGGGTCCATCAGGGTCGTCAGCAGCTGCGGCAGGCGCCAGGTGCGGGCAAGCGCCTGCTTGATCTGATACAGCGGCACGCCGTAGATCTCGGTCTGAATGGTTACGGAGCGCAAGCTGCGGTCGGCCCTCTGCCGTTCGGCAACATGCAGGGCGAGGCCCGGTGCGAAGCACCACATGAGGATCTCGGTAAAGTCATAGAGCAAGGTGGCGACCGTGATTTCGTCGACGTCGAGATCGTGACGATGGATGGCCCAGTCGCGCGCCCACTGGGCCGCCTTGCGCGCGCGGCCGATCACCTTGAGCAGGCCGAGCAGGGCGCGCGGATGATCCCTGAGGTGGTCCTCGACCATCGGCAGATTCTGGAAGTGATCGAAGAAGGGTTCCATGCCGAGCATCATCAGCGAGCGCTCGATGGTCGTGATGTCGGTCAGGCGGGTCTTGCTGCGTCTGGCCTCGATGAAGGCGAGCATGCGCAGCGTCATCATCGGATCCTGCAGGATCACCGCCGAGATCGTGCGCGCATTCGCCGTGGCGGCGCCGGCGCGCAACTCGTCGAGCTGCTGTTCCGTGCGGCGCAGCACCGGGAGGTTCGCCTGGGTGAAATAAGCGACCCAGCCATCGAGGTCAAGAACGGGGCGGGACGGCATGCTCATGACCCGCCATTATCGGCCAGTCGCGCCCGAATCGGGAGGAGGAAAGCGGAAGTGTTTCCGCAGGCAAATCAAGTTTGTGTTCCGGCGTTTCTCCGGATAGAATCGTGCCCCTTTACGTCCTTGCCTCACCCGAACCGCATGCGGGGAGGCTCAACCCGAACCAGAAGGAGATTGCATGCGACACTACGAAATCGTTTTCATCGTCCATCCGGACCAGTCCGACCAGGTGCCGGCGATGATCGAGCGTTACAAGACGCTCGTCACCGGCAGCGACGGCGCCATCCATCGCATCGAGGACTGGGGTCGCCGCCAGCTGGCCTACCCGATCCAGAAAGTGCACAAGGCGCATTACGTGCTGATGAACATCGAGTGCAACAACAACACGCTGGCCGAACTCGAGCATGCCTTCAAGTTCAACGATGCCGTGCTGCGGCACCTCACCGTCAAGATGGATCGCGCCGAAACCGCGCCGTCGCCGATGATGAAGGAAGAGAAGGCGCGTTCGCTGAGTGCGCAGGGGCAGGCCGAAGGCAAGCCCGCCGAGGAGCCCGCGGCTGCCGTCTGAGGTCGAGAGTGCGACTGTCGGCAGCGCCGCGGCGAACCGCACCGAGCTGACCGGCACGCTGCAGGAGCGCGGACGGCTGCGTTACACGCCGGCGGGCGTTCCGGCCATCGAATTCCGGATCGTCCATCGGTCGGAGCAGATCGAAGCCGGCGCTTCCCGACGCGTCGAGTGCGAAGTCGCCTGTGTGGCTCTGGGGCCGACCGCCCTGCTGCTCAAGGAGGCCGCGCCCGGCTGTGCCGTCGCAGTGAGCGGATTTCTCGCCGCGCGCAGCATGAAGCAGAAAACGCCCGTGCTGCACGCGACCCGGATCGAATTTGCAGAAAAACTTTAGGAAGGGATATTGAACATGGCTTTCAAGCCCAGCAACAAAAAGAAGGACGACCGCAACAAGAACCGCAACCTGTTCAAACGCCGCAAGTTCTGCCGTTTCTCGGCCGAGAAGATTCCCTACGTCGACTACAAGGACGTCGAGTTGCTCAAGGACTTCATCACCGAAAACGGCAAGATGATGCCTGCGCGCATCACCGGCACGAAAACCCGCTACCAGCGCCAGTTGTCGACCGCGATCAAGCGGGCGCGCTTCCTGGCGCTGCTGCATTACACTGACCTGCACCGGTAGAGGAGTAACACGCCATGCAAGTAATTCTGATGGACAAGGTGGTGAACCTCGGCAACCTGGGCGACATCGTCAAGGTCAGGGAAGGCTATGCGCGCAATTACCTGATTCCCAGGGGCTTTGCCAAGCGCGCGACCGCGGAGAACAGGAAAATCTTCGACGAGCGCCGCGCGGAACTCGAAAGGATTTCTGCCGACAAACTTGTCGCGGCCCAGGCCGTGGCGACCCGACTCGATGGCCTGCGCATTGAAATTGCCCGCAAAGCCGGGGTCGATGGCCGTCTGTTCGGCTCGGTGAGCCCGGCTGACATCGCCGAGGCGCTGGGTGCGCAAGGCTTTGCCCTCGAAAAGAGCGCCGTGCGCATGCCCGACGGCCTGATCAAGGTGCTCGGCGAGAGCGTGGTCGAGGTCGTGCCGCACGCCGACGTGGCGGTGAAAGTGACGATTGCGGTGGTCGGCGAGCAGTAAGCCCGGGTTCGATGGAAAAAGGGCTGCCGGTTTGGCGGCCTTTTTTCGTTGACGCGCACCCACAGCATTTACACAGGCTGCCCACAACTTTTCCACCGCATTTCCACAGTTTGTTCACTCCCCCCGGGAACATGGCGCGAGTAGACTTGCGCGCTTGGAGGAAAACCAAACATGGCCCAAGCCCAAGCGGGGCAACTCTATTTGCAGGCGGTCGTGACCGACCCGCAAGTCGCGGCGCTCAAGCTGCCGCCCCATTCGATCGAGGCCGAACAGTCGCTGATCGGCGGCCTGCTGCTCGACAACAGCGCCTGGGACCGCATCGCCGGTATTGTCGGCGAAGGCGATTTCTATCGCGACGACCATCGTCGCATTTTCGCCCACATCCGCAAGCTGGTCGAAACCGGCCGGCCGGCCGACGTGGTAACCGTGTATGAGTCGATCGAACGCGCCAACCAGGTCGAACAGACCGGCGGTCTGGCCTATCTGGGCGAGATCGCCAATGCCACGCCTTCGGCCGCCAACATCCACCGCTATGCCGAGATCGTGCGCGAGCGCGCCGTGCTGCGCAAGCTGGTCACGGTGGGCGACGAAATCGCGGCGTCCGCGCTCAATCCGGCAGGCCGGGATGTGAAGACCCTGCTCGACGGCGCCGAACAGCGCGTCTTCGAAATCGCCGAAACGGGCAATCGCATCGGGCCGGGATTCCAGGCGATCACGCCGCTGCTGAGCGAAGTGGTCGACCGCATTGAAAAGCTCTACAACCGCGAAAATCCATCCGACATCACGGGTCTGGCGACCGGCTTTCATGATCTGGATCGCCTGACCTCGGGTTTGCAGCCGGGCGACATGATCGTCATCGCCGGCCGTCCCTCGATGGGCAAGACCGCCTTCGCACTCAATATCGCCGAGCATGTGGGCATGGAACTGCGTCAGCCGGTGGCGATCTTCAGCCTGGAGATGTCCGGCCCGCAACTGGCGTTGCGCTTCCTGTCCTCGGCCGGCCGGCTCGACCAGTCGCGCATCCGCACCGGCAAGCTGTCCGACGAGGACTGGGAAAGGATGACGGTCGCGCTCGGCAAGTTGCACGAGGCGCCGATCCACATCGACGAGACCGGCGCGCTCAACGCCTCCGACCTGCGCGCGCGCGCGCGCCGCCTGCACCGCCAGTTCGGTCCGCTCGGTCTGATCGTGGTCGACTACCTGCAGCTGATGACCTCGCTCAAGGACAAGGAAAACCGCGCCACGGAAATCTCGGAGATCTCGCGCTCGATCAAGGCGCTGGCGAAGGAGTTGCAGACGCCGGTGATCGCCCTGTCGCAGTTGTCGCGCAAGGTCGAGGAACGCAACGACAAGCGCCCGCTGATGTCCGACCTGCGCGAGTCGGGCGCCATCGAACAGGACGCCGACATCATCCTGATGATGTATCGCGAGGAATACTACAAACCCGACACGACCGAGAAAGGCGTCGCCGAGGTGATCATCGGCAAGCACCGCAACGGCCCGACCGGCACCGTCAAGCTCACCTTCCTCGGCGAGTACACGCGATTTGAAAACTTCGCACAGCCTGGCAGCTACTGAAAAGTCGGCGCTGGCAGGACGGCATTAAAGTACCTCGGCAGCGTGATCGGCCAGCCGCGAGCGCTCGCCGCGCTGCAGGGTGATGTGTCCCGAATGGCGCCAGCCCTTGAAGCGGTCGACGGCGTAGGTCAGGCCGGAGGAACCCTCGGTGAGATAGGGAGTGTCGATCTGCGCGATGTTGCCCAGGCAGACCACCTTGGTGCCCGGCCCGGCACGCGTGATCAGCGTCTTCATCTGCTTGGGCGTGAGGTTCTGCGCTTCGTCGATGATCAGGAACTTGTTGATGAAGGTGCGGCCGCGCATGAAGTTGAGCGACTTGATCTTGATGCGGCTGCGGATCAGATCCATCGTCGCGGCGCGCCCCCAGTCGCCGCCGTAGCGGTCGCTTTCCTCGCCGGGCTTGTTGAGGACGTCGAGATTGTCTTCCAGCGCGCCCATCCAGGGCGTCATCTTTTCCTCCTCGGTGCCCGGCAGGAAGCCGATGTCCTCGCCGACCGGAACCGTGACGCGGGTGATGATGATTTCCGAATAGCGCTTGGTTTCCAGCGTCTGGGTCAGGCCGGCGGCGAGCGTCAGCAGCGTCTTGCCGGTGCCGGCCTGGCCGAGCAGGGTGACGAAGTCGATCTCCGGATTCATCAGCAGGTTGAGCGCGAAATTCTGCTCGCGGTTGCGCGCCGTGATGCCCCAGACAGCGTTCTTGGCATGGCTGTAGTCGATCAGCGTCTCGAGTTCTGCCGTCTTGCCAGCACCGATTTTCACCCAGGCCTGCAGCGGCTGGGCGCCCTCCTGCCAGAGGAATTCGTTGACCAGCAGGTCGGGGCAGATCGGGCCGGTGATGCGGTAATAGGTGCGCCCATCCTTCTTCCAGGATTCGAGACCCCCGGCGTGGGTGTCCCAGAAGTCGGCGGGCAGTTCGAAGCTGCCGGTGTAGAGGAGATCGGTGTCCTCCAGCACCTTGTCGTTGAAGTAGTCCTGCGCTTCGAGACCCAGCGCGCGGGCCTTGATGCGCATGTTGATGTCCTTGGTGACGAGGATCACGGGGCGTTCGGGATGCTGCTCGCGCAGGTGGAGCGCCACGGCGATGATCTGGTTGTCGGCGCGCGCGGTCGGCAGCGAGGCGGGCAGTACGCCGGCGATCGCTTCCGTCTGCAGGAACAGCCGGCCGCTCGCCAGTTCGCGCGAGGGGGCGGTGAGATCGATGCCGCGGTGGATGTCCTCCTCGCCGCCGCTGACGATTTCGTCGAGCAGGCGGCTGGCCTGGCGGGCGTTGCGCGCGACTTCCGACATGCCCTTCTTGTTCGCGTCGAGCTCTTCGAGCGTCATCATCGGCACGAACAGATCGTGTTCCTCAAAACGGTAGAGGCTGGTCGGATCATGCATCAGCACGTTGGTGTCGAGCACGAAGAGCTTGACGGGTTTTTTCGCCCGTCCCGGCGTGCCGGACCGGGTGCTTTGTCTTGGATTCATGGGGTCGGGTCGGGGGGGTCAGAGGGTTTTCATGGTGGCCAGCACCTCGGCGGCATGGTGGTCGACCCTGACGCCGCGCCACTCGCGTGCGACGCGGCCGGCCCGGTCGATCAGAAACGTGCTGCGCTCGATGCCGCGCACCGGTTTGCCGTAAAGAGTTTTCATCTTGATGACATCGAACAGGGTGCAGACGGTTGCGTCGGCATCGGACAATAGTTCGAAGGGCAGGCCCAGCTTGGCCTTGAAGCTCTCATGCGACTTCAGGCTGTCGCGCGACACGCCCCAGACGGTGGCGCCGACCCGGACGAATTCGTCGTGCAGGTCGCGGAACTGGCCGGCCTCGCTGGTGCAGCCCGGCGTGCTGTCCTTCGGATAAAAGTAGATCACCAGGGGCCGACCGCGCAATGCGCCGAGGCGGAACGTCTTGCCGCCCGTGGCCGGCAGCGTGAAATCGGGGACTTCGAGGCCCACGACGGATGGGGATGCGGCGTTCATGACGGTTTTCTCCATGCGGAAAGGAATTCATCGCCCTGCAGCAGCACGGCGTCCTGGCGTCCCGGCGTCCGGCCGGTCACGATTTCATGGCGCGGCAGGCCGTCCAGGGTGAAGCGGCTGGCCAGCCCCTGCACCGAGACGATCGCATAGCCCTGTTCGCTCCAGCCGGTCAGCAGCCGCTCGATCGCCTGGATCGACCTAAGCGCGGAGCGGTCGGCGTTCAGGCTGAAAACATGGCCGTGCGGCGGGGGATCGGCGGTCAGCGCCAGCAAGGCGGCAACCGGATCGGCTGAAGCCGTGTTCGGTGCGGCCGCCAGTTCATCGAGGGTGGGCAGGGTCACGGGAATCTGCGGGCAGCGCACGATCTCGCCGTTCCATACCGGCACGAACGGATGCCGGCCGCGCGTGTCGCTCGCGCAGGCCAAGCCGAGGCGCTGCGTCAGGCGCAGGGCATGCGGATGAGAAAGCCAGCCCGGCGCGGCATGCAGCGTCGGCGGCGATTCGAACGCGCGCAGGAAGGTTTGGTGCATGCGCCCGATCCGGGCGGCGGTCCAGGCGGCGTCCGCCCGGGCGATCCGGCGCGGGCTCAGGTCGGGCTCCCAGCCATAGAAGCCCAGATCGAAGCAGGCGTCGCGCAGTTGCCTGAGCGTGCCCAGGCAATGCCGGGCGAGCGAGCGACCGAGCCAGTCCGAACCGAGGGCGAAGACGAAGCTCGCGCCTGCGTTGCGGGTGCGCAGCATGCCGGCGAGCGCGGGCAGGACATGGCGCGCGCCGTAGCCGGTCGCCTCGATCCTGAGCGCGATGCAGGGATTCATCGCCGCGGTCGGGCCGGCCCCGGTTCGACGATCAGGGCGGCGAGCGCGACGCGGCCTTCGGCGACGAGGACGTTATAGGTGCGGCAGGCGGCCGCCGTGTCCATGATTTCGAAGCCGCGGCCGGCTTCGATGAGCGGGCGCAGCAGCGCGGGCGCGGGGAAATGCTGCCGGCGGCCGGTGCCGAGCAGCAGGACGTCGCAGGCAAACGCCGACAATCGGGCCAGATCGGCGGCGGCCAGCGCGTCGTAGCTGTCGGGCCCCCAGGTTTCATCGATCCGGTCGGGCAGCAGCAGCAGGCTGCGCGTCAGCATCCTGCCATTCACGGCGACACAACCGGCCGCGCAGGCGGTGACGACGTTGTGGGCGCCAGAGTGGTCGGGGTGCAGCTTCAAAGGTTTGCGGCTGAGCGGGTCATTCGGTAGGATTATATCTTTCCAACCCAAACGCATCCCCGCGCCCTTCGCCATGCAATCCGTCCTCAAATCCACCAAGCTTGCCAGCGTCTGCTACGACATCCGTGGTCCCGTGCTGGCGCGAGCTCGCCAGATGGAGGAGGAAGGACATCGCGTCATCAAGCTGAACATCGGCAATCCGGCCGCATTTGGGTTTGAAGCTCCAGAGGAAATCGTCGTCGACGTCATCCGCAATATCCGCGATGCGTCCGGCTATTCCGACTCCAAGGGGCTGTTCGCGCCGCGCAAGGCAGTGATGCACTATTGCCAGCAGAAGAAGATCCGCGAGGTGGGCATCGACGACATCACCCTCGGCAACGGCGTGTCCGAGTTGATCGTGATGGCCATGCAGGCCCTGCTCAACGACCGCGACGAAGTGCTCGTGCCCGCGCCCGACTACCCGCTGTGGACCGCGGCCGTGAGCCTGTCCGGCGGCACGCCGCGCCACTATCTGTGCGACGAGGGCGCCGGCTGGCTGCCCGACCTCGCCGACATCCGCGCCAAGATCACGCCGGCGACGCGCGCCATCGTCATCATCAACCCGAACAACCCGACCGGCGCGCTCTATCCGGACGATCTGCTCAAGGAGATCGTCGAGATCGCGCGGCAGCGCGAGCTGATCGTCTTCGCCGACGAGATCTACGACAAGGTGCTTTACGACGGCCGGACCCACACCTCGCTGGCGAGTCTGGCCGACGACGTGCTGTTCATCACCTTCAACGGCCTGTCGAAGAACTATCGCGCCTGCGGCTTCCGCGCCGGCTGGATGATCGTCTCCGGCGAGAAGCGCCATGCGTCCGACTACATCGAGGGGCTGGGCATCCTCGCCTCGATGCGCCTGTGCTCCAACGTGCCGGGCCAGCACGCGATCCAGACCGCGCTGGGCGGTTATCAGAGCATCGAGGAACTGGTCGCACCACAGGGGCGGCTGACGCGCCAGCGCGATCTTGCCACGGAGATGCTGAACGCGATTCCCGGCGTCTCCTGCGTCAAGCCGAAGGCGGCGCTCTACTGCTTTCCGCGCCTCGACCCGCAGATTTACCCGATCGCCAACGACCAGCAGTTCATCCTCCAGCTGCTGGAAGCCGAGAAGGTCCTGCTGGTGCAGGGCAGCGGCTTCAACTGGCCGGCTCCCGACCACTTCCGCGTCGTCTTCCTGCCGAACGTCGATGACCTCGGCGAGGCGATCGGCCGCATCGCGCGCTTCCTCGAAGCCTATCGCAAACGCCACGGCGCCTAGCCCTACCCGATTTACCCCACTCTTTTCTGGATTTTTATGAAGCCAATTCAAGTTGGACTGCTCGGCATCGGCACCGTCGGTGGCGGCACTTTTTCCGTTCTTGCGCGCAATGAGGCCGAAATTACCCGTCGCGCCGGCCGGCCGATCCGCATCGTGCAGGTGGCCGACAAGAATCTCGAACTCGCGAAACAGGTGACCGGCGGGAAGGTGGCCGTGACCGACGACGCCTTCGCCGTCGTCAATAATCCCGAGATCGACATCGTCGTCGAACTGATCGGCGGCTACGGCATCGCCAAGGAACTGGTGCTCAAGGCGATCGAGAACGGCAAGCATGTCGTCACGGCCAACAAGGCGCTGCTCGCGGTGCATGGCAACGAAATTTTCGCCGCGGCGCAGAAGCGGGGCGTGATGGTCGGCTTCGAGGCGGCCGTGGCCGGCGGCATCCCGATCATCAAGGCGCTGCGCGAGGGCCTCACCGCCAACCGCATCCAGTGGATCGCCGGGATCATCAACGGCACGACCAACTTCATCCTGTCCGAGATGCGCGACAAGGGCCTCTCCTTCGATGCCGTGCTCAGGGAAGCCCAGCGGCTCGGCTATGCCGAGGCCGACCCGACCTTCGACGTCGAGGGCGTGGATGCCGCGCACAAGCTGACCATCATGGCGGCGATTGCCTTCGGCATTCCGATGCAGTTCGACAAGGCGCACATCGAGGGCATCAGCCGGCTCGACGCGGCGGACATCAAATATGCCGAGCAGCTAGGCTACCGCATCAAGCTGCTGGGCATCACCAAGCGTCGCTCGACGGGGATCGAGCTGCGCGTGCATCCGGCCCTGATTCCCGCCAGGCGTCTGATCGCCAATGTCGAAGGGGCGATGAATGCCGTCCTGGTGCAGGGCGACGCCGTCGGCGCGACGCTCTACTATGGCAAGGGCGCCGGCGCCGAGCCGACCGCCTCGGCGGTGATCGCCGATCTCGTCGATGTCACGCGCATGCACACCGCCGATCCCGAACATCGCGTGCCGCACCTGGCGTTCCAGCCCGACGCGGTGGCGGACCTGCCGATCCTGCCGATGGCCGCGGTCGAGAGCGGCTACTACCTGCGCATGACGGTGGCCGACCAGCCCGGCGTGCTGGCCGACATCACGCGCATCCTCGCCGACCAGCAGATTTCCATCGACGCGATGATCCAGCGCGAGCCGGCCGAGGGCGAGTTCCAGACCGACATCATCATCCTCACCCATCTTACGCGCGAAGCGCGGGCCGATGCGGCCATCGCCAGGATCGAAGCGCTGCCGGTGGTGAGCGGCAGGGTCGTCCGCCTGCGTCTCGAAGAACTGGGTTGATCCGGCCCCGGCAGCGATGAAATACATCTCCACCCGCGGTCATGCCGTTCCGCAAGCCTTCTGCGACATCCTGCTCGGCGGCCTCGCGCCCGATGGCGGCCTCTATCTTCCCGAGAGCTATCCGCAAGTCTCCGCCGCCGAACTCGCCGAATGGCGCGAATTGCCCTACCCCGCGCTCGCGCTGAAGATCCTGCAGAAGTTCGTCGACGACATTCCCGCCTGCGACCTGAAGACGCTGGCCGACCGCACCTACACGGCGCAAACCTATAAGCATTGCCGCCCCGGCCGCGATGCGAATGACATCACGCCGCTGACTCAGCTTGCACCCGGCTTCCACCTGCTCGAACTGTCGAACGGCCCGACGCTCGCCTTCAAGGACATGGCGATGCAGCTGCTCGGCAATCTGTTCGAATACGTGCTGGCCCGGCGCGGCGAGACGATCAACATCCTCGGCGCGACGTCCGGCGACACCGGTTCGGCGGCCGAGTACGCAATGCGCGGGAAAAAGGGCGTGCGCGTCTTCATGCTCTCGCCGCACGGACTGATGTCGCCGTTCCAGCGCGCGCAGATGTATTCGCTGCAGGACGCGAACATCGTCAATATCGCCATCAAGGGCATGTTCGACGACTGCCAGGATATCGTCAAGGCGGCGTTCAACGACCCGGCCTTCAAGGCGCGGTACAAGCTCGGCGCGGTGAATTCGATCAACTGGGCGCGTATCGTTGCGCAGGTCGTGTATTACTTCAAGGGCTATTTCGCGGCGACAAACGGGATGAAAAACGCCAACGACCGGCAGATTGCTTTCTGCGTGCCGTCGGGCAACTTCGGCAACATCTGCGCGGGCCACATCGCCCGCATGATGGGCCTGCCGATCGCGCGGCTGGTCCTGGCGACCAACGAGAACGACGTGCTCGACGAGTTCTTCCGCACCGGCGTCTATCGTCCGCGCGGCACGGCGGATACCTATGTGACCTCGAGCCCGTCGATGGACATCTCCAAGGCTTCGAACTTCGAACGCTTCATCTTCGATCTGGTCGGCCGCGACCCCGCGGTCGTGCGCGAACTCTGGACTGGAGTGGATGCGGGGGGGTCGTTCGACCTGCGCGGCACGCCCTACATGGAGAAGTTGTCCGGCTTCGGCTTCGTGTCAGGCAAAAGCACGCATGCCGACCGCCTGGCGACAATCCGCGACGTGTGGAAAAAACAACAGCTGATGATCGACACGCACACGGCGGATGCCGTCAAGGTGGCACGCGAGCACATGCTGGCCGGTGTTCCGATGGTGGTGCTGGAAACCGCGCAACCCGTGAAGTTCGCCGAGACGATTCAGGCAGCGCTCGGCCGCGCGCCGGGGCGGCCGCAGGAGCTGGAAGGCATCGAGGATTTGCCGCAGCGCGTTATTGTCATGGACGCGGATGCGGAAGGCGTGAAAGCCCTGGTGGCGCAGACCTGCTAGAGGTAGATCACCGCCGGGAAGACGGTGACCGCGAGAATCAGCACCAGCCATTCAAGATTATGGCGGGCGAGGAAGCCCGTGAAGTGCAGCACCAGAATCGTGATGGCGACAATGTAGTAGAGAATGAAAAGCATCCGGCGGACTCCTGCTGCTGGGCGACGGGAACGCAACCTCGGACCGATTATAAGCACAAAGTCATGTCGGCCCCGGCGCCGGCGGAAATGCGGCCCGACAATATTTCCCCGATCCCCCTTGACGCCGAGGCCGCTTATCCAGCTAGAATGATCGGGGCGATTCAGCCTTTCAACCAGCCTTTCAACCTGAGGAGAAAGCGAACATGAACAAAGGGGATCTCGTCGAAGTTGCCGCCAAGGAAGCCGACATCAGCAAGGCCGCTGCCGGCAAGGCGCTGGATGCGATTATCGATGCCGTCGTCAAATCGGTGGCCAAGGGCAACGCTGTGACGTTGGTCGGTTTCGGCACCTTCAAGGCGGCCAAGCGCGCCGCCCGCGCGGGCGTCAACCCCAAGACCGGCGAAAAACTGAAGATTGCCGCAACCACCGTGCCGCGCTTCACGGCCGGCGCCGGCTTCAAGGCCGCCGTTGCCGGCAAGAAGAAGGCCGCCAAGAAATAGGCGCCGCATAGTCCGCGGCGACGGGGGTGCGTTGCGTCGCGCCCCTTTTTCTTTCGTGAGGCGGTCGGGACAAGATGCGAAATTTTCGGACCCTGCAGCCATGACCGTCCGCACCCGCTTTGCCCCGAGTCCGACCGGCTACCTCCACATCGGCGGCGCGCGCACCGCGCTGTTCGCCTGGGCCTATGCGCGCCGCCATGGCGGCGCCTTCGTACTGCGCATCGAGGACACCGACATCGCGCGCTCGACGCCCGAGGCCGTGCAGGCCATCCTCGACGGCATGCGCTGGCTCCGCCTCGATCACGACGAAGGCCCCTATTACCAGACGCAGCGCATGATGCGCTACAAGGAGGTGATCGGCCAGATGCTGGCGGCGGGCGCCGCCTATCGCTGCTACACCTCGAGGGAAGAACTCGACGCGCTGCGCGCCGCGCAGGAGGCGCGCAAAGAAAAGCCGCGCTACGACGGGCGCTGGCGTCCCGAGCCGGGAAAAAAGCTGCCTGCAATCCCGTCGGGTCACCGCCCCGTTGTGCGCTTCAGGAACCCGACCGACGGGGTCGTGGCCTGGGACGATCAGGTCAAGGGCCGCATCGAGATCGCCAATGCCGAACTCGACGACTTCATCATCGCGCGCGCCGACGGCACGCCGACCTACAACTTCTGCGTCGTCGTCGACGACTGGGACATGGGCATCACCCACGTCATCCGCGGCGACGACCACGTCAACAACACGCCGCGCCAGATCAACCTGCTGCAGGCGTTAGGTGCGCCGGTGCCGCGCTACGGCCACCTGTCGATGATCCTCGGCGACGACGGCACGAAACTGTCGAAGCGCCACGGCGCGGTGTCGGTGATGCAGTACGACGAGGACGGCTACCTGCCCGAGGCGGTGCTCAACTATCTCGCACGGCTCGGCTGGTCGCACGGCGACGACGAGGTGTTCACCATGGCGCAGTTCGTGCGGTGGTTCGACCTCGACCACATCACCTCGTCGGCGGCGCAGTTCAATACCGAGAAGCTCAACTGGCTCAATGCGCACTACCTCAAGCTGGCCGACGATGCGCGGCTCGGTCAGGAGATCCGGCGCCGCCTGGCGCGCGAGGGCGTGATCGACACGGCCGTGCCCGATCCGGCGGCCATCGCCGCGCTCTACAAGGATCGCGTCCACACCCTCAACGAACTGGCCGATTGCGCTCACCCGTTCTATGTCGCGCCCCATCCGTCGCCGGCGCTGGCGGCGCTGCACCTTACCGGCCCGGCGCGGGCCGCGCTGACGGATTTTCGGCGCCGTCTGACCCGCGCCGACTTTTCACCGGCAGCGCTGGCGCAGGCGCTGAAGGAAACGCTGGCCGCCACGGGGCTCAAGATGCCGCAGGTGGCGATTCCCCTGCGCGTCGTGCTGCTGGGGCAGACGCAGAGCCCGGCCATCGACCGGGTGCTTGCGGTGATGGGCCGGGACGAGCTGCTGAAACGACTGGAGGCGGTCAGCGTCTGAAGAAGGGGTCAGTCCCGCACCAGCATGCCGTTCTCGATGCGCACGCGCTCGCCGATCTGCCAGCCGGGCGCCATGTCCATCATCACCGCGCGGGTCGAGCCGTCGTTCATGCGCACGATGACTTCGTAGCGGGTGGTCTTGCGCTGCGACTTCTCGATCTGGTGACCGGCGTAGGCGCCGCCCGCCGCGCCGGCGACGGTGGCGATTTTCTGGCCGGAGCCGCCGCCGATCTGGTTGCCGACGAGGGCGCCAATGACGCCGCCGGCCACGGCGCCGAGTCCGGTGCCTTCGCCCGCCTGGCTGATTTCACGAATGTCGCCGATCACGCCGCAGTTGGAGCACACCGCGGCTGCCGGGGCGGGCGCGGGTTGCGGCGCGGGGACGAGAGGAGCAGCGGTCATCGGGGCCTGCGCGGTCTGGATCGGAGCCGGCCGGGCGGCGGGCTTGGGCGCGGCGGGCTTCTCGGCCGTCCTGCCTTCCTGCATGGCCGGCTTCGTTTCCTGGGCTGAGGGCGGCGCAGCAACGGCAGCGATGGCGGCATCGCCCGCTGCCGCCTTGCCGGTCGGCAGCCAGCCCGCGATGGCCGCGATGCCGGCCAGGGAAAAGAGCGTGACCGCGATGGCGGCGATCGCGACGAGAGGATGGATGCGTTGGGGGACGTGGGGGTTGGCGTTCATGGCGTTCTCCGTGGGTGACTACTGTCCATCCGATTAACGCGCGGCGTTCCGCAATGTAGACAAGAGTAACACCCCGTTACAAAATTCCCTTCCAGGCAAAGCGCGCAGGATCGACGGCGGCGGCAAGCTCGTTTTCGACCGGCAGGGGCTCGCCCAGCATCTGGCTGGCAAGCAGCTCCGCCATCAGGGGCGCCCAGACAAAGCCGCGCGCACCGTATCCCGTGGCGACGAACAGGCCCGGCCAGTGCGGCCACTCGACGTGGGCCGGCGGGCGGGGTTCGCAGGCCGGCAGCGGCAAGGCGCCGACCATGGGCAGCTTGTCGGGGGAGACCGGGCGCAGGCCGACGCGGCCCGCCAGCGCCGCCGGATCGAAGCGGTCGGCGAACCCCGGCAGC
>Ga0208735_100045_pt1 | contig 81379 bp, 86 predicted proteins | sample Subbio12Aug_8Aab_FD_184829 | JGI IMG/M metagenome (GOLD analysis project Ga0208735, IMG submission 184829) | Serpentinite rock and fluid subsurface biosphere microbial communities from McLaughlin Reserve, California, USA - CR12Aug_8Aab (SPAdes) | ecosystem: Environmental > Terrestrial > Deep... | reverse complement strand
ACCCGATTGCGCGCGGCGTCTCTCTCTTCTGGTTCCCGAAGACGCGCCCGCGCCCGACACTCTGGTCGCCACCGCGCTGCGTGAGCTGACCGAGGAGACCGGCCTGAACCTTGCGACGATGGAGCATCCCTCGCTCTGCTTCATCTTCCGTGCGATCACGCCCCCCGGTCGCAGCCGCCGCTTCGACGCGCGCTTCCTGCTGGCCCATGCCGACAGCCTTGACGACAACCGCGAGGATTTCGCGCTGGCCTCGGGCGAACTTTCGCACCTGCGCTGGCTTGCTCTGCCCGATGCCCGCGCGCTGGACCTGCCCTTCATCACCGAGGTCGTGCTGGCCGAGGTCGCGGCCCTAGTGGCGGGCCACGATCAGCCCGGCGTGCCGTTCTTCGACAATTCCGGCCCCACTCCGCACTTCCGCCGGCTGCTCTAGCACCCCGCCCTTCTCGACCGGGAAGATCGGATGCGGCACCGGGTCCTTGGCGCGGAACAGGAACTGCCGGAAGATCTCGACGTAGCTTGCGTAGCGGTAGCTTTCGTTCCGTCGCAGGTAATGCTCGCGGTTGCCGAAGTAGAGCGCCGGCAGCCTGTACCAGGCGACGCCCGGATGCATGTGATGCACCACGTGGAAATTGTTGTTCAGGAACAAAAGGCTAAGCGGCCCACGGCTTTCGATCACCACCGTGCGCGCCCGCGCCGCCTCATGCGCGCGGTGCTCCAGGTAGGTGCGGATCTTCAGCAGGCTCCAGGCCAGATAGGCCGCCAGCAGATAGGCCCAGCCCGGCATCGCGCCCACCCAGGCAAGCCAGACCCAGACCAGCGCCAGCCCCGCCAGATGCAGCCCCCAGGCCAGCCAGACCCGCCGGTCGCCCTTGCGCATCTCGGCCAGGTCGCCCGTCACCAGCGCCCAGGCAGAGATCGCCGGACCCACCAGCATCCGGCCGAAAAGCGTGTTGTTGAACCGCAGAAGCGCCCGCCTCGGCCCAGAGAGCCGCGCCCAGACAGCGGGGTCAAGATAGTTCGACTCCGGGTCGTCGTAAGGGTCGGTCAGGGCCGGATCGAAATGGTGCTGAAGATGCAGGTCCTTGAAACGCAGGTAGGGGACAAAGACCGTCAGCCCGGGGAACACCAGCGCCTCGGACAGCGTTTGCGACCGGAACGGATGGCCGTGCAACACCTCATGCGTCAGCGAGGAATACTGCCCGATGGCCAGCGCGGCGGCCAGGACCGCAAGGGTGGGGGACAGCGCCCAGAGATAGGTGGTTGCCAGCGCCCAAAGGCTGTAGGTTGCCGCAAAGACGATCAGGGTGGGCCATTCGACGGCCCGGGTCTCGGTCTGCAAGATGGTTCCCGGCTTGTGTAACGTTCCGGTGACGGTAGCAAATCCACGCAGCGGCTGGAATTCGGGATATTGTAAACTTTACCCATCAACCGTTTTGGATAAACTGCATATGATGGATAAAATCGACAAGCGCGACCGCGCCCCCCAGTTTCGCGCCCGCCTGGCCGAGGCGATGGCGGCGCGCAAGATGACCCAGGCCGAGCTTGCCCGGCAGACTGGCGTCGACCGCTCGACCATCTCGGCGCTGCTGCAGGACGGCACCCGGATGCCGAACGCCCAGCTGGCCGCCGACTGCGCCCGCGCGCTTGGCATCAGCGCCGACTGGCTGCTGGGCCTGTCCGGCCGCCCCGAGCCCATCGCCGACCTGCTGGCTGCCTCGCTGTCCCTGACCGAAGCCCCGCGCGCCCTGATCGACGAGCGTATCTTCGGCTGGCACCAAGAGGCTGCGGGCTACAAGATCCGACACGTCCCCGCGACCCTGCCCGACATGCTGAAGACCCGCGCGGTGGTGGAATGGGAATACGAGCCCCAGCTTGGCCGCACTGCCGAACAGGCGATCGGCGCCTTCGAGGACCGGCTGAAATGGATGCGGGGCGCCGGCTCGGACTATGAAATTGCGCTTCCGATGCACGAGTTGACCGCCTTCGCCACCGCCTCGGGCTACTATGAGGGCCTGAGCGCCGACATCCGCCGCGCCCAGTTGCGCCATCTGATGACGCTTTGCGACCAGCTCTACCCCTCGCTGCGGCTTTGCCTGTTCGACGCGCGCAAGCTTTTCTCGGCCCCCGTCACCCTCTTCGGCCCGCTGCTTGCGGTGATCTACCTTGGCCGCCACTACCTGGCCTTCCGCGACAGCGCGCGCGTGGAAACCATCACCCAGCACTTCGACCTTCTGGTCCGCGAAGCCGAGGTCGGCGCGCGCGACATGGTCGCCCATCTGGAAACCCTGCTCGACCGCGCAAGCTGACCGCTCCTCGTGCGACTTCGTCTTCTCGTCGCCGGGGCCCGCCACCCAGCGAGGAGTGACGAAGTCAACGACGAGCGGCCCTCAAAGCGCCGTCAGCGCCTCGGTCCGATAGCCGTTGAAATCGAAAATTTCCCGCGCCGCGCCCAGCCGGTCCACCGGGATCGCGCCCCGGTCCAGGATGAAGCCGAACCGCCCCGAGGGCGTGCCGATGGCCAGCGTCCGGTAGCCGACATCGACCCAGATCACCCACCAGTCCTCGCCCTTGACCCGCAGCCGGCCCGGCCCCACCAGCGGGGCCACACCCGAAACGGCCTCGGCTTTTCCGGCCAGGCACAGGGTCCCGCGCAACTGCAACCCTTCGGACGTCGGCGTGATCTCGACCCCGCCCGCGTCGCAGGACCCCGCCGTCCGGAAATCCGCCACCTGCCGCCAGGTCCCCGCCACCTGCGCTGGCTGGAAGGCCGCCGCCGACCAGATCGGATCGCCCGCCGCCCGGAAGACCGTCGGTTCCGGAGTTTTCGCCGCACATCCCGCCAGCGCCAGGGCCAGCACCAGGGCCAGAACCGGGGCCAGTGCCAGCGCCGGGACTACTCGAGGCACAGGGTCACCCGCGCGCCATTGTCCTGCAGGATCTCGTTGCAGCCGAACATCGGCTTGAACGGCGCGCAGGTGCCCGACCGTGCCAGGCAGACGCTGTCGCACTGGCTTTCCCGTTCGCAGCGCTTTCCGGAGTCTCTCGTCTGGAAGACGCAGGCCCGCCCCTCGCCCCTGCCAACCCTGGCCCAGCGGCCATTCTCCCTCTCGCAGGCCAGCTGCTGTTCGGATTTCGGCGGCACCGGCGTCTGGGCCAGGTCGGGCTGCGGCGCGGGTTCCGCTGCGACCTCGGCTGGCGTCGGCTCGGCCGCCGTCGCCGCAGCGGCTTGCGGTGCTGTTGCCTCTGGGCCGACCGCTTCGGCTGGCCCGGTCAGGGCGGAAGCAGCCTCGGCCGGAAGTGCATCCAGCGTCGTCACTTCGATGGGGTCGCCCGCGACCGCGTTGGGCGTCACGTCCGTCGTCGCGTTTCCAGCGCCACCGGACTGACAGGCGGCAAGCAGGCCCGTGGCACAAAGAAGCACGGCAGCAAGGGACAGACGGCACGGCTTGCGGGGCATCGGGCTCTCCGGTTCGCGCCAACACCTGCCTTGATCCGCCCGGCGCCGCAAGTCCCGTCAGTACGGAGCCGGGTAGGCCCGGTGGGTTTCCGCTATGTCCTCAAGCACGTCTGACGACAATGTGACCGCCGCCGCGCCGATGTTGGTGCGCAACTGCGCAAGCGTCGTGGCCCCGATGATCGGGATCGTCGGGAAGGGCCGCGTCCGGCAGAAGGCGATGGCCATCTGGCAGGGGTCAAGGCCATGCCGCGCGGCCACCCCCAGATAGGCCGCCACCGCCGGGAAGACCTGCGCCGTGACCCGCCCGCCGAGGTCCGGATTCAGGCTGCGGCGCGAGCCGTCGGGGATCACGTCGCCCGCATACTTGCCCGACAAGAGCCCCGCGGCCAGCGGAGAGAAGGCCAGCAGCGGCATGTCCTCGATCACCGAAAGCTCGGCCCAGTCGGTGTCGAACTGGCGGCACAGCAGCGAGTATTCGTTCTGCACCGATCCCATGCGCGGCAGGCCCAAGGTATCCGCCAGATGCAGCCAGCGCGCCGCGCCCCAGACGCTTTCATTGGACAGGCCGATGGCGCGGATCTTGCCTTCCGACACCAGCGCCTGCGCCGTGGTCAGGATGTCGGTCATGTTCGCGGTCTCGGCCGCGCGGTCCAGCTTCGGTGGCTGATAGTGCCACATCTGGCGGAAGTGATAGCTTCCCCGGTTCGGCCAGTGCAGCTGGTAAAGGTCGATGTAATCCGTCTGGAGCCGCTTCAGGCTGGCCTCGACCGCAGCCCGCATCACCGCCCCCGTCGTCACTTCGCCCGGCCGCAGGATCGGCCCCTTGCCCGCCACCTTGGTCGCCAGCACGATCCGGTCCCGCCCCCCACGTGAGGCGAGCCAGGTCCCGATGATCTCTTCGGTCCGCCCGGCGGTTTCCGCGCGGACCGGGTTCACCGGATACATCTCGGCGGTGTCCCAGAATGTCACCCCCGCTTCCAGCGCCATGTCGGCCTGGGCATGGCCCTCTCCTTCCGTGTTCTGCGTGCCCCAGGTCATCGTGCCAAGGCACAGCTCGGAAACCGTCAGGCCGGTCTTGCCAAGGGTCAGCGTCTTCATCGGGTGGCTCCTTCTGGTTGCGGGCAAAGCTAGGCCGGTTCCGTCACAGGGCAAAGACCCGTGCTTGAGAACATTGCACGAACAGGCTAGCTTTTCGACATGAGTCTGCCAATCCACCACCAAAGCCCCCGCCAACCTGGGTCGCAGCAACCGCTGGCCGGGGACCTGACCCTGCAACGCGGTCGCGTGCATGAGCTGTGCGGCCCCTCGCGCCTGATGCTGGCGGCGCGGATCATGGCCAAAGGCCACGGCCCGGTGATCTGGATTCGCCCCGGCTGGACGCCCGAACGCCTGAACGCCGCGGGCTTGCAACCGCTTGCCGATCCCTCGCGCCTGATCCTGGTCCAGGCGCAGCGTGACGAGGGCCTGCTTTGGGCCGCCGAGGAAGCGCTCCGCTCGGGCGCGGCCCCCCTTGTCATCGTCGAGCTTCTGGCGCCCCCCGCCCTGACCCCCACCCGCCGCCTGCACCTGGCGGCCGAGACAGGGGCCGAGGCCGCGCGACGCGACAGCGCCACCCCACCGCTGGGCCTGATCCTGCTGCCCGGCCAGGGCGGCGCGCAGGGCGTGGAAAGCCGCTGGCACATGGCCCCTGCCCCCAGCCGCGCGCTGCTTTGGTCGGGCGAGGAAAACTTCACCCTCACCCGGCTTCGCGCCCGCCTCTCGCCCCCCGCAAGCTGGTCGCTCTGCTTCCGGCCGAAACAGGAACAGCTTGCCCCCCGCGCCCTGCCCGACCTCTGACTTGATCTCGATCATGGACCCCCTCGCCCGCCCGTGACTTCCTTGCCCGACCCCAGAACAAGGAGACGAAGATGGAGATCACCTTCCACGGCAAGACCGCACTTGTCACCGGCGCGGGCTCGGGCATCGGCGCCGCCATCGCCACCGGCCTGGCCGCCAGCGGTGCACGGGTCCTGGTCCAGGACCTGAACCGCGACGCCGCCGCCCGCGTCGCCGAGACCATCGCCCAGTCCGGCGGCCAGGCACGCGCCACCGGCGGCGACGTGGCCGACGCCCCCACCGTCGAAGGCCTTGTGGCCGAGGCGGCAGACTGGGGCGGGGGCCTGCATCTTTTGGTCAACAACGCCGGAATCAGCGGGCCGATGCTGCCCGTCGGGGACTACACCATCGAAGGCTGGCACCGGGTGATGGACGTGAACCTGAACTCTGTCTTCTATGGCATGCGCTATGCAATCCCGGTGATGCTGGACGCAGGCGGCGGAGCCATCGTCAACATCGCCTCGATCCTCGGCTCGGTCGGCTTTGCCAATGCCTCGGCCTACACCGCCGCCAAACATGCGCTTCTGGGCCTGACCCGCGCGGCCGCGCTGGAATATTCCGCCAAGGGCATCCGGGTGAACGCCATCGGCCCCGCCTTCATCGACACGCCGCTTCTGGGCAACCTGCCCCCCGGCGTGAAGGAGGCGCTGATCGGCTCCCATCCCATCGGCCGCCTCGGCCGGTCGGAAGAGGTTGCGGACCTGACACAATACCTGCTGTCGGACCGTGCAAGCTTCATCACCGGATCGTATCACCTGGTCGACGGCGGCTACTGCGCCCAGTAAGTCGCCAGCGACCCTCTGGAGCGACCCTCTGGAGCGACCCTCTGGCCCTTCCCCCGGGCGCGCGCTAAAAGCGCGCGTCCGGAACGGAAGGCGCAGACATGGCACGCATCCTCATCACCTCGGCCATTCCCTACATCAACGGGATCAAGCACCTGGGGAACCTCGTCGGCTCGCAGCTTCCCGCCGACCTTTTCGCCCGCTTCAACCGCGCGATGGGACATGAGGTGATGTTCATCTGCGCCACCGACGAACACGGCACCCCCGCCGAACTGGCCGCGGCCAAGGCCGGCAAGCCGGTCGAGGCCTACTGCGCCGAGATGCACGCCGTCCAGGCCGAGATCGCCCGCGGCTTCCGGCTGTCCTTCGACCATTTCGGCCGATCCTCCAGCCAGCGCAATCACCGCCTGACCCAGCATTTCGCCGGCAAGCTGGCCGAGAACGGCCTGATCGAGGAGGTCAGCGAAAAGCAGGTCTTCTCCATCGACGACAACCGCTTCCTGCCCGACCGCTACATCACCGGCACCTGCCCCAACTGCGGCTACGAGGCGGCGCGCGGCGACCAGTGCGAAAACTGCACCAAGCAGCTTGACCCGACCGACCTGATCAACCCGCGCTCATCGATCAGCGGCAGCACCAACCTGGAGGTCCGCGAGACCAAGCACCTCTACCTCAAGCAGCGCGCGCTGCGCGACAAGCTGGAAGCCTGGATCGACTCCAAGAAGGACTGGCCGATCCTGACCACCTCGATCGCCAAGAAATGGCTGAACGACGGCGACGGCTTGCAGGACCGGGGCATCACCCGCGACCTTTACTGGGGCATCCCGGTGAAAAAGGGCGACCAGCCCTGGCCGGGGATGGAGGGCAAGGTCTTCTACGTCTGGTTCGACGCCCCCATCGAATACATCGCCGGAACCGCCGAATGGGCCGACGCGAACGGCCATGACGACGCCGCCTGGGAACGCTGGTGGCGCACCGACAAGGGTGCGGCGGACGTGACCTATTACCAGTTCATGGGCAAGGACAACGTCCCCTTCCACACCCTTTCCTTCCCCGCCACGATCCTTGGCTCGGGCGAGCCGTGGAAGCTGGTCGACTACCTCAAGTCCTTCAACTACCTCAACTATGACGGCGGCCAGTTCTCGACCAGCCAGGGTCGTGGCGTCTTCATGGACCAGGCGCTGTCGATCCTGCCCGCCGATTACTGGCGCTGGTGGCTGCTGTCCCACGCCCCCGAATCCAGCGACAGCGAGTTCACCTGGGAGAATTTCCAGACCTCGGTCAACAAGGACCTCGCCGACGTCCTTGGCAACCTTGTCTCTCGCGTGACCAAGTTCGCCCTATCGAAATTCGGCGCGCAAGTCCCCGCCGGGGGCAGCTTCGGCCCGCTGGAGACCGCCCTCATCGCCGATCTTGGCGCAAGGATCGCCGACTACACCGCCTTCATGCAGCAGATGGAGGTCCGCAAGGCCGCCGCCGAGCTGCGGGCGATCTGGGTCATCGGCAACGAATACCTGCAAGCCGCCGCGCCTTGGTCCGTCGTCAAGACCGACCCCGAGCAGGCCCAGGCCATCGTCCGCCTCGCGCTGAACCTGATCCGGGTCTACGCCATCCTCTCGGCCCCCTTCATCCCCGACGCGTCGGCCACGTTGATGAAGGCCGTCGGCTCCGACGACTGGACCTGGCCCGCCGACATCTCTGCCGCGATGCGGACGCTGCCTGCCGGTCACAGCTTCGAAGTGCCCGAGAACCTGTTCCGGAAAATCACCGACGAAGAGCGCGTCGATTGGCAGAGCCGCTTCTCCGGCGTGAGGGCCTAGGCGGATTCTCGCCAGCCGTGCAGCCGCAGCAAACCCTTGGCGCGCGGCCAGGAATGCAACCCCCGATTGCGCGGGAAACGGCCGGGTTTGCGGGCATGGACGCATGTCGCGTCGGGCGACCTGCGCCGGTCTGGAAACGCTGCGTTCTCAGAAGCTTGCAGATCAAGGCTGTGATGCAGGCAATCGCCGACCGCGACGGCGCCTCGTGCAGCTTGGGCCTGCCGGAACAAGGTTCGTTTGCAGCCGCAGAAACCCCCCTGATGCGGGCGGATTTTTGCGACGCTGGCCGCGCGACGGAACAAAATTCCGCCAACCCTGAAATCTTGGGGAGCCACATCACGCACAACGATGGTAGTCTGCCCGCACCAGACCCCGAGTCGCTGCCCCCCGACTTGCTGCCATGTCAGGAGAACTCGCGAGATGACCCAAGTTCTGCAATCGCGCCCCCGATCCCTCGGGAATTACGCCGCCGTCGCCCTGTTCCTTGCCGTCTATGCTGGAGTGCTGGTGTTCGTGTTCGCACCCAAGGACCTGATCTCGGTCCAGTCGCCGACCGCTCTGATCGCGACCGACTGACCGAGCCTGTCCCGGCCGATCCTGTCCCTACCAATCCTCGCCCGACCGCTGGGCAACTGACAGGCCTCAGATGATCGCCCCTTCCACCAGCGCGCGCCCCTCGGCGATGCGCTGGTAGTGGAAATCGGTCATGTCCAGGGTCCGGTAGGCACCGTGCAGGATCAGTTCGGCCGTGGCCCGCCCCATCGCGGGCGACTGCTGCAAGCCGTGGCCTGAAAAGCCGTTCAGGAACAGGAAGTTGCCGATCTCGGGGTGCGGTCCGGTGATCGCATTCTGGTCCAGTGTGTTGTAATCGTACTGCCCGGCCCATTCGCTGATCACCTTGACCGCCTCGAAGGCCGGGATGCGGGTCGCCAGCGCAGGCCAGATCTTGTCCAGCCACAGGTCCTGATCCATGACGAAATCGTCGTGATCCACTGCCGGATCGACATCGGCATGCCCCCCCGCCATGTAGATCCCGCCACCCACCTCGCGGGCGAAAACCCCTGTGGGATCAATGACAAGCGGCAGCGGGCGGTCCAGAGGCCTTGCCGCCTGGATCACCCAGTTGAAGCGCTTGCGCGGCTCGATCGGAAGGACGATCCCGGCCATCGCCGCCACCTTCGTCCCCCGGGTGCCCGCGGCGTTCACCACCGTTCCGCAGCCGACCGTCCGCCCCGATTTCAGCCGCACGCCCGTGACCTGCGACCCCGAGACATCCAGCCCCACCACCTCGTCCGCCACGTAGTCCACCCCCGCCTCACAGGCCTTGCGGCGGAACCAGTCAAAGACGGTCGAGCCGTCGAAATACCCCTCGTCCCTGGTGTTCAGGCTGCCCAGCACCAGGTCGTCCACCATCATGAACGGGAATTCCGCCGCGATCTGGTCGGGCGCCAGCAGCCGCGTCCCCGCACCCGCCGCCGCCTGCACCTTCTGGTTGGCGCGAAGGGCGTCGGCAAACCCCGCGTCATCGGCCAGGTAGAGGTAGCCGAAGTTCTGGATCTTCAGCGCGGGCACCCGGTCGTCCCCGCCCATCTGCGCGCGCAGCGACTGCACGAAATCGGCACCGAACTGCGAGATGCGGATGTTCAGCTCGGTCGAGAACTGCTGGCGGATGCAAGAGAAGCTCAGCGTCGTCGCGGCCTTTTCATAGGTCGGGTCGCGCTCGACCACCAGGACCCGGCCGGAGAAGCCCAGCCGCGTCAGCCACCAGGCCGTCGACGACCCCATGATCGCCCCGCCGATGATCACCACATCATAGCTGTCGTGATCTGGTGCCGTCTGAAATCCCTGCATTTCCGCCCTGCCTGAAACGCCCGTCCCGGGATGTAGCGCAGCTTTCGGGCGGGGTAAATGAAGGCGGGGTCACAGGTGCGGCGGCGGCACATCGACCGAGGGCAGCCAGGGCTTGATGTCCAGAAGCGGAGTGCCGTCAAAGGCATCAAGCGCATCGAGGGCCAGCAGTCCCGCCGCCCGGTCGATCTCCAGCAACCGGACCACGCCCACCGCGACGGGGTTGGGGCGGGCGGGTGCGCGCAGCGCGAAGACTCCGGTCGGGCCGTCGCGGTGCGCTGGGTTCAGCACGATCATGTCGCGCCGCGCCCGACCGGTCCAGTACAGCAGGATGACCGGCTGGCCCGGCTCCAGGCCCAGAAGCCCGGGCCGGAACGGCAGGTCGATCTCGGCCCGGAACGTGCCGCCCGCCTCACGCGCCTCGCGCAGGTTCTTCGGACAATTGCCCTGGGACCAGGGGCTGCGCAGCCGTCCGATGAAGCGCATCTGCGCGTCCGCCGCGATCCTGGCGGGGTCGAAGCTGAGCGCGACCTCGCCAGGACGGACGGTTTTCCCGTTGGAAGCCTCGGTCATGCAATGGGCCTCCGGCCGCTGGCGCCGAACGATGGTGCTGCGCCGAAGGCCGCAATGCAAGGTCAGTCGTGGGCGACACCGTGATCCATCGTCGAATGATCCATCTCGCCCTTGCCCATCGGCGGATCGATCTGGAATTCGATCTCCACCCGGCCCGCCTTCTCGAAGATCAGCACGGCCTTGTGCATCTCGCCCTCGGTCAGGGGTCCCGTCAGACCCATGAACATGACGTGATATCCGCCCCGCTCCAGGCTGACGGTTTCGCCGGCCGGAATCTCCAGCGCCTCGATATGGGTCATCGTGCCGAGGCCATTCGCATCGACCCTGCTTTCGTGGACCTCGGTCTTGGCCGCGATGGCGGTTTCCACGCCGATCAGCCGTTCGGCCTCGGTCCCGTTGTTGACGATGGCCATGAAGCCGCCTGCGCTCTTCGCGCTGGCCGCGGGCTGGGGGATATGGGGATGGATGATCTGCAGATCGCCTGCGACAATCTCGTGCGCCAAGGCGGGCGCGGCCAGGAAAAGGGCGGTGGCAAGCACAAACAGTCGTTGCATCGGTAAGTCCTTTCGGAACATGCAGGGGTTGGGACTGGCCCGCCGCACCAGGCAGGCCAAGGATGCCGGAGAGGTCAGCGGCGGTGCCCCGAAGGCCACGCGCCCGCGATCAGCCGACCGGCGGTCCCTGCGGTGCCCGCGCCAGGTCCAGGACCCGCGCCGCCCTTGCGTTCTCGCGTGGGGCGCTCACTTCGGCCAGCAGCACCAGACCGGCCGGACGGGCCGGTCCCGAAAGCTGCGGCAGATCCGCGCCGCCCGCGATCTGGCAGGCCTGGCACAGCGGATCGGCGTGGCGCGAGCCATCACCCGCCTCGCCGCAGATGTCCGCAGCCGAGGCCCCGGCCGCAAGCATCATCGCCAGGGTCTGGTCATCGGCGGCCATGCGATGGGCAAACCCGGTCGCGACCAGCGACAGGGTGAGGAGCGCCACAAGCGCGATCCGACGAAGCTGCGAGACGAAAGCCAGCATGGCCTTCCGGTTAGGCCTGATCGACGACGCGGTCAATCGGGCAAAGCGGCGCAGGTGGCTTGCCCTGGCGGGGCATCGGGGAAAGAGTGGGGCGGCAACCCAGATCACCCGGATCGCCAGAATGCCCGACCTCGTCCCCGTGTTCGACGGCCACAACGACATCGTCCTGAAGATCGCCGCCGCCGGCGAGAACCGGGCACAGCTCTGGCTGACTGGCGAAGGGGCCGGGCACCTTGACCTGCCGCGGATGCTGTCGTCAGGCTTCGCGGGCGGGCTCTTCGCTGTCTACATCCCCTCGCCCGAGACGGCGGACCTTGCCTCGTACCACGACCTGATGGACAACCCGCCCTACGACGTGCCGCTTCCGGCGCTGATCGACCACAGGGCGGCCCAGCCCGTCGCGACCGAGATGCTGGGCCATCTGCTGTGGATGGAGCGTGCCTCTGGCGGCCGCTTCCGCTGGTGCCGCTCGGCGGCTGACATCCGCGCCGCGATGGCGGCAGGCGTGATCGCCGGGGTCCTGCACTTCGAAGGTGCCGAGCCCATCGGTGCGAACCTTGATGCGCTTCATCTTTTCCACGCGATGGGCCTGCGCTCGCTTGGGCCGGTCTGGAGCCGCCCGACGATCTTCGGCCAGGGCGTGCCGTTCCGCTTCCCTTCGACCGGGGACATAGGGCCGGGGCTGACAGACCCTGGCAAGGCCCTGGTCCGCGAATGCAATGCGCTGCGGATCATGATCGACCTGTCCCACCTGAACGAAGCCGGGTTCTGGGATGTGGCAAAGCTGTCCGACGCGCCTCTCGTCGCCACCCATTCCAACGCCCATGCCGTGACACCGTCCAGCCGCAACCTGTCCGACCGCCAGTTGCGCGCCATCGGCGAGACGGGCGGCATGGTGGGGCTGAACTTCGCCACCTGCTTCCTGCGGCCCGACGGCCGCGAAAGCCCCGAGATGCCACTTGACCCGGTCATGCACCACATCGAGCACCTGCTGAACCTGGCGGGCGAGGATCATGTCGGCCTCGGCTCGGACTACGACGGGGCGACGACGCCGCGCGACATCGGCGGGGTCGAAGGCCTGCCGGTCCTGATCGCCGCGATGCGCCGGATGGGTCTGGGCGAGCCGCTGATCCGGAAGATCGCGCATGGCAACTGGCTGCGGCTTCTGGAGCGCACCTGGGGCGCCTGACGCGCCGCTCGTCGATGACTTCGTCTCTCCTCGCTGGGGCACACACCGACGAGAAGCCGAAGGCGCACGAGAAGGCTACCCGGCAAGCGCCCCGCGCAGCCCCTCGGCCAGGTCGGTGAAACGGTCGGACAGCGGGTTCGACCGCCGCCACACCAGGCCGATGGTCCGGCTGGGGCGCGGCTCGGGCAGCCGGTGCAGCGCGACCGGAGCCGCCCGCCCCTCGACCGCTGCGGCCATCTCGGGGATCAGCGTCACACCGATCCCGGCCCCCACCATCTGCACCAGCGTGCCCAGGGACGAGCCCTCCAGGATATCGCCGGTCAGCCCCGGCGACAGCTTGCAGACCGCAATCGCCTGATCGCGGAAGCAGTGGCCTTCCTCCAGCAGCAGCAGCTGCATCTCGCGCAACTCGTCCAGCGCCGGAACCGGCTGATCCGACGCAGCCTTGGCCCGGACCAGCAGGAATTCTTCGTCCAGAAGCGGGTGTTCCACCAGCGACGGCTCTGACACCGGCAGCGCCAGCAGCGCCAGGTCTAGCCGCCCCTCGCCCAGGTCGCGCAGCAGCTTCGGCGTCACCGCCTCGCGCGGGCGCAGCTTCAGGCCCGGAAACCGCGCGTCCAGCTCGCGCATCAGACGCGGCAGCAGATAGGGCGCCACGGTCGGGATCACCCCAAGCCGCAGCCGCCCCGACAAGGGTCCCGTCGAGGCCCGCGCCAGCGCCCCCAGCTCGTCCACCGCCCGCAAGACATCCCGCGCCCGCAGCGCGAATTCCTCGCCCAGCGTGGTCAGGCTGATCTGCCGCGCGCCGCGTTCGACCAGCGGCGCGCCCAGGATGTCCTCCAGCTCCTTCACCTGCAGCGACAGCGCCGGTTGCGAGATCGCCGAGGCCTCTGCCGCCCGGCCGAAATGCCGGTGTCGGGCCAACGCGTCGAAATAGCGCAGGTGCTTGATGGTGATCTTTGTCATAGTCTCTGCATATCGCGGTGATAGGAAAATGAAAATTCCCATTATCGCTGCAGGGTGGTAGCGATGGACCACGATATCACGCATCCGAGTCGCCCTCCGGTTCCGGGACCGGGCGCCTGGTTTGTTTTTTCACACCCAGTTCAGGGAGAGCAAGATGGACGGCAATGACGGAGGACGCACCGGCAAATGCCCGGTGATGCACGGCGCGATCACCACGACGACGCAGACGGTCACGGACTGGTGGCCAAAGACGCTGAACCTCGACATCCTGCACCAGCACGACACCAAGGTGAATCCGCTCACCGGTTTCAACTACACCGAAGAGGTGAAGAAGCTGGATTTCGAGGCGCTGAAGCGTGATCTGACCGCCCTGATGACCGACAGCCAGGACTGGTGGCCCGCCGACTGGGGCCATTACGGCGGCCTGTTCATCCGCATGTCCTGGCACGCCGCCGGCACCTACCGGATGGCCGATGGCCGTGGCGGGGCCGGCACCGGCAACCACCGCTTCGCGCCGCTGAACTCCTGGCCGGACAACGCCAACCTCGACAAGGCCCGGCGCCTTCTGTGGCCGATCAAGAAAAAGTACGGAAACCGCCTGTCCTGGGCCGACCTGATGGTCCTGGCCGGGACCGTTGCCTACGAATCGATGGGCCTCAAGACCTTCGGCTTCGGTTTCGGGCGCGAAGACATCTGGCATCCGGAAAAGGATGTCTACTGGGGGTCGGAAAAGGAATGGCTGACCGACCAGCGCTACCCGTCCAAGGAAGACCGCTCCAGCCTGGAAAACCCGCTGGCCGCCGTGGTCATGGGCCTGATCTACGTGAACCCGCAGGGCGTGGACGGCAAGCCCGACCCGCTGCGCACGGCGATGGACGTGCGCGAGACCTTCGCCCGCATGGCGATGGATGACGAGGAAACCGTGGCGCTGACCGCCGGCGGGCACACTGTCGGCAAGGCGCATGGCAACAACAATGCCGCCCTGATCGGCCCCGAGCCGGAAGGTGCGGCGCTGGAAGAAGGCGGTCTGGGTTGGAACGTCCATGCCGCCCGTTCGGTCGGTCGCGACACGATCACCTCGGGCCTTGAAGGCGCCTGGACCACGCATCCGACCAAGTGGGACGGCGGCTATTTCGACCTGCTGCTCAAGTACGACTGGGAGTTGGTGAAATCTCCCGCCGGGGCCTTCCAGTGGCAGCCGATCAACATCGCGCCCGAGGACATGCCGGTGGATGTCGAGGATCCGACCATCCGCCGCATGCCGATGATGACCGACGCCGACATGGCGATGAAGCTGGACCCGGCCTACCGCGCCATCTCGGAACGCTTCGCCAGGGATCAGGCGGCGTTCAGCGATGCCTTCGCCCGCGCCTGGTTCAAGCTGACCCACCGCGACATGGGGCCGAAGGTCCGCTACCTTGGCCCCTGGGTGCCGCAGGAAGACCTGATCTGGCAGGACCCGGTTCCGGCTGGCAGCACCGCCTGGGACGTCGACGCGGTGAAGGCGAAGATCGCGGCCTCGGGCCTGTCGGTTGCGGACATGGTCGCCACCGCCTGGGACAGCGCCCGCACCTTCCGCGGCTCGGACAACCGGGGCGGCGCGAACGGCGCCCGCATCCGTCTGGCGCCGCAAAAGGACTGGGAGGGCAACGAGCCCGCCCGTCTGGCGCGGGTCCTTTCGGTGCTGGAGCCCATCGCCAGGGAGGCCGGGGCTTCGCTGGCCGACGTGATCGTGCTGGCCGGCAACCTGGGCGTCGAACATGCCGCCAAGGCCGCGGGCGTCGCTGTCACCGTCCCCTTCCACCCCGGCCGCGGCGACGCGACGGAGGCAGAGACGGATGCCGACAGCTTCAGCGTGCTGGAACCGCTGGCCGACGGCTTTCGCAACTGGATGAAGCAGGACTATGCCGTCTCGGCCGAGGAACTGCTGCTCGACCGCGCGCAGCTCATGGGCCTGACCGCGCCTGAGATGACCTGCCTTCTGGGCGGGATGCGGGTGATCGGCACCAACCACGGCGGCACGGCGCATGGCGTCTTTACCGACCGGGTGGGGGCTCTGACCACCGACTTCTTCACCGGCCTGACCGACATGGGCCTGAAGTGGGTGCCGAAGGGGTCCAACCTTTACGAACTGACCGACCGCAAGACCGGCGCGGTGAAGTGGACGGCGACCCGCGCGGACCTGGTGTTCGGCTCGAACTCCATCCTGCGCGCCTATGCCGAGGTCTATGCCCAGGACGACAACCGCGAGAAGTTCGTCTGCGACTTCGTCTCGGCCTGGGTCAAGGTGATGGAAGCCGACCGCTTCGACCTGCGCGCCTGAGCGGCATCGGCGAGTGGCCTGAAAAAGACTGACAGCGGCCCGGGAGTGTCTCCCGGGCCGTCTTCTGTCCAGGATCTTCGGAAACCTGGTACCCGCGGCCGGGCTCGAACCGGCACGGCCTTGCGGCCAGGGGATTTTAAGTCCCCAGTGTCTACCATTTCACCACGCGGGCAGCGGGCACGACCTTATCCCTGCGGCCCGGCAAGGAAAAGGCCGGTCCTTGCCCGCTAACCCCCGCCCGCGCCCGCCGACAACAGCCGCCGGACCAGCTCGAAGCTGTTCCGCACCCCGGTCTTGCGGATCATGTTCGCCCGGTGCACCTCGACTGTCCGGGGCGATGACCCCAGCGCCAGGGCAATCTCCTTCGAGGTGAAGCCGTTCACCAGATACCGCGCGATGCGCTTTTCCGTGGCGGTCAGCTGGCCGTCGGCGCCGGCCTCGGTCTCGATCGGGCGGTAGGTCCAGATCGCCAGCCGCTGCGGATCGCCCGCATCCAGCGCCGCGCCGTGCCCCTCCATCCACAGGACCTGCCCGTCCTTCCGCCGCATGAAGCGTTCGTCCCGGTAGACCGCCGCGCCCTGCATCGCCTTGCGCGCCCGTTCGCCGATCAGCTCGTAATCCGTCTGACCGGGATAGAGCAGCCGGATCGACTGTCCCTCCAACTCGGCGGGTCGCCAGCCGAACAGCGCCTCGACCCGCAGGCTGGCCCGCAGGATCACCCGCTCGGCCAGGATCAGCGTCGCATCCGGCGCGTGCTGGAAGGCCAGCCTTTCATAATCGCGCATCCCTGCCCTCTACGTAGTGATATAGGTATTCTTACGGATGGCAGGCCCGCGCGCAATCTTTCAGGATCACCCCGGTCCGATGTTCCCGCCGCAGCCGTGGAACCGGAGGGAGAACACCGATGAACAAAGTCTATCCAAGCGCTGCCGCTGCCCTTGACGGGCTTCTGCACGACGGCATGCTGATCGCCGCCGGGGGCTTCGGCCTTTGCGGCATCCCCGAACTGCTGATCGGCGCAATCCGCGATGCCGGCACCAGGGGGCTGACTGTCGCCTCGAACAATGCCGGCGTCGACGGCTTCGGCCTGGGCGTGCTTTTGGAAACCCGGCAGGTCAGGAAGATGATCTCGTCCTATGTCGGCGAGAACGCCGAATTCATGCGCCAGTATCTTTCGGGAGAGCTGGAGCTGGAGTTCAACCCGCAAGGCACGCTGGCCGAACGGATGCGGGCGGGCGGCGCGGGCATCCCCGGCTTTTTCACCGCGACCGGCGTCGGCACCGTCATCGCCGAAGGGAAAGAGCACCACGACTTCGACGGCCGCACCTACATCCTGGAACGCGGGATCGTCGCCGACCTTGCCATCGTCAAGGCCTGGAAGGCCGACCCCTCGGGCAACCTTGTCTTCCGCAAGACCGCGCGCAACTTCAACGTGCCCGCCGCCACCTGCGGCAAGACCTGCGTGGTCGAGGTCGAGGAAATCGTGCCGCTCGGGTCGCTTGACCCCGACGCGATCCACCTGCCGGGCATCTATGTGCACCGGATCGTGCAGGGGCCGCATGAAAAGCGGATCGAACAGCGCACCGTGCGCAAGCGGGAGAACGCATGATGACCGACGTCAAGGGCTGGGACCGCAACGGCATGGCCGCCCGCGCCGCGCAAGAGCTGCGGGACGGGATGTATGTGAACCTTGGCATCGGCATCCCGACGCTGGTGGCAAACTACATCCCCAAGGGCGTGAACGTGACCCTGCAATCCGAAAACGGGATGCTTGGCATGGGTCCCTTCCCGTATGAGGGCGAGGAAGACCCCGACCTGATCAACGCGGGCAAGCAGACGATCACCGAACTGCCGCAGACCGCCTATTTCGATTCCGCCACCAGCTTTGCGATGATCCGCGGCGGCAAGATCGCGATGGCGATCCTGGGCGCGATGGAAGTGGCCGAAAACGGCGATCTCGCGAACTGGATGATCCCGGGCAAGCTGGTCAAGGGCATGGGCGGGGCGATGGACCTGGTGGCCGGCGTGGGCCGCGTGGTCGTCGTCATGGACCACACCTCCAAGCACGGCGAATCCAAGGTGCTGCGCGCCTGCTCGCTGCCGCTGACCGGCAAGGCCGTGGTCAACCGGATCATCACCAACCTCGGCGTCCTGGATGTCGTGCCGGGCGGGCTGAAGCTGGTGGAATGTGCCCCCGGCGTGACCGAGGCCGAAGTGCGCGCCGCGACCGAGGCCACCCTTGTCTGACCACCTTGTCACCCGCGAACACGGTGAAACCAAGGGTCGCTTCGTCATCCGCCGTGGCGGTGAAGAGGCGGAACTGACCTATTCGATCACGACGCCGACCCTGATCATCGCCGACCACACCGGGGTCCCGGACAGTTTCCGGGGCACCGGGGCGGGGCTCGCTCTGGTTCAGGCGCTGGTGGCCGCAGCCAGGACGGACGGCTTCAAGATCGTCCCGCTTTGCCCCTTCGTGAACGCCACCCGCAAGAAGCACCCCGACTGGGCCGACGTCTTCGTCTGACGCGCGGCCGCTAAAGCCCCGCAAGGTCGGTGCGGAAGACGCAAGGATCGGTCACCAGCATCGGCGGGCTGACGCAAAGCCCCTGCGCCACCTGCCAGGCGGCCAGCACCTTCGGCACGTAATCCCGCGTCTCGGCAAAGGGTGGCACGCCGCCGTTGTTGCGCACCGCGCCCTCGCCCGCGTTGTAGGCGGCCAGCACCAGGACCGGATCGTTGTCGAACTCTTCCAGCAGCCAGTCCAGATAGGCGACCCCGCCCCTGATGTTCTGCACCGGGTCCGTGCTGTCGCTGACCCCGAAGCGCTCTGCCGTCGCGGGGATCAGCTGCATCAGCCCCACCGCCCCGGCATGGCTGACCGCATCCGGCTGGCCCGCGCTTTCGATCCCGATCACCGCCAGCACCAGCGCGGGCGAGACATTGGTGTCCAGCGTCGCGCGCAGGATGTCCTTGCCATAGGCGTCCGCCATGTCCTGCATCGTCTGCAACCGAGGCGCCCGGACCCCCGACCCGTCCGGCCCCTGCGACAGCGAGGCCATCGCCAGGTCGAACCGGTCCGCCGCCCCGCCAATTCCCGCCGGGACCTGGTCCCAGAACCAGGCATAAGAGGAGGCCGGCCCCGGTCCCGGCTCACCCATCGGGCCGTCGGACTGCCTCGGCGGTTTCGGCTCCTCCAGCCCGTGATCCGGGTTCGGATCAACCTTCGGCAAGGCGGCGATGAAGCGCGCCTGCTCCTCGGGGTCGATCTGGACGGTGATTCGCTTGCCGGGCACGCCCTCGCCGACCTTGACCCGCTTGAAGCTGGTTTCTGCCAGGGACGCCTGGGGAAGGGCCGCGCAGAGAATCGCTGCGGTCCATGTGGTCTTGCTGATCATTTCGGGGCCTGTTCGCCTCGTTGTTTTGCAGCAGGATTCGCAGGTTCGCACCGCCCCAGCCAGCACTTTCGCGCAGCAATCATGGCATTTCCGCCAGAATCGACCGAAAAACCACGGCAAGGCATGGGAGTGTGAACAGTTCCTTAAGATTTCTTTCCTTGCAATTCAGCGACTTGAGCAAGTTCTGGCAGATTTTTCCGTTTAGCCGAAGATTTCCGGTTGCCGTCCAAACTGCTGCCACGTTTGGCGGGCTATATCTGTCCATACCGAACGACGACGGCGCAGCGAAGGCCAGATCGAAGCGGTTGAGTGAATGATGTGCACCTTAGAAAGGGACAAGACCATGACCAATTTCTCCGCCTTCCTGAAAGACGAATCCGGCGCCGTGACCGTGGACTGGGTCGTTCTGACCGCCGCCGTCGTGGGCCTCGGCCTGCTGGTCTTCAACCTGGTTCGCCCAGCCGTTGGCGACCTCGCCGGGGCGATCAACGAGGAACTGGGCGATGCTGAGGATTGCATGACCGGCACCGACGCCACCTGCTGATCGCGCAAGCGCAGCAAAGATACCAGGCCGCGCCTCGAAAGAGGCGCGGCCAGCGTCATTTCGGGACCTGACATCCTGAACCGTGCCACATGCGACCCTCGAAAGCCAAGCTGCCTGACAAGCGAGTTCATCTTCCGGGCGACGTTTTGGCGACCCCGACCTTCCAACCTGGCGATGCGCTTTCTCACCCCTCGCTTCACCGAGAGTCGCCGCGAAATTTCCTGCGCAATCCCGGAAATACCCCGATACGCACCAATTCTTGCCATGATTGCACGGCCAGATGGTGCCATACCGTTCGACGGCAAAAGTCTTGGCTAGCTCGCACCGGTTGAGTGAAAACTTGAACGCCAATGAAGGGACATCCACATGACGAAGATTTCCGCTTTCCTGAACGACGAAGCCGGTGCCGTGACCGTCGATTGGGTCGTGCTCACAGCCGCGGTCGTGGGCCTTGGCCTGCTGGTCTTCAGCCTCATCCGCCCGGCCGTGTCGGACCTGGCGGCCGGCATCGGCAACGAACTTGGGGACGCGCAGAACTGCATGCTGAACAACGACACCATCACCTGCTGATCTGTCTTCCGACCACGGATCCAGGCCGTGCTTCACCAGAGGCGCGGCCTTTCCAATTCCAGGACCACGTACCGCGGGTTCGGGAAACAGTTACCGCCCGACTGCAAGATTGTAGTTCGACATCCGTTAAACTTTCGCCGCATTCCTTCCCCACATTGCGTCCGAGGTATCGTGGTGCCGTCGGCAGCTTGCAACGGGCGTCGCCGCGAGACTAAGACCAGCGCCGGGCGCCGGGGTCAGACCCAGGATCGCTCCCAGCAAGTAGAGGGTAGAAATGAGAGCAGTATTTGCATTGGTCCTTCTGGTCGGCATGGGGCTGGCCGGTGTGGCCGTCTACATGATCCAGGGCTACATGTCGGACCTTGAGACCGCCCTTCAACAAGAGCGGTCGTTCAACGCCAAGGCCGGCAAGCTGGTCGAGGTCTACGTCTTTGCCAAGCCGAAGGCCTATGGCGCCGCTCTGGCGGAAGGGGATGTCCAGTTGATCTTTTGGCCCGAACAGTCGCTGCCGAAGGATATCTTCCGCGAAAAGGACAAGCTCTTCCCGCCGAACGCCGATGGCCCGCGCTACATCATGCGCTCGACCGAGGCGTTCGAGCCGGTCCTCGCCAGCCGGGTGACCGAGCCGGGAGAGCTGGCCAGCCTCACCTCCAAGCTGGAAAGGGGCATGCGCGCCTTCGCGATCCGCGTCGGAACCGACTCGGGCGTGTCGAACTTCGTCAAGCCGGACGACTTCATCGACATCCTGTGGACCGGCAGCGTGCCGGGCTATGAGGGCCGGATCACCCGCCAGATCGAAAGTGCCGTCCAGGTCATCGCCGTCGACAACGCGCTGAACGAAGGCCAGATCACCTCGGACACTGTTGCGCAGACGGTAACGGTCGCGGCCACGCCCGAGCAGGTGGCCCGTCTGGCCCAGGCGCAGGCGACGGGCGAGTTGACGCTGTCGCTGGCGATTGATGCCACCGAGGCCATCGAGGGCACGATCGAAACCGACACCAGGTCCCTGCTTGGCATCGTCGAGGTCGCCCCCGAAGTGGTCGCGCCGGTCATCGAAGAGAGAGTCTGCTTTGCCAAGCAGCGCAGCGGCGGCGTGCTGGTCGACACCGATGTCGTCGTTCCCTGCGGCGAGTGAACTGCCATCCGCAAGTCATCGGGGCGCGGCCACATTATCTGGGGCCGCGCCCCGTCCATTTTTCAATCCGTTGCGACCTGTTGCAGTTAATCCACATCAACAACTTCCCCCAAAGCATTGATTATTGCAAAAAAAGCGGCACTGGGCCATTCTCCCCGGACACAAGGGCGCCAAAGACCCGAACGTGGCGTGGTCGAAAGGGCAGATCACATGAACATGAAACGACTCCTGATAGCAGGTTATCTTGGTGCGGCTCTCGCATCGACGGCGATGACGCCGGTCTCGGCCGAGGTCCTGCGGGTCTTGCAGGGCCAGGCTTCCGAAGCACTCAACGTTCCGATGAACCGGGCCGTTGTCGTCGAAAGTGACGTTCCCTTTGCGGAACTGTCGATCGCGAACCCGGGCATCGCTGATATCTCGACGCTGTCCGACCGCTCCATCTACGTTCTCGGCAAGGCGCCGGGGCGCACCACGCTCACGCTATTGTCGCCCGAGGGCGCACTGATCGCGAACGTCGACGTGCATGTCACCCCCGACATCGCCGAATTCAAGGAGCGTCTGCAGCAGATCCTCCCCGGTGAACCCATCGAGGTGCGCACGGCAAACGACGGCATCGTGCTGTCGGGTCAGGTCTCCTCGACCGCCAAGCTGGACCGCGCGCTTGACCTTGCCAACCGCTACGCGCCGGATCGGGTGTCGAACCTGATGGTGGTGGGCGGGACGCAGCAGGTCATGCTGAAGGTCCGCTTCGCCGAGATGAACCGGACAGTCAGCAAGCAGCTTGGCAGCGGTTTGCGAGGAACCGGCACTGGAAACGGGATCACAGGTATCGGCGGCGGCTCCATCAGCCCAAGTCCCGACAGCTTTGGTGGCGTTGGCGTAAGTTTCGGTGTCGGAGATCTGTCCTTTCAGGTTCTGCTTGAAGCATTGGAAACAAAGGGCATGGTCCGCACACTGGCCGAGCCGAACTTGACCGCGCTGTCGGGCCAGGAAGCAAAGTTCCTCGCCGGTGGCGAATATCCGGTGCCGGTCGCACAGGATGACGGCACGATCACTGTCGAATTCAAACCCTTCGGAGTGGAGCTGAACTTCACCCCGGTGGTCGTGGATCAGGACATCATCAACCTGACCATCGACGCGGCGGTCTCCTCGCTGGATCGGCTGGGCGGCGTCACCGTAGCCGAAGATTTCACTATCGCCGGCTTCAAGCGCCGCGAGACCTCGACCACGGTCGAGATGCGCGATGGGGAAAGCTTCGCCATTGCGGGTCTTCTGCAAGACGATTTCAGCAACGACCTGTCTCAACTGCCTTGGGTGGCGGACGTTCCGATCCTGGGCGCGCTGTTTCGAAGCACGGACTATCGTCGGGCGCAGACCGAACTGGTCATCATTGTCACGCCGCACCTCGTCACTCCGGTGGCGGGCGCGGCGCTGGCGCTGCCGACCGACCGGGTCCGCATCCCGACGGAACGCGAGCTGTTCCTGTTCGGCGAGGTGGCCGGCAGCCCCAACAAGGGTGCCGCCGCCGAAGTGGCCCGCCAGGACTTCAGCTCGTCCTACGGCTATGTGATGGAGTGAAGAGATGATCCGCATGCTTCCCAAGCTGCTTGCAGCCTCTGCCCTCCTCGCGCTGACCGCCTGCAGCACGACATCGACAAGCTGGGACCGCGAATCCGGCTCCGAAGTCGACAAGGGCCAGTTCGGCAACGCCACGATGAACAACACGCTCATCCAGACCGGTGAGATTTCGTACACCGTGGCACTTGCCGAACGTTTCGCCGCCGAGGTTCCCGACACGATCAACTTCGCCTTCAACAGCGCCGAGCTGTCGGACGAAGCCCGTGCGATCCTGGCCAAGCAGGCCGGCTTCATCCGTCAGTTCCCCGAGGTCCGCTTCCGCGTCTTCGGTCACACCGACAAGGTTGGCTCCAACAGCTACAACCAGCGTCTCGGCCTGCGCAGGGCCCAGGCTGCGGTGGCCTATCTCAGCTCGCTCGGCATCAGCCGCTCGCGGCTTGAGGCGGTGGTTTCCTATGGCGAGACCCGGCCGATCGTGCAGACCCAGGAACCAGAAGTGCGCAACCGCCGCACCGTGACCGAGGTTTCGGGCTTTGTCGGCAACCATCCGCTGGTCCTGAACGGCAAATACGCTCAGATCATCTGGCGCGACTACGTCATCAGCGGCACGCGTGAGCACCTGGGCGAACGCGCCGACGCGGGCGCGGGCGGCGGCTGACCCCCGCCTGGCAACAAAAATCAGAGGCCGGGCCTTGCGCCCGGCCTCTTCGTTTCCAGAATAGTGATAATCCCAGAAACAGGCTCTTTTAGCCCAATTATCGCCACCATTCTTGAACAAGGTCCGAACCATAGGATGAGTTTGGGGGTCTGATTTCCCAAGGCGCGACCAACCCGACGACCCTTGGTCAAGCTTATGAAATCACAAGATAACTGCCCCGCACCGAAAGGACGCAACGCGCGATGACGAGCAAAGCCACTGTACAAAGCGATCCGGCGCCGATCCTCGCCTGCACGATTTCGCGGGATGTGCAGCGATTCGATCTGCTGATCGACGACATGGAGCAGGAGCTTGGCGAAGCCTGGGGCGACCTCAATTTCGAGGATGCGCTGGTCTTCCTCAAGCAGCCCGACAGCACCGGCATGCAGTTCGTCGCCATCGCCGTAGACAGCGAGGATGAATCCGAACTGACCAAGATGAACGACGTGATCAAGGCGGCCAAGGCCAAGAAGATCAAGGTCCTGCTCATCGCCAACCAGGTCAGCCCTTCCATCCTGCACCAGATGCTGAAGCTGGGCGCCGACGACTTCGTGCCCTACCCGCTGCCGGAAGGCGCGCTGCACGACGCGATCGAGCGTCTGCGCAAGCCCGCCCCCGTCATGCCCGACGGCTACGACCCGGATACCGGCCTGTTCAACCCGGTGTTCAAGGCCAAGGGCGACCGCAACGGCGTGATCCTGCCGGTGCACGGCATGGCGGGCGGCGTTGGCGCCACCACCTTCGCCGCGAACCTGGCCTGGGAGCTGGCGCTGACCCCCGACTCGGAGGGCATGCGGGTCTGCGTGATCGACTTCGACCTGCAGTTCGGCTCGGTCGCGACCTATCTCGACCTGCCCCGCAAGGAAGCCGTGCTGGAGATTCTGACCGACGCAGGCTCGGTCGATGCCGATTCGCTGATCAAGTCGATGCTGACCTTCAACGAAAAGCTGCACGTCTTCACCGCGCCGGCCGACATGCTGCCGCTGGAAGTGGTCACGCCCGAAGACGTGGGCCGCATCCTGGACACCGCGCAGGCCAACTTCGACTTCGTCATCGTCGACATGCCCACCACCGTCGTCGCCTGGACCGAAGCGGTGCTGACCCGCGCCCATGTCTACTTCGCACTGCTGGAGCTTGACCTGCGTTCGGCACAGAACATCCTGCGCTTCGTCCGCGCGCTGAAGGCCGAAGCCCTGCCCTACGACAAGGTGCGCTATGTGCTGAACCGCGCGCCCAAGTTCACCGACCTTTCCGCCAAGGCGCGCGTCAAGCGCATGGCGGAAAGCCTGGACATCGCCATCGAGGTGCAGCTGCCCGATGGTGGCGAACAGGTGACCCAGGCCAACGACCACGGCCTGCCCATTGCCGAAAGCGCCGCGAAGAACCCGCTGCGCAAGGAACTGCAGAAGCTTGCCAAGTCCTTGTATGACCTGAACAAAGCCGCTGAAACCGCCAAGGCCTGATTCAAGGGGAATGACCAGTGTTTAGCCGCTTCAAGAAAGACACCCCGCCCGGCGCGCGCCCGACCCAGGGCGCAGCACCCGTCGCGGCCTCGGCTGCGGCCGCCGCATCGGCTGCCCGGGCTCCGGCCCAGCCGCAGGTACAGCAGCGCCCGGCCGCCGAAGCCGTCGCCGCCGACCGGGAAAAGAAGCGCAAGGAGCGCCTGACCGAACTCAAGGTCGAGATCCACAAGCGTCTTCTCGAAGACCTGAACCTTTCGGCTCTGGAATCGGCCAGCGAGCAGCAGCTGCGCACCGAAATCACCTCGCTGGCCACCGAAGCGCTGGACGAGATGTCGGTCGCCCTGAACAAGGAGGACCGCCTTGCCCTGACGCAAGAGCTGTATGACGAGGTCATGGGTCTTGGCCCGCTCGAGCCGCTGCTGAAGGACGACACGATCAACGACATCCTGGTCAACGGGCCAAAGCGCATCTTCATCGAACGCGCCGGCAAGCTGGAGCTTTCCGACGTCACCTTCCGCGACGAACGCCACCTTCTGCGCATCATCGACAAGATCGTCTCTGCCGTGGGCCGCCGGGTCGATGAATCCAACCCCTATTGCGACGCCCGTCTGCAGGACGGCAGCCGTTTCAACTGCATGATCCCGCCGATCGCGGTGGATGGCTCGCTGGTGTCGATTCGAAAGTTCAAGAAGGACAAGCTGCGGATCGAGGACCTGGTCCGCTTCGGCGCCTTCACCGAAGAAATGGCCGCCTACCTTCAGGCCGCCGTGTCCTGCCGGCTGAACATCATCGTCTCGGGCGGTACGGGTTCGGGCAAGACGACAACGCTGAACGCGCTGTCGTCCTTCATCGACAACCACGAACGCGTCCTGACGATCGAGGACACGGCCGAACTTCAGCTGCAGCAGGTCCACGTGGGCCGGATGGAAAGCCGCCCCGCCAACGTCGAGGGCAAGGGCGCCGTCACCCAGCGGGATTGCCTGCGCAACGCGCTTCGTATGCGTCCCGACCGGATCATCGTCGGCGAAACCCGGGGTGAGGAAGTGATCGACATGCTGCAGGCCATGAACACCGGCCACGACGGCTCGATGACCACGATCCACGCCAACAACCCGCGCGACGCCGTCAGCCGTCTGGAAAACATGGTCGCCATGTCCGGGATCGAGATGCCGCTGAAAGCGATGCGCAGCCAGATCGCCTCGGCTGTCAACCTGATCGTCCAGGCCAGCCGACTGCAGGACGGGACCCGCCGCATGACCAGCGTGACCGAAATCACCGGCATGGAAGGTGACGTCATCTCGATGCAGGAAGTCTTCCGCTTCGAACGTCTTGGGGTGGAGCCCTCGGGCAAGATCATCGGTCGCTTCAACGCGACCGGCATCCGCTCGTCCTATTCCGACCGCTTCCGCCAGTGGGGCTTCGACCTGCCGGCCTCCATCTACGAACCGATCATCTGACCGCCATGGAAATCAGCGCAGCCCCCCTTATCTACATCATGATCTTCGTGGCGGTCGTCGTGATCGTCAACGGTATCTATCTGATCGTGTTCGGTAAATCCATCAGCCTGAACAGCCGGGTCAGCCGGCGGCTATCGCTGCTGGAAAAGAACGCGAACCGTGAGCAGGTCCTGGAACAGCTCCGCAAGGAGATGAACCAGCACCTGAACGCGAAGAACATCCCGCTTTACTCGATGCTGGCCAAGAAGGCGCAGCGGGCCAACATCGCCTTTTCGCCCCAGGCGCTGATCGGCATCATGGCGGGCCTGTCGGTCTTTGCCTTCCTCCTGCTTTCGGTCTTCACAGCAGCCGATACCGGCCTGCGCGTCGCCCTTGGCATTGCGATGGGGATTGGCGGGGTCTTCTACTGGGTCAACAGCACCGCGAAAAAGCGGATGAACCTGCTGGAAGAACAGCTGCCCGACTCGATCGAGCTGATGGTGCGCAGCTTGCGCGTCGGTCACCCCTTCTCGACCGCCATCGGCATTGTCGCCAAGGAAATCCCCGACCCGCTGGGCTCCGAATTCGGCGTCATCTCGGACGAGGCCGCCTATGGCCGCGACGTGTCCGAATCGCTGAAGGCCTTTGCCGAACGGATGGACAGCCAGGACCTTCGCTTCCTTGCCGTCGCCGTGTCGATCCAGCAGCAGTCGGGCGGCAACCTCGCCGAAATCCTGGAAGGCCTCGCCAGGGTGGTCCGTGCCCGCTTCAAGCTGTTCCGCCGCGTCCGCGCCATCACCGCCGAAGCGAAATGGTCCGGCATGTTCCTGTCCGGCTTCCCGATCGCCGCGCTGGTCATGATCAACGTGGTCCAGCCCGACTACTATGACGAAGTCAAGGAGACGACCGCCTACATCCCCGCCGCTCTTTTCGTCATCACCTTCCTCATCATCAACATCATCTACATGAAGGTGATGACCAACATCAAAGTGTAGGTCGAACATGGACTTCATTCCCAACTTCATGACCGGACTGACCGAACGCTTCGGTCCGATGGCGCCGCTTCTGGCGGTGGGTCTCTTGGGCCTGCTGCTGATCCTGCTGGCCCTGCCGGTGGTGATGAAACGCCAGCGCGACCGCTTCCGCGAGTTGAAGGACCAGGTCCCGAAGGCCAGCGTCGACAAAAAGAAGGGGCTGCGCAGGGCCGAAAGCATCGACAAGCTTGAGAAATTCGCCCAGTTCCTTGAACCGCAGAAGAAGGAAGAGCTGTCGGCCGCCAAGCTGAACATGCTGCGCGCCGGGTATACCGGCAAGAACGCGGTGCGCATGTTCCATGCGGTCCAGTTCCTGATGGCGATCCTGTTCCTGATCGGCGGCCTGAGCGTCGCGCTGATCCAGTCCATGTCCCAGGAAATGTCCGGCACGGACCTCATGCTGTACAGCCTGCTGCCCTGCGCCATCGGCTACTACATCCCGCGCTACTGGGTGAACAAGCGGATCGAGAAGCGCAGGACCGAGATCATCCAGGGCTTTCCCGACGCGCTTGACCTGATGCTTGTCTGCGTCGAGGCCGGCCAGTCGCTGGACCAGTCGATCATCCGGGTCGGCAAGGAAAGCCGCGCCGGGTACCCTGCCCTCGCCGACGAATTCGACCTTGTCGCGCAAGAGGTCAAGGCCGGCAAGGAACGCATCTCGGTCCTGAAGGACATGTCCGAACGTGTGGGGGTCCCCGACGTCGCGTCGTTCGTGACCACGATCATCCAGTCCGCGACCTTCGGCACCTCGATCGCCGATGCGCTGCGGGTCTACTCGGCCGACATGCGCGACAAGCGCATCATGCGCGCGGAAGAGAAGGCCAACATGCTGCCGACGAAGCTGACCCTTGGCACAATGCTGTTTACAGTTCCGCCGCTTCTGGTCATTCTCATCGGGCCTTCCGTCTACGGAATGGTGACAATGATGGCCGAGCTTTCAAGCAGCCTCTGAAACGGGAAACGATTTGCGCCACGCGGCCTTACTGACCGTCTGCGCCCTGGTGCTGGCCGGCTGCACGCCGGCTGGCACTGTTTCCAGGAACAGCCCTTTCGGTGTGGATGCCCGCGGAGATGCCGTCGACGGCATGACCGTCGGCCACCGGCTGATGGAGGCGGGCGAGCACGAGCTTGCGCTCAAGGCCTATCTGCGCGGCGCGGGCGAAACCGGGATCAACGCCGACGTGCTGTCCGCCATCGGCTCGGCCAACCTTGCGCTTGGCCGGCTGGGCCAGGCCGAGAAGATCCTGAACCGCGCGCTTGAACTGGACCCGAACTTCGTCCCGGCGATCAACAACCTGGGCGTCGTCCTGATGGAACAGGGCAAGTCGGGCGAGGCGCGGGTCCTGTTCCAGAAGGCCTTCGCGCTGGATAGTGGCGAAACGGACTCGATCCGCGAAAATCTGATGCTCGCTATCGCCCAGAGCAAGGCGAATGTGTATGATCCCGACCAACAACAAGAAAAAGGCGGGTTCCGTCTCGTCCGGCAGGAAAAGGGCAAGTTCGTTCTCCTGTCCGACCTCTAGGCGGTGCCCTGAGCAGTCAACAAAAAGGACGCCTAAGATGCGCCATCCGATTTTTGCCTTGCTGTGCCTTGCCAGCACGGTTGCCTTGTCCGCCTGTCAGAACAACTCTGACGCGCAGGTGCAGCGGGCCCTCAAGGACGTCAACGTCATCGACGAGTCCAACCTCAACGAAGTGATGCTGTCGGTTGCGGACCCGAATGAAGCGGTCGCCTATTTCACCCGCACCCTTGAACAGAACCCCGACCGGATCGACCTGATGCGCGGTCTGGGCCGGTCGCTGGTGCGCGCGCAGAAGCCGACCGAGGCCGCCCAGGTCTGGCGCACGGCCATCGCCCACCCTGACTCCACGCCCCAGGACCGGGTGATGCTGGCGGATGCGCTGATCCGCTCGAACCAGTGGACCGAAGCCAAGGCCGAGCTGAACCAGATCCCGCCGACCTACGAAAGCTTTGACCGCTACCGGCTGGAAGCGATGGTCGCCGACAGCGACCGGAACTGGAAGAAGGCCGACAGCTTCTACGAGATTGCCGCCGGGCTGACCACGACTCCGGCCGGGGTCCTGAACAACTGGGGCTTCTCCAAGCTGACGCGCGGCGAACATGCCGGGGCGGAAAAACTGTTCATGGAAGCGCTGACCTACGATCCGCAGCTCTTCACCGCGAAGAACAACCTGGTTCTCGCCCGCGCCGCCCAGCGCAAGTATGACCTTCCGGTCGTGCGGATGACCCAGATCGAACGGGCCGAGCTGCTGTATTCGATGGCTCTTGCGGCGATCAAGCAGGGCGACGTCTCGGTCGGCAAGGGCCTGCTGAACCAGGCGATAGAAACGCATCCGAAGCACTTCGAAGCCGCCGTGCGCAGCCTTGAAGCCCTTGATGCCAATGTGACGATGTAAATGCTGGAACCTACTGACGCGCTGATCCTGCTTGTCCCGGTGCTGCCCATTGCGATCTGGGCCGCTGTCTCGGACCTGAAACGGATGAAGATCCCGAACACCGCTGTCATCGCGATGGCAGCGGTCTGGCCGCTGATCGGCTGGTATCTGGTGCCGTGGGAGTCCTGGCTCTGGGGCTTTGCCATCATGGCCGTGGTCTTCGTGGCGGGCTTCCTTTTGTACCTCACCGGCACCTTCGGGGCCGGCGATGCCAAGTACAGCGCCGCGATGTCTGGCCTGTTCGTCGGCGGCAATATCGGCGAGATTCTTCTGATCACCTTCGTTGCGATGATCGGATCGCTGATCCTGCACCGCATTCTGCGCAGCCTGCCCTTTGTTCGCAACGCGACGCCGGACTGGGAAAGCTGGAACCGACGGCGCTTCTTCCCCTTCGGGCTTTCGCTGTCCAGCATCGTGGTCTTCTACCTTCTTGCCGCCATCTGGCCACAGGGCTGACACAAGTCACGTTTACGACTCAAATCGAAGCAGTTCGCTACGATTGTCCACGGAGCTTGCCCTATGAACGCTGAAGCCCCGGTGTCCGGCGTCCAACCGCCGCCCTCGCCCCGATCGCTTGCCGATACCGGGCTGTCCACCGTCATGATGCGGGACATCCTGCTCAAGACGATGTTCCGCACCAACCAGGACCAGGTCTCGGCGCTGGCCAAGGCGATCAGCCTGCCGGTCCCGCTGACCCAGGAACTGGTGGACCTGGCACGATCACAGAAGCTGCTGACCGCGACCGGCACAATGCACGCCACCGCCGGCGGCGAGATGGGGTACGAGCTGACCGACGCCGGCAAGGCCCGCGCGCTGGATGCCCTGTCGCAGTCGGAATATTACGGCGCGATGCCGGTGCCGCTGGACCAGTATTCGGTGCAGATCAAGCGCCAGTCGGTGCGCGACATCCGGCTGAACCGCGAACAGCTGATGTCCGGCATGGGCCACCTGATCCTGCCGCCCGACCTGATCGACAACCTCGGCCCCGCCGTGACCTCCGGCCGCTCGATCCTGCTTTACGGCCCGCCCGGCAACGGCAAGTCCTCGATCAGCCACGGCATCCGTGCCGCACTGGGCGACAAGGTCTATGTGCCTCGCGCCATCGAATATTCCGGCCAGATCATCAGCGTCTACGACCCGATCGTGCATTCGGCCGCCGAATCCGCCGTCGACGATCCGAACTCGCTCCGCCGCACCTCGAACCGCTTCGACAACCGCTACGTCTATTGCGAGCGTCCCTCGGTCATCACCGGCGGTGAGCTTTCGCTTGACATGCTGGACCTGAACTACAACCCGACGGCCCGCACCTATCAGGCGCCGCTGCAACTGAAGGCCACCGGCGGCATCTTCATCATCGACGACCTTGGCCGCCAGGCGGAGCCCCCGCAGAAGATCGTCAACCGCTGGATCGTGCCGCTGGAAGAAAGCCGCGACATCCTGGCGCTGCAATCGGGCGAGAAATTCACCGTGCCCTTCGACACGCTGGTCATCTTCTCGACCAACTTCCACCCCAACCAGATCTTCGACGGCGCGGCCCTTCGCCGTATCTTCTTCAAGATCAAGATCGACGGCCCCAGCCAGGAGAACTTCCTCAAGATCTTCGCGATGGTCGCCCGCAAGAAGAAGATGCCGCTGGACGAGACGGCCCTGATGCACCTGATGAAGGTCAAGTTCCCGACCATCGCCAACAACTACGCGAATTATCAGCCGATCTACCTGATCGATCAGATGATTGCAGTCTGCGAGTTCGAGAACATCCCCTACCAGATGACACCCGAGCTGATCGACCGCGCCTGGGGCAACATGTTCGTCCGCCAGGAAGACATCGCCCACTGATCCGGGGGGAGCAAAAGTTTTCGAAAACTTTTGCAAAATCCTTTGAAGGATTTTGGGGCGTCACGCGAATACCGTGACGCCCTTTTCGGTGACGACCGCATCCAGCCGCTGGTCGAACGCATCCGTGGGCACCTTGGCCACTTCTTGCGCGGCAAAGGCAAACCCCACTGCCAGGACCGGCCCCTGCGCGCGAAGCTGCTCCAGTGTCCTGTCGTAGAACCCCCCGCCATAGCCCAGCCGGTAGCCCCGCGCATCGAAGGCCAGCATCGGCACGATCAGCACCTCCGGCTCGACCCAGCCCCCCTCCTCGGGGATCCGCGCCCTGAACGCACCCTCGATCAGCCGACAGCCCGGCGACCACTCCCGGAACCGCAGCGGAGCCGCCTTCGCCACGATTACCGGCACCCCCACCGGCCCCTGATGCGCCGCCATTGCCGGCAAGGGGTCGATCTCGGTCCGCATCGGCATGTAGCCCGCCAGGACGCGGCCCTGCTGCCCCGCAAGGTAATCCGCCAGGATTTCGGCCGCCTGCCCCTGCCCCGCCGCAAAAGCCTCGGCCCGGCGCGCAAACGCCTCGGCCCGCGCTGCTGCCTTCACATCCGTCATATCAGCATCATCGTCGCCAGCCCCAGAAAGGCAAAGAACCCCATCACATCCGTCAGCGTCGTCACGAAAGTCCCGCTTGCCAGCGCCGGGTCCAGCCCCATCCGCTCCAGCGTCAGGGGCACCAGCACGCCCCCCATCGCCGCGACGATCTGGTTGACGATCATCGCCAGGCCCAGGACCAACCCCAGTTGCCAGTCGCCAAAGATCAGCGTCCCCGCCGCCCCCAGGATCAGCGCCAGACCGACCCCGTTCATCACCCCCGCCAGCAGCTCGCGCCGCACCACCCGTCCCGCGTTGGCGCGCGTCAGGTCCCGCGTCGCCAGCGCCCGCACCGCCACCGCCAGCGACTGCGTCCCCGCGATCCCGCCGGTCGAGGCCACGATCGGCATCAGCGCCGCCAGTGCCACGATCTGGGTGATCGTCGCCTCGAACTGGCTGATCACCAGCGCCGAGAGGGACGCCGTGAACAGGTTCACCACCAGCCAGGGCAGCCGCCGCTTCACCGTTTCCAGGGGCCCGTCGCTGACATCCGCCTCGTCGCCCACGCCCGCCAGACGCAGCATGTCCTCCTCGTGCTCCTCGTCCAGCACGTTCATCGCGTCGTCGATGGTGATCACGCCGACCAGCCGGCCCGAGCCATCGACGACGGGGCAGGAAATCAGGTGATACTGGTTGAAGATATAGGCCACGTCCGCCTCTGCGTCCGTCGCCGCCACCGTGCGGAAACTGTCCTCGGCGATCGCCTTCAGTGCCACGTCGCGGGCTGACGACAACACCCGCCCCAGGGTCACATATCCGACCGGACTCATCCGCGGATCGACCAGGATCACGTGGTAGAACTGATCCGGCAGATGCTCTGCCCCGCGCAGGAAATCAATGGCTTCGCCGACCGTCCAATGCTCTGGCGCCACCACCAGTTCGCGCTGCATCAGACGCCCGGCAGAGTATTCCGGCCAGGCCAGCGCCTGCTCGACCGCCACCCGGTCGGCCGCCAGCATCGCCCCCAGAAGACGCCCCTGATCCTCGGCCTCCAGGTCCTCGACGATGTCCACCAGGTCGTCCGAATCAAGCTCGCGCAGGGCATCGGCGACCACGTGGTCGGGCAGAGCGTCCAGCACCTCCTCGCGGATCGCATCGCTGATCTCGGACAGCACCTCGCCGTCGATGACCGCCGAGCCCATCGCCAGCAGGGCCTCGCGGTCGGAACCGCTGACCTGCTCCAGAAGGTCGGCGATGTCGGCCGGATGGACCGGGCCCAGCAGCGCCTCGACCCGTGCGGCATCACCCGCCCGGGCTGCGTCCAGTGCCGCCTCCAGCAGCTCGGAATGAAGTTCCGGCGTCGTCCTGATCCTGGTGTCCGCCATGCGCCTCTCCCTGCCTTGCTGCCGACCTTAGGTCGCTTCCGTCCGCCGGCAAAGCCCTGTCGCCCGCCGAGTCGCCGCCTCCTGCGGCTTCGCGCTTTTACGAAACAGTTTCAAGTCACCGCGCGCAGGACAGAAATTTACCACCGGGCCGAAACCCTCTAGGCTGCCCCGGTTCAAGGGGTACCGCATGACCGAACTGATCCTGGGCCAAGTCCTCACCTACAGCGGCGACCCGTTCGCTGAAGGGATTTCCGCCGCCCGCGTCCTCACGCAAGGCGCCGTGGCGATCGAGGCTGGTCGCATCGCCGCCGTGGGCGAAGCTGCCGACTTGCGTGCCCGCTTCCCGATGGCGCGCGTCCACGACCACGGCTCCAGGCTTGTCTCGGCCGGGTTCATCGACGCCCATGTCCACTATCCGCAGACCGCAATCATCGCCTCCTGGGGCAAACGGCTGATCGACTGGCTGAACACCTACACCTTCCCCGAAGAGATGCGCTTTCGTGATCCCGCCTATGCCGCCGAGATCGCGAACCGCTATCTCGACCTCGTCCTCGCCCGCGGGACCACCACCGTCTGCACTTACGCGACGATCCACCCCAGCTCGGTTGACGCCATCTTCACCGCCGCCCAGGCGCGCGGGATGCGCCTTTTCGCCGGCAAGACCTGCATGGACCGCAACGCGCCACCGGGCCTGCGCGACACCGCGCAATCGGCCTACGACGACAGCAAGCGCCTGCTGGAAACGTGGCACGGCCAGGACCGCCTCTCCTACGTCATCACCCCCCGCTTCTCGCCGACCTCGACGCCCGAGCAGCTCCACGCCCTTGGCAGCCTCTGGCGCGAATTCCCCGACTGCCTGATGCAGACCCACCTTTCCGAACAGCTGGACGAGATCGCCTGGGTCCGCGACCTCTTCCCCCAGTCCCGCGACTACCTCGACACCTACGAGGCGCAGGGCCTCCTGCGCGAAGGCGCGGTCTACGGCCACGCCATTCACCTGACCGACCGCGAGCGCTCCCGCCTGGTCGAGGCCGGGGCCTCTCTCGTCCATTGCCCGACCTCGAACACCTTCATCGGCTCGGGCCTCTTCGACATGACCCTCGCCGCCCGACTGCGCGTCGGCCTTGCCACCGACACCGGGGGCGGCTCGAGCTTCTCGATGCTGCACACCATGGCCGCCGCCTATGAGATCGCCCAGCTGCGCGGCCAGTCGCTCCACCCCGCCCAGCTCTGGTGGCTGGCCACCCAGGGCTCGGCCCGCGCGCTGCGCTGCGAAGACAGGATCGGCAACCTCGCCCCGGGGATGGAGGCCGACCTCATCGTCATCGACCTCGCCTCCACCCCGGCCATCGAACAGGCCACCCGGCGCGCGACGGACCTCTGGCAGCAGCTGTTCCCCACGATCATGATGGGTGACGACCGTGCGATTGCGGAAGTCTGGGTGAACGGCAAACGCCTGGCAAACTGACGCCAATCCGGCCTGCCCTTTGCCAAATACTCCCGCGCAGCGCGCGCGCCCGAGGTCTTGCGCGTCCTTCACGCGCAAGGCCGAGACAAGACGTCTTCGCGCCGCAGGCGCTCAGTTTGACGGCCGCCCCAACCCGCGAAGACGCCCAGAGCTGATGTGCAACGCCAGCACCAGGCGCCTCCCCTCCCCCTCCGTGGGGAGGGGATGGGGGTGGGGGGCTGCCGGCCAGCATGGTAAGGACCACCTGAATCGCCTCGCGCAACCCATTGATTTCACTGACCCGGAAAACCCGTCCTGCGTGGACAGCTACTCCGCCAGCTCCCAGCCGTCGGGGTAGAAATCATGCTTCAAGGCAATCGAGGTCGAGATCCGCTCGTATTTCCAGATCTCTTCCGCCGTCACCGGGATCGGCCCGATCCAGGCGACCAGCGTCTCTCCATCCTTCAGCCGCCGGGTCTGGAACCCTTCCAGCCGCAGGGCACGCTCCAGCGCCGGCCAGCTGGCATCGGTCTCCTCGATGAAGAAGGCATACTCGACCACCGCCGTCTTCGGCAGGCTGATCCCTTTCGACTGGCGGAAGGTGTCAAAGGTCTCGCGACGCTGGGCTTCGAAATTGTGGTCCATCGGGGGTCTCCTTGTCCGCCTTCTACCTTACTCCAGGCGGGGACAGAAGCCCCACCCGGGGCACGGCCAAAGCGCCCGCCCGTCGCAGCGGAGGCGGCTACTCCGCCAGCCGCAGTGCCAGTTGCCGGTGACGCTCCAGCACGCGGGGCAGGTCCAGTGTCACCAGTTGCCCGTCCCGCACCACCTGCCGTCCCTCGACGATCAGATGCCGCACCCGCGCCGGGCCGCACAGCACCAGCGCCGCGACCGGGTCCCAGCTTCCCGCCGCCTCGACCCCCCGCAGATCCCAGATGCACAGGTCGGCCCGCTTGCCCGGGATGATCTGTCCCAGGTCGTCGCGGCCCAGGACCTGCGCCCCGCCCAAAGTCGCAATCTCCAGCGCCTCGCGGGCGCTCATCGCGTCGGCCCCGCGCGCCACCCGCTGCAGCAGCAGCGCCATCCGTGCCTCGGCCACCAGGTTGCCCGCATCGTTCGAGGCCGAACCATCGACCCCCAACCCGACCTTGACGCCCGCATCCCGCATCGCTCGCACCGGGGCGATGCCCGACCCGAGTCTACAATTCGAACATGGGCAATGGGAGACTCCGGTCCGAGTGCGGCTGAAAAGTTCAATTTCCGAACTATCCAGCTTGACGCAATGCGCATGCCAGACATCCGGGCCGGTCCAGCCCAACTCCTCGGCATACTGGCCCGGACGGCAGCCGAACCGGGCCAGCGAATAGGCAACGTCCTCGTCGTTCTCGGCCAGATGGGTGTGCAGCATAACCCGCTTGTCGCGTGCCAGCAGCGCCGTATCCCGCATCAGCTCGCGGCTGACCGAAAAGGGCGAACACGGCGCCAGACCCACCCGGACCATCGCGCCCGGCTGCGGGTCGTGAAACCGGTCGACCACGCGGACCATGTCCTCCAGGATCGCGGCTTCCGTCTCTACCAGGCTGTCCGGTGGCAGGCCCCCGGCGCTTTCGCCGATGCTCATCGCGCCCCGTGTCGGGTGAAACCGCAGCCCCACCGCCGCCGCCGCCGCGATGGTGTCGTCCAGCCGCGCACCGTTGGGATAGAGGTACAGGTGGTCCGAGGTCATCGTGCAGCCCGACAGCGCCAGTTCCGCCAGCCCGACCTGCGCCGAGGTGAACATCTCCTCGGGCCCGAACCGCGCCCAGATCGGGTACAGAGTCCTGAGCCAGCCAAAGAGCAAGGCATCCTGCCCCCCCGGCACCGCGCGGGTCAGGGTCTGGTAAAGATGGTGGTGCGTGTTGACGAGACCCGGCGTCACCACACATCCGGTGGCGTCGATCACTTCGGCCTCGGCGGCCGCAAGCCCGGTCCCGACGGCAAGGATCACCCCGTCCCGGATGTGGACATCGCCGCGCGCGATCTCGGCACGGCGGGCGTTCATCGTGACCACGACGTCGGCATTGCGGATCAGGGTATCGGACATGGGTGCACCTTTGCACCCTTCGGCCCGGCACCATGCCCCCCGAGCTTCCCCGGGGACCGCCCGTCAGAAGGGAAAAGGACACGTGCGGCAGTTGCAGTATAGCGGGGTCGCTGCCCGCCGGGAAGCGGCCTCAGCCGTTCAGCAGCGCCAGCGCCTCGGCATGCACCTCGCGATTGGCGGCCGCCAGGATCTGCCCACCCTCCAGCGCCGGGCGACCCTGCCAGTCGGTCACGATGCCGCCCGCCGCTTCGATCACCGCGATGGGGGCCTGCACGTCGTAGGCCTGCAGCCCCGCCTCGATCACCAGGTCGATCTGGCCCGCCGCGATCAGCGCATAAGCGTAGCAGTCGGTGCCGTAGCGCACCAGTTTCGCCCCTGACGCCACCCGCCGGAACGCCGCGGCTTCGTCGGCGGTGCCAACTTCGGGAAAGGTGGAGAACACGATCGCCTGCGACAGCGGTCGGGCAGCACGGACAGACAGCGCCGCTTCGCCTGATGGTCCGACGACGCGGGCCAGGCCCAGACCGCCTTCGAAACGTTCGCGGATGTAGGGTTGGTCGATGATGCCGTAAAGCACCCCTTCGGCATCGCGGACCGCGATCAGCACCCCCCAGGTCGGCGTGCCGGACAGATAGCCGCGGGTGCCGTCGATCGGGTCCAGGACCCAGGTCAGGCCCGAGGTCCCCGCGCGCGCGCCGAATTCCTCGCCCAGGATACCGTCCATCGGACGGCGCCGGGCAAGGACTTCGCGCATACGCTCTTCGGACAGGCGGTCGGCGGCTGTCACCGGGTCGAAGCGGGTGGTTTCCTTGGTCTCGGCCGCAAGATCCCGCGTCCGGAAATGTGCCAACGTGGCGATCCGCGCCACATCCGCCAATTCATGCGCCGTCGCGATCAGCTCGGACGCCAAACCTTTGCTTACCCGCATCCTGTCCCTCATGGCCTGCCGGACCGCACGTGTGGGGTCCGCGCCCCATGGGCGCGCTAAACGCCCAGGGGGACGAGGTCAAGCCGGCTTTCAGGCGGCTTCGGACAGAACCCGGGCCAGATCGAACAGACGACGGCGCTGTGCCTCGGGGATCGCGTAGTAGGAACGGACCAGTTCCAGCGCTTCCTTGTCCGACATCATGTCGCCCTGGCCATAGCCGGCGGCAACCTGGCCATCGCCAAGGCCTTCGAAGAAGAACGAGATCTGCACGCCCAGCGCATCGGCCACATCCCACAGGCGGGAGGCGCTGACGCGGTTCATGCCGGTCTCGTACTTCTGGATCTGCTGGAACTTGATGCCGACCTTGTCGGCCAGCTGCTGCTGGGTCATGCCCACCATCCAGCGGCGGTGACGGATGCGCTTGCCAACATGGGCGTCTACAGGGTGCTTCATTCTATACTCCAAAAACGTGTGTCCGTTCCCCTCGGTGTTGTATAAGCAAGTAGCGTGCCAATCCTGCCGGGCCGGACGAAGTTAACGAAAAAAACTGGATCGCGCCAAAACCTGTCCTTTTGGACATGTCCAATTACACAAGCGTATAACACACGGTGCGGTTGTCCTGACCTGCCCGCAAGAGCAGCAGAGCCGAATCGGCACTCGCCCTATAGTGGTATCGCATTTCGCGTTGCATTTTGCACAGGCGTCCGGCGCCCCATCGCATTTTGCGAAAAACTTGATCATTCCATTGCAAGAAACGGTAGACAGGATAAAACCCCTACACTGTAGGTAGTAGAAACAACGCTGGCCTGAGGGGACCCTGGATGCGCGCCTGGCAAGTCCTTGAATTCGGCGCCAACCCGATCCTGTCCAAGATCGACGCGCCAATACCCGCTAAAGGCGAACTTGTCCTGCGGGTGGAAGCAGTCGGGCTCAACTTCGCGGATATATTGGCGATTCAGGGGAAATACCAGGTCCGGCAGGTTCCACCCTTCACCCCCGGCATGGAACTGGCCGGCGTGGTCGAAAGCCTTGGACCGGGCACGACCGGCCCCGCGCCCGGCACCGCGGTGCTTGCAACCTGCCCGGCAGGTGCCCTGGCCGAACGCATCTGCCTGCCTGCGGCCAGAGTCAGCCCGCTCCCGCCGGGCATGGGCTTCACCGAGGCCGCGGGCTTTCCCATCGCCTACGGCACGTCGCATCTGGCCCTGACGCACAAGGCCCGGCTGCAGCCCGGCGAGACGCTGCTGGTCACCGGGGCCGCCGGGGGCGTCGGCCTGACAGCGGTCGAGATCGGCAAACGGCTTGGTGCGCGGGTCATCGCCTCGGCCAGGGGCGACGCGCGCCTGGCCGTCGCGCGCGCGGCCGGGGCCGATGTGCTGATCGACAGCGAGACCCCGGACCTGAAAGGGCGGCTCAAGGCGGAAGGCGGGCTGGATGTCGTCTATGATGCGGTGGGCGGACCGGCCTTCGACGCGGCGCTTCGCGCCTGCAAGCCGGATGGTCGGCTCCTGGCCATCGGCTTCGCCTCGGGCGAGGTGCCGCAGATCCCGGCCAACATCCTTCTGGTCAAGAACCTGACCGTCTCGGGCTTCTGGTATGGCGGGTACGAGACGCACGCGCCCGAACTGGTGGCCGCCAGCATGGCCCAGCTTCTGCGCTGGCGGGCCGAGGGGCTGATCCGGCCGCATGTCAGTCACGTCCTGCCCTTCGACGCCTTCCCGGACGGCCTAGCCCTGCTGCGCGACCGCAAGGCCACCGGCAAGGTCGTCATCCGTGTCGGTCAGGACCCGTAGGCACAGCGCAATTCGCTGGCCAGCAGGTCCAGCGCCTCGTCCGATCGACGACTGCTGCGGTAAAGCGCCAGCTTCATGTCCCCGACCGGCGGAAGCTGGTTCTCGCCCGCGATCGCCGACATGCCATCGGGAATGCTGCCGACCATCCGGACGGACACCGCCAGGTCCGCCGCGACCGTCGCCTCGACCGCCTGCTCGCTTTCGCCACCCGTGGCCAGCTCCCACGGGATGCCCGCCGCCTCCAGCGCGGACTGGGCGCGGGGCCGGAAGGTGCAGGTGTCCTTGAAGCCCAGCCGCAGCGGCCGGCGCTGCCAGGCGTTGCCATCGGGGGCGCCGACCCAGACCAGTTGCCGCGTGGACAGCACTTCGGCGCCGGGATCCGGCGCGTCCTCGGTCGTCAGCATCACGTCGAAGGCGCCGCGGGCGAAGTCCTGCTTCATCAGGAGGGTGAAGGACGAGACCAGGTTGATCCGCACCCGCGGATAGGCCTGGGCCATGCGGCGCAGGATGCCGGGGATCGCCGGATAGACCACGTCATGCGGCACACCCAGCCGGATTTCGCCCTGGCAACTGGTCGCCGCCAGTTGCGACAGGGCCTCGTCGTTCAGCGCCAGCATCCTGCGGCCATAGGACAGAAGCTGCTCGCCCTCTGGCGACAGCGCCAGCTTGCGCGCCGCGCGCAGGAACAGGGTCATCCCCAGCGCCTCTTCCAGCCGCTTGATCTGCATCGAGACCGCCGACTGCGTCAGGTTCAGATAGCCCGCCGCCCGCGTGACGCCGCCAACATCGGCAACCGTGACGAAAGAGCGCAGCGCGGCAAGGTCGAGGTTCCGGGGCATATCACAGATCCTGATGCTTCATTTAACAATCATTCGTTTCCATCATGTCTCGAATTGGCGCAATGTTCAAGCATCCTGATGCAACCGCATCGCCCCATCACCGGATCAGATGAAGGAACCCGCCATGGCCCCGCTTCGCCTTGCCCATTCCCTTTTGCTCTTGCGCCCCACCTTCCTGGCAAACCTGCCGCGACGTCTCCTCGCGGCGGCGGTCCTCGCGCGGTCGCGCCGGGCCCTGCGCCACCTGGACGACCACCTCTTGCGCGACATCGGCCTGACCCGACCCGAGGCGCTGAGCGAGTCCGAACGGGCGTCCTGGGACGTCCCCCGGCACTGGAAGGACTGAAACCTTTGCATTTTCGCCACTGCCAGGCAGTCAAGGCGCTTGAAATGCTGTATGGTCTTCCCAATATTCCGTGCATGAGGTCGCGCCGGTCCCCCCGGCGTTGCCCTTAGGGACAACATCGGAGGCTTCTATGGCTCAGTTTGATACGGTCCGCAGCGTAGGCGTTGGCGCCCGCGCGCAGATCGACGAAGGGCTTCGCGCCCATATGAACAAGGTCTACGGACTGATGTCCGTGGCCATGCTGGTTACGTTCGGCGTCGCCTGGGCCGTCGGCACATCCGACGCGCTGCTGTCGATCTTCCGCACGCCCGAAGGCGGGATGACGATTCTGGGCTGGGTCGCCATGTTCGCGCCGCTGGCGATGGTCTTCGCCTTCGGTGCGATGATCAACCGGCTTTCGGCGGCTGGCGCGCAGCTGTTCTTCTACGTCTTCGCCGCTGCGATGGGCCTGTCCATCGCCTGGATCTTCAAGGCCTTCACCGGCATCTCGGTCGCGCAGACCTTCCTCGTGACCTCGATCGCCTTCGCGGGCCTGTCGCTTTACGGCTACGTCACCAAGCGTGACCTCAGCGGCATGGGCACGTTCCTGATGATGGGTCTGATCGGCCTGATCGTCGCCATGATCCTGAACCTGTTCATCGGCTCGGGCGCCCTGGCCTTCGCGATCACGGTGATCGGTCTGCTGATCTTCGCGGGCCTGACCGCCTTCGACACCCAGCGCATCAAGACGGACTACATCGCCCATGCGCAGTCGATGGATCAGGAGTGGCTGTCAAAGTCCGCGACCATGGGCGCGCTGAACCTCTACCTGAACTTCATCAACATCTTCATGTTCCTGTTGCAATTCATGGGCAACCGCGAATAGCGCAGGCAGCATCAACCGAAAGGGCCGGTCGCAAGACCGGCCCTTTTTCGTTGCGCCCTAGCTTCGGGTGAGATCGGCCACCATCCGCAGCACCGGAAAGGCGATCCCCGGCCCCAGGACCAGCTCTTGCGGGTTCAGGGCGCGGAACTTCAGCGACCGGTAGAACGGAACCGCCGTGCGGGTCGACAGGCAGTCAAGCCAGCGCACCCCGGCCTCGCGGGCCTCCTGCATCACCCGCTCCATCACCATCCGCCCCAGGCCCTGGCGCACCACGTCGGGATCGGTCGCCACATGGCGCACATGCGCTGTCGTCTCGGCAACCGGCCCGCCTGACGGGCCCTGCCTGGACCAGCCCCCCGCCGCCAGGATGCGTCCCTGCGCCTCCTCGGCGACGAAGTAGCGCCCCGAGGCCAGCAACTCGGGTTGCGCCCGTGCGAAGCGGGGCACCGCCAGCACCAGGGTCGAGGGCGGATAGTCCGCCGCCAGCAGGCGGGGATAGCTGCGCAGCAAGAGCCGGTCGATCCCGGCCAGATCAGTCGGAGCAGCGGGGCGAAGCGTGATTGTCTGGTCCATGCCGGCAATGATGGAGCATTGCGCCGCAAAGGAAAGGCCTGGACCACCGCCGCTTTGGGCTCCCGGCCAAGGAAAAGGGCCGCGCCCCAGCGGACACGGCCCCGATATCCTTCAGACAGGCGTGATCTTACTTGATCTTGCCTTCCTTGTACTCGACATGCTCCCGCTTGACGGGGTCGTACTTCTTGATGACCATCTTTTCGGTCATCGTCCGGGCGTTCTTCTTGGTCACGTAGAAGTGGCCGGTGCCCGCGGTCGAGTTCAGGCGGATCTTGATGGTGGCGGGCTTTGCCATGGTCGTTTCCTCTGCATCGGGGAATCCGTATCCCCCGGTGAAATCCTTGAAGCCCGCCTTTTATCCGTCTTCGTGGCAGAGTCAACCGCAATCGGGCGGCTTGCCGCCACATGGCGGCGCGCGGTCTGAGCCACGTCAACGGCACCAGATTGCGAAGGAATTGCGCGGAGAGCCTGTAAGCCGGATTCTGTCCCCCCCGGACCGAGATCCGGGGCTGGATGACCATTCCTCTGCCAACCGTGTTGCCACGGCGGTCAAGCTGCCAACCCGGGCCTCTCGGGCGTTGGCGTCCCTGGCGAGCGGTATCCCGGACCGAAATCCGGGACCTGTCCTGCCGCGAGGCCCCTATTTGGCATTGCTCCGGGTGGGGCTTGCCGTGCCGGTCCTGTTGCCAGTCCCGCGGTGGGCTCTTACCCCACCGTTTCACCTTTACCACGCTTTGCCGAAGGCGAACCTTGCGGGTCGTGGCAGTCTCTTCTCTGTGGCGCTTTCCCTGGGGTTACCCCCGCCGGGCGTTACCCGGCACCCTTGCCAACGGGAGTCCGGACTTTCCTCGAACCCCGGATTACTCCGGTGCCCGCGGTCATCCAGCCCTCCGCACGCGGTCAGTTAGGCATCCGCAGGCGCTCCGTCAACCGCAAAGCGCCGCAGCCCGGCCGCCAGCGCCCGGTCGGTGTCGTCAACCGGCCCGCAGGCCCAGGGCCGAAACCGCAGCCGGAACGCTGACAGCAGGGTCTCTGGCGCGGCCTCCGGGTAGCCGAACCGGCGAAGGTCGGCCTGGAAGTCGCCAGGCTCCGCCGGCTCGGGCCAGACTGACAGGTTTTGAAGCGCAAGCCGCCGCCAGTCAAAGCGCGACCCGGGGTCGCGTTTGCGGTCGGGGGCCATGTCGCTGTGGCCGATCACCGCTTCGGGCGGCAGTGCGTGGCGATCCAGAACCCCCGCCAGCACCCGCTCCAATGCGGCCATCTGCGGTTCGGCAAAGGGCTCGCGCCCGGTATTGGCCAGTTCGATCCCGATGGACCGCGAATTGACGTCCCCCGCGCCAGCCCATGCCCCGGCCCCCGCGTGCCAGGCCCGCGCGGCCTCGGCCACCAGGGACAGAACCGTGCCGTCGCTGTCGATCAGGTAATGCGCCGAAACCTCGGCCCCAGGGTCGCACAGCCGCTCCAGCGCCGCAGAGCAGGATGGCATGGCGGTGTGGTGCAGCACCACCAGCTCCACCCGGCCCCTGCCCCGCCTCTCGCCAAAGTTCGGCGAGGGATGCGTCAGGCTCACTGCAAGGCGGTGCGGAAGGGGCGCGGGTCCCAGGCGCAGGCGAAGCCGTCGCCGTCCGGATCGACGCCCATCCGGTCACGGTCCGGGCCGCCCTTGGCCAGGAAGTCCTGCTGCGCCTGATCCGGCGACGCATATCTTGCGCAGGCCGAGTTCACGTCGCGGATGCCAAGGGCAGAGCGTCGGTACATCTGCACGCCCGGAGCATGCTTGGTTGCCAGCGCGAATTCCACGATGTTCGGCCCGGTATCGCCCGGCCGCTGTGGCAGGGCACCTGGCTGGACGACGACATATTCCGCCCGGTTCCGTGCGATCCGCTCGGCGTCGCTTTCGATCGTCTCGCGGGCCGCGACGGCGTCGAAATCCTGCTCGTCCGAAATGCCGGTGTTGCTCGCCGCTACCTCGCCCGATTCTTCCCTGATCCCGGCAGGTGCCCCGCCCCGCGGCCGATCCGCAGTGCCGGCCACGACCGGTGCGACCGGGGTCGGCAGCGGGGTTGCCATAGGGGTCGGCAGCGTGGTCGGCGACAGCGAGGCCACCGGAGCCAAGCCCTGCGCCCGGTCGATCGCGGCCGCAGCTCGTGCGGGGTCAAACGCCCCACCCGGCGGCGGCACTGTCACCGGCGCACCCGCCGGGGCCATTGCGGCGCCACGGACGAAGCTGTCATAATCCTGGAACCCCACACCGGGGCCGGTCGGCGTGGTCGTCGGAGCGCAAGCGGCCAGCATCAGGGCAGCCAGCGCTGCGCCAGCGGCGGGAAGGAAGGTACGGCTCATTGACTGCCTCGATGGGTGCGTTTCGCGGCGCATTACCACCATTTGTCGGCTTTGGCCACAAACCCGGCGCGGCTTTCCAACACATGTGCGTAATTCAGCAACTGTGCCTCGTCCCAGGGCCGCCCGATCAGCTGCAACCCCAGCGGCAGGCCCTGAGCATCCAGCCCCACCGGCACCGCGATCCCAGGCAGCCCCGCCAGGTTCACTGTCACGGTGAACACGTCGTTCAGATACATCTGAACCGGGTCCGCATCCGCCATCTCGCCCAGGCCAAAGGCCGCTGACGGAGTCGCAGGGGTCAGGATCGCATCGACCCCCGCCTCGAACGCCAGATCGAAGTCGCGCTTGATCAGCGACCGCACCTTGCGCGCACGGTTGTAATAGGCGTCGTAGAACCCCGCCGACAGCACATAGGTCCCGACCATGATCCGCCGCTGCACTTCCGGCCCAAAGCCCTCGGCCCGGGTCTTTTCGTACATCTCGGTGATCCCGTCGCCCGCCGCCAGCTTCGCCCGGTGCCCATAGCGCACCCCGTCATAGCGGGCGAGGTTCGACGACGCCTCGGCCGGCGCGATCACGTAATAGGCCGGCAGCGCGTATTTCGTGTGCGGCAGGCTGATGTCCCGCACCTCTGCCCCCGCATCGCGCAGCATCTCGATGCCACGCGACCACAAGGCCTCGATTTCGGCCGGCATCCCGTCCATCCGGTATTCCCTGGGGATACCGATGACACGGCCCCGGATATCGTCGGTCAGCGCCGCCTCGAAATCCGGCACCGGAATATCGGCCGAGGTCGAATCCTTCGGATCATGCCCCGCCATCGCCTGCAGCATGATCGCCGCATCGCGCACGGTCTTGGTCATCGGCCCCGCCTGATCCAGACTGGACGCAAAGGCCACGATCCCCCAGCGCGACACCCGGCCGTAGGTCGGCTTGATCCCGACGATCCCGGTGAACGCCGCCGGTTGCCGGATCGACCCGCCGGTATCCGTCCCGGTCGCAGCCAGACACAGGTCCGCCGCCACCGCACTGGCCGACCCGCCCGAGGACCCGCCCGGCGTCAGCATCCGGTCATCGACCTTCCAGGGGTTCACCGCATTGCCATAGGCCGAGGTCTCGTTCGAAGACCCCATCGCGAACTCGTCCATGTTCAGCTTGCCCAGCATGACCGCGCCCGCCTCGAACAGCTTTGCGGTGACGGTGGATTCATACTCGGGCCTGAACCCCTGCAGGATGTTCGACGCGGCCTGGCTCGGCACCCCCCTGGTGCAGAACAGATCCTTGATCCCCAGCGGAATCCCGCACATCGCGGGGGCCGCACCCGATGCCAGACGCGCATCCGCAGCCCGCGCCTGCTCCAGAGCGATCTCGGGAGTCTTGTGGACAAACGCGTTCAGCGCATCGCCCGCGTCGATTGCCGTCAGGCAGGACATCGTCAGATCGACCGCCGAAATCTCGCCCTTGCGCAGCGCATCCCGCGCGGCGGCTATGGTCCACTGGTTCGCGCTCATTCCACCACCTTCGGCACCGCAAAGAACCCCTCACGCGCGTCGGGCGCGTTCTTCAGCACCTGCGCCTGGATATTGCCATCCGTCACCACATCCGCCCGCCGCTTCAGCCGCATCGGCGTGACGCTGGTCATCGGCTCCACCCCGGTCACGTCGACCTCGTTCAGCTGTTCCATGAAGCCAAGGATGCCGGAAAGCTGACCGGCAAGCCTGGGCAGGTCCGCTTCCTCGACCCGGATGCGGGCCAGCTTTGCCACCTTGCGGGCGGTGTCGATGTCGATCGCCATCGGGCTCTCCATAGGTTTGGCCCCGTTTAGCCGGGGGACCTTGCCTTCGCAAGCATGTGGCGGCGCCAGACCTCGATCATCCAGCCCAGCATCACTGCGTTCAGGATGTGCCACAGGAAATGCGTGCCCAAGGGCACTGCTGCGCACAGAGGCCCGTCCAGCGTGCGGAATGTCAGGCTGACCACCAGGATCGCCGCGCCAAGCGCCATCCCGCTGGCGGTCTGCGGCGCCCGTCGCCACAGGATGGCGGCGTAGCCAAGGATCAACAGCGGGATCGGCGCATAACCGGCCGAAGCCCCGAGAAACGGCATGACGGTCGAAAAGACCGGCACCGTCACCGCGGCATAGGGCAGGAAGGCCAGCACCGCCCCAGCCGCCCACCAGGTCGAAGCCCCAAGGAAATCCCGCGTGGCGGCAAACACATAGACAAGGATGAAGCCCAGGATCGGTGCCACATCCAGCGCCGCCGTCAGCCCGTTGGCATGGGTGTGGAACAGCCACGACCCCACCCCGATCGCCGCCAGCACCGCAGACATCGCCCGCCCCAACGGCAGCCCTTCCGTCCGCCGCCACATCACCCAGGCCGCCAGCAGGAAGGCCAGATTCGTCACGGCATTGACCGGCTCGGCCCAGTAGGCGGCGCTCAATCGCTCGCAATAGGCGTCGATGGGGTCGAACATGGTTGTCATCCTGTCGTCAGTCCTAGATGCTATGCGCCTTCCAGAGATATAGCGCAGGAACTTGCATGCAGATCACATGGCTTGGCCATTCCGGCTTTCGCATCGAAATCGAGGACGCCGTCCTTCTCGTCGACCCCTGGCTGACCGGAAACCCCCTCTTCCCCGCCGGGCGCGAGGATGAGGCGGTGTCCGGAGCGACCCACATCCTCCTCACCCATGCCCACGGCGACCATGCGTCCGACGCGGGACGACTGGCGACAAAGCTGGGAATCAAGGTCCATTGCATCCACGAAGTGTCGGAATGGCTGAACGCCCAGGGCGTCGAAACGGTGGGCTTCGGCAAGGGCGGCACCCTGATCCTGAACGGGGCGAAGGTCACGATGGTCCACGCCGTCCACTCTGCCTCGGTCGACTTCGGGGACAAGGGTCTGCTGCCCGCAGGCGACGCCGCAGGCTTCATGATCGCGGGCGAAGGCCACACCATCTACCTGTCGGGCGACACCGACATCATGGCCGACATGGCCTGGATGGCCGAGTATCACCAGCCCGACATCGGCATCCTGTCCTGCGGCGGGCACTACACGATGGACATGGAGCGCGCCGCCTGGGCCGCGCGGAAGTGGTTCAATTTCCGCTGGGTGATCCCCTGCCACTACAAGACCTTCCCGATCCTCGCCCAGGATGCTGCCGTCCTGAAGGCGGGCCTGCCGCCGGGGATCGAGGTGATCGAGCCCGAAGTGCTCGACCCGATCCGCATCTGAACCGGCTCTGTCCACGCTGGACGACCCTGACAAGGCCCGGGCGTGCAAAGATTCGGGCGTGCAAAGGTTCGGGCGTGCAAAGGTTCGGGCGTTCAAAGGCCCGGGTCTGGCGGTTCGCCGCCTGTCCAGCAGGATCGCGACCCTGACCATTTTCTGTCGCCAAATATCCCCGCCGGAGGCTCCGACCCCGCCACCCGCGCCAAGGCGAAGTGACCGGGCGCCTCCCTCCCCCCTGCGTGGGGGAGGGATGGGGTGGGGGGGCTGCCCGGACCAGACCCTTTCCAGATCGCTGACCTCGGCGACCAGGTTCATGGAAACATCGGACCATCAGCGCTTGTCCACCGCGAACACCTATCCGCGCCGGTCGGCAAAGAACGCCTTCAGCAGGGCCTCCGCTTCCCCCGCCCCGATCCCGTCATAGACTTCGGGCGCGTGATGGCACTGCGGGTGACTGAAGACCCGCGCGCCCACGGCGACGCCTCCGGACTTCGGGTCCGCCGCGCCATAGTAAAGCCGCCCCACCCGCGCCGCCGAGATCGCGGCGGCACACATCGGGCAGGGCTCCAGCGTCACGTAAAGGTCGCAGCCCACCAGCCGTTCCGACCCCAGCACCCGACAGGCCGCGCGGATCGCCAGCATCTCGGCATGGGCCGTGGGGTCGGACTGCTCCCGCGTCCGGTTCCCCGCCCGCGCCAGCACCCGCTCGCCCTGCACGACGACCGCCCCCACCGGCACCTCGCCGCGGCAAGCCGCCGCCTGCGCCTCGTCCAGCGCAAGCCCCATGAACGACCGGAACCCTTCGCGTTGCTCTTTCATGTCCGCTTCAATATCCTGCCCACCCGGCCGACCCCTGGCCCGAAGGATGATGGCCATGCCCGGAAAAGAAAAGCCCCCCGCCCCGAAGACCGTGGACAAGGACGCCCCGGCGACCGACACCCCCGAGGGCGAGCGCATCGCCAAGGTCCTGTCCCGCGCCGGCATCGCCTCGCGCCGCGAAGCCGAGCGGCTGATCGAACTGGGCGAGGTCAAGGTCAACGGCAAGACCATCACCTCACCTGCGCTGAACGTGACGCCCAGGGACAAGATCACCGTCCGGGGCGAACCCGTCGGCCAGCCGGAACCGCCGCGCCTCTGGCTTTACTACAAGCCCGAGGGCCTGGTGACCTCTGCCTCGGACGAAAAGGGCCGCGACACCGTCTTTGACCACCTGCCCGAGGACCTGCCCCGGGTGATGTCGATCGGGCGGCTTGACCTCAACTCCGAAGGCCTGCTTCTTCTGACCAACGACGGCGAGTTGAAGCGGAAGCTGGAGCTTCCCTCGACCGGCTGGCTGCGCAAGTACCGGGTGCGCGTGAAGGGCAACCCGACCGAGCCCGAGATCGAACCCCTGCGCAAGGGCATCACCGTGGACGGCGACCGCTTCCAGCCGATGGAGGTCAAGATCGACCGCCATCAGGGTGCGAACGCCTGGCTGACCGTCGGCCTGCGCGAAGGCAAGAACCGCGAAATCCGTCGGGCGATGAACCACATCGGCCTGACCGTGAACCGGCTGATCCGCATCTCCTACGGCCCGTTCCGCCTGAACGAATTGCAGCCGGGCGAGGTCGAAGAACTGAAACCCCGCGTGCTGCGCGAACAGCTGGGACTGGCCGAGGAGGCCGAGGCCCCGAAACCGGTCCGCAAGCTGGCGCCAAGGCCGGGCAAGACCGGAACCAGGGGGGCCGGACCGGGCGAGGATCGCACGAAGCCCGTGGCCCGGACGCCAAAGCCCGGCGAGGGGCTGAAGCAGTTGTCCGACACCTGGCAGAAGGCGACGCGCGCTCCGGCCAGCAAGGGCGACCGGCCCGCAGCCGGGCGCACCACCCGACCCCGCTCCGGCCCGCGGTCGGGCGGACCGAAGACAGGCTAGGCCCGGCCTTGGCCGCTGGGTCCGTCCCGCAGCCTGACGCACCGGCATGAGGGTCTTTGGGTCGAAGGCCGGTGCCGCGTCCTGTCCCCCTCTGCGGAACCAGGGGGCCAGAGGGTCGTTGCCAACAGGTGCCCCCAATGACCGGCGGGGGGTGAAGATTGCCGCCTATTCCCCCCTGCCGTGACTGGCATGGGCCGGGGGCATCGGCTAAGGTCGGGCAAAGCGGCAGCAAAAGGAGCGTGAGGCATGTCGGGCGGCGGAATTCGGACGCTCTCGCTGGTGCTTCTGGTCTTTCTGGTGGCCTATGTCGCCTGGTCGGGAGGCGCGTGATGGCCCAGCGCTTCGGTGGCAGGTATTCTCCGGGGGGCGGGTCGGCGGGTCCGGTGCCGACACCTCCGCCCCCGCCCAGAGTGACTGGGAAATGGCGCACGACGGTGCTGTTCCTGACATCCTTTCTGTTCCTGCTTCCCGCCTTCGGCGATGGCCCGCGCGAGATGCTGCTGGGTCTTCTGGCAGGGGGGCTGATCCTGCTGGCGGCCTGGCTCACCCGCGCAGGGATGGAGGCCGAGGCCGCCTACAACGCCCGCAAGCTGGCGCGGCGTCCAGCCTTCCCGCGCAAGGCGGCGGGGGCGGTGGCAACCGGGGCGGCGCTGGCCGTGGGCGGGGTGATCGCGGATCAGGGGCTGGTCTATCCGGTGCTTTACGCTCTGGTCGGCGCGGGGCTGCATCTGGCTGCCTTCGGCCTTGACCCGATGGCCGACAAGGGGATGGAGGGGATCGACGCCTTCCAGACCGGCCGGGTCGCCAAGGCCGTGGAGGAGGGCGAGGCCCATCTTGCCGCGATGCGGGGGGCGATCCTGCGGGCCAGGGACCGCAGCATGGAGAAGCGGGTCGCGCAATTCTCGGCCGTGGCGCGGGGGCTGTTCCGCACGATCGAGGGCGATCCCGGCGACCTGACGGCGGCGCGGAAGTATCTGTCGGTCTATTTGATGGGGGCCCGTGATGCGACTGTCAAATTCGCCGACCACTATGCCCAGACCCGCGATCCCGGCGCGCGGGCCGACTACGAGGCGCTGCTCACCGATCTGGAGACCACCTTCGCGCAGAAGACGACAGCCTTCCTCACGAACAACCGCACCGATCTGGACGTGGAAATCGCCGTGCTCCGCGACCGACTGAAGCTTGACCATTGAACCCAAGGGGGATTGCCCATGTCCACGACCGTCCAAGCCGATGCCCAGGCCTTCCTGACCGAGGTCGAGAAGGTGACCGCCGTGATCCTGGCCGAACCGATTGCCGAGGTCGTGCCGCTGGAGGCCGCCCCGGCGGACAAGGCCGAGGCGATCAGGAAGCGCATGACCGAGGTGGACCTGGCGAACACCCAGTCGATCATCGCCTTCGGCTCGTCCGCGCAGGCGGAATTGCAGGTGATCAGCCAGGCCATGCTGCAGGATGTGAAGAACAAGGACGTGGGTCCGGCGGGCGACAGCTTGCGCAAGATCGTCACCACGATCCGCGGCTTTGCGGTCGACGAGCTGGACCTGCGGCGCGATGCAAGCTGGTGGGAAAAGCTGCTGGGCCGGGCGGCCCCCTTTGCCGAGTTCGTCGCGCAGTACGAGGACGTGCAGGGCCAGATCGACAGGATCACGTCCGAACTTCTGGCGCATGAGCATACTTTGCTGAAGGATATCAAGAGCCTGGATATCCTTTATGAGAAAACCCTGAACTTCTACAACGAACTGGCACTCTACATCGCGGCGGGTGAGGCGAAGCTGGCCGAGGTGGAGGCGACCACCATTCCGGCCAAGGAAGCCGAGGTCGCGGCAGCCCCCGAAGCGGATCAGGTGATGAAGGCTCAGGAGCTGCGCGACCTGCGGGCCGCGCGGGACGACCTGGAGCGCCGGGTGCATGACCTGCGGCTGACGCGGCAGGTGACGATGCAGTCGCTGCCCTCGATCCGCCTGGTGCAGGAAAACGACAAGAGCCTGGTCACCAAGATCAACTCGACCCTGGTGAACACCGTGCCGCTGTGGGAGACGCAGCTGGCCCAGGCGGTGACGATCCAGCGGTCGAAGGAAGCCGCCGAAGCGGTGCGCGATGCCAACGACCTGACCAACGAGCTGCTGAAGGCCAATGCCGAGAACCTGCAGGAAGCCAACCGGGTCGTGCGCCAGGAGATGGAGCGCGGGGTCTTCGACATCGAGACGATCAAGGCGGCCAATGCCACGCTGATCGCGACGATCAACGAAAGCCTGGCCATCGCCGACGAGGGCAAGGCACGGCGCGCGACGGCCGAGGCCGAGCTGGTGAAGATGGAGGCCGAGCTGCGCGACACGCTGGCCTCGGCCAAGGCGCGGCAGCCTGCGCCCTCGGCAACGGCCTGAAAGGACGACATGGGGCGGGTGCGGATCAAGTTCCTTCTGACCGGGGCCGCCTGCCTGGCATTGACCGGCTGCATTGGCACACCCGCGCCTTTGCCGCCGCCTGTGGTGGCGGTGCCAGTGGCGCCGCCCGAACCGACGCCGAAAAGTGCGGCGGCCGCGGCCTATTACGCCCAGATCCAGCAGGCGCTCTTGCGCGAAGGGATGCTGCGGACCGATCCGGGGTCGGAGATTCCGGTCAGCGCGGACCGGCTGACCGAGAATTTCCTGCGCATCGCCCTGTACCAGGAATTCACCCGTGGCCGTGGCGGGATCTCGCGGGCCGAGACCGCCTCGCCCCTGACGCGCTGGCGCGACCCGGTGCGCGTCGCGGTGCGCTTCGGGGCCTCGGTCCCGATCGACAAGCAGGCCACCGACCGGGCGCGGATCGCCAGTTTCCTGGCGCGGCTGTCGCAGATCACCGGCCACCCGATCGGTCTGGCGGATGCGGCGCCGAACTTCTGGGTCTTTATCGTCTCCGAGGACGAGCGCGAGGCGCTGGGACCGGACCTGCAAAGCCTGCGGATCGGCATCGCCCCCGACGTCATCCAGGCGGTGACACAGATGGGCCAGACGACCTATTGCAGCGTCTTCGCCATCTCGGGGTCGGAAAGCCACCTGCACCGCCACGCCGTTGCGGTCATCCGGGCCGAGAACCCCGACCTTCTGCGCCTGTCCTGCTTCCATGAGGAAATCGCGCAAGGTCTGGGCCTGCCGAACGATTCCCCCCGCGCGCGCCCGTCGATCTTCAACGACGACGAGGAATTTGCCCTGCTGACCGACCAGGACGAGCTGATGCTGCGCATCCTCTACAGCCCCGAGCTGCGCCCCGGCATGACGGTCGACGAGGCGCGGCCCATCGTCTTCTCCCTTGCGCGCCGGCTGCTCGGCGGCGAAAGTTAGACCCCAAACGGAGGGTGGCCCAATGGTCTTCGATTTCCTCAAAGGCGAATTCATCGACGTCATCTCCTGGCTCGACGATACGCGCGACACGATGGTCTGGCGGTTCGACCGGCGCGGCCAGGCAATCAAGATGGGCGCCAAGCTGACGGTGCGGGAAGGCCAGGCGGCGGTCTTCATCCATGAGGGGCAGCTGGCGGACGTGTTCCAGCCCGGTCTCTACATGCTCGAGACCAACAACATGCCGATCCTGACCACGCTGCAGCACTGGGACCACGGGTTCCAGAGCCCGTTCAAGTCCGAGGTCTATTTCGTCAACACCACCCGCTTCAATGACCAGAAGTGGGGCACCAAGAACCCGATCATGGCCCGCGACCCCGAGTTCGGGCCAGTGCGTCTGCGTGCCTTCGGGACCTATTCGATGCGGGTGACCGACCCCGGAAAGTTCATGACCGAGATCGTCGGCACCGACGGCGAGTTCACCTCGGACGAGATCAGCTTCCAGATCCGCAACATCATCGTGCAATCCGCAAGTCAGGTGCTGGCGAAATCCGGCATCCCGGTGCTGGACATGGCGGCGAACCTGGCCGATCTGGGCAAGATCATCGCCAACGCCATCGCGCCGCAGGTGGGCGAATACGGGATCTCGATCCCGGAATTCTACATCGAGAACATCAGCCTGCCGGAAGAAGTCGAGAAGGCGCTGGACAAGCGGACCTCGATGGGCGTGGTGGGCGACCTGAACCGCTACATGCAGTACAACGCCGCCGAAAGCCTGAGCCAGCCGGGGTCGGCGATGGGCTCGGCGATGGGGGCCGGGATGGGCATGGGGATGGGCGCGTCGATGGCGCAGAGCATGGGGCCCTGGGGGGCGCAGCCCGGTGCGGCTTCTGCCGCGCCGCCGCCGCCGCCACCTCCCCCTCCGCCGGCGGCGAGGGTCTGGCATCTGGCGGTGGATGGGTCCACCTCGGGGCCGTTCGGCGAAAGCGATCTGGCCAGGGCCGCCGCCGAGGGTCGGCTGACCCGCGCGACGATGGTCTGGACCGCCGGACAGGACGGCTGGAAGATGGCCGCCGAGACGGATCTTGCACGACTGCTGGACCAGCTGCCGCCGCCGCCGCCGCCGAAACCCTAAGGCCATGCCGCAGGACGAACACCGCTGGCCCTGCGAACAATGCGGGGCGCAACTGCGCTTCGCGCCGGGCCAGACGCGGCTGGTCTGCGACCACTGCGGTCATGTGCAGGAGATCCCGGCAAAGGCCCCACGGACCAAGGCAAGGGCGCTGCAAGAGCTTGATCTTGCGAAGGGATTGCGGGACGATCTTGCCGACCGCGACATGGTCGAGGTGCGGACGACCTCGTGCCCGAACTGCGGCGCGCAAGTGGAAATCACGGGCGCGACCCACGCCACCGAATGTCCGTTCTGTGCGACGCCGGTGGTTCTTGACACCGGGACCACACGCCACATCAAGCCGCAGGCGCTGGTCCCCTTCGTCCTGACCGAAGCCGAGGCGAGAAAGGCGATGACCGCCTGGATGGGCAGCCTGTGGTTCGCGCCGAACACGCTGCTGGAATATGCCCGCAAGGGGCGCGCGATGAACGGGGTCTATGTCCCGTTCTGGACCTTCGACGCCGATACTGCCAGCCGCTACACCGGCCAGCGCGGCGAGTATCATTACACGACGCGGACCGTCCAGGTCCGGGTGAATGGCCAGATGCAGACGCGGCAGGAACAGGTCCGGCACACGCGCTGGTATCCCGCCTCGGGCCAGGTGGCGCGGGATTTCGATGACGTGCTGGTCATGGCCTCGCGCAGCCTGCCAGTGCGGTTGGGCAACGACCTGACCCCCTGGGACCTGGATGCGCTGGTGCCTTACGGGCCGGAGTATCTGGCCGGTTTCCAGGCCGAGGGCTACACGGTGGGTCTGGGCGACGGTCATCAGGCGGCCAGGGCGCGGATGGAGGCGGTGATCCTGCAGGACGTGCGCCGTGACATCGGCGGGGACGAGCAGCGGGTCAACGACGTCGACACCCGCTGGTCGGACGAGACCTTCAAGCACATCCTGCTGCCGGTCTGGATGGCGGCCTACAAATACAATGGCAAGAGCTACCGCTTTCTGGTGAACGGCCAGACCGGCGAAGTTCAGGGCGAGCGGCCCTGGTCGATCTGGAAGATCGCCTTCGCGGTGCTGCTTGCGGCCATGATCGCGCTGGGGGCGGTCTATCTGTCCGACCCGCAGGCCCTGGGCCTGGACCAGCCGGGGTGGATGGACTGATCCGGCTTCCGCCTCAGTCCTTGCCGCGCTGGACGAACAGCACCCACCCGGCATAGCCTCCGGTGGCAAGGAACAGTATCCCCCAGAACGGCGAGCCGACGTACAAAAGCTCGAACAGCCCCCAGCCGGTCGGCAGCAGAACAGTCAGCCAGCGCACCCAGGCGTGGCGGAAGAAGCGATCATTCGGATCGAGAAACTTCATGGTCCTTCATTCCCGTTCATGGCATCCTGAGTGGGAAAGAGGGAGGACCGACATGCCGCAGATTGTCAAGGATTTCCAAGGACAAACCGTCATCACCACTTTCGAGACGACTCCAGCGATGGCCTTCGATCTGATCGAGGCGCTGGAGGCCGCCTACCGTGACTGCATCAGCCACCAGCCGGGATTCATCTCGGCGGGGCTGCACATGAACGATGCGCGGACCCGGATCTGCAACTACAGCCAGTGGCAGCGCCGCGAGGACTATCAGGCGATGCTGCGCACGCCGGAAATGCGCGAGCGCAACCGCAAGATCAACGAGCTTTGCCGCGGGTTCGAGCCGGTGATGTACGAGGTGACCGGGGTCTTCTGACCCCTCAGGCCGAGGGCAGGACGTCGCAGGCCCGGAACGCCTGAACCGCCGGACGCGCGCCGGTCAGGTCGAAGGGAACCTCGGTCGCCCCGGCCAGCGCCGTGGCGCGCGCGTTGTAGGCCAGACCATCCAGCACATTGTCAAAGCCCGTGTCCGTGACGGTCAGGGTCTTTCCGTCAGCGGAAAGCTGATGCCGGTCGGTGCCGATCGTCATGGCCGCCGGGCCCTCGAAGCGCAAACCGAAGCTTTCGGTCGTCTCCCAGGCGGTCGGACGGGTCAAGGCGATGGCATAGGGCTGCGGCTGCGCGGGGTCGAAGCTGACGCGCAGGGCAAGACCCTGTGCCTCATGCGTGATCGTGCAGACCGGAGTCGCGGTGAACTCCCAGGCGGACGCAGGGGCTGCAAGCAGACAAAGGGCGATCAAGGCGCGCATGGGGGGAAGATGGACCGGAACGCCGCCGCGTCAAGTCGGGCGGAGTCGGGCGGACCCGCGCCGGGGATCGAAGGTCCCAGCCGCCGACTTCGATGCGGTTGGGGTCGGGCACGAGGTCGCTTGCGCCGGGTCTTCCGGGTCAAGGCTGCTTGGCGGCACCTGTTCCCGCAGGCGTTAACCGAGACGCAATTCCTTCCCGCGACACTGGTCGAAAGAGCGGAGGTGCCGATGGACCCGGTGGACGAATTCGCGCGACTGAAAACCCGGGATCCGGCGGGTGTTCGACAGGGATCGCCTGCCCGCGGCCGCGCTGGCCGACCCGCGCCATTGGGACGAGAGGGAGAGCGAGGTTGTCACCTGCCGCGCCCTCAGTGACCCGGTAGGGTGGGCGATATCGCCCACCCTACACCCGGAAACCCCTTGAAAGGGCAGCCAATGCCGAATTATCGCCGCCTGCGCGTTCCCGGTGCCACATACTTCTTCACCGTCAACCTGGCCGAACGGGGCGGGACGGCCCTGACCGACCGCATCGACCTTCTGCGCGAAGCGTACCGCCTGACTGTGGCCGAACAGCCGCTTCGCTGCGAGGCGATGGTGATCCTGCCGGACCATATCCACGCTGTCTGGACGCTGCCGCCGGGCGATGCCGACTTTTCCCGCCGCTGGCAGAAGATCAAGGGACGCTTCACCCACACCTCGGGCTTGCGGGGGGCGCAGTCGTCCAGCATGGCGGAAAAGCGCGAAGCCGGTCTGTGGCAGCGGCGGTTCTGGGAGCACATGATCCGCGACCCCGAAGAGGAACGCCGCGCCATCGCCCATTGCCTGAGCGATCCGGTCCGGCATGGCCTGGTCGCGCGGGCAGAGGACTGGCCGTTTTCAACGCTTCACCGCGATCTGCGGACCAAGGTGGGCGAATCGCCCACCCTACAGGCCGTGGCGTAGGGTGGCTGATCGGCCAGGTCTTCTGCGGGCGCAGGCACCAGGCACGCCAGACCCCGAAAGTGCCGCTTCGCTGCCAGGGCGGCCAATCTGCGCCAAGGTCTTGCCTGGGCAGTGCGGCGGAAAGGCATCGGGACCTGGCGTAGGGTGGGCGATTCGCCCACCTTCCGATCCCCCAAGGGCCTAACGTCCGCGACGTGACCGCTTGCCGCCCCGCTGTCCTGCCCGCCCCGCAGTAGACCGGCCAGCCATCTTGACCGCTTCTTCGACCGCTTCCTCGATCACCTCTTGCCGGGCGAAGGGGTCGTCGGCGACGGCCAGTTCGACTGCCTCCAGCCGCTTGACCTCGTCGCGCAAGCGGGCGGCTTCCTCGAACTCCAGGTTCTCGGCCGCCTTGCGCATCTGCATCCGCAGCGCGTCGAGGTGCGCGGCAAGGTTCTTGCCGACCATCGGTTTGTCGATCTTCGTCGTGATCCGCGCCTGGTCGGTGTCGCCCTCCCAGGTCCCGAACAGCACATCCTCCACGTTCTTCTTCACCGTCTCGGGCGTGATGCCGTGCTTGATGTTGTAGGCGATCTGCTTTTCCCGGCGACGGTTGGTCTCGCCGATGGCCCGTTCCATCGACCCCGTCATCCGGTCGGCATACATGATCACCCGACCTTCCGAGTTCCGCGCGGCGCGGCCGATGGTCTGGATCAGCGAGGTTTCGGATCGCAGAAAGCCCTCCTTGTCGGCGTCAAGGATCGCGACCAGCCCGCATTCCGGGATGTCCAGGCCTTCGCGCAAGAGGTTGATCCCGACCAGCACGTCAAAGGCCCCAAGCCGAAGATCCCGCAGGATCTCGATGCGCTCGATGGTGTCGATGTCACTGTGCATGTAGCGCACCCGGATGCCCTGTTCGTGCAGGTAGTCGGTCAGGTCCTCGGCCATGCGCTTGGTCAGGACCGTCGCCAGGGTGCGCAGGCCCTTTGCCGCGACCTTGCGGATTTCGTCCAGCAGGTCGTCCACCTGCATTTCCACGGGGCGGATCTCGACGGGCGGGTCGATCAGGCCGGTCGGGCGGATCACCTGTTCGGTGAAGACGCCGCCGGTCTGTTCCAGCTCCCACGCCGCCGGGGTGGCCGAGACAAAGACCGATTGCGGGCGCATCGCGTCCCATTCCTCGAACTTGAGGGGTCGGTTGTCCATGCAGCTGGGCAGCCGGAAGCCGTGCTCGGCAAGCGTCATCTTGCGGCGGAAGTCGCCCTTGTACATGCCGCCGATCTGCGGGACCGAGACGTGGGATTCGTCTGCAAAGACAATCGCATTGTCGGGAATGAACTCGAACAGCGTCGGCGGCGGTTCGCCCGGAGCGCGGCCGGTCAGGTAGCGGGAATAATTCTCGATCCCGGCGCAGGACCCCGTCGCCTCCAGCATTTCAAGGTCGAAGTTGGTGCGCTGTTCCAGGCGCTGGGCTTCCAGAAGCTTGCCCTCGCCGGTCAGCTGCTTCAGGCGATGGAACAGCTCGTCCTTGATGCCCTTCGTGGCCTGGGCCAGCGTCGGGCGCGGCGTGACGTAGTGGCTGTTGGCATAGATGCGGATCTGCTTGAAGCTGTCAGTCCTGGCCCCGGTCAATGGGTCGAATTCGGTGATCGACTCAAGCTCTTCGCCGAAGAACGAAAAGCGCCAGGCCCGGTCCTCCAGGTGGGCGGGCCAGATTTCCAGGCTGTCACCCCGCACCCGGAAAGCCCCGCGCTGGAAGGAAGTCTCCAGCCGGCGGTATTGCTGGGCCACCAGTTCCGCCATCACCTTGCGCTGGTCGTACATCTGCCCGACCACCAGGTCCTGGGTCATCGCCGAATAGGTCTCGACCGAGCCGATGCCGTAGATGCACGAAACCGAGGCGACGATGATCACATCGTCCCGCTCCAGCAGCGCGCGGGTGGCCGAGTGGCGCATCCGGTCGATCTGTTCGTTGATCTGGCTTTCCTTCTCGATATAGGTGTCGGTCCGGGCGACATAGGCCTCGGGCTGGTAGTAGTCGTAGTAGGAAACGAAGTATTCCACGGCGTTCTCGGGGAAGAAGCCCTTGAATTCCCCGTATAATTGCGCGGCAAGCGTCTTGTTGGGCGCCAGGATGATCGCCGGGCGCTGGGTTTCCTCGATCACCTTGGCCATCGTGAAGGTCTTGCCCGTCCCCGTCGCACCAAGCAGGACCTGGTCGCGGTCGCCCGCCAGAACCCCGGCGGTCAGTTCGCGGATCGCGGTCGGCTGGTCGCCTGCGGGCTGGAACGGGGTCGACAGCACGAAGCGACGACCGCCTTCCAGCTTGGGCTTGGTCAGCACGTCCGGACGCTCGGTCAGGGCGTTGATGGTATTGTGGGGCATCGCGCGCCTCTCGGGGAGTCGGGGAAGGCCAGATTTGATCCGTTTTTGTTCCAGTTCAAGCGGTGATCCGGCGCCAAGGGGCGAAACCGTTGCCGAAACTGGCCCAAGCGGCTAAGGCTCGCCGCCAGAGGTGACAGATGGCTGACAAGATCGACACGCGGGCCGTGGGGCTGGATGTGGGGCTGGCGTTCATCCGCTGGCTGACCGGGGCCGAGAACCTGCACTACGGCCTGTGGTCGGGGCTGGAGGTGACGGCGGGCAACCTGCGGGCGGCGCAGGATGCCTATACGGTCAAGCTTTTCGGCTACCTGCCCGCGATGCCGTCGGGGGGCCCCTTGCGCATCCTGGACATCGGCGGTGGCGCGGGCGAGACGGCCAGGAAGCTGCTGGCCCTTGGCCATCAGGTCGAGATTGTGGTTCCCTCGGCCTTCCTGGCCGCGCGTTGCCGCGAGACGGCGAAAGGGGCCACCGTCCACGAATGCACCTTCGAGGCGTTTCAGGGCCAGGGTCCCTATGACCTGTGCCTCTTCTCGGAAAGCTTTCAGTACATCCCGTTGTCCGAAAGCCTGCCGAAATGCGCGCGACTGCTGGCGCCGGGCGGGCAGGTGCTGATCGCCGACTGCTTCCGGACCGAGGCCTACAAGGGCCGCCATGTCCACGGGCCGCAGGCGGGTGGCGGGCATCCGCTGGTGGCGTTCCGGGCGGCGGTCGACGCCTCGGCCTTCACGGTCGATGCCGAAGAGGAAATCACCGACGCCGTCGCGCCATCCATCGACCTGGAGCAGCGGCTTTTTCACGTCCTGGGTCACGGCGTCACGCGCGTTTCGGACGAGATTCGCGGCAAGCGGCCCAAGGCGCATTGGGCGCTGGGAAAGGCCATCGGCCTGTTCCTGTCGCGAAAGCGGCGCGAGAACCTGATGCAGCGGCTGACCGGCACCAGCCGAACCTCCGAGGCGTTCCGGCGCTTCAACAGCTATCGGATCATCCGGCTGCGGCAGCGCGAGGTCCAGAATTCCGTCTAGGGCACACAACTTTAAGTTGATTTCCCTTGCAACTTGCGCAAGACTGATCGGGCAAGCAGCAACTGAAGCTGTCGGTCGGCGTCGACCCTACCCCACCCCACAGTCCCTGACGCCGACCGACAGTCTTTTCAGATGCTGGCCTTTCAGATACTGGCCTTTCAGATGCTGGCCTTTCCGGCGCTTGCGCTTTGCCCAAAGCATTGAGATATACGGGACACGTTCGGAGGATTCCCATGCGCGCCCGCATCTACCAGCCTGCCAAGACCGCCATGCAGTCCGGCTCTGCCAAGACCCACCAGTGGGTGCTTGACTTTGCCCCGGCCTCCGAGCGTGAGGTGGACCCGCTGATGGGGTGGACCTCGTCCAGCGATACGCAAAGCCAGGTTCGGCTGAAGTTCGAAACCCGCGCCGCTGCCGAGGCTTATGCGGCCGAAAATGGCATCGCCTATGACCTGATCGAACCAAAGCCCCGCAAGCCGGTCATCCGGTCCCGCGGCTACGGCGAGAACTTCGCCACCGACCGCAAGGGCGCCTGGACGCATTGAATGGCGGTCTCGATTGCCGAAGAGCATCCGCTGACAGCTGACCTGTCGCTTCTGTTCGACCGGCACACGGCGGACATGCATGCCGACACGCCGCCAGAATCGATCCACATGATGGACAAGGGCGCGCTGGCAGCACCCGGCATCCGGTTCTTCGTGCTGCGCGACGCAGGCAAGCCGCTGGCCATGGGCGCGTTCAAGCGGATCGACGCCGACCATGCCGAGATCAAGTCGATGCATGTCCTGACCGAAGCGCGCGGGCGGGGGCTGTCCAAGGCGATGCTGGACCATCTGGTCGCCAGGGCGCGGGCGGACGGGTTCACGCGGCTGTCCCTGGAGACCGGGGTGCAGCCCACGTTCGTCGCGGCGCGGGCGCTTTATGCCCGGGCCGGGTTCAAGGACTGCCCGCCCTTCGAGGGCTACGCGGACGATCCGAACTCGGTCTTCATGACGAAGGTGCTTGCCTGATCTTTTTCCCTGTCGCAAAAGCAGGGGGCGCGGGCTCATAGCTCAACTGGATAGAGCAAGGACCTTCTAAGTCCGAGGTTGGGGGTTCGAGTCCTCCTGGGCCCGCCATTTTTCCAAAGCAAGCCGCCACGGACGGCCGGTCAGGTGATCGAGCTTGGCGCGCCGCCCTCGAAGCGGTTGCCGTGGCGATGGTCGCAGGGCGCTTCCTGCATCTGCAGATGCAGGGCAGTGCCGGTGTAGGGATGGGCGCGGGCCACGTCCTCGTCGAAGTCCAGCCCGAGGCCGGGGGCTTCGGGGGGGATGATGTAGCCATCCTCCCACTTGATCGAATTGCGGATCAGCTTCTGGTGGAAGGCCCCGCCGGTTTCGATGGTTTCGGCGATCAGCAGATTCGGGATCGAGGCGGCGAAGTGGACGTTGGCCGCCCATTCCACGGGGCCGGCATAAAGGTGCGGCGCCATCTCGGCGTTGAAGATTTCGGCCATTGCAGCAATCTTCTTCGCCTCCCAGATGCCGCCGACGCGACCCAGCGCCGGTTGCAGGATCTTGACGCCGCCGGCGCGCAGAAGCGTGCCGAACTCGGCCTTGGTCGTCAGCCGTTCGCCGGTGGCAAGGGGCACGCGGACCTGGGCTGCCACCGCGGCGAATTCCAGCAGGTTGTCGGGCGGGATCGGCTCTTCGTACCACAGCGGGTTGTAGGGTTCCAACTCGCGGCCCAGGCGGATGGCGCCGGGGGTGGTGAACTGGCCGTGGGTGCCGAACAGAAGATCGACGCGGTCGCCGACAGCTTCGCGGATCGCCTTGCAGAAGGCGACCGAGCGGGTGATGTCGGACATCGCGGGCTCGTGCCCGCCGCGGATCGTGTAGGGGCCGGCGGGGTCGAACTTGACCGCGGTGAAGCCCAGGTTCATGAAGCGGACTGCGGCTTCGGCGGCGGCGTCGGGGTCGACCCAGAACGCGGCGCTTTCGCGGCCCGGTTCGGGGTAAAGGTAGGTGTAGCTGCGGATGCGGTCGTTCATCTTGCCGCCCAGGAGCGCCCAGACCGGCCGGTTGCGCGCCTTGCCCAGGATGTCCCAGCAGGCGATCTCCAGCCCCGAGAAGGCGCCCATGACGGTGGGGTCCGGGCGCTGGGTGAAGCCCGCAGAATAGGCGCGGCGGAACATCAGCTCGATGTTTTCCGGGTTCTCGCCCTGCATGTGACGCTCGAACACGTCCTCGATGACGGCGCGCATCGCCTTGGGGCCGACGGTCGAGGCGTAGCATTCGCCGTAGCCGACGATCCCGGTATCGGTGGTCAGCTTCGGGAAGATCCAGTAGCGCCCGCCCCAGCCGGGGAAGGGCGGCGCGACGACGAAGATTTCAAGGTCCTTGAGTTTCATGGGCCGCACCTTTTGTCTGGCCGACGGGCGTGGCGTCAGGCCCACCGCCCGTGGGATAGCTTGGTGCAGCGAAGGCTAGTGGCGGATTGTCAGGGGCGGTCGCCGGAAAGCGACCTGATCCTGACGCAAAGCTGCTATTGCAAGAGGCTCTGGCGCAGGCGCTGCAACAGGTCAGCCAGCCTGCCAGGCATCGACAGGAAGGGCGAATGACCAGAGGGCAAGGTGTGGCGGCAGTCCTGGGCCAAGCGCGCGGCCATCTGGCGCTGGTAATCCGGGGGAATGGTCCGGTCGGCGTCACAGACGATGTAGTGGCGCGGAAGGGTCTCGGCCTGGATGGGCCAGAGCGGGGTCTGCTGCGGGGCGACCGGCTGCGGGCAAAGCTGCGCCGTGGCCCATTCCGCCAAGGCGGGCGGGCAGTCCTGGTAGAAGGCGGCGGGCGCAAGGGCGGGGTCGATGGTGAAGCGTTGCCTGTCCGCGGCAAGGCGGATCGCGGGCATCAGCGGTTGCGACGGCCCGGCGCGGCGCAGGTCGGCAAGGCTTTGGCCAGCGGCTGGCAGATAGGCGCAAAGGTAGATCAGCCCGCGGAAGCGGTCGGGCGCAGCCTCGGCCGCGGCGGTGATGGCATAGCCTCCGGCGGAATGCCCGACAAGGATCGTGTCCGGTGCGGCGGCGGCCAGGATGGCCTGGGCGTAGTCGTCCAGGCTTGTCGGGCTGCCGTCCCGGCCGGGCAGGTCGATGGCGCGGGCGGGGATGCCGCGCCGTTCCAGCTCGGCCAGCAGGTGGTCGAAGCACCAGGCCCCGTGGCAGGTGCCGTGGATCACAAGAAGCTCAGTCATGGCCAATCCGGGTCAGGAAGGCTGTCAGCGCCTCGGCAAAGGCCTGGGGGTGGGTCAGCATCGCCAGGTGGCTGGCGCCGCGCAGCAGGTGAAAGCCAGAGCCCGCGACCAGATCGGCCAGTTCGCGCTGCATGTCGACGGGGCACTTGCGATCCTCGGACCCGGCAAGGACCAGCGTCGGCAGGCGCAGCGTGGCGGTGGTCTGGTAGAAATCCGCCGTGGCGGTGGCGGCCGCGACGCCCTGCCAGCCCTCGGCCCTGGTGCGCGACAGCATGACCCGGACCGGGTCCAGTGCCGAGGAGGTCCTCCAGCGCGGGCCAAGCAGGGCTGCGCTTTCTGCGTCAAGGTCGGGACCCTGACTGGCAAGCCGGGCCAGCCTGGCCTGCCAGAGCGTCGGGTTCCCGAACCGTGTGGCGCTGCCGGTCAGCACCAGGCCGCGCACCAGATCCAGCCGCTTGACCGCCAACCCCTGCGCGACCAGCCCGCCCTCGCCAAGGCCGACCACGACCGCATCCTTCAGCGCGAAATGGGTCATCAGCCGTTCGACGTCGCGGATCAGGGCACCCATGCCATAAGGCGGAGGCGGCGCGTCAGAGGACCCGTGGCCGCGCAGGTCCAGGCGCAGGACACGGTGGCGCAGCACGGCAGGCATCAGCGCATCCCAGACCCGCAAATCCACGCCCAGGCCGTGGATCAGCACCACCGGTGAAGCGCCCTCTGGCCCGGAGAGGTCAGCATTCAGCCGCAGATCCGCAAGCCAGACCAGCGTCACGCAGACCGCTCCAGCATGGCGGCAAAGGTCTTGGGGTCGACGTTGCCTCCCGTGGCGACGGCGATCACCGTTTCGGGCAATCCGTCGCCGAAAAGCGCTGCGGCCAGGGCAACCGCGCCGCCCGGTTCCAGCACGATGCGCAGATGGGTGAAGGCCAGCGCCATCGCCCGCAAGGCCTGCGCGTCGCTGACCACCGCGCCTGGTCCGGCCAGGCGGGCGAGGATCGGGAAGGTCATCTCGCCTGGCGACGGCGTCAGGATCGCGTCGCAGATCGAGCCGCCGAGTTCCTTGTTCCTTTGCCGCGACCCAAGGGCCAGCGAGCGGGCCATGTCGTCAAAGCCGGCCGGCTCGGCCGTGCGGACCTGAAGCCCTGGGGCCCGCGCCTGAAGCGCAAGGGCGATGCCAGAGGAGAGCCCGCCCCCGCCGCAGCAGACAAAGACCGGGGCCTCGGCAATGCCGGCCTCGGCGGCCTGATGGGCAAGTTCCAATCCCACCGTCCCCTGCCCGGCGATGACCTGCGGATCGTCGTAAGGCTTGACCAGCGTCAGGCCCCGGTCCGCGGAAATCCGCGCGCCGATGGCGTCCCGGTCTTGCGTGGCGCGGTCGTACAGCACCACCTCGGCCCCATGGGCGCGGGTGTTGGCGATCTTCACGGCGGGAGCGTCCGACGGCATCAGGATCACGCAAGGCGCGCTGTGGGCCGCCGCCGCATAGGCCACCCCCTGGGCATGGTTGCCGGACGAGAAGGCGATCACCCCGCGCGCCCGGGCGTCGGGTGACAGGGCCGAGACTGCGGACCAGCCGCCACGCGCCTTGAAACTGCCGGTCACCTGCAGGCACTCGGCCTTGACGAAGACCCTCCGACCCGCCACCCGGTCCAGAAGCGGCGCGTGCAGCAGCGGGGTGTGGCGGACATGGCCTGTCATCCGCGCTGCAGCGGCCTCGATCATGGCAAGGTTCATGCCAGCCCCTTCAGGAAATCCAGGATCAGCGCCACGGCCTCGGGCTCGTCCAGAAAGGGGGTATGGCCGCGGTCCGGAACCTCTGCGACGGCCATGTCGGGGCGGCGGGCGCGCATCTTCGCCAGCGTTTCGGCGCTGAGCAGGTCAGAGTTCGCGCCCCGGATCAACGCCAGCGGCAGGCCGGCCAAGGCGTCGAACAGGGGCCAGAGGTCCACCGGCGGGCCGTCGAACGCCGCCAGGAATGACTCGCGCAGGGTGGGGTCATAGGGGATGCGCAGGCCCTCGGGCGTCTCGACGGCCAGCTTTCGGGCCTCGTGCAGCCAGCGCGACATCGGCACGTCCCGAAAGCCGGGGGTGCGGGACAGGCGCAGGGCAAAGTCCTCGATCGTGCGGCCAGCCGGGTTGCGGCCGACGTAGTCGAAGATGCGGGTCAGCCCGTCGCGGGCGATCTCGGGTCCGACGTCGTTGAGGCAAAGGCCCAGCACCCGGTCCCGCGCCGCAGCGCCAAGCACCATGCCGATCAGCCCGCCGCGCGAGGTGCCCAGGATCGCGGCCCTGGCCAGCCCAAGGTGGTCCAGCAAGGCCAGGACGTCGCGCCCCTCCTGATCCACGGTATAGGTCGCCGGTCCGCTCCAGTCGCTGGCGCCGCGACCGCGGTAGTCCATCCGGATCAGGCGCAGCGGCGGCAGATGCGGCACCAGGTAGTCGAAGTCGGCCATGCTGCGGGTCAGGCCGGGCAGGCAGAGCAGCGGCAGGCCGGCCCCTTCGTCGCGGCAGGCAAGCCAGGCGCCATCCGGGGCGCGGAAGCGGAAGGTCTGGGTCATGCCGTCAAGGTGGCACGGGGCGCGGGCGGGCGGAAGAGCCTGTCTGCGGCCTTTTGGACCGCAGCGCGTGCCCCCGCGGCCTTTGGGCCGCACCGCTTGTCCCTGCGGCCTTTGGGTCGCACCGCTTGTCCCTGCGGCCCCGGCAGACTAAACCCATGCCCGGAAGTGGTGAGGCAGGGCGGATGGCAGACACATCAGCGGTCGAGGATCGGCCGAAGTCGAAGCAGGTGAGCGCGCTGCGGGGTCTGGTGCCGTTCCTCTGGCCCTACCGCGGCCTGCTGGCGCTGGCGCTGCTGGCGCTGATCCTGACCGCCTCGGTCAGCCTGATGCTGCCCTTGGCCGTGCGCCGGGTCGTGGACGGGTTCAACGACGCCAATACCGCCCTTCTGGACCAGTATTTCGCGGCGGCCCTGATCATCGCGGCCCTGCTCGCGGTCGGGACCGGCCTGCGGTACTACCTTGTCAGCCGGCTGGGTGAGCGCGTGGTGGCCGACATCCGCCGCGCGCTGTTCGACCGGGTGCTGGGCATGTCGCCCGCCTTCTTCGAGCGCATCCTGACCGGCGAGATCCTGAGCCGCATCACCACCGATACCACGCTGATCCTGTCGGTGATCGGGTCCTCGGTCTCGGTCGCGCTGCGCAACGCGTTGATCCTGGTGGGCGGGCTGGTGCTGCTGTTGCTGACCTCGGCCAAGCTGACCGGCCTTGTGCTGCTGATCGTTCCGGCAATCATCGTGCCGATCGTGATCCTGGGTCGCCGCCTGCGGGTGCTGTCGCGCGAAAACCAGGACTGGATCGCCGCCTCGTCGGGTTCGGCGTCCGAGGCGCTGTCCTCGGTCCAGACGGTGCAGGCCTTCACCCATGAGGCGGCGACGCGCGACCAGTTCGCCGAAGTGACCGAGAAGAGCTTTGCCTCGGCCAGGACGCGGATCAAGACGCGGGCGGTGATGACGGTGATCGTGATCTTCCTGACCTTCGCCGGGATTGTCGGCGTCCTCTGGGTCGGGGCGCGGGACGTGCGGGCGGACCAGATGTCGGTCGGCGCGCTGATCCAGTTCGTCATCTACGCGGTGATGGTCGCCGGTTCCGTGGGGGCGCTTTCGGAAATCTGGGGCGAGTTGCAGCGGGCCGCCGGCGCGACCGAGCGGCTGGTGGAACTGCTGGACACCAGGGATTCGGTGCTGGACCCGGTGCGCCCGGTCGCCCTGCCCCGCCCGGTGCGCGGCGAGATTGCCTTCGAGGACGTGACCTTCCGCTACCCGGCCCGGCCCGAGGCCTCGGCGCTGAACGGGGTCAGCCTGCATGTGAAACCAGGCGAGACCGTCGCTCTGGTCGGACCGTCGGGGGCGGGCAAGACCACGATCCTGCAGCTCCTGATGCGCTTTTACGACCCGCAGTCGGGGCGGATCACCCTGGACGGAGTGGCCCTGCCCGACATGGCGCGCGCCGATTTCCGCCAGGCCATCGCCATGGTGCCGCAGGACCCGGTGATCTTTGCCACCTCGGCGCGCGAGAATATCCGCTTTGGCCGACTGGACGCCACCGACGCCGAGGTCGAGGAGGCCGCCCGCGCCGCGGCCGCGCATGACTTCCTGACCGCCCTGCCCCAAGGCTATGACAGCCAGCTGGGCGAGCGGGGCGTGATGCTTTCCGGTGGACAAAGGCAGCGGGTTGCCATCGCCCGCGCCATCCTGCGCGACGCTCCGATCCTGCTGCTGGACGAAGCCACCAGCGCGCTGGACGCCGAAAGCGAAAGGCTGGTGCAGGCGGCGGTGGAACGGCTGGCCCAGGGGCGGACGACGCTGGTCGTGGCGCACCGGCTGGCCACGGTGAAGCGGGCCGACCGGATCGCGGTGTTCGATCAGGGGCGGATCGTGGCGCTTGGCACGCATGACCAACTGGTCGCCGAGGATGGCCTTTACGCCCGCCTCGCCCGGCTGCAGTTCACCGACGGTCGGGTCTAGGCGACTCCGGTTTTCTTTCGGTCCCTGGCCGATTCGGGCCTATCCTGCGGGTCTTTGCCGGCGGGGGGGCGGGTCATGGTGGACGATGCCCGGCACGACGCCTGGTCTTCGGGCGACGGCATTGCAGGGGTCGCTGGAGCCGCCGGTTCGCCGGAAGGTTCCCGAACCCTGGTGCTGCGGGGCCAGACCTGGACCGGGTCGAGGGTTGGCCGCCGAACCGGCGCAGCGTCGTCGGCGACCCCGAGCCTGGGCCGTTCAGGGCCGGACCTGACGTCACGTCCCAAAAGCAGCGGTCGGGACAAACTGACTTCACAAACGCGTTTGCGATCCCCATGTTGCTCCCAAGCCTGCGCAACAAGCGGGTACCAGGGGAGGAAATGATGACCACTTTCGCCACGGCCGCGGATACGAAGGCCATTGAAGCTGAAATGCCCTGGGCCGACCGTGGTCAGGCGCGGTCGATGTATGAATACCTCAGCCGCGCCAGGACCGCACACGGTGCCCGGCCGGCGATCAGCTTCCAGCTGCTGTCGGGGCCAGAGACGAAGAAGCTGACCCTCACCTGGGCCGAGTTGCACGCCAAGGTCACGCAGGCCGCCAACCTGTTCCGCAGCCTGGGCGTCGGCGAAAAGGACGTGGTCGCCTTCATCCTGCCGAACGCGCTGGAGACGGCGGTCACCCTTCTGGGCGGCGCGGTGGCGGGCATCGTCAACCCGATCAACCCGCTGATGGAGCCGGAAAAGATCAGCGCCATCCTGCGCGAGACCAACGCCAAGGTTGTCGTCACCCTGAAGGCCTTTCCCAAGACCGACCTGCCGCAGAAGGTCTCCGAGGCGGTGCAGTTCGCGCCGAACGTCAAGACGGTGCTGGAGGTCGACCTCGTCCCCTATCTGTCCGGCCTGAAGAAGGTCATCGTGCCCTGGGTCCGGCCGAAGAACCCGCCCCAGCACACCGCCCGGATCCTGGATTTCGGTGTCGAGCTTGCGCGGATGCCCGCTGACAAGCTGACCTTCACCGACACGCTGGAAGACCGCGTCGCCGCCTATTTCCATACCGGCGGAACCACGGGCATGCCCAAGGTCGCGCAGCACAAGGCCAGCGGAATGGTGTACAACGGCTGGCTGGGTGCCTCGCTGCTGTTCAAGCCGACTGACGTGGTGATGTGCCCGCTGCCGCTTTTCCACGTCTTCGCCTGCTACCCGATCCTGATGTCGATGATCGGCTCGGGCGCGCATGTCGTCTTTCCGACGCCGCAGGGATATCGCGGCGAGGGGGTGTTCGACAACTTCTGGAAGCTGATCGAACGCTACAAGGTGACCTACATGATCACCGTTCCGACCGCGCTGGCGGCCTTGATGCAGCGCCCGGTCAATGCCGACATCTCCAGCCTGCGCAGTGCCTTTTCGGGATCGTCGGCGCTGCCGGTCGAGCTGTACAACCGCTTCAAGAAGGAAACCGGGATCGAGATCATCGAAGGCTACGGCCTGACCGAGGCGACCTGCCTTGTCTCGATCAACCCGCCCGAGGGGGTCAAGAAGATCGGCTCGGTGGGCCTGGTGTTCCCCTATACCCACGTCCGCATCCTGACCAGTCAGGGCGCCACCGAGTTCCGCGAATGTGCCGTCGACGAGGTGGGCGAGATCTGCATCTCGAGCCCCGGTGTCTTTGAAGGCTCGACCTATATCCAGGCGGACAAGAACCGCGAGCTTTTCGCCGAGGGCCGCTTCCTGCGCACGGGGGACCTGGGCCGGATCGACGCCGACAGCTATCTCTACATCACCGGGCGGGCCAAGGACCTGATCATCCGCGGCGGCCACAACATCGACCCGGCGATCATCGAAGAGGCCTTGATGGGCCACGAAGCGGTCGGGTTTGTCGGCGCGATCGGCCAGCCCGACGCCCATTCCGGTGAACTCCCCTGCGCCTATGTCGAGCTGGTCAAGGGATCGTCGGCCACCGCAGACGACCTGATGGCCTATGCCACCGCCCATATCCACGAACGCGCGGCGATCCCCAAGCATCTGGAAATCCTGCCGGAATTGCCGAAGACCGCCGTGGGCAAGGTCTTCAAGCCCGACCTGCGCCGGATGGCGATCACCCGGACCTTCGACGCGGCCCTGGCCGAGGCGGGGCTCCCGGTCCGGGTGGCCGCCGTGGTCGAGGACAGGAAGCGCGGCCTGGTCGCACAGTTGCAGAAGGCCGCGCCGGTCGAGGATGCGGCCGTGCAGGCGGTGCTGGGCCGGTTCGCGACCCCCTGGGACTGGGCCGCCTGAGCCGCGCCAGAGCACGATCTGTCGCCTGACTGATCGCAAGTCTCCTGTGCCTCGCTCCTGTGGCGGCGCGCAGGCAGGCACGAAGGGCTCGCTGCAAGGGGTCCGGGCATTGGGTCGGGTCTTGCGGCGGCAGTGGTCGCTGTCTCGGTCGGCGGCGCAGGGGTGCAAGTGTGCGGGGAAGGTGTTCTCCGACCCGACCTCGAGCCATCCGTTCAACCCGGCTACAACTGGCCGGCTACAACTGGTCGGTGTCCATCCAGATGGTCACCGGCCCGTCGTTCACCAGGCTGACCGCCATATCCGCCCCGAACCGACCCATCGCGACGGGAACGCCCTCCCGTTCAAGCGCCTGGCTGAAGTGGAGGTACAGACGTTCGCCCTCGGCCGGCGGTGCGGCGGTGGAAAAGCCCGGCCGGTTGCCGCGCAGGTCGGCCGCCAGTGTGAACTGGCTGACCACAAGGGCCGAGCCGCCAATGTCACGGATGGACAGGTTCATCTTGCCCTGCTCGTCCTTGAAGACCCGCAGCTTGGCGACCTTGGCGGCCAGCTTTTCGGCCTGCACCTCGCTGTCGCCGCCCATCGCGCAGACCAGGATCAGAAAGCCCCGTCCGGTCGTGCCGACGATCTGCCCATCGACCTGGACCCGAGCCTCGGCAACCCGCTGCAGGACCGCTCTCACAACTCGGCGGCCCAGGGCGGATTGGCCCCGGCGCGCGAGACGGTGACCGCCGCCGCGCGGGTGCCAAGCGACAGGGCTGCCGTCAGGGTCGCATCGGGAATGTCGGCGATCCCGGCCTTGGTCAGTGCCCCTGCCTGATGCAGCGCCGCCAGGACCCCGGCGTTGAACGTGTCCCCAGCACCCACGGTATCGACGACCTCAACCCTTTGCGCCGCGACGGAGATCTGCTGAGTGGCCGTCACCGCCCGCGCCCCGTCTGCCCCTTCGGTGATGAAGACGACCTTCGGCCCCCGGTCGAGGATTCGGCGGTCCAGGATTCGCCGGGCCAGCGTGGTCAGATCGCCCTGCCCTTCCAGCCAGTGCAGGTCCTCGTCCGACAGCTTGACGATGTCCGCGCGGGTGATCATCCGCTCGATCCGGGCGCGGTATTCGGCCTCTTTCCCGGCGATGAAACCGGGACGGATGTTCGGGTCGATCATGGTGACGCGGGTGGCGGAGTCCCGGGCCTGCAGCGCCTCGTAGGTGCTGGCGGCGGGGTCATTCACCAGGCTGATGCCACCCAGGAACAGCGTTGAAATGCTGTCCGGCAGACTGGGCAGCTGGTCGCTGGACAGCATTCGGCCCGCCGTCGCCTCGTCATAGAAGGCATAGGTCGCCTGCCCGTTCACCAGCTTGACGAAGGCCACAGTCGTCGGCCGGTCCGACCGCGCCAGATAGCGGATGTCAACCTTCGAGGCGACCAGCGTATCGGCCAGGATCTCGCCAAGCATATCGTTGGAAACGCCCGAAAAGAAAGCCGACGGGGCGCCAAGGCGGCCCAAGGCGATGGCAGTGTTGAACACCGCCCCGCCCGCATAGGGCGCAAAGCAGGGCTCTCCGGCGGTGGAGGTTCTGGGCAGCATGTCGATCAGCGCTTCGCCACAGCTGAGAATCATGGTCGTCCCCCCTTTGGATATCGCTGCTTTTAGCGCAACCAGATGTTAGCGCAAACAGCTCAGCTGGTGAAGAACGGCGTCAGGTTGGCGCGGACGCGGTCCAGCGGGGTCGCGCCCGAAGTGTCGGGAACGAAGGGCTGGCCGGTGATCGCCTCGAAGGCGTCAATGTAGATGCGTGCGGTTTTCTCGATCATGTCCAAGGGGATATCGGGAATCTGATCCTTGTAGGGATCGCAGCGCGCGACGACCCAGGACCGGATCACGTCCTTGTCAAAGCTGGGCGGGCGGGTGCCGGAGTCGAACGCCTTGGCATAGCCGTCAGCAATCCAGTAGCGACTGGAGTCCGGGGTGTGGATTTCGTCCGCAAGAAGGATGGTCCCATCCGCGTCGGTGCCGAATTCGTACTTCGTATCGACCAGGATCAGGCCACGCTCGGCGGCCATCCCTTGGCCACGGGCAAAGAGCGCGAGGGCTTTGTGGCTGACCTCGTCCCATTGGGCTTTCGTCAACAGGCCGGTGTCGATGATCTGCGCGGCCGTCAGCGGCTCGTCATGGCCGCCGTCAAAGGCTTTCGACGTCGGCGTGATGATCGCCTGCGGCAGGGCCTGATTGGGCTTCAGCCCGTCCGGCAGGCTGTGGCCGTACATCTGGCGCAGACCCTTGGAGTATTGCGTCAGGATCGAGGTCGAGGTCGTGCCGGCCAGGTAGCCGCGGACGACGATCTCGACCGGCAGGATGGTAAGCTTCTTGCCCAGGACGACGTTCGGATCGGGATAGGACAGGACGTGGTTCGCCGCGATATCTTCTGTCTTTTCAAACCAGTAGCGGGCAAGCTGGGTCAGGACCTGACCCTTCCAGGGGATCACCGCAAGGATCTGGTCGAAGGCCGAAATCCGGTCGGACGAGATCAGCAAACGGGTGTCGTCGGGCAGGTCGTAACAGTCGCGGACCTTGCCGAAATAGGGGTTCGGAAGCTCGGGTATCCGGGCCTGCGGCAGGGTGCGGGAGAGGTCTATGTTCGGCATGGCAGGCCCCCGGTTCGGTGCCTGCTTCTTGGCGTTTCAGGGCCTCAAGTCAAGCCGGACAGTCCAGGCTGCCGCGCATTTCGCCACTGTCGCCGGTCAAGGTTCTTTCGCGCAGCTTGCAGCCCGTCACGCGGGGGATCAGTTCGATCATCGTGGCGCGGATTTCCTGATGTTCGCCGCGGGTGGCGTAGCCAAGGCGAATGACCTCGACCCGCTCTCCCTTCTGGAAAACCGTGTAATCGCGGCCATTCAGCGTGACATCGGTGCGAGCGGCCCCGAAGAACTCGGGCGCGGGGGAGGCACCGCAGGCGGCCAGGAACAGCAGGGGGATGAGGGCTTTCATGCGGTCAGGGTGGCAAAGAATGGTAAACAGGGGGTTAAGCCTGTTCAGTCCGCATCCGATTCCTCTGCATCCGCGCGGTCCTGTCGGCTGGCGTCAACCGTCCTGGCGCAAGGCGCGGGGAACGGGACGCGATCTGGCGGGTTGTAGCAGGTACCAGCAACAAAGGACCGCCCCATGACCAAAGCCATCGCACTCCTCGCCCTCTTGGGGCTTGTCGCCTGTGAGACTGTCCAGGGGGCCGGGCGCGACCTGGAATCCGCTGGCGAGGTGATCCAGGACGAAGCGCAAGAGGCGCAGTCAGGGATGTAAGCAGATCACCGCCGGTTTCGCCGCGCCGGGTGGGTGGAACGCCGCCGACCCGGTGCCGCCTGCGGCCTTCGCCGCTGCAAAGCGCGTGGCGAGAGCGCAGGATCGGGTCCGCAACCTTGGAGGGTGATGTGATGAAGACTGTGAAGCTGTTTGGCCTGCTGGCCTGTACCTTTGCCCTGTCGGGGTGCCTGACCACCGACACCGAGCGCGGCCTTGCCGGAGCCGCTGGCGGCGCGGTGATCGCCGACGTGACCGGCGGGAACGCGGTTACGGGGGCGGTGATTGGTGGCGCCGCCGGGGTGTTCTGCGATGACCTTGGGGTTTGCCGGTAGGTCGGGGTGCGCAGTAGCGCACCCTTGCCTAATTCCCTTGCGCTCGCCAAGAAGCCAGCAAGGATCGCTTCGGACCATGGAGCAATGCTCCGTGCCCGAAGCGGGAAAAGGGGTTGATACAGCGACTTAGAAGTTAGCTGTCCATCTTCAGCGCCGCGATGAACGCTTCCTGCGGGATCTCGACCTTGCCGAACTGGCGCATCTTCTTCTTGCCGGCCTTCTGCTTCTCAAGCAACTTCTTCTTCCGGGTCGCGTCGCCGCCGTAGCACTTGGCGGTCACGTCCTTGCGCATCGCGGACAGGGTTTCGCGGGCGATCACGCGGCCGCCGATGGCCGCCTGGATCGGGATCTTGAACATGTGGCGGGGGATCAGGTCTTTCAGCTTCTCGACCATCGAACGCCCGCGCGCCTCGGCCCGGTCGCGGTGGACCATCATGCTCAGCGCGTCGACGGGTTCATCGTTCACCAGGATCGACATCTTGACCAGGTGATCCTCGCGGTATTCGCTGATCGTGTAGTCGAAGCTGGCATAGCCCTTGGTCACCGATTTCAGCCGGTCGTAGAAGTCGAAGACCACTTCGGCCAGAGGCAGGTCGTATTCCACCATCGCGCGCTGGCCGGCGTAGGTCAGGTTCAGCTGAATGCCGCGGCGGTCCTGGCACAGCTTGAGGATATCGCCCAGGTATTCGTCGGGGACCATGATCGTGGCCTTGATCCGCGGCTCCTCGATATGGTCGACGTAGGTCAGGTCGGGCATGTCGGCGGGGTTGTGCAGGTCCATGACCTCGCCGTCTTTCATGTAAAGCTTGAAGACCACCGAGGGCGCGGTGGTGATCAGGTCAAGGTCATATTCCCGCTCCAGCCGGTCGCGGATGACTTCGAGGTGCAGAAGGCCCAGAAAGCCGCAGCGGAAGCCGAAACCAAGCGCGGCCGAGGTTTCCATTTCCGTGCTGAACGAGGCGTCGTTCAGCGACAGTTTCTCGATCGCGTCGCGCAGGGCTTCGAAGTCGTTGGCGTCGACCGGGAAGAGGCCGCAGAACACCACCGGGACCGAGGGTTTGAAGCCCGGCAGCGGGGCCTCGCAGCCGCGGCGTTCATGGGTGATCGTGTCGCCGACCTTGGTGTCGCGGACCTGCTTGATCGAGGCGGTGAAGATGCCGATCTCGCCCGGCCCAAGCTCGGCGATGTCGACCATCTGGGGCTTCAGGACCGCCAGTTTGTCGATGCCGTAGACCGCGTTGGTCTGCATCATGCGGACCCGGTCGCCCTTCTTCATCACGCCGTCCATGATCCGCACCATGACGACGACGCCCAGATAGGCGTCATACCAGCTGTCGACCAGCATCGCCTTCAGGGGCGCGTTGCGGTCGCCCTTCGGGGCCGGAAGACGGGTGACGATCGCCTCCAGCACCTCGGGGATGCCAAGGCCGGTCTTGGCCGAGATCTCGATGGCGTCCGAGGCGTCAAGGCCGATCACGTCCTCGATGTTCTGCTTGACGCGGTCGGGTTCGGCGGCGGGAAGGTCGATCTTGTTCAGGACGGGGACGATCTCGTGCCCCGCGTCCAGCGCCTGATAGACATTGGCAAGGGTCTGGGCTTCCACCCCCTGCGACGCGTCCACCACCAGCAGCGAGCCTTCGACGGCGCGCATCGACCGGCTGACCTCGTAGGCAAAGTCGACGTGGCCGGGGGTGTCGATCAGATTCAGGATATAGGTCTTGCCATCCTTGGCCGGATATTCGATCCGCACCGTGTTGGCCTTGATCGTGATGCCGCGTTCGCGTTCGATGTCCATCGAGTCCAGCATCTGCGCCTTCATGTCGCGCGCAGCCACCGTGCCGGTCAACTGAATGAGCCGGTCGGCGAGGGTGGATTTTCCGTGGTCGATATGGGCCACGATCGAGAAGTTGCGGATCTGGGAAAGCTCGGTCATGCGCCGCATATAGCTTAGGCCGCAGGGGCCGGGAAGGGCTTATGCGGAAGCGGAAAGCCAAGGACCGACGACGGGCGGGCCGCAGGTCCGGATGGTCGAGACTGCGGCGTTCGAGGACGCTCCGGACGTGACCGAGCGCACGCTGCCCGGCACCTTGACGCCGTCTTGCCGGGTGCGGACTGCGCTTCGGGTTCCGGGCGCGGTCACCTGCTGGCGACGGCAGCGGCAGAGCCGCAGGCCGACACCCGATGTTGTGGCAGGATCACGCAGGGCCACGAAGTCTTGCGGAATCCCGCCGATGTCGGCAACTGACTGAATCGGCTTGAAAATTTCGCTTGGACTTGGCATGATCCTGCTTACACAATGACCGGCATTGGGACGGGCGCCTGCCCGACTTGCCCGGCGAAAGAGGCAGAGCGATATGAAATCAATCCTGTTTGCGGCCGCCGTGGCCGCGTCGTTTGTGGTAATGCCCGGCGCGGCGATTGCCGGCCCGATCGAGCGGGCCTGCATGGCCTCGGACCGGGGTGGGAAGCGGTCGCTGTGCGGTTGCATCCAGCAGGTCGCGGACATGACGTTGTCGGGCGGCGACCAGCGGCGGGCGGCGAGGTTCTTCAAGGACCCCGAAGCCGCGCATGCGACCTGGACCTCGCAGTCTAGATCGGACGACGCCTTCTGGGACCGCTACAAGAGCTTCGGCCAGACCGCCCAGGCCTATTGCGCCGGGTGATGCCGCGGGTGCGGTGGGCGGATCGCCCACCCTGCCCCAGCGCGAAGATGGGGCGTGAGACAGGAACACCCGGCCAGGTCACCGCTTGATGCGGAGGGTGGGCGGATCGCCCACCCTACGGGTTGCGCCCGGCCCGGCTGTTGGCCATGCTTGCGCGGGCGTAGGGTGGGCAATCTGCCCACCATCCCGCCGAAAAGCGAAAGGCCCCGCCTTCCTGACGAAGGCGGGGCCTTTGCGATGGCGACAGACGGATCAGGCCGCGGCTTGCGCCTTGGCGATGTCCTTCTTGATCTTCTGCGCGGCGGTCGACAGTTCGTCGTCCTTGGCCTTTGCCAGATAGGCGTCCAGGCCCCCGCGGTGGTCGACCGACCGCAGCGCCGCGGCGGTGACGCGCAGCTTGAACGACTGGTCCAGCACGTCGGAGATCAGGGTCACTTCGTTCAGGTTCGGCAGGAACCGACGGCGGGACTTGTTGTTGGCGTGGGAGACGGTGTTGCCGGACATCGGCCCCTTGCCGGTAAGTTCGCAGACGCGCGACATTCTGGTGTTCCTTCGGTTCGTCAAAAGCGGGAGAAGGCGGGGAATCCCCAGCCCTCGAATTCGATTGAGGGCGTGTAAGGGGAATCCCGGGCGGCGTCAAGCGGTCAGGCGGCAGGAAAGGCGCGAGCACTGGCCAGGCAACATCCGGCGCGCGGCTGCCCCCGTGCGGCGGCGAAGCCAGCGAAGGCTGGTCCGGGCTGCTGTGGCCGCAAGGTAGGCCGGGTGCGCCGACCCTAGGCGTCCGCAAGCCTTTCGGCGCGGGCCAGCGCTTGTTCGGCCTGGGCGGTCTTGCCACGGACAAGGCAGGCCTTGGCACGGAAATGCCAGTATCGGCTTGAGGTTGTGCGAAGCGCGCGGTGCAGCCGGACGATGGCGGGGGCCGACAGGGCTGCATTCAGGCCCAGCGCCTGGAATTGTCGAAACCCGCCTCCGGCGCGGATCGCTTGCGTTGCGGGATGGCCCCCGAACATGCACGGCGCCGGGGCCATGCCGGGCATGATCTGGCGGATCAGGCGGGCGTGCAGCGGGTCGAGCGGGTGGCTGGGGTCGAAGACCACTGCACCGCAAAGGTCGGGCTTGCCGTGGCGGGCAAGATCGCCGAGCCCCCGGTCGAAAGCTGCGGCCTCGCGGTAGCGGCGTTCCATTGGCAGGACAGTCCGGTCCAGCGTGAACTGCGGCGAGATCACCAGCGCCTGGGTCAGGTCGAGCGCGGCCGCAAGCCGCAGGGCCGCGTAGCCGCCCATCGAGTAGCCCACTGCCCGCGCCTGGGTGAACCCCTGCCGCAGGGTGCAGAGCGCGGCCTCCAGGGCCTCCGTCTCGGGGTTCAGGTACCAGTCGTTCCAGCGCGACTGCAGGTGAAGATGCGCAAGACCCAGGGCCAGGGCCTGGCGGACGGGCGGGTCGTCCGAGAAGCTGCCGGGCTGGTCCAGGCGTTGCCGGAAGGTGACGTAAAGCACCGTGCCGCCGTCGCGCGGCCGGGTGAGGCGGGCACGCAGGCGGTCGCCGTCGAACAGGGTTTCGGTCGGACGCGCCGCCTTCACCGCCCGCGACCGAGAAGTTCGAGCATCCGGGTGGCGGCGGCCTCGGGAGTGAGGTCCCCGGCCGCGACGCGGTCGCCAAGGCTGGTCATCAGGCCCTTCTGCGGTTCGCGCGTCAGCGCGGCGAGAAGGCCCTGGCGGACTTCTTCCTGGAACCAGTGGCGGGCCTGGGTGGCACGGGTCCGGTCCCAGTGGCCGTGCGCCTTGCGCCAGGCGACAAGGGTCTGGATCTCGTCCCAGGCCTGGGTCAGCCCTTCGTCGGCCAGGGCAGAGACCGGCAGCGCCTTGGGAAAGCCCTCGGGGTCCTGCGGGCGGCGCCGAAGCAGGTGAAGCGCCCCCGCGTAGTCGGCGACAGTGCGCATCGCGGCGGCTTTCAGGTCGCCGTCGGCCTTGTTCACCAGAATGAGGTCAGCCATCTCCATGATGCCGCGCTTGACACCTTGCAGCTCGTCGCCACCGGCGGGGGCGAGGAGGAGCACAAAGAGGTCGCTGAGCTCTGCCACCACGGTTTCGGACTGGCCGACGCCCACGGTTTCGACCAGGACGATGTCGAAGCCAGCCGCTTCGCAAAGGGCAACGGCCTCGCGGGTGCGGCGGGCGACGCCGCCAAGCTGGGACTGGCTGGGCGAGGGGCGGATGAAGGCGTTCGGGTCGCGCGACAGGCGTTCCATCCGGGTCTTGTCGCCCAGGATCGAGCCGCCGGAGCGCGCGGAGGAGGGATCGACGGCAAGGACCGCGACCTTGAGACCCTGCGCGGTCAGCATCAGGCCGAAGGCTTCGATGAAGGTCGACTTGCCCACCCCCGGCGTGCCCGAAAGGCCGATGCGCAGCGCCTGCGGGCCCGAGCGCAGCGCATCCAGCAGTGCCAGCGCCTCGGCCCGGTGGTCGGGGCGGGCGCTTTCGACCAGGGTGATGGCGCGGGCAAGCGCCCGGCGGTCCCCGGCGCGGATCAGGCGGGCGCGTTCGGTGGTGTCCATTGTCCCTCTCGTCTGCTGCCTTATTGCCGGAACCGGGCGGGCTTGGCGAGGGGGTGCATCGCCGGGCCGTGTGCGGGTCGGGGCGGTTCCTGACTGGAGCGCGTGCCGCGCGAAGGCCTTTTGTCTCGCCGCTCTGCGCGTGAAGGACGCGCAGAGCGGCTCGGGCGTGCCTCCGGCGGGGATATTTGGGCAGAAGGGAAAGGGCATGGGGTGCGGCCGGGTCTGGTCAGGACGCGAGGCACGGGCGATAAGCGGGCATGGTTGAACTGCCGGTATCCCATGTGTTGCCCGAGCTTGCCGAGGCGCTGGCCTTGCGCGGGATGGCGGTGTTGCAGGCGCCGCCGGGGGCGGGAAAGACCACGCTGGTGCCGCTGGACCTGCTGGCGCGCGGGGTGGTGCAGGGTCGCATCCTGATGCTGGAGCCGCGGCGGCTGGCGGCGCGGGCTGCGGCCGAGCGGATGGCCGAGACCCTGGGAGAGCCGGTCGGGCGGACGGTGGGCTACCGCATCCGGGGGGAGGCGAAGGTCTCGGCCACGACGCGGATCGAGGTGGTGACAGAAGGCATCCTGACACGGATGCTGCAGTCCGACCCGGAGCTGGCGGGCGTCGGGCTGGTGATCTTCGACGAGTTCCATGAGCGGTCGTTGAACGCCGATCTGGGGCTGGCGCTGTGCCTGGAGGTGCGGGGGGCGCTGCGCGAGGATCTGAAGCTGCTGGTGATGTCGGCCACTCTGGATGCGGGGCCGGTGGCGGCGCTGATGGGCGGGGCGCCGGTGGTGACCTCTGCAGGGCGGGCCTGGCCGGTGGAGACCCGGTGGCTGCCGCGGCCGCCGGATGCGTCGCTGCGGCTGGAGGCGGTGGTCGCCGGGGCGTTGAAGGCGGCGCTGGTGGAGACGGCCAGCGACTTTGGCGGCGGGATGCTGGTCTTCCTGCCGGGGGAGGCCGAGATCCGGCGGGTCGAAGGGCTGTTGCGCGATGTGCCGGGGGTGGCGCTGCGGCCCCTGTTCGGGGCGATGGATTTTGCGGCGCAGCGGGCGGCGCTGGCCCCTGCCGAGGGCCGCAAGGTGGTGCTGGCCACCTCGATCGCCGAGACCTCGCTGACGCTGCCGGATATCCGGGTGGTGGTGGATGCAGGGCGGGCGCGGCGGGCGCGGTTCGATCCGAACTCGGGCATGTCGCGGCTGGTGACCGAGCGGGTCACCAAGGCCGAGGCCGAGCAGCGCCGGGGCCGGGCGGGGCGGGTGGCGGCGGGGG
>Ga0208735_100044_pt1 | contig 82423 bp, 89 predicted proteins | sample Subbio12Aug_8Aab_FD_184829 | JGI IMG/M metagenome (GOLD analysis project Ga0208735, IMG submission 184829) | Serpentinite rock and fluid subsurface biosphere microbial communities from McLaughlin Reserve, California, USA - CR12Aug_8Aab (SPAdes) | ecosystem: Environmental > Terrestrial > Deep... | reverse complement strand
TGAGCGCCGAAAGCCCCGGAACGGTGGGCTCGCATGGCAGCGGATGATCGCATTCTCGTCATTCGTCGCTTCAATCCGGTTTCGGTCGCCTCGCGCCAGTCATTGCGCAGGGTTGTTCAGATGATCCTTAGTCGGCGAGCGAGACTGGAGAAAAGAACGGCCAGGAGAGAGCGAAATGGGTCCGAGATGGGCGAGACGACCGGAGGAAGGAAGTCCGCAGGAATCCGCACGAGTCCCCGCGAACACGCGGGAGTGCGCAAGAAAAAAGGCCAACCGAGAACGGTTGACCTTTATATATTGGTGGCCAGGGGCGGAATCGAACCGTCGACACGCGGATTTTCAGTCCGCTGCTCTACCAACTGAGCTACCTGGCCGGGAGCGCGGCATTCTAAGCGCCACGGAGGGCGCTGTCAAAAAACCTCCCTCACAAAAAAAGATCCTGTCCCCCGGTGTCATACCTTGAGAAAGTGCTGCCGGTAGTACTTCATTTCCTCAATGGATTCGTGGATGTCGGCAAGCGCCTCGTGCTTGCCGCTTTTCTTCACGCCCTTGGCGATCTGAGGCGTCCAGCGCTTGCACAGTTCCTTGAGCGTGGATACGTCGAGGTTGCGATAGTGAAACCAGGTTTCCAGCTTCGGCATGTAGCGCGCCATGAAGCGGCGATCCTGGCAGACCGAGTTGCCGCACATCGGCGACTTGCCGCCCGGCACGTAGCGCCGGAGGAAATCGAGCGCCTGCGCCTCGACCTCGGCCTCGTGCAGCACGGAGTCTTTCACCCGGTCGATCAGGCCGGTCTTGCCGTGGGTTTTCTTGTTCCAGTCATCCATCGCATCGAGGATGCCAGCCGGCTGATGCACCACCCAGACGGCGCTTTCGGCGGTCACTTCGAGCTGCGAATTGGTGATCGCCATCGCCAGTTCGAGGATGCGGTCGCGCTCGGGATCGAGGCCGGTCATCTCCATGTCGAGCCAGACGAGGGCGTTGGGGTCTTGTGCCATACTGCGCGTTCCTTTGCGAAATTCGCCCGCATTCTTGCATATCCGCTTCGCTCCGACCGATGGCCGACGTCTTCTCCGCTGTTTTTCTTGCCGCGCTGGCGCTGACCACCGCGCTGCGCGTCTGGCTTGCCCTGCGCCAGCTGCGCCATGTCGCGATGCATCGCGCTGCCGTACCCGCGGCCTTTGCGGAGCGCATCGCGCTGGCCGATCACCGCAAGGCGGCCGACTACACCTGCGCCAGGGTGCATTTCGGTCTGGTCGAACTGGCGGCGGATGTCGGCCTGCTGCTGGCGTTCACCTTCGGCGGCCTGCTCGCCGCCTACGACGCCTTCTGGCGCGCGCAGTTCGACGGCCCCGGCTACGCCTACGGTCTCGCGCTGTTCGCCAGCGTCGCTCTGACGGGCTTTCTCGTCGGTCTGCCGTTCGCGCTATACCGGACGTTCCGGCTCGAGGCGGATTACGGCTTCAACCGGACCACGCCCCGGCTTTTCGTCGCCGACAGGGCGAAGCAGACGATCCTCGCCGTGCTGATCGGCACGCCGCTGCTGTTGCTCGTCCTCTGGCTGATGGATGCGATGGGCGCGCAGTGGTGGTTATACGTCTGGATCACCTGGCTCGCCTTCAACCTGCTCGTGCTGCTGCTCTACCCGAGCGTGATCGCCCCGCTGTTCAACAAGTTCACGCCGCTCGCCGAGGGCGAGGTCCAGGCGCGCATCGAGGCCCTGCTGGCGCGCTGCGGTTTCGCCAGCTCGGGCTTGTTCGTCATGGACGGCTCGAAGCGCTCGGCCCACGGCAACGCCTACTTCACCGGCTTCGGCCGATCCAAGCGCATCGTCTTCTTCGACACCCTGATCGACAAGCTGGAACCGGCCGAGGTCGAGGCCGTGCTCGCCCACGAGCTGGGCCACTACCAGCGCCGCCACATCCTCAAGCGCATCGTTTTCCTGGCCGCGCTGGCGCTCGCACTGCTCTGGCTGCTCGGCCAGATCATCGATCAGGCGTGGTTCTACGCGGGACTGCACGTCGGCCCCGGCAGCACGGCGATGGCGCTGATCCTGTTCTCGCTGGTGCTGCCGGCGTTCACCTTCCCTCTCGTTCCGCTGATGTCGTGGCTGTCCAGGAAGCACGAGTTCGAAGCCGATGCCTATGCCGCGCAGCAAGCGAACGGCAGCGACCTGAGCGCCGCGCTGGTCAAGCTCTACCGCGACAATGCCGCGACGCTGACGCCCGACCCGCTGCACTCGCTGTTCTACGATTCGCACCCGCCGGCGAGCGTGCGCATCGAGCGCCTGAAAGGATGCTGACCGGCGCGCTCACCGCCGCCAACGTACGGGAAGGCGTCGTGACCGCCGCAAACGTACGGGAAGGCGTCGTGACCGCCGCCTTTGGCCGGCACTACGAAGTCACCTGCGCCGACGGCCGCATCGTCTCCGGCATCCCGCGCGGCAAGAAGAGTCCTTATGCCTGCGGCGACCGTGTCGCGCTCGGCCCGTCGCACGGCCGCGAGGCGCAGATCCTCGCGCATGAGCCGCGCACCTCGCTGCTCTACCGCAGCGATCGGTGGAAGGAAAAGCTTATCGCCGCCAATGCGACCCAGATCGTGCTCGTGGTCGCCACCGAGCCGGCGTTCTCCCCCGAGCTGATTTCGCGGGCGCTGGTGGCAGCCGCCCACCAGACGCTGCGCGCGCTCGTCGTGCTCAACAAATGCGACCTGAGCGCGCAAGTTGCTTCGGCGCGCGCCCGGCTGGCCCCGTTCGTCGCCCTGGGCCTGCCGGTGATCGAACTCGCCGCGCGTATCGACGCGACACCTCTCGCCGGCCGGCTGGGCGGCGAGCTCTCCGTTCTGGTCGGCCAAAGCGGCATGGGCAAGTCGACGCTGGTGAATGCCCTGGCGCCAGAAGCCGCCGCAGCGACGCGCGAGATCTCCATCGCGCTCGATTCCGGCAAGCACACCACCACGCATGCGCGTCTCTACGCCCTGCCCGGCGGGGGCGGGCTGATCGATTCCCCGGGATTGCAGGAATTCGGCCTCGCCCACTTGGCGCGCGGCGAGGTCGAACTCGGCTTCACGGAATTTCTGCCGCATCTCGGACAGTGCCGCTTCCGCGACTGCCGTCACGAGAACGACCCCGGCTGCGCGCTCCGGCGGGCGGTGGCGGACGGAAAAATCGACGCCCGCCGCCTCGCTCACTTCGTCGCCATCGCCGGCGAGAACGCACGCGCGACGCCCTACGCGTAACGGCAAGAAGTCGGCGCCGGCGCGACGGCGCACGTGCCGTCAATGCTTCATGTGGCCGGGGCCGGCGCGCACCGGGGCGCGCACCTCCTTGCGGCTGCCGTCGGCAAAGCCCAGATGAATCACGACCTCGCCGCCTTCCTGCAGCGGCGCTTTCATGTCGATCAGCATCACGTGGTAGCTGCCGGGCTTGAGCGCCACCTCGCCGCGGGCCGGGACGACGATCTCCTTTACCTCGCGCATGCGCATCACGCCGCCGTCATTGACGTGGTTGTGCAGCTCGACGATCTTGGCGGCGGGGCTGTCGGCCTTGACCAGCGCCGCATCCCGGTCGGCGGCGTTGCGCAGCACCATGAAGGCGCCGGTGGCCCTGGCGTTCGGCGGCGCCATGCGGACATAGGGATCGCCGATGCCGACCCGATCGGCCATGCCGCCCGCGGCGAGGACAGGGAGGGAAACGCCCGCCGCCAGGACGGCGGCGCAAATGAGACGAAGGTTCATGCCGAAGCTCCTTTCAAGGTTTGGGAAGATGTTGTCGGATCGCGCCGAGCAGCTGCGCGGCGGTCGCGCCATGCGGCAGGCGTTCCGCAAGCCTGCCCTGCGGATCGATGAGATAGGTGACGGAGGTGTGGTCGATCACGTCGCCCCCCGCCGACGCGTTTCTCCGGCGCTCGAACACCGCGCCGTAACGGCCGGCAATTTCGCGCAGGCGGTCTTCCGGCCCCGTCAGACCCAGGATGACGGGATGGAAGAACCGCGCGTATTCCTGCAGACGGGCCGTGTCGTCGCGCTGCGGATCGACGCTGATGAAGATCGGCTGGACGCGCGCCAGTTCCGCAGGATCGAGCTGGCCGAGGGCCTCCTGCCAGACCATGAGCGAGGTCGGGCAGACATCCGGGCAATAGGTGTAACCGAAGTAGAGCAGGACGACCTTGCCCGCGTGATCGCGCAGGGATGCCGGGCCGCCCGGCCCGGCGAGGGTGAAGTCCCCGCCGGGGGGCGGGGGCGCGAGCGCCGGCGCCGGCAGGGCGTGGACCGTTGCCGCCGGGGCTCCCGGCGCGCCGGCGGGTTCCCAGAAAAAGGCCGCGAAGACGATCGCGGCCAGCAAGGCGCCGTTGATCGCCAGCAGGAGCGGGAGCTTCACGACACCTCTCCCGCCATGAACCGGAAGGGCACGGCGATGCGCTGGGCGCCGGCCTCGACCACGACGGTGGCCTGCCAGGCCATGCGCCCGGTCACGCACACCGGCAGGACGGCCCGCGCGACGAAGCGCCCTTCGCCCGCCGCGACGAGCACGGGGCGGTTGAAACCCATCGCCATGTCCACCCCGGCGAAATCGACCTCGACCGTGCGCGCCGCCATTCCCTCGAGCGTCACCTCGATCTCGATCGGCCGGGCCGCGGGAACCGGTCGGGGCGTCAGCGCGAACGTCAGGCGTCCTCCCCCAGGCAGTTCCGCGCCGCACGCGGTCTGGTGCAAATCGCAGTCGGGCAGGGGCGCGACCGTGGTGTCGGCCTTGGGCATCAGCAGGGGGGAGAGCTTGTAGCCGATCACGCCGACGAGGATCAGCGCCAGGATCGCGGCGGCATCGACCAGCAGGGAACGGCTCATGGGAATGGAGCGGCGGAAACGGTCCGGGGAATCGCAGGCGGAGGATAACCGCTCGGCGGGGTCCTGCGCGTGCGACAGAGTGTCGCACCCTCGCGGCCCGATAGAATCGCAGCCGTGACCCATCGCCTTGTCCTTTTCTGGCTTTGCCTGCTGGCGTGCGGCGGGTTTGCCCGCGCCCAGGCGGCGGATGCGCTCTTCCAGGCCACCCTGACCGGCCTGGACGGGCGGCCCGTCGCGCTGGCCCAGTGGCGCGGCCAGCCGCTCATCGTCAACTTCTGGGCGCGCTGGTGCGCTCCCTGCCGCAAGGAAATCCCCGAGCTGATCCGCTTGCGCCAGGAATACCGGGGCCGGGGTCTCGAAGTGATCGGCATCGCCCTCGAATACCAGGCCGAGCCGGTGCGCGACTTCGCCCGTGCCTACGCGATGACCTATCCGGTCGTGCTCGCCCAGGAGCGGGGCCAGTCTCTGATGCGCACGCTCGGCAACCCGAAGATGGTGCTGCCCTTCACCATCGCCCTCGACCGGAGGGGCAAGGTGGTGTGGGTGCAGATGGGTCTGATGAGCCGTCGCGAGCTCGAACGGGCCGCCGCAGCCGCCCTGCGCTGACCAGCCGCGCCCGCTGCCGGAGGGAAAGGCGCGCAAGTCGGCGCGGGCGGGACGGCCCCCCGCCCCGCCCGCGCCTACCCGGCGCTGCGGAGCAGGTCGTCCCAGCTGTCCGCCGCCGCCGGTTTGCCGAGCAGATAACCCTGCAGCGCGTCGCAGCCGTGCGCGACGAGAAATTCGCGTTGCGCGACCGTTTCCACCCCTTCGGCGACCGTCGCCAGGCCCAGGCTCCTGGCCAGGGCCAGCGTGGCGGCCACGATGGCCGCGTCGTTCGGGTCGGTCTCGATGTCCATCACGAACGACCGGTCGATCTTGAGCGTCTGCACCGGCAGACGCTTGATATAGGCCAGCGACGAATAGCCCGTGCCGAAGTCGTCGATGGCCAGGCTGACGCCGACGGCGCGCAATTCGTGCAATCGCTCGATGGCGCGTTCCGGATCGCTCATCGCCGTCGATTCGGTCACCTCGAGTTCCAGCCGGTCGGGCGCCACGCCGTGCCGCCGCAGCGTCGCCTGTACCATCGTCGCCAGCTCCGGCGCGCGCAGCTGCTGGGCGGAAAGATTGACCGCGACGCGCACCGCCGCAAAGCCGGCGCTTTCCCAGGCCGCCAGCTGCCGGCAGACGACATCCAGCACCCAGGCGCCGATCGGCTCGATCAGGCCGGATTCTTCCGCCACCGGAATGAAATCGGCCGGCGCGATCGGGCCGTGCCGTTCATGCTGCCAGCGCAGCAGCGCCTCGAAACCCTGCAGGCGGCCGTCGGCGGCGCCGAGCTTGGGCTGGTAGTGGACGGCCAGGCCATCGGCCGCCAACGCCTCGCGCAGATCGCTTTCGAGCGACAGCCGCCATGCCGACCGGGCGTTCATTTCCTGGCAATAGAACTGGACATTGGCGCGGCCCCTGGCTTTGGCGTGGTACATCGCCGTGTCGGCATTTTTCATCAGCTCGCCCGGGGTTTCGCCGTCCTGCGGATAAAGCGTCACGCCGATGCTGGGGGTGACCCGCAGCGTGCGCCCCTCGATCACGAGGGGTTCGCCCAGGATGTCGAGTATCTTGCCGGCGACGGTCAGCGCGTCGCTTTCCGCGTCCAGCCCGGCGAGCACGACGACGAACTCGTCGCCGCCCGGGCGCGCGACGATGTCGCTTTCGCGCACCAGGCTGCGCAGGCGCCGCGCCATCGTGCGCAGCAGCCGGTCGCCGGCGGCATGGCCGAGACTGTCATTGACGCGCTTGAAATGATCCAGATCGACGAACAGCAGGGCGACCGGCGTCCGCTCGCGCTGCGCCATCGCCACCACCTGCCCGAGCCGGTTTTCCAGGCTGGCGCGGCTGTGCAGCCCGGTCAGGGCGTCGGTGAAGGCCAGGCGGCGGATGTTCGCCTCGGCCGCGAGGCGCGCATCGAACGCGGCGCGCTCGATGCGCCCGGCCCAGCCGATGCCGAACAGGCCGACGAGCCACAGACCGCCGTGCGCCAGCGCCAGGTTGGCGCGCGCCTGCGCGAGGTCGCGGTAATGGCCGGCCAGCGGCAGGCTGACCCCCATCGCCCCGCGCAGCTCGCCGGCCCGGTAGCCCAGGACGGCATGGCACTTCTCGCACTCGGGCGCCATGTGCCAGGCGCGCAGGTAGTGCAGCTGCGGCGCGCCGTCGATGCTGCGGATGGCCTCGACCTCTTCCCTTTCGCCGCGCCCGAAGGCTTCGAGCTGCGCCTTCTCCCAGGCATCGGGCGCATTGGCCGGGTTGAGCTGGCGCAATCCGGTGATGCGGCCGCCCACGCCGCTGCGGCGGGCATACGCTTCCATGGTCTCGCGCACCAGGGCGCCCGGCGAACGCAACACCAGCCGGCGGCCGGAAGCCGTGACCAGCTCGCGATCGGGCACATGGGCCAAGGCATTTTCCGCCGCGTCCGGCGCCCCTGCCACATAGATGCCGCCCTGACGGGCTGCCCAGTGCAGCAGCACGCTCATTTTTTCGTAGGCGGCGACGGCCTCGGCGCGGGCGCGCGCCAGCGTCTGCCGTTCGGCGTTGTGGGCGTTCCACGCCAGGGAACCGGCCACGACCAGGGTCCACGCCGCCGCCGTGGCCCAATGCCGAAGGCGCATGGCGCGGAAGGCTGCACCGTCGCCGCTGGTCATGCCAGCCTGAACCGCCCGGCGATTTCCTCCAGCTGGCGCGCCAGCGTCTCGAGCTGCCGTGCCGATTGTTCCGTCTGTTCGGCCGCCACGCTGTTTTCCTCGGCGCCCTGGGCGATGCGTTCGACGCGCTGGGCGATCTCCCGCGCCGCCGTCGACTGCTCCTGCAGCGCGACATTGATGTCGTCCACCGAGCGCGTGGCGCGCGCGGCGCCGGCGCGGATCTGCTCCACCGACTGGCCGGCCTCGCGCGCCAGCGCCTCGCCGGTGCTCACGCGCGCCACGCCCTGCGCCATCGCATCCGTCGCCGCCGCCATGCCGGCCTGGATTTTGGCGATCATCGCGCCGATTTCCACGGTCGACTTGCCGGTGCGCTCGGCCAGCTTCTTCACCTCGTCGGCCACCACAGCGAAGCCGCGTCCCTGCTCGCCGGCGCGCGCCGCCTCGATGGCGGCGTTCAGCGCCAGCAGGTTGGTCTGGTCCGACACTTCCTTGATGGCCCCGACGATGCCGGAAATCTGTCCGGACAGGAGATCGAGCTCGCGGATCGTCGCCGCCAGCCCATTGACCGCGACGGCGATGCCGCCCATCTCGTCGGCGGCGCGGCGGATGATCTCGCCGCCGCCGCGCGCCTGGGCATCCGACTCGGCGGCGACCCCCTGCGCCTCGCGGGCATGATCGCGCACCTGGTCGATCGAAACCGAGAGTTCCTCCACCGCCGCCGCCATGCCGGCAGCCGATTCGGACTGGCTCGCACCGGTCTCCTTGCTCGTTGCGGCGGCCTGCGTCAGCTCCCGCGCTGCCCCGTTGAGCGCGGCCACGTTGGCGCGCAGGGCGCCGACGATTTGGCCCAGGCCGTCGCGCATCGTGGCGACCTGCCGCAGCAGATCCCCGATTTCGTCCGGCCGGGGCTGAGGCAGTTCAACCGCCAGATTGCCGGCGGCGATTTCCCTGGCCGCCCGGATCGCTTCCCGCAGTCCGCCGTTGATGCGCCGCTGCGCCAGGTAGGCCGCCCCGCCCAGACCCGCCATCCCCACGAGGGCCAGTGCGGCAAACAGGATCAGCATCGTTTGGTAGCGCCGCTCCGCCGCTTCATACTCCCGTTTCGCCACGGCGATCTGGTAGGCGCGCAACTTTTTGATCGCCTCGATGGCGGCCGGGAATTCTTTGTTGCCGGCGGCAAGAAAACCCTGCAACACGGGAAAGCCGAAATCGCCGGCCTGGACGCCATGGATGAAGCTCCCGAGCCTGGCCAGCCAGGCGGCGCGCTTTTGTTCGAAGTCCGCGGCCAGCGCCTTTTCCGCCTCGGTCATATCGGTCGCCCTATAGGCCTGCCAGAGATCGGTGGCTTCCTGCATGCGCCGGTTCATGGCCTCCAGATGCAGCTGCGCCGGATGATCGTGCAGCTTGGCGAAGGCGTTGGCCGGATCGTGCTGAAAAACGAGCAGCGCTTCGGTGCGGTTGGCGCGCAGGATGCTTTCCACGCGCGCCAGCCGATCCATCGCGACCGCGCGATCCTCATACACCGTCCGGAGCGCCTCCGCCGCGGACTTCATGCCGGAGAGTCCGGCGGCGATCGCGATAAAAAACAGCGCCAGCGACAGGCCCGTCAACAGCCAGAGACGGGCGGAAATCCGCAATGCAAACATCTTGATATCTCCCCTGCTGGTGGTTCATTTTGCTTATTGCATAAGGAAAACATTGCAATATGGCGACAAGCTTATAGTTGCTTTAAGGTTGGATCATAAACCTGATCTATTTTGTATGTAATTAAAAAAAAAACTTTCAATTGCATAAAATATATTTATGATATGGATTTGCCGGCTGCGGCGAAGCGCAGAACGCGCACATGGGCGCGCCGACGGCAGGCCGGGCTGAAAGTCGGCGCCGGCGGGACGGCAGCCGCGGAACCTCCGAGCCGAGTCCGGAAGGCGCATCTCTCGATCCCCCCGCTTACGCCGAAGTCTGCCCGTAGGATAATGCCGGCCGCAGGCTTGTGCCTTCGCCCCTCCCTTCAGGAATCGATCACGATGATGACGCATGTCCTCGATTTCGCTCCGGCGCCCATCCAGCCCGTCTCCGATCCCGATCCCATCGTCGGCGGCCGCGTCGAACTGCAGCTGCTGACCACGCTCAAGTGCAACCTCAAGTGCACCTACTGCTCGCTCGGCGTCGGCGGCGTGCTCGGCTCGCAGACCGAACTCAAATACGACATCGACCAACTCGCCCGTTTCGTCGCCACCCACCTCAGGGGCAAGGAGGTCTACGTCACCTTCTACGGCGGCGAACCGACGCTCAACCGCCCGATGATGGAACAGGTGATGCGGCGCTTCCCCGAATTCCGCTTTCAGCTCCAGACCAACGGCACGCTGCTCGACGACCTGCCGGACTGGATGCTGGCAAGGTTTTCCAACATCCTGGTCTCGATCGACGGCGGCGAGGCGACCACCGACGGCTATCGCGGGCGCGGCATCTGGCGGCAGGTGATCGCCAACCTGGACAGGGTGCATGGCCGCGTCGGCGGCACCATCACGGCGCGCGTCACCTGGGGCAACCCAGACACCGCGTTCGAGGAGCTCGACGAGCTGGCCGCGGCGCTCGAAGCCATCGACTACCTCTACTGGCAGTTCGTCGCCGACGAGATGTACTCCGGCGACTCGGTGGCGAAGCGCAAGGCCGTGCTGGTCAGGCTGATCGACAGGTTCTTCGCCCGCAGCGACGCACTCTATCCGCTGATCCCGGTGATGGGCATGGTGAGGAACAAGCTGCTGCCCAATCGCGGCGCCGAGCTTTACGCCGGCCTCACGCAGTGCCGCGCCTCCTCCCACCTCATCAACGTCATGCCCGACGGCCAGATCTTCCCCTGCCCGGACATGATGTATGTCCACCCCATGCAGATGGGCGAGATCCAGGGCAACTGGCTCAAGAAGAGCCCGCTGCAGCCGAGCCCGGAGATGCCCTGCGAGGGCTGCGAGGCGTTTTCCTGGTGCCGCCGCAACTGCATGAAAAACCTGTGGCTCGGCTATGTCAAGAAGGACGAGCGCTACCGCACCAACGTCGTCGAGCCGATCTGCGAACTGATCCGCTTCATGGGGCGCGAGATCGACCGACACGATCCGCACGCGTGGTTCGCCAAGCTGGCCGTGCCGGTCCGGAAGCGCCTGGTCGACAACGAGGTTTACGAATATGTCGAGATCATGCCGTGAGGAGGGCATGATGGCTGCCCAGGGCGCGCCGACCCGTCGGCTGTTTGCTTGCCGCACCGGTGCAGCGGGTTTGCGATGCTGAGTTTGGCGCGCCTGCCGGGCAAACTGAGCACCAAGATCAATGCCATCCTGCTGCTGTTCTTTCTGGTTGCCCTGTCCATGATCATGGTGACGCTCCATGTCGGCCGGCAGCTCGAAGGCGGCGCCGCGGCCATCAACGAGGCCGGCGCCCAGCGCATGCGGATCTATCGCATCGCCTACCTGCTCGAACGGGCCGCCGGAACGCCAGAGCATGCGCGCTGGATCAGCGCTGCGGTCGATACGGTCGGCCAGTTCGATTCGGCGCTTGTTCTGCTGGAGGACGGGGATCCCGAACGACCGCTGTTCCTGCCGCGCACCGAGGAGGTGCATCTGGCCATGGCCGGTTTGCGCTTGGACTGGCAGCATCGCATGCTGCCTCTAATCAGCCGGGCGATGGCGACGGCCGACAGCGACGATGCGCAACGAGACCTCGACGACCTGGTGGAAGTCGTTCGCGACTTCGTGCAGCGGATCGACGCGTTGGTGCTGGTCATCGAGAAAACCAACGCCCGCTACACCAACTCGACCTGGCTGATCCTGAACGCGCTGGTCGGTTTCTCCCTTGGCGGAACGCTGTTCCTGACCCTGCTGTTCCGCCTGGTGGTGATCCAGCCGGTCGAGACGCTCAAGCTCGGCATGGATCGCATGGCAGCGGCCGACTTCAGCGTGCGCGCGCCCGTCGAATCCCGCGACGAGGTCGGCGAACTGGCGGCCGGCTTCAATCGCATGGCCGACCAGCTGCGCGGCCTCTACGACACGCTGGAGCAGCGCGTCGTCGAGAAGACGCGCGACATCGAGGAGAAGAACCTCGAGTTGGCGGTGCTCTACGAGATCGCCGCCTATTTGGCCGAACCGGCGGACATCGAGACCGTATGCCGCGGCGTGCTCGACAAGCTGCGTGTCCTGCTGGCGGCCGAGTCGGGGGCCGTGCGCCTGATCGACGCCAAGACGCAGGAACTCGAGATTGTCGCTGCCGTCAATCTCTCCGAAGACTTCCTGCAAGCCGAGGCGCGCCTGCCGGTGGGGACTTGCCTGTGCGGCCGCGCCGCGGCCAGCGGACGCTCGGTGGCGGAAAAACCGACCGACCGGAGCGGCCTGTTGCTCAACTGCGCGCATGAGGGACTGCCGTCGCTGGCGGCCATCCCGATCATGTCGAAGAGCCAGATATTCGGCATCTTCAATCTGTTCTTTCGCGGCCAGCGCCCTCTGACCGCCAGCGAAATCCAGCTGCTCGAGGCCGTCGGTCAGCAGCTCGGCGTGGCCATCGAGAACCGGCGGCTGGCGCTGCGCGAGAAAGAGATGGCGGTGTCGGAAGAGCGCAACCTGCTGGCGCAGGAATTGCACGACAGCATCGCCCAGTCGCTGGCCTTCCTCAACATCCAGGCACAGATGCTGCAGGCTTCGTTGCGCGCCGGCGAGACCGAACCGGCGGAGAAGGAGCTCGCGCGCATGCGCGAGGGCATCCAGGAAAGCTACGACAACGTCCGCGAACTGCTGGTGCATTTTCGCATCCGCGTCGGTAGCGGCGCCGACCTCGAAGGCGCGATCCGCAGCGCCCTGGACCGCTTCGAGGGGCAAACCGGCATACGCACCTCGCTCGTCGTCAGCGGCGATGCGCCGTTGCCGGAGTCGATGAGCGTCATTCAGGTGCTGCACATCGTCCAGGAAGCGCTCTCCAACGTGCGCAAGCACGCGGGCGCCGGCACGGTGGCCATCGAGATCGACCGCGGCGAGGATCTGTCGATCGCCGTGCGTGACGACGGGCGCGGCTTCGATCCGGAAGCGCTCGACGAGGATGGCGGCACGCATGTCGGCGTCGCCATCATGCGCGAACGCGCTCACCGCATCGGCGCACGCCTGGAATTGGCGTCGGCGCCCGGCCGCGGCGCCCATGTTATTCTCCGGCTCCCCGGCACGGTCGAAACTGCGGCCGCGTAAATAGGCATGGAAAGTCCGATTCGCATTCTGCTGGTAGACGACCACACGCTGTTCAGGAGCGGCATCAAGGCGCTGCTGCAGCGGCAGAAGGGCTTCGAGGTGGTCGGCGAGGCGGGCGACGGGCACGAGGGCGTCAAGCGCGCCCAGTCGCTCCATCCCGACGTCGTGCTGCTCGACCTGCACATGCCGGGCATCTCGGGGTGCGAGGCGGTCCAGTTGATCGCCGGGTGCGACGACCCGCCGCGCGTGGTGATGCTGACGGTATCGGAAGATGCCGACGATCTGGTCGAAGCCCTGCGGGCCGGCGCCCAAGGCTATTTGCTCAAGAACATCGATGCGGACTTCCTGGTCGATGCGATCCGGCGCGCCGCCGCCGGCGACGCGGTGATGTCGCCGCAGATGACGGCCAAGCTCATGGCGAGCGTACGCGGCGCCCCGCGGACGGCGGCGCCGCAGACGCCGGCCAGCCATGAAAAGCTGACCCAGCGCGAGCGCGAGGTGATGGGCTTTCTTGCCCAGGGCGCGAGCAACAAGGAAATCGCGCGCGCGCTCGATCTGGCCGAGAGCACGGTCAAGATCCACATTCAGGGCATCCTCAAGAAGCTCAACCTGGCCGGCCGGGTCCAGGCGGCCGTCTATGCCGTCGAGCACGGTCTAGCCCAGAAGAACTAGTTCCTTCGAACCAGCCGCCGCTGCCGGCCTACGCCTTTGGCAGGCCGGGGCGCCCTCCTTTTGCGGCGCCGTTCCGACCGTCCGGAGAATATCCGCCGCCCCGATCTTTCCCTAGCATGCGAGCGCTGAAGGGAAACATGCGCTAGCCCTGCACAGGAGGAGAGCCCGATGGTGTCGACAACGCACGAACGCAAGGCCTGGTCGGTGGTGGTCATGAATACCTTCGCCTTCACCGTGTGTTTCGCCGTATGGATGATGTTCGCGGTGATGGGTGTTCCGCTCAAGGAACAGCTGGACCTCAACGAGACCCAGTTCGGCGTGCTCATCGCCACGCCGGTGCTGACCGGTTCGCTGGTCCGCCTGCCTCTGGGCATGCTCACCGACAAATTCGGCGGTCGCGTGGTGTTCTTCGCGCTGATGCTGGCGACGGTGGGGCCGATCTGGCTGATGTCCGCCGCCACCGAGTTCTGGCATTTCCTGGTGATCGGCCTGTTCGTCGGCCTGGCCGGCGGCTCGTTTTCCGTAGGCATCTCCTGCTGCGCGCGCTGGTTCAAGAAATCGCGGCAGGGTCTGGCCATGGGTATTTTCGGCGTCGGCAACGTCGGCGCGGCGGTGACCAAGCTGGTGGCGCCGGCCATCGTCCTCGCCTACGGCTGGACCATGGTGCCGCAGGTATATGCCGCTGCAATGCTGGTCACCGCCATCCTGTTCTGGCTGCTCACCTACGACGACCCGGCGCACCGCGCGCCATCGCACGTGACCGTGCGTGACCAGCTCGCCTTGCTGAAGGACCCTGTGGTATGGAAATACTGCCAGTATTACTCCATCGTGTTCGGCGGCTATGTCGCGCTGTCGTTGTGGATGACGCGCTATTACGTGGCCGAGTACGAGTTCGATCTGGCCAAGGCGGCGCTGCTGGCCGCCGCGTTTTCGCTGCCGGGCGGCATCCTGCGCGCGGCGGGCGGCTGGCTGTCGGACAAGTGGGGCGCGCACCGCGTGACCTGGTGGGTGCTGTGGGTGTCGTGGATCTGCCTGTTCTTCATGTCCTATCCGCAGACCGAGTTCACCGTGCATACCGTGACCGGCCCGCAGACCTGGCGCATCGCCCTGTCGCCGGAAGTATTCACCGCACTGCTGTTCGTCGTCGGCGTCGCCTTCGCCTTCGGCAAGGCCAGCGTGTTCAAGTATATCGCCGACGAGTATCCGCACAACATCGGCACGGTGTCCGGCATCGTCGGCCTGGTCGGCGGCTTGGGCGGCTTCCTCCTGCCGATCATGTTCGGCGCGCTGACGGACCTCACCGGCATCCGCTCCTCCGCCTTCATGCTGATGTACGGCGTGGTCTGGGTCAGCCTGATCTGGATGTACACCACCGAGGTACGCAAGCTGGATTACATGAGGCGGCGGCGCAGCCATTGCGCCGACCCGATCGAATGACCCTACCATGAGGCAACGCACATGAGCGCGACAACGACGCAGGCCCCTGCACCGACTTCGAAGCGGGACATCGTCGACTGGCGCCCGGAAGACAAGAACTTCTGGGAGACCACCGGAAAATCCATCGCCAACCGCAACCTCTGGATTTCCGTGCCCAGCCTGCTGTGCGGCTTCGCCGTCTGGCTGATGTGGGGCATCATCACCGTGCAGATGCTCAACCTGGGCTTTCCGTTCAAGCCCGACGAGCTGTTTACCCTGACGGCCATCGCCGGCCTGTCCGGGGCGACGCTGCGTATTCCGGCCTCCTTCTTCATCCGCATCGCCGGCGGCCGCAATACGGTGTTCCTGACGACTGCGCTGCTGATGATTCCGGCCATGCTGACCGGCATCGCGCTGCAGGACAAAAACACCCCGCTGTGGGTGTTCCAGCTGGCGGCGCTGCTGTCCGGCATCGGCGGCGGCAACTTCGCCTGCTCGATGTCCAACATCAGCACCTTCTTCCCGAAGAGCCAGCAGGGCACGGCGCTCGGCATCAACGCCGGCCTCGGCAACTTCGGCGTCACCACCATGCAGATCGCGATCCCGCTTGTGATGACCGTCGGCCTGTTCGGCGCCTTCGCCGGCGGCTCGATGGAGTTGGTCAAGGATTCGGGCTGGATATTCGGCAAGATCGCCGCCGGCACGCCGACCTTCATCCAGAACGCCGGTTTTGTCTGGCTGCTGCTGCTGGCGCCGCTGGCCTTCTTCAGCTTCTTCGGCATGAACAATCTGCTGGTGATTTCGCCCGGCATCGGTTCGACTGCTGCGGCCTTCGCCAAGATCCTGTGGCTATACGGTCTGGCCTTCCTTACCGCCGGGATCGGCCTCTATCTTTACCTGCCGGCGCCTAACGGCCTCGGCCTGCTCAACATGTGGGTGGCGCTGCCGCTGATCATCGTCGCCACGCTGCTGGTGATGAAGCTGGCCGCCTTCGGCGACATGAAAGCCAACCTCACCAAGCAGTTCGAGATCTTCAAGAACAAGCACACCTGGTCGATGACCGCGCTCTATATCGTCACCTTCGGTTCCTTCATCGGCTTCTCGATGGCGGTGCCGCTGTCGATCACGGTGATCTTTGGCTTCCAGCACACGCTCGATCCAACCACCGGCGCCTGGAGCCATGCACTGAAAAACCCCAACGCCCCCTCTGCGCTGACTTACGCCTGGATCGGCCCCTTCGTCGGCGCACTGATCCGTCCGATCGGCGGCTGGATCTCCGACAAGGTCGGCGGCGCCATCGTCACTCAGGCGGTTTCCGTGGTGATGGTGGTGGCCTCGGCCTACGCCGGCTACGTCATGATGCAGGCCTACCAGTCGGCGACGCCGGAAATCTATTTCTTCCGGTTCATGGTCACCTTCGTCGTGCTGTTCGCGGCCTCCGGCATCGGCAACGGCTCGACCTTCCGTACCGTCGGCGTGATCTTCGACCGCACCCAGGCCGGCCCCGTGCTGGGCTGGACCTCGGCGGTCGGCGCCTACGGTTCCTTCATCGCCCCGTTGGTGATCGGGGCCCAGATCAAGGCCGGCACGCCCGAGTACGCCATGTACAGCTTTGCGGCCTTCTACGCCGTTTGCGTGGTCATCAACTGGTGGTTCTACCTGCGTGCCGCTTCCGAAATCAAGAACCCGTAAACCCATCACGGCAAGCTTAACTGGGAGACATACATGAGTCATTTTCTCGATCGACTGAGGTTCTTCGAAAAAACGAAGGAGACCTTTTCCAACAACCACGGCATCGTCACCAACGAGGATCGCGACTGGGAGGACGGCTACCGCCATCGCTGGCAGCACGACAAGGTCGTGCGCTCGACCCACGGCGTAAACTGCACCGGCGGCTGCTCCTGGAAGATCTTCGTCAAGAATGGCCTCGTGTCGTTCGAGATGCAGCAGACCGATTATCCGCGCACGCGCGAGGACCTGCCCGACCACGAGCCGCGCGGCTGCCAGCGCGGCGCGTCGTTCTCCTGGTATCTCTACAGCCCGCACCGGATCAAACATCCGTTGATCCGCGGCCGCCTGCTCGATCTCTACCGCGCCGAGCGCAAGTCCGGCAAGGATCCCGTGGAGGCGTGGGCCGCCATCCAGGCCGATCCCGAGAAACGCAAGAAATACACGGCCGTGCGCGGCCTCGGCGGCTTCGTGCGCGCCAACTGGGAGGAAGCCAAGGAGATCATCGCCGCGGCGAACGTCTATACCGCCAAGAAGTGGGGGCCGGACCGCATTTTCGGTTTCTCGCCGATCCCGGCGATGTCGATGATTTCCTATGCGGCCGGTTCGCGCTATCTCTCGCTGATCGGCGGCGGGTGCGGTTCGTTCTACGACTGGTACTGCGATCTCCCGGTTTCTTCGCCGATGACCTGGGGCGAACAGACCGACGTGCCCGAGTCGGCCGACTGGTATAACTCCACCTACCTCATCGTCTGCGGCTCCAGCCTGCCGACCACCCGCACGCCGGATGCCCACTTCGTTTCCGAGGTGCGTTACAAGGGCGCCAAGGTCATCTCGATGGCCCCCGACTATGCCGAGTATTGCAAGGCCTCCGACCTTTGGATGCCGGTCCGGCAAGGTACCGACGCCGCAGCCTTCCTGGCCATGGGCCATGTCGCACTGAAGGAGTTCTTCATCGACCAGCAGGATCCGTATTTCGCCGAATACGGGCGCAAGTACACCGACCTGCCGGTGCAGGTGATGCTGCGCAAGCATGGCGCAGGCTATGTCTCCGACCGCTGCCTGCGCGCCTCCGACTTCGCCGACAATTTGGGCGAGACCAACAACCCCGAATGGAAGACCATCGTCTTCGACGCCAAGAGCAGGTCTTTCGTCGCGCCGAACGGTTCCGTCGGTTTCCGCTGGGGCGAGGAAGGCAAATGGAACCTGCTGCCGAAGAATGCCGCCGACCAGCAGGAGATCGAAGCCGAGCTGTCCTGCATCGCCGGCAGGGATGAGGTCGTTTCGGTCGGCTTTCCGCACTTCGTGACGGGCGAGGGCGAACTGCTCTATCGCAACGTGCCGGCCCGCCGCCTGAGGCTCGCCAGCGGCGAGGAAGTTCTCGTCACCTCCGTGTTCGACATGCAGGTCGCCCAGTACGGCATCGATCGCGGCCTGGGCGGCGCCAACGTCGCCAATGGCTACGCCGACGCCAACGTTGCCTACACGCCGGCCTGGGCCGAGAAGATCACCGGCGTCAAGGCCGCCGATCTCGAGCGCACCGGTCGGGAGTTCGCCTACAACGCCGCCAAGACCCACGGCAAGTCGATGGTGATCCTGGGCGCCGCGATCAACCACTGGTACCACAACGACATGCAGTACCGCAGCATCATGAACCTGTTGCACATCTGCGGCTGCGTGGGTCAGTCGGGCGGCGGCTGGGCGCATTACGTCGGCCAGGAAAAGCTGCGACCGCAGGCCGGTTGGGCGCCGATCGCCTTCGCGCTCGACTGGCACCGGCCGCCGCGCCAAATGAACTCGACCTCCTACTGGTATTTCCACACCGACCAGTGGCGCTACGAGACCATCAGGGCCGACGATATCCTCTCGCCCGCCGGCAAGGGCAGGAACAAGGGCTATTCGCTGGCCGACTACAACGTCGCCTCGGTGCGCATGGGCTGGCTGCCGTCCGTGCCGCACTGGAACGCGAACACCCTCGACCTGGCCGACGAGGCCGAGAAAAACGGCGCGACCGACGAGGCCGGCATCGTCAAGCATGTCATCGGCAAGCTCAAGGACGGCTCGCTCGACGTTGCCTTTGCCGACCCGGACAACGAGAGGAATTGGCCGCGCAACCTGTTTGTCTGGCGCGCCAACCTGATCGGTTGCTCCGCGAAGGGGCACGAGTATTTCCTCAAGCACCTGCTCGGCGCACAAAACGGCGTGCTGCAGGAGAGCGGCGACGGACGCGACAACCAGTTGATCAAGTGGCACGACGAGGCGCCGATCGGCAAGCTCGACCTGATGGTTGACATCAACTTCCGCCTCAACTCCACCGGCGCCTACTCCGACATCGTCCTGCCAACCGCAACCTGGTACGAGAAGAACGACCTCAACACCACCGACATGCATCCGTTCATCCATCCGCTGTCGGAGGCGGTGTCGCCAGCCTGGGAGTCGAAGTCCGACTGGCAGATCTTCAAGTCGATCGCGCAGACCTTTTCCGGACTGGCGGCGAAGCATCTGGGCAAACGCAAGGACATCGTGATGCTGCCGATGCAGCACGACTCGCCTTTCGAACTCGCACAGCCGCTCGGGCAGGTGAAGGACTGGAAGAAGGGCGAATGCGAACCCGTACCGGGCAAGACCATGGCGATCATCAAGCTCGTCGAACGCGACTACGCCTCCACCTATAACAAGTTCATCGCGCTGGGCCCGTTGATGGTCAAGCTGGGCAACAACATCAAGGGCGTCGACTGGAACACCACGGCCGAGTATGAGCAGCTCAAGGTGATGAACGGCGTCGTCAAGGACGCCGGAGTCTCCCAGGGGATGCCATCGCTCGAGGACGACATCGGTGTCTGCGACGCGGTGATGCGCATGGCGCCGGAGACCTGCGGCGAGGTTGCACACAAGTCCTGGAGCGCGATGTCCAGGAAAACCGGCATCGACCACCACCATCTGTACTCCGCACGTCACGAAGACAAGATCACCTTCCGCGACATTCAGGTGCAGCCCCGCAAGATCATCACCGCGCCGACCTGGTCGGGCGTCGAGTCCGAGCATGTGTCCTACACGTCCGGTTACACCAACATTCACGAGCACATCCCGTTCCGCACGCTGACGGGTCGGGCCCACTTTTACCAGGATCACGAATGGATGCTGGACTTCGGCGAGGGACTTTGCGCCTATCGCCCGCCGCATGACATGAAGGACCTGGAAAGGACGCCGCCGGCCGTCCTGAAGAAGCCGCACGTGAAACTCAACTGGATCACGCCGCACTCCAAGTGGGGCATTCATTCGACCTACCAGGACAACCTGCGCATGCTCACGCTGTTCCGCGGCGGCCCCTATGTGTGGATTTCCGAGGGTGACGCCAAGCAAGTGGGCATCGAGGACAACGACTGGGTCGAGGCGGTCAACAGCAACGGCGCCACGGTCGCGCGCGCGGTGGTCTCGCAGCGCGTGCCGCTCGGCATGGCGCTGATGTATCACGCCCAGGAGAAGAACGTGAACGTGCCGGGCTCCCACACCACCGGCAAGCGCGGCGGCATCCTGAATTCGGTCACCCGCGTCGTCGTGAAGCCGACGCACATGATCGGCGGCTACGTGCAGCTCGCGTATTCCTTCAACTACATGGGCCCCGTGGGCGTCAACCGGGACACGATGGTGCTGCTGCACAAGGTCGCCGACAAGGACGTCGACTGGCTGGAACGCCCGCTGACCCCGGAACGCGAGGCGCAGCTCAACCCGCCCGGCATCGGCAAGCGTTGATCGTGCAATCGGACCAAATCAGGAGACACCAATGAAAGTACGCGCTCAGTTCGCCTTTGTCTTCAACATGGACAAGTGCATCGGCTGCCATACCTGCTCGGTAACTTGCAAAAATACCTGGACCAACCGCAAGGGCGTCGAATACGTCTGGTTCAACAACGTCGAATCGAAGCCCGGCATCGGTTATCCGAAGCAGTGGGAAAACCAGGAGATGTGGAAAGGCGGTTGGGAACTCAGGAACGGCAAGCTGGAGCTCAAGTCGGGCGGCCGCGCCGCGAAGCTGCTCAACATCTTCGCCAACCCCGATCTGCCGCAGATCGACGACTACTACGAGCCCTTCACCTACAACTACGCGCGCCTGCAGAACGCGCCGCTGTCCGAGGCGGCGCCAACCGCACGGCCGCTGTCGATGCTTACCGGCGACCCCATGGAGAAGATCACCTGGGGCCCGAACTGGGAAGACGACCTGGCCGGCGAGTTCGCCAAGCGCAGCGTGGACAAGAACCTGGAAAACATCCAGAAGGAGATGCTCGGCCAGTTCGAGAACAGCTTCAACCTCTACCTGCCGCGCATCTGCAACCACTGCATGAACCCGGCCTGCGTCGCCGCCTGTCCCTCCGGCTCGCTCTACAAGCGGGAAGAGGACGGCATCGTGCTGGTCGACCAGGACAAGTGCCGCGGCTGGCGTTTCTGCCAGAGCGCCTGCCCTTACAAGAAGGTGTACTACAACTGGGAATCCGGCAAGGCCGAGAAGTGCATCGCCTGCTATCCGCGCGTCGAGTCCGGCATGCCGACGGTGTGCTCGGAGTCCTGCGTCGGCCGCATCCGCTACAACGGCATCATGCTCTACGACGCCGACCGCATCGAGGAGTTGGCCAGCATCGGCAACGAGCAGGATCTGTACGAGGCGCACTGCAAGATATTCCTGGACCCGAACGATCCGGCAGTGATCGCCGCGGCGCGTGCCGAGGGCATCAACGAAGACTGGATCGTCGCCGCGCAGAAGTCGCCGATCTGGAAGATGGTCATCGACTGGAAGATCGCCTTTCCACTGCACCCCGAGTACCGCACGCTGCCGATGGTGTGGTATGTGCCGCCCCTCTCGCCGGTGCTGTCGCAAATCGACCAGGGCAAGCTGCCGGTCGGTCCGGACGGCGCCATCCCGCTCGCCAGCGCGATGCGCACACCGACCAAGTATCTCGCCAACTTGATGACCGCGGGCAAGGAAGAGCCGATCCGCGTCGCACTCAACCGCATGATCGCAATGCGCAGCTACTACCGCTCGCTGAATGTCGAGGGCATGGTCGACACCCGCGCGCTGGAGGCCGCCGGCATCACCGAGGAGCAGGTGAAGGAGATGTATCGCTATCTGGCGATCGCCAACTACGAAGACCGTTTCGTCATCCCGACCAGCCATCAGGAAGAGCGCATGGACGACGCCTACGGTTTCCAGGGCCAGAACGGCTTCACCTTCGGCAACGATTCGTCGCTCGGCATCAGCAAGATCACCCTGTTCCCGCGCCGCCGCAAGGAGACGCCGGAGCCGGCCGAGTTGGCGCCCCCGGCCGACCGTTGACGGGAGAATCCATATGTCCATCTACAAAATCATTTCGGCGCTGCTCGACTACCCCGATCAGGCGCTGCTCGACCACGTCGATGAGATCCGCGCCGAGGTCGCGCGCGATCCCGCCGTCGATGCGGCGGAAAAGGGAACGCTCGACACGTTCCTCGACCACCTGACCGGCATGTCGTTGACCGAACGGCAGGCGGGTTACGTCAAAACCTTCGACTTGGCGCCGGAGCACAGCCTGCATTTGACGCATCACCTGTTCGGCGACGACAACGACAGGAACCGCGGTCCGGCCCTGATCGATCTTGGCGAGTTGTACAAGGACTACGGCATGAAGGTGGCGGCCAACGAACTGCCCGACTACCTGCCGCTGATCCTCGAATTCGTCGCGACACTGGACGAAAGCGAAGCCACGGCCTTCCTGGCCGACGCCCACAAGGTGCTGACGGTTCTGGCCGACAACCTGACGAAGGCCGGCAGCCCCTACGCGCCGCTGGTTGCCATCGTCAGGAGCCGCGCCACCCTCACCCGTTTGAAAAGCCACGCCACACCTTCCCGTTTGGCTGCTTAAGGAGCAAGAAATGAACGAAATCTTCGGCTGGAACAATCTGATCTTCGGGATCTATCCCTATATCTGCCTGAGCGTGTTCGTGATCGGCAGCTGGATCCGTTTCGACCGCGAGCAGTATGGCTGGACCAGCGCGTCGAGCCAGCTCCTTTCCAACGCGAACATGCGACTTGCCAGCAACCTGTTTCACATTGGCGTGATCGGCATCTTCTTCGGCCACCTGATCGGCCTGCTGGCCCCTTATGCGGTCTGGGAGGCCATCGGTCTGTCCTCGCTCGGCAAGCAGGACATCGCGATGTACGGCGGCGGCTTCCTCGGCCTGCTGTGCATGATCGGCGGTTTGATGTTGCTGATCCGCCGCCTGACGAACCGGCGCGTGAGCGCTGCCAGCCGGACTTCGGATACCTTCATCCTGATCTGGGTGCTGGTAACTCTTGGCTTCGGCCTGGCCACGACATTCACCACCGCGCACCACGCCGCGCAGGGCAGCGCCGACACCATGATGGCAATGGCGCAATGGGCCAAGAGCATCGTGTTGTTCGATCCCAAGCCGGAGTTGGTCGCCAGTGCCGAAATGGTGTTTCAGATCCACCTGTTCTTCGGTTTGACGCTGTTCCTGTTGTTCCCCTTCACCCGCCTGGTTCATGTCTGGAGCTTCCCGATCGGCTATCTGGCCCGCTCCTATCAGATCGTGCGGACCAAGCGGAATCTCGTCGCACGTTGAACGGGTGGCGGACGGACATGCCGCCGTTTCCGCGCGAAACGGCGGCTCCCCGGGCATCCATGGTCAACCGCCCGCCCCGTCAACGTCCGATGCGGAGCCGGGAAGGATGCAAGGATGTTCCGTAGTGTCGGCTGGATCATGTTGGTGTTGGCTATCGGCGCCGGGGTGCATTTCGCGCTGCAGGGGATCATCCAGAGCGGCGATGCAGAGAAGCGGAAGGGCCCGGACATGGCCAAACTGGAGCGGCTGCAAGCCGTCGACCCGGCGCGCGCCGCTGTCGTGCGCGCCGGCATGGACAAGTATGAATCCATCTGCCGGCTATGCCACCACCGACTCGGCATCGGCGGCAAGTTCACCCCAGCGATCACAGGGCGTCCCGAGGAGTGGGTTGCGGCGATGCTCATCGCTTATCGCGCGGGAAGTCAGATCGGGCCGCTGACCGATTTGATGGCGCCGTGGGCCAAGGACCTCTCGGACGAGGAGATCAAGAACCTCGCGGCTTATGTTTCGACCCTATAGAAAGGATGCCATGCAAACCAACCCCTTCGCGATTCGCACGGACTATATCGACGTCGATGGCAAACTCATTGCTACCGACCAGGAGGGCTACATCCAGGATATGAACCAGTGGTCGCAGGCCTTTGCCGTCGCCCTGGCAAAGAAGGAAGGACTGGAACTCACCGAAGAGCACTGGGAGGTGATCCGTTTCATCCGCGACCATTATGCCGAGCATCAGGTGCAGGGTCAGGTGCGCGACATGATCAAGCACTTCCGCGAGATCTGGGGCCCGGAACGCGGCAACAACCATTACCTGCACGTCCTGTTTCCCTATGGCGGACCGCAAAAGCAAGGCAACCGCATGGCCGGGATTCGCCGCACCAAGGGCGAGCACTGACCCGGTCCGATCAAGCCGTGGCGATAACTACTTGTCCTTGTCGCCGCGGTGCGGGCAGTCTTTCTTGAGGCACTCCGTGTAGAGATGGAGGGCATGTTCCACTACGTTGAAGCCCCGTTCCCTGGCCACCTTGTGCTGGCGCCGCTCGATCTCGGGATCGGCGAACTCCTCGACGCGCCCGCATTCGAGGCAGACCAGATGATCGTGGTGCTTGCCATCCCTGAGCTCGAACACCGCCTTGCCGGATTCGAAGTGATGCCGCTCGAGCAGGCCGGCCTGCTCGAACTGGGTAAGCACCCGATAGACGGTGGCCAGGCCGATATCGACCTTGTCGGCGAGCAGCTGGCGATAGACGTCTTCGGCGCTCAGATGACGGGTCGCCGACTTGCGGAACAGGTCGAGAATGGTCATGCGCGGCGCGGTGGCCTTCAGACCCTTGTTTTGCAGTTCGGCGCGGTCGGTCATGGTCGCGGGATCTCGCGGTCGGCGAGATGGAGTCGGCAGATGGCCGTATGATATAGTTTTTCCGCGATCTGCCGTTCTCCCCCGTTCTCATGCCGCCGCACCCCTCGCCTTTCCTGTTCCCGCTCCTGCTGCTCGCCGCCGGCCTGACCGCCTGCGCCGGCGCCCCCGACCTCACTTCGCGGCTCTCGCCCTATCGCATCGACGTGCGCCAGGGCAACTACGTCACGCAGGAGATGGTGGCGCAACTCAAGCCGGGCATGACGCGCGACCAGGTGCGCTTCGTCCTGGGCACGCCCCTGGTCAGCGACATTTTCCGCACCGACCGCTGGGATTACGTCTATCGCTTCCAGCCCGGCCGCGGCGAAGCGCAGACGCGCCATATTTCCGTGTTTTTCGAGGACGACAAGCTGGTGCGCATCGGCGGCGACGTGGTGGCGGAAACCGGGGCCGCGGCAACGCCCGGCGCCGGCGCGCGCATCATCGAAGTGCCGGCGGCGCACGGGAAGGATTGAGCGTGACGAAGATGCGCTGCGCCATCGCCGGGAAAAACGGCCGCATGGGGAAGACGCTCGTCGCGGCGCTGGCAGCCGCGCCGGACGCCGAACTCGCCGCCGCCTTCGATCTCGGCGACGATGTCGAAGCGGCGCTCTCGGGCACCGACTGCCTGATCGATTTCACCCGCCCGGAAGGGACCCTGGAGCATCTGGAGATCTGCCGCCGCCGCGGCGTGCATGCGGTGATCGGCACCACGGGATTCAGCCCCGAGCAGAAAAAGCGGATCGAGGCTGCCGCCCGGGAAATTCCCGTCGTCTGCGCGCCGAACATGGCCGTCGGGGTGAATGCCGTGTTCAAGCTGCTCGACGTGGCGGCGCGCATCCTCAACGAGGGCTACGACATCGAGGTCATCGAGGCCCACCACCGCCACAAGGTCGATGCGCCCTCCGGCACCGCGCTGCGCATGGGCGAGGTGGTCGCCGCCGCACTCGGCCGCAACCTCGATGACTGCGCGGTCTATGGCCGCGCGGGCCACACCGGCGAGCGGCCGGTGACGCAGATCGGTTTTTCGACGATTCGCGGCGGCGACATCGTCGGCGACCACACGGTGCTGTTCGCCGGCGCGGGCGAGCGCATCGAGATCACGCACAAGTCGGCCAGCCGCATGTCCTACGCGCTCGGCTCGCTGCGCGCCGCGCGCTTCCTGCGCGGCAGGGCGAGCGGGCTGTTCGACATGCAGGATGTGCTCGGCCTAAGGTAAGGGTAAGGCCGCCGCCCGGGCAGCCCCTTTAGCCCAAGGGGCAGAAATCGGCTACAATGCGACGGTTTGACCAACACCCTGTTTTGACGGGGTTGGTGCATCGCAACAATCGCCCAGGAGCCCGATTTTGACCGCATTCCCGTCCGCCTTGCTTGCTCTCGCCGACGGGACGGTATTTCGGGGCAGGGGCATCGGCGCAGCGGGCGCCAGCGTCGGCGAGGCGGTGTTCAACACTGCCATGACCGGCTACCAGGAAATCCTCACGGACCCCTCCTACACGCGCCAGATCGTCACCCTCACCTACCCGCACATCGGCAACACCGGCGTCAATCGCGAAGACGTGGAAGGTGGAGACGCCAGCCGCATCTACGCCGCCGGCCTGGTGATCCGCGACCTGCCGCTGCTGGCCTCGAACTTCCGTTCCGAACAGACTCTTTCCGACTATCTGAAGGCCGGCAACGTCGTCGGCATCGCCGACATCGACACCCGCAAACTCACGCGCATCCTGCGGGAAAAGGGAGCGCAGTCAGGCTGCCTGATGACCGGGGAGAACCTGAACGCGGATGAAGCGGTTGCCCAGGCGCGCGCATTCCCCGGCCTCGCCGGCATGGACCTCGCCAAGGTCGTCACGGTCGCCAAGCCCTACGCCTGGACCGAGGGCGAATGGAAACTCGGCGCCGGCTATACGGCGCCCGCGCAGGACAAGTTCCACGCTCATTTCCACGTGGTGGCCTACGACTTCGGCGTCAAGCGCAACATCCTGCGCATGCTGGCTTCGCGCGGCTGCAGGCTCACCGTGGTGCCGGCGCAGACGCCGGCCGGCGCGGTGCTGGCCATGAATCCGGACGGCGTGTTCCTCTCCAACGGTCCCGGCGATCCCGAGCCCTGCGATTACGCCATCAATGCCATCCGCACTTTCCTCGACGAGAAACTGCCCACTTTCGGCATCTGCCTCGGCCACCAGCTGATGGCGCTGGCCGGCGGCGGAAAAACGCTCAAGATGAAGTTCGGTCACCACGGCGCGAACCACCCGGTCAAGGATCTCGACTCCGGCCAGGTGCTGATCACCAGCCAGAACCACGGTTTCGCCGCCGATCCGGCGACCTTGCCGGCCAACATCAAGGTGACGCACGTCTCCTTGTTCGACGGCAGCCTGCAAGGCCTGGCCTGGACCGACCGCCCGGCGCTGTGCTTCCAGGGTCACCCCGAGGCCAGCCCCGGCCCGCACGATGTCGCTTACCTCTTCGACCGCTTCATCAAGCTCATGACGGAGCGCAAACATGCCTAAGCGCACCGACATCCACTCCATCCTCATCATCGGCGCCGGCCCGATCATCATCGGCCAGGCCTGCGAGTTCGACTATTCCGGCGCCCAGGCCTGCAAGGCGCTCAAGGAGGAAGGCTTCCGGATCATCCTCGTCAACAGCAACCCGGCGACGATCATGACCGACCCGGGCATGGCGGACGCGACCTACATCGAGCCGATCACCTGGCAGGTGCTGGAGAACATCATCGCCAAGGAGCGTCCGGATGCCCTGCTGCCGACCATGGGCGGCCAGACCGCGCTCAACTGCGCGCTCGATCTCGCCAGGCATGGCGTGCTGGAGAAATACGGCGTCGAGATGATCGGCGCGACCAAGGAAGCCATCGACAAGGCCGAGGACCGCGAGAAGTTCAAAAAGGCGATGACCAGGATCGGCCTCGGCTCGGCGCGCTCCGGCATCGCCCACAGCATCGAAGAAGCCATGCAGGTGCAGGGCGCGCTCGGTTTCCCGGCCATCATCCGCCCCTCCTTCACCATGGGCGGCTCGGGCGGCGGCATCGCCTACAACATGGAAGAGTTCATCGAGATCTGCAAGCGCGGCCTCGATGCATCGCCGACGCGCGAACTGCTGATCGAAGAGTCGCTGCTCGGCTGGAAAGAGTTCGAGATGGAGGTGGTGCGCGACTGCAAGGACAACTGCATCATCGTCTGTTCGATCGAGAACCTCGACCCGATGGGCGTGCATACCGGCGACTCGATCACCGTCGCGCCGGCGCAGACGCTCACCGACAAGGAATACCAGATCATGCGCAACGCCAGCATCGCGGTGCTGCGCGAGATCGGCGTCGACACCGGCGGTTCCAACGTCCAGTTCGCCATCGACCCGGCCGACGGCCGCATGATCGTGATCGAGATGAACCCGCGCGTTTCGCGTTCCTCCGCGCTGGCCTCGAAGGCTACCGGCTTCCCGATCGCCAAGGTGGCCGCCAAGCTGGCGGTCGGCTACACCCTCGACGAGCTGAAGAACGACATCACCGGCGGCGCCACGCCGGCCTCCTTCGAGCCCTCGATCGACTACGTCGTCACCAAGGTGCCGCGCTTCGCCTTCGAGAAGTTTCCGCTCGCCAACGACCGCCTCACCACCCAGATGAAATCGGTGGGCGAAGTCATGGCCATCGGCCGCTGTTTCCAGGAATCGTTCCAGAAGGCGCTGCGCGGGCTCGAGGTCGGCGCCTACGGCCTCGACGAGATCGAGGCCGCGCGCGAGGAAATCGACCACGAGCTGGCCAACCCGGGCGCCCAGCGCGTCTGGTATATCGGCCAGGCGTTCCGCGCCGGCTATTCGCTTGCCGCAGTGCACCAGCTCACCCGCATCGACCCGTGGTTCCTGGTGCAGATCGAGGACATCGTCCGCACGGAAGCCGGGCTGACCGCGCGCAAGCTCGATGAACTCGACGCCGCCGCGCTGCTTGCGCTCAAGCGCAAGGGCTTCTCCGATCGCCGCATCGCCAGCGTGCTCGGCGCGCAAGTCGGCACTGGCGGGACGGCGAGCGAAACCGCCGTGCGCGAACGCCGCCACGCCCTGGGCGTGCGGCCGGTGTTCAAGCGCGTCGACACCTGCGCCGCCGAATTCGCCACCGCCACCGCCTACCTGTACTCGACCTACGAGGAAGAGTGCGAAGCGCAGCCGACGGAGCGCAAGAAGATCATGGTGCTGGGCGGCGGCCCGAACCGCATCGGCCAGGGCATCGAGTTCGACTACTGCTGCGTCCATGCCGCGCTGGCGATGCGCGAGGACGGCTTTGAAACGATCATGGTCAACTGCAACCCCGAGACCGTGTCCACCGACTACGACAGTTCGGACCGCCTCTACTTCGAGCCGCTGACCCTGGAAGACATCCTCGAAATCGTCCATGTCGAGAAGCCCGCCGGCGTGATCGTGCAGTTCGGCGGCCAGACGCCGCTCAAGCGCGCGCGCGCCCTGGAAAAGTGCGGCGTGCCGATCATCGGCACCCGTCCGGACCGGATCGACGCCGCCGAAGACCGCGAGCGCTTCCAGCAGCTGCTGCACGAGCTCAAGCTCAAGCAGCCGCCCAACCGCACCGCGCGCACCGAGGCCGACGCGATCCGCCTCGCCGCCGAAATCGGCTATCCGCTTGTCGTGCGCCCGTCCTACGTGCTGGGCGGCCGCGCCATGGAGATCGTCCATGAGCAGAAGGAGCTCGAACGCTACATGCGCGAGGCGATCCGGGTCTCAAACGATTCGCCGGTGCTGCTCGACCGCTTCCTCAACGACGCCACCGAGGTCGACGTCGATGCGCTCTGCGATGGCCAGCAGGTCATCATCGGCGGCATCATGGAACACATCGAACAGGCCGGCGTGCATTCGGGCGACTCGGCCTGCTCGCTGCCGCCGTTCTCGCTGTGCGACGAGGTGCAGGACGAGCTGCGCCGCCAGACCGCGCTGATGGCGCGGGGGCTCGACGTCGTCGGCCTGATGAACGTGCAGTTCGCCATCCAGGGCCGGGGCGGCAATTCCGTCGTCTATGTGCTGGAAGTCAACCCGCGCGCCTCGCGCACCGTGCCCTATGTGTCCAAGGCGACCGGCCTGCCGCTCGCCAAGATCGCGGCGCGCTGCATGGCCGGCAGAACGCTGGCCGAACAGGGCGTGACCCGGGAAGTGATCCCGCCCTATTTTTCGGTCAAGGAAGCCGTCTTCCCCTTCGTCAAGTTTCCCGGCGTCGATACCCTGCTCGGCCCGGAAATGAAATCGACCGGCGAGGTGATGGGCGTCGGCCGGACTTTCGGCGAGGCCTTCGTCAAGTCGCAGATCGCCGCGAGCGCCCGGCTGCCCGCCAGCGGCCGCGCGCTGATCACCGTCAGGGCGGCGGACAAGCCCAAGGCCGTCGAGGTCGCGCGCCTCCTGCACGAGCTCGGCTTCACGCTCTATGCCACGCGCGGCACGGCCGGCGCGATCCTGGACGCCGGCCTGCCGGTCGCGCCGGTGAACAAGGTCAATGAAGGCCGGCCGCACATCGTCGACCTGATCAAGAACAACGAGATCGCCCTGATCGTGAACACGGTGGACGAAAAGCGCGCCGCCATCCAGGATTCGCGCTCGATCCGCACTTCGGCGCTGGCGCAGAAGGTGACGTTGTTCACGACGGTGGAGGGCGCGCGCGCCGCCTGCGTCGGCATGAGGCATTCCGGCCTGGAAACCTATTCGATCCAGCAGCTCCACAAGGAGCTGAAAGGCGCATTGGAATGAGCGGGAAAGTACCCATCACCCTGCGCGGCGCCGAGCAGCTGCGCGAGGAATTGAAGCGCCTCAAGACCGTCGAGCGCCCCGCCGTGATCGCCGCGATCGCCGAGGCCCGCTCGCACGGCGACCTCTCCGAGAACGCCGAGTACGACGCCGCCAAGGAGCGCCAGGCCTTTCTCGAAGGGCGCATCGCCGAAGTCGAAGGCAAGCTCGCCCACGCGCAGATCATCGACCCGCGCGCGCTCGACGCCGACGGCCGCGCCGTCTTCGGCGCCACGGTCGAGCTGGAGGATGCCGACGCGGGCCGGACCGTCGCCTATCAGATCGTCGGCGACGACGAGGCCGACCTCCGCCAGGGCAAGATTTCGCTCAATTCGCCGGTGGCGCGCGCGCTGATCGGCAAGTTCGCCGGCGACGTGGTCGAGGTGCACACGCCCGGCGGCCGCCGCGAGTACGAAATCCTCGACGTGCGCTACGAATAGGCGCGCGGCGGCGTCAGTCCTGCCTGCCGTAGGCGCGAAATTTCTCGATCACGCGCGCCATCTCGTCGGCCGGCAGCAGTATTGGCGCACCCAGCTGCAGCACGCGCCAATACTGCTCGCACAGCGATTCGAGCTCGACCGCCAGCGCCAGCGCTTCCTTGAGGTCGGCGCCGAACACCGCCATGCCGTGATGCGCCATCAGGCAGGCGCGCCGTTCCCGCAGCGCGTCCAGCATGGCGTCGGACAGTTCCTGCGTGCCGAAGGTCGCATAGCGCGCGCAGCGCACCGAGTCGCCGCCGAAGCGCGCGATCATGTAGTGGAACGGCGGGAGCTCGATCGACTGGCAGGCCAGCGCCGTGGCGAACGGCGCATGCGCATGGAGAATCGCGCCCGCCTCGGGCCGTGCGGCGTAGATGTCGCGGTGGAAGCGCCACTCCGACGAGGGCTGGCGGCGCCCTTGCGCCGTCGCGCCAGCGCCGACACTGTTGGCCCCCCGCGCTCGCAACCCCGGCTCGCTGCCCCCCACGGGGGGGGCGTCGGCTTGGGACGGCCCGGCGCCGACTTTCACGCGAACCATGTCCTGCGGCCGACACTCGTCGTAGGCCATGCCGGTCGGCGTGATGATGAATCCATCGCCGTCACGCACACTGACGTTGCCCGCCGCGCCGCGATTGATGCCGACGGCGTTCATCTGGCGGGCAGTCGCCAATACCTCGGCAGCCAGGTCGCTCACGGTTTCACCCGTGCCAGCTGATCGGCCGGCACGCTGCCGTGCTCGGTGACGATGCCGGCGATCAGCACCGCCGGCGTCACGTCGAAGGCCGGGTTGGCGACCGGCGTATGGAGCGCGCCGAACTCTGCGGCGGAACGCTCCTCGATGGGAATGTGCATACCGTCGGGACAGGTGAAGTCGATGGTCGAGACCGGCGCCGCGACATAGAAGGGCACGCCGTGCGCGCGCGCCGCCAGGGCCTTGAGATAGGTGCCGATCTTGTTCGCCGTGTCGCCGTTCGCCGCGATGCGGTCGGCGCCGACGATCACGCAATCGACCTGGCCCTGCATCATCAACAGTCCGGCGGCATTATCGGCGATGAAGGTATGGGCAATGCCGGCCCGGGCCAGTTCCCAGGCGGTGAGCTGGCCCTGGTTGCGCGGCCGCGTTTCCGAAACCCAGACATGCACGGCCAGGCCCGCGGCGTGCGCGGCGTAGATCGGGGCGAGCGCGGTGCCGTGCGCCACGGTCGCCAGCCAGCCGGCATTGCAGTGGGTCATGACCTCGACACGGTCTTTCATCGCGGCGACGGGTTTGAGTATCTCCAGTCCGTGCCGGCCGATCGCGGCATTCGCCTCGGCATCTTCCCGGGCGATGGCGCGCGCTTCATCCCAGGCGAGATCCTGCCGTCCCGCCAACGCCGACAACGCGCCTGCGCCAGCAGGCAGTCCCTCTTCGCGCAGCCCGTTTGGTTGGACGCCCGCAGGGCGGCACTTTTCGAGCGCGCTGCGCATGCGCTCCAGCGCCCAGCGCAGATTGACCGCGGTCGGCCGCGTCGCGGCCAGCGTGGCGATGATGCGTGCGAGGGGCAGGCCTTCCTGCAAACCCAATGCGACGCCGTAGGCCGCCGTGGCGCCGATCAGCGGCGCGCCGCGCACCTGCATGACCCGGATCGCCCGCGCCGCGTCGGCCAGCGTCCCGAGGCGGACGAAGGCCGTCTCGCGCGGCAGCCGGGTCTGATCGAGGATGACCACCGCCGCGCCATCCTCCCGAATGGTTTGCAGCGGAGGGTCCATCGGCTCAGCTCAGCCTGCCGTGGCAGTGCTTGTATTTCTTGCCGCTGCCGCAGGGACAAGGATCGTTGCGGCCGACCTTGGGCAGCGCGCGCTCCTGCGGCATCTGCTTCTTCTCGGCGGTCGCCGCGCTGGCGAGAGCCTCTTCATAGTCGGCATGGTGGTACTGCACGTTTTCGACCTGCGGATGCTGCTGTTCGACTTCCTCGATCTGGGCCTCGCTACGGATCTCGACGGTCATGAGAAGGCGCGTGACTTCGCTGCGCACCGTGCCCAGCATCGCCTCGAACAGTTCGAACGACTCGCGCTTGTATTCCTGCTTCGGGTTCTTCTGGGCGTAGCCGCGCAGATGGATGCCCTGGCGCAGGTGATCGAGCGCGGCCAGGTGCTCGCGCCAGTGCGTGTCGAGGCTCTGCAGCATGACGCTCTTCTCGAAGCCGCGCCAGGCGGAAAGCTCGACGCGCGCGACCTTTTCCGTGTAGGCCGCGTCGGCGGCGGCGAGGATGCGCTTGAGGATCTGCTCGTCGCCGAGCTTGGGGTCGTCCTTGACCCACTGCGCCACCGGCAGCTTGAGGGCCAGTTCGGCGCCCAGCGCGACTTCCAGGCTGCCGAGGTCCCACTGTTCCTCGATGCTTTCGGCCGGCACGTGCTCGCGGAACAGGTCGTGCACCACGCCCTGGCGCATGCCGGCGATGGTGTCGGCGACATCCGTGGCGTCAAGCAGTTCGTTGCGCTGCTGGTAGATCACCTTGCGCTGATCGTTGGCGACGTCGTCGTATTCGAGCAGCTGCTTGCGGATGTCGAAATTGCGCTGCTCGACCTTGCGCTGGGCCGATTCGAGCGAGCGCGAGACCATCGGATGCTCGATCGCCTCGCCCTCGGGCATCTTGAGGCGCACCATGATGGCATTGAGGCGCTCGCCGGCGAAAATCTTGAGCAGCGGGTCTTCGAGGGAGAGATAGAAGCGCGAGGAGCCGGGATCGCCCTGGCGCCCGGAACGGCCGCGCAACTGGTTGTCGATGCGGCGCGACTCGTGGCGTTCGGAGCCGATGATGTGCAGGCCGCCCGCCTGCAGCACCTGCGCGTGCAGGCCCTGCCACTCGTCGCGCAGCGTCTGCGCCCGGGCCTCCTTCTCGGCGGCCGACAGACTCGCGTCGGCCATCAGCGCCTGAACCTGCTTCTCGGCGTTGCCGCCCAGCACGATGTCGGTGCCGCGGCCGGCCATGTTGGTGGCGATGGTGATCATGCCGGGCCGCCCCGCCTGGGCGACGATCTCGGCCTCGCGCGCGTGCTGCTTGGCGTTGAGCACCTGGTGGGGGAGTTTTTCCTGGTTCAGCTGCCCGGAAATCAGCTCGGAATTTTCGATCGAGGTCGTGCCGACCAGCACCGGCTGGCCGCGCCCATGGCAGTCCCGGATGTCCGCGATGATCGCGGCGTATTTTTCCGCCGCGGTGCGGTAGATCTGGTCGTTGCGGTCATCGCGGATCATCGGCTGGTTGGTCGGGATCACCACCGTCTCGAGGCTGTAGATCTGCTGGAACTCGTAGGCCTCCGTATCGGCCGTGCCGGTCATGCCGGCCAGCTTGCCGTACATGCGGAAGTAGTTCTGGAAGGTAATCGAGGCCAGCGTCTGGTTCTCGGAGTTGATCGCCACCCCCTCCTTGGCCTCGACCGCCTGGTGCAGGCCGTCCGACCAGCGCCGACCCGCCATCAGGCGGCCGGTAAACTCGTCGACGATGATCACCTCGCCGTTCTGCACCACGTAATGCTGGTCGCGGTGGAACAGGTTGTGCGCGCGCAGCGCCGCGTAGAGGTGATGCATCAGCAGGATGTTGTGCGGATCGTAGAGGCTGCTGCCCTCGGCCAGCAGGCCGAGGTTGGCCAGCACCTGCTCGGCCTTCTCGTGGCCCTGCTCGGTGAGCAGCACCGTATGCGCCTTGAGATCGACGACGAAGTCGCCGGTGTCCTTCTCCTCCTGGCTCCTGGCCGCTTCGCCCTTCTCCAGCAGCGGCGGCACGGCGTTCATCTTGACGTAGAGCTCGGTGTGCTGCTCGGCCTGGCCGGAGATGATCAGGGGCGTGCGCGCCTCGTCGATGAGGATGGAATCGACCTCGTCCACGATCGCGTAGTTGAGGCCGCGTTGCACGCGTTCGCCGGCCGCATAGACCATGTTGTCGCGCAGGTAGTCGAAGCCGAACTCGCCGTTGGTGCCGTAGGTGATGTCGGCGGCGTAGGCGACCTGCTTGTCGGCGTGACTCATCTGCGGCAGGTTGCAGCCGACGCCAAGGCCGAGGAAGTTGTAGATGCGGCCCATCCATTCGGCGTCGCGGCTGGCCAGGTAGTCGTTGACCGTGACGACATGCACGCCCTTGCCGGTGAGGGCGTTGAGGTAGGCCGGCAGGGTGGCCATCAGGGTCTTGCCCTCGCCGGTGCGCATTTCCGCGATCTTGTTGTTGTGCAGGACGATGCCGCCGATCAGCTGGACGTCGAAATGGCGCATGCCCAGCGCCCGCCGGGCGGCTTCGCGCACCACGGCGAACGCCTCCGGCAGAAGGTCCTCGAGCGGCTCGCCGTTGGCGACGCGCGCCTTCAGGGCCGGCGTCCGCGCGGCCAGGTCGGCGTCGGAGAGCGCCTGCATCCGCCCTTCGAGAGCATTGATGCTCTTGATGGCGGCCACATACTGGCGCAGCAGCCGGTCGTTGCGGCTGCCGAAGATCTTTTTCAGGAAGTTGGTGATCATGAAACGGGCGGACTGACGGACAGACCGCCGATTCTATCACCCCGCCCCGGCGGGCTCAGCGCCGCGCGAACTGCTGGCGGGCGGGCCGGTCGAGAAAACGCATCGGATTCTGCGGCACGCCGCCGAGCAGCACCTCGAAATGCAGATGCGGCCCGGTCGAGCGGCCAGTATTGCCGACGGCCGCGATATGCTGTCCGTGTTTGACGAGTTCGCCCGGACGGACCAGCACGAACGCGGCATGGGCGTAGCGCGTCACCAGACCGTTGCCATGATCGATGTCCACGACGTTGCCGTATTGCGGGTGACGCTCGACGTCGATGACGATGCCGGCGGCGGCGGCATAGATCGGGGTGCCGGGCTCGGCCGGAAAGTCAACCCCTTCATGCAGCGCCGACTGTCCGGTGAAGGGATCCTTGCGCCAGCCGAAACCGGAAGAGATCGCGCCGTCGCGGATCGGCAGGGAGGTCGGCAGCATGCTCTTGCGGATGCGTTCTTCGAGAATCCGGCTTTCGAGCGCGACCAGCTTCTCGCTGCGGAACTCGACCTGACGCGCCAGTTCGTCGAGCGCCCGCTGCAGGGCATGGGGATCGACGCTGTCCGGACGCTGCAAGGGGCCGCCGCGCCCGTCTTTGGCTTCCGGCGCCGGTCCGATGTCCTTGATCTTGACGCCCGCCATGCCGGCCAGCCGTTCGCCCAGGGTGTCGAGCTGCAGGATCTGGCCTTGCATCTGGCCAAGGCGGGCCGCCATGTTGGCGAGGTGCTCGCGCACCATCTCGCGCGTCTTGACCGCTTCCGCGGCGCCGATGCTCTCCAGCTTGTCCTGCAGGAAGGGCAGGCGTATCTCGGCGGCATGCCGCACGGCGAGATAGGAAAACACCGAGGACAGCGCCAGCACCGTGGCGACCAGCAGGGTCGTGACCGCCGCCAGGTGACGTCCCGTCAGCGTGATGCTGCGGGCCTTGGCCATGTGATTGGAAACCAGGATGATCTGCACGCGTATACTCTCCCTGCAAGCTTTTCAAACACGCCGCCGCACCGACATGCCACTGCGCCAGAAAACCCGTCTGCCGGTCAGCCCGTCATCGAGTCAACGAAGCTCGTTGAAAGACCATCTCGTCGCCAGCGAAAGCTTCGTCCGGCTTGCGGACCAGGCCGACCGCCTGCGACAGCTGCAAATCCTGCTCGACGCCGCCCTGCCTGCCCACCTCGCGCCGGGCACGCGCGTCGCCAATCTCAAGCGGGGCAAAGTCGTTATCCACGCCGATAGCGGCGCGGTTGCGGTCAAGCTGAGGCAGTTGGCGCCCCGGCTCGCCGAGAGTCTGGTTCAACAGGGGGCGGAGGTTAGCGGAATCGAGGTGCGGGTGCAACCCGGCCGTCGCTGTTTCTCGCAACCCCAGGAAAAACGGCCAAAATTTCTCAGCGTTCCATCGAAGCGCTCACTAACCTCGCTGGCCGCCGGGCTACCCCCGGATTCTCCCCTCCGCCGCGCGCTGGAAGGTTTTCTGAAAAACGCCTAGACGAAAACGGCCAGGCGCTCGAGCGCCAGGAGCGCAAACAGGATCAGCGCAAGGATCAGCGCAAGCTTGGCAACGCGCCAGGCATAGCCGAGGTACCTGCGGTCGCCGCTGAACAGATAGGCGACCACGCTGGCTGCGATGGCGACCGCCGCGAGGATGGCGACGATGCGCAGGAGAACGATCATGCAAACCGGACGTCGGGAAACAGCCGGGCCACGCGCGCCGGGGTCGCGTCCGGCCGCTCGAACGTCGCCCATTCCCAGGCGGCAGCGTCGGACAGCAGGGCGCGCAGCAGCCTGTTGTTGAGCGCATGGCCGGATTTGTGGGCGCTGAAGGCCCCCAGCAGGGGCGCGCCGGCCAGGTAGAGATCGCCAACCGCATCGAGCGCCTTGTGCCGCGCGAATTCGTCCGGCAGACGCAGGCCGTCGGCGTTCAGCACGCGGTATTCGTCCATCACGACCGCATTTTCCAGGCTGCCGCCGAGCGCCAGGCCCTGCGCCCGCATCGTTTCCACGTCCTGGGTGAAACCGAAGGTGCGCGCGCGCGCGATATCGCGGATGTAGGACTGGTCGGCGAAGTCTACCGCGACCCGGGCGCCCGACCGATTGACGGCCGGATGGTTGAACTGGATCGAGAACTCGACACGAAATCCCTCGTAGGGCGACAGGCGCGCCCACTTGTCGCCGTCCTTGACCGCCACGACCTTCTTCACGCGCATGAACCGCTTCGGGGCGTTCTGCTCCTCGATGCCGGCCGACTGGAGCAGGTAGACGAAGGGCGCGGCCGACCCGTCGAGGATCGGGATCTCCTCGGCATCGACCTCCACGTGGAGGTTGTCGATGCCCAGGCCGGCCAGGGCGGACATCAGGTGCTCGACCGTGCCGAGCTTCGCGCCGTCCCTCTCGAGGCACGAGGCCAGGCGCGTGTCGCCCACGGCAAACGGGTCGGCCTTGATGGCGACGGCGGGCGCCAGATCGACGCGCCGGAACACGATGCCCGTGCCCGGTGCGGCGGGACGCAGGACGAGCGTCACCTTGGCGCCGGAGTGCAGGCCGACACCGGTGGTGCGAACGATCGACTTGAGGGTGCGTTGTTTCAGCATGCGCGCATTTTAAGCAAAAACGGCGTGCCGAGGCACGCCGTTGCGGGCTGCAGATCGACTCTCACTTCTTCATCGGGCAGGTGTTTGGGCAGGTGTTCATGCCGAGGAGGGGGTAAACCGGGCAGAAGCCGATCAGTCCGGTAGCGAGAGGAACGACCCCGATCCAGGCCCAGACGGGACCGCCCATCAGCGCCCAGGCAACCAGGGCAAGGCCGACGACGATGCGCAGGATGCGGTCGATGCCACCAACATTTGCTTTCATTTCGAATCTCCTTGGGTTGTGGGATGCGCAGGGATTAGAGCATTTCCGACTATTTCCGTTCAGTAACCAATGTCACATTCCCGGCGCCGTCCCGCCAGCGCCGACTTTCATCCCGCAATGCGCCGCAATCCGGCCGGATCGAGAATCTCGATCTGTTCGCGCCCCAGCCTGACCAGCCCCTGGTCGGCGAAGCCCTTGAGCAGCCGGCTGACCATCTCGCGCACGCTGCCCAGCTCGTCGGCGAGATGCTGGTGCGTCGTGTGCAGCTGGCGCCCCTTGCCGAGCAGCAGGTGGGCCAGCCGCTGATCGAGCTTGCGGAAGGCGATCTCCTCGACGAGTTGCATGAGTTCGGCAATGCGCTCGGCGAACAGATCGAAGACGAAGCTGCGGAAAACCTCCGCGCCGAGCATGTCCTCGAACAGGGCGCGCGGCAGCATGACCAGCGTGGTTTCGCTTTCGGTCTGGCCGCGCGCGTTGTAGTCGGCATGGCCGAGCAGGCAGCTCGAGGTGATGATGCAGCTCTCGCCCGGCAACACCTTGTAGAGCGGCAGTTCGCGTCCGTTCGCCGCCAGCTTGACGACGCGGATGCTGCCGGCCAGCACGAAGGGAAAACCCCGGCACGGCTGGCGCTCGTCGAACAGCTGCGTGCCGGCCGGCACGGTCATCGGTTGCGCCTCGGCTGCCAGCCGGTCCCGCAGCGGCGCGGGCAGTTCCTGCAGGACGGGATACCGCTCGAACAAGGTCATGGGGCGAACTCCGCGAACTCGGCCACCACAGGCGCATGATCCGAAGGCCGTTCCAGCTTGCGCGGCGTCTGGTCGATGCCGCAGGCGCGGCAGCGCGCCGCGAGCGCCGGCGAAACGAGGATGTGGTCGATGCGCAAACCCTGATTGCGGCGGAAGGCCATCATCCGGTAATCCCACCACGAGAAGCTCTTTTCCGGCTGCTCGAACAGCCGGAAGGCATCGGCGAAGCCCATCCCGACGAACTTGCGGAAAGCCGCGCGCTCCGGTTCGCTGCAGAGGATCTGCCCCTGCCAGGCCAGCGGATCGTGCACGTCGCGGTCTTCCGGCGCGATGTTGAAGTCGCCCAGCAGGGCGAGCTGCGGATGGCGCTGCATCTCCTCGCCCAGCCAGCGGGCGAGCGCCGCCAGCCACTTCAGCTTGTATTCATACTTGTCGGAGCCGACCGCCTGGCCGTTCGGCATGTAGGCGCAGACCAGCCTCACGCCATCCACCGTGGCAGCGATGATGCGCTTCTGGGGATCCTCGAAATCCGGCAGATCACGCAGGACATCGGCCGGCTCGGCGCGCGCGAGTATCGCCACGCCGTTGTAGGTCTTCTGCCCGTTGTGGCTGGCGCGATAGCCGGCCGCCTCGATGTCCTTGAAGGGGAAACCGCCGTCCTCGGTCTTGGTCTCCTGCAGGCACAGGGCGTCGGGCTGGGCGGCGGCCAGCCAGTCGAGCACGTGGGGCAGGCGCACCTTGAGCGAGTTGACGTTCCAGGTCGCGATCTTCATGAGAGGTATGATACGCAATCGAACTCGGGCGCCAGGGAAAACCCATGACCGCACGGCAAGACCGCCGCCAGTTCTGGCGCGCGCATTTTCAGTCTCCGGTGCAACTGGTCACCCAGGAATCGGTCGCAGAGGCCGAGCTGCATGACATTTCGCTCAAGGGCGCCCTGATCGAAGCGCCGCAAGGCTGGATCGGCAGGCCGGGCGAGTCCTGCAGGCTGAGCCTGGGTCTGGCGCAGGATGCGGCGATCCACATGGCCGCCACGGTTGCCCATGTCGAGGGCCGCCGTGTCGGGCTGCGCTGCGAGAGCATCGACCTCGACAGCATGACGCATCTGCGCCGCCTGGTCGAACTCAATCGCGGCGACCCCGCCCTGCTCGACCGCGAGCTGGCAGCTCTGCTGGGTTAAGGTTTTTCCTTGGGGTAGCCGGCGGCGTCGAGCAGCCGCTGCCACTCGCCCCGCAGCCAGCCGCTGGCGGTCTTTGTCCCCACCGCCAGCACCGGCACGACCGCCTCCGCATCGCCGGTCAGCTTCTTCAGCGCTTCGCCCTCCGCGCGGGTGGCGACGTTCTTTTCGGCGAATGGTATGCCGCGCTGCCTCAGGTAGTCGCGGCCTTCCTGGCAGCCTTGGGCGCAATCCGCCGACACGTAGAGCGCGACGGGAAAGTTCGCCATCGCCGCGCGCACCGGATAGGCCGGCTGCGGAGCCGCGGCGGGAGCGGCAGGGCCGCGTTTGTGGACGTCGCCCGCCACGGCGGGCGGGAAACGGTCGCCGTAATGCACCTTGCCGTCCTGGTCGACCCAGCGATAGGTCTGGGTCTGCGCCCCGCCGGCCAGCAGCAACGCCAGCAGGAATACCCACGTCTTCATGCCCGCCTCCGCTTACGCTGTCGTCTCACTCATGCCATTATGACGCAAGAGCGCGTCGGGCGAAGGCGCACGGCCGCGGAAGGCCTGGAAGGATTCGAGGGCCGGGCGCGAACCGCCGACCGACAGGATCTCGCGCCAGAAGCGCTCGCCGGTCTGCGCGTCGAGCACGGTACCGACGTCCGGTACGACCTCCTCGAAGGCCGCATAGGCGTCGGCCGACAAGACCTCGGCCCACTTGTAGCTGTAATAGCCGGCCGCGTAGCCGCCGGCGAAGATGTGCGAGAAGCTTTGCGGGAAGCGGTTCCATGCGGGCGGGAAGACCACTGCAACCTCATGCCGCACTTCATTGAGCAAGGACATGAAATCACTCCGGCCCTCGCTGTAGAGGCGCAGGTCGAACAGCGCGAACTCGATCTGGCGCAGCGTGAACAGGCCGCTCTGGAAGTTCTTCGCCGCGATCATCTTGTCGTAGAGCGCGCGCGGCAGCGGCGCGCCGCTGTCCGCGTGGGCGGTCATGTCCTTGAGCACGTCCCATTCCCAGCAGAAATTCTCCATGAACTGCGAAGGCAGCTCGACGGCATCCCATTCGACGCCGTCGATGCCGGAAACGGCCAGTTCGTCGACCTCGGTCAGCAGGTGGTGCAGGCCGTGGCCGGTCTCGTGGAACAGTGTGAGCACCTCGTCGTGCGTGAGCAGGGCGGGTTTGTCGCCGACCGGCGGCGAAAAATTGCAGCACAGGTAGGCAACCGGCGTCTGCACCGTGCCGTCCTCATTTGCGTCAATGGAGCGCCGACTTCTGGCGTCGGCCATCCAGGCGCCGCCGCGTTTGGTTTCGCGCGCGTAGGGATCGAGGAAAAACTGGCCGACCAGCTTTCCTTTCCTCTCGATGCGGAAAAAGCGCACGGCCGGATGCCAGGTCGTGGCGCGGTCGGGCTTGATCTGCACGCCGAACAGCGTCTCGACGCAGCGGAACAAACCTTCCAGCACCTTGTGTTCCGGGAAGTACTGCTTCACCTCGTCGTCGGAGAAGGCATAGCGCGCGAGCTTCAGTTTTTCCGATGCCCAGGACATGTCCCAGCTTTCGGGTTTGTCCAGGCCCAGCTCCTGCGCCGCGAATTCGCGCAGCTCGGCGAGGTCGCGCTCGGCGAACGGCCGCGCCTGCGCCGCCATGTCGCGCAGGAAGGCCGCCACCTGCGCGGGCGAATCGGCCATCTTCGGCGTCAGCGACAGTTCGGCGAAATTGGCGAAGCCGAGCATGCGCGCCTCTTCGGCGCGCAGTTCGAGGAGGCGCTCGATCAGCGGCCCGTTGTCCCACTCGGGCTTGCCAAACTCGGCGGCGCGGGTCGCATAGGCGCGATACATGCGGGCGCGCAATTCGCGATCGTCGGCATACTGCATGACGGGCAGATAGGATGGCGCATGCAGCGTGAACTTCCAGCCGGGCTTGCCTTCGTTTTCTGCAGCAGCGCGGGCGGCGGCCTTGACGTCATCCGGCAGCCCGGCCACGCCGGCTTCCTCGGCCACCCATTCGGCATGGGCATTGGTCGCATCGAGCAGGTTCTCGGAGAATTTCGCGGCCAACGCGGAAAGCTCTTCCTGAATTTCCTGGAAGCGCGGCTTCCGGTCGGCGGGCAATTCGGCGCCGGCAAGGCGGAAATCGCGGATCTCGTGGTCGATGATGCGTTGGCGCACCGGATTCAACTGCACATACTCCGGGCTCGCCGCCAGCGCCTTGAACTTCTCGTAGAGCGCCAGGTTCTGGCCGAGCTCGGCGTAGAAACGCGTCACTTCCGGCAGCATGGCGTTGTAGGCCTCGCGCCATTCCGGCACGTCGTTCACGCCGTGCAGATGGCCGACGATGCCCCAGGCGCGGCCGAGCCGCTCGCCGGCATCGGTCATGGGCTGGACGAAATCGCTCCAGGTCGCGGGCGTTTCGGGACGCTCCAGCCGTGCCAGCAGGGCACGGTTTGCGTCAAGCAGTTGGCGGATGGCCGGAGTCACGTGTTCGGGCGCGATGTCCGCAAAGCGCGGCAGCCCGGCAAAGTCGAGAAGTGGATTCATGGGCGTGAAATGGGGGCTATCGCGCCGACTTCAATGAAAGTCGGCGCTGGCTGGACGGCGCCGGTATCAGGCCGTCAGTCGTTGCAGCGCTTCGCGGTATTTCGCGGCGGTCTTTTCCAGAATCTCGGCCGGCAGCCTGGGGCCCGGCGCCTGCTTGTTCCAGTCCAGCGTCTCGAGGTAGTCGCGCACGAACTGCTTGTCGAAGCTGGCCGGGCTGGCGCCGACCCGATAGGTATCGGCCGGCCAGAAGCGCGAGGAATCCGGCGTCAGCACCTCGTCGATCAGGTAGAGCTTGTCGGCCGCGTCGAGGCCGAACTCGAACTTGGTGTCGGCGATGATGATGCCGCGCGTCAATGCATACGCCGCCGCCTCGGTATAGAGGCGCAGCGCCGCGTCGCGCAACTGGGCGGCCAGCGCCGGGCCGAGGGTCTTTTCGACCGTGGCGAAATCGATGTTCTCGTCGTGCGTGCCCAGTTCGGCTTTCGTCGAGGGCGTAAACAGCGGCTGCGGCAGTTTCTCGGCCATCCGCAAGCCGGCCGGCAGCGCGATGCCGCAGACCTTGCCGGTCGCCAGGTAGTCCTTCCAGCCCGAGCCGATCAGGTAGCCGCGCACCACCGCCTCGATCGGCAGCGGCTTGAGGCGCTTGACGACGATGGCGCGGCCGCGCACCTGGTCCCGCTCGCCAGGTGCGACCACCGTCTCCGGGTCGATGCCGGTCAGCTGGTTGGGAATGATGTGGCCGAGCTTGCCGAACCAGAAGTTGGCCATGGCGGTGAGCACCTCGCCCTTGCCGGGAATCGGCTCGGGCAGGATCACGTCGAAAGCGGACAGGCGATCGCTGGTCACGATCAGCATCCGGTCATCACCGACGGCGTAGTTGTCGCGCACCTTGCCGCGGCCGAGCAGCGGCAGACTGGTGAGGGTCGATTCGTAAAGAGGGGCAGTCATCGAAAGCTCGCAAGGTGGGACGAACAAGCGAGGTTTATAAACCAAAACGGCCCCTGTTGCCGGGGGCCGTGAAAACTGGTGCTGCTGGCCGGAATCGAACTGGCGACCTACTGATTACGAATCAGTTGCTCTACCGACTGAGCTACAGCAGCGCGGTGCGGATTATAGGGGCGGACAGCCTTCGCGACAAACCGGGCAGGGTGTCGGCCGTCATTTCCGTCCGAGCTTCGAGTGGGCATGCCGGGACAGCGCAAAGGAGGAGAAAATCTTCATCCACAGGGTGATGCCCGCCGCGGCGATCCACTGGTCGTAGGTAAGCAAGCCGAGCAGCACCGACACGATCACGACGACGATCGCGCTGCCGGCGATGAAATTGATCCCCATCTCGATGGGTGCGTATTTGCGGGCGTCCGGGGGCGGCTCGCCGCGCTTGAGGGCAACTTCGCTGAAATCGTTCTTGAAGAAGATTCGCCCGGCCCGCCGCAGCCAGAAGAAGGCCACGGGGAACAGGGCGAAAAAGAAAAACCAGCGCAGCGGATAGATGCTGATGCCGCCTTCCATGACGGATTTCCTTGATGATGAAAACGAGCGGTGACCCGCATTATCGCGCGTCGCAGGGCCGTGCCGGCAAAAAAACCGCCCGCGCCAAGGCGGGGCGGTGGAGTTCCGGCGGCGCGGCGCTTGCGCGCCGCGCGGATCGGTCAGTGGGCGACGGCGCCGCCCGCGCCGCGCGGGATGCGCACGGACTCGACCATGTACTGGACTTCCTGCGGCACCGGCTTGGACATCCGGCTCACCAGGAAGGCCACCGCGAAGTTGAGCAGCGCGCCCACCGTACCGAAGGCGCCGGGGGTGAGACCGAAGAAGCTGTTCGGCCCGCCGATCAGTTCGACATATTCCGTGCCCCTGATGAAGAAGATGCCGTGGTGCGCGAACACGTAGAAGCAGGTAGCGAACATGCCCGCGATCATGCCGGCCATCGCGCCCTTGTCGGTGACGGTCTTGCTGAAGATGCCCATCATGATCGCCGGGAACAGGGACGAAGCCGCCAGGCCGAAGGCCAGTGCGACGGTCGCCGCCGCAAAGCCGGGCGGATTGAGTCCCAGGTAACCCGCCAGAACGATCGCGCCCGCCATCGAGATCTTGCCGATCAGCAACTCGTTTTTCTCGCTCAGATGCGGGACGAAGATGCGCTTGATGAGATCGTGCGAGATGGCCGAGGAAATGGCCAGCAGCAGGCCCGCAGCCGTCGACAGCGCCGCAGCGAGGCCGCCGGCCGCCACCAGCGCGATCACCCAGTTGGGCAGCTGCGCGATCTCGGGATTGGCCAGCACGATGATGTCGGAATTGACGGTCAGCTCGTTGCCCTGCCAGCCCGCCGCCTCGGCCTTGGCCTTCACGGCTTCGTTCTTGGTCTTGTCGTTGTAGTACTGGATGCGGCCGTCGCCGTTCTTGTCCTCGAACTTGAGCAGGCCGGTCTTCTCCCAGCGCTTCATCCACTCGGGCCGCTCGTCATACTTGATGCTGGCTTCCGGCGCGAACAGGTCGGGCTGAGCCTTGACCGCTTCCGCATTTACCACCAGCTGACCCTTGGCGTCCTGCGTGATACCCACGGCGGTGTTGACCGTGCCATGCAGGTTCAGGCGAGCCATGCCGCCCACGGCCGGAGCCACGGTGTAGAGCAATGCGATGAAGATCAGCGTCCAGCCGGCCGAGTAGCGGGCGTCGGCCACCTTGGGCACGGTGAAGAAACGGATGATGACGTGCGGCAGGCCGGCGGTGCCGATCATCAGCGATACGGTGAAGAACACCATGTTGAGGGTCGACCCCATCCCCTGGGTGGTGTATTCGGCAAAGCCCAGCTCCACGACCACGCGGTTGATCTGATCGAGCAGGGCGACGTCGGTCCCCTCCATGTTGGAGCCGAGGCCCAGCATTGGCAGCGGGTTGCCGGTCAGGTTGAGCGAGATGAACAGGGCGGGAATCGTGTAGGCGACGATCAGCACGATGTACTGCGCCACCTGGGTGTAGGTGATGCCCTTCATGCCGCCGAACACGGCGTAGGAGAAGACGATCGCCATGCCGATATACACGCCGGTGTCGCTCGAGACGTTGAGGAAGCGCGCGAAGGTCACGCCCACGCCGGTCATCTGGCCGACGATGTAGACCACGCAGATGATCAGCAGACAGACCACCGCGACGGTTCGCACCATCTGGGAGTAGTAACGGTCGCCGATGAACTCGGGCACGGTGAACTTGCCGAACTTGCGCAGATACGGGGCGAGCAGGCAGGCCAGCAGCACATAGCCGCCGGTCCAGCCCATCAGGAAGACCGAGCCGCCGTAGCCCAGGTTGGCCAACAGGCCGGCCATCGAGATGAAGGACGCGGCCGACATCCAGTCGGCCGCGGTCGCCATGCCGTTGGTGATCGGGTGAACCCCGCCGCCGGCGACGTAGTAGTCGGAGGTCGAGCCGGCGCGCGCCCAGATGGCGATGCCGATGTAGAGCGCGAACGTGGCGCCGACCACGAGATAGGTGATGGTTTGCAGATCCATGGTGGGGCGCTCCTCAGTCTTCGTGAACGTCGAATTCGCGGTCGATGTCGCCCATCTTCTTCGCATACCAGAAGATCAGCGCGATGAAGGTGTAGATGGCGCCTTGCTGGGCGAACCAGAAGCCGAGCGGATAGCCGCCCAGCCGGATGCTGTTGAGCGCGTCGACGAACAGGATGCCCGCGCCGATGGAAACCGCTGCCCAGATGGTCAGGATGATGGCCAGCAAACGAAGCGTGGCCCGCCAGTACCCCTTGGCGTCGTGGTCATGCTGCATGATGTGAACTCCCTCGTATGGTTTTTTGACCGCCAAAGCCGCGCCTTGGCCGCGCGCATTCTGGGAGAGCAAACTTACTTCGGCCTTACAGATGCAGCGCCGACACGCGCCGTCGATGACGACGGGAATGTCGGCGCTGGCCGGACGGCGGCCGCGGCCGTCTACAGCCGGTAATCGAGCTGGATGCGGCCTTGCAGTTTCTTGGCCTGCTTGAACGCCTCCTTGAGGACGAGCCGATCGAGTTCGTTGAGGCGGTCCGGGTCGACGCGGTTGGCGCGGCCCAGCGGGGTGCCGTCCTGCTGCGCCCGCAGGCGCAACCGCTGGAGGAAGAAAAAGCTGTCGATGATCGCGCCGATGTCGTCGCGCCCGACCTTGCCCAGTTCGGCCGCCGCGCGCAGACGCTCCGGCGTGCTGGTGGCGCCGATGCCGCTGGCCAGCGCGAGTATGCGCGCGACATCGACGAACAATCTCACTCCGCTCGCCTTGAGATCGAGCGTGCGGGGGAAATCCTTGTTGTCGTCGCAGCTGAAGTCGCGGATCATGCCGAGCGGCGGGCGCACGCGCAGCGCGTTCTCGGCCATGAAGCGCAGAAAGAGCGTGGCGGCGGGGATGTTGCGCCGCAGCCAGTCGGTCAGCTCGCCCGCCAGGTCTTCGGCGCCGAAGATCGGGCGGAAATCGAAATAGATGGTCGCATCGAGCAGCGCCTGCGGCGTCGAGGAGCGCAGCCAGCCGGCAAAGCGCCCGCGCCACTCCTCCACCGACAGACACAGTTGCGGATTGCTCGCCATGACATTGCCCTTGCAGAGCGGAAATCCCAGGGTGTCGAGCCGTCGGTTCACCGCGGCGGCGAAGGGCAGCAGGGCCTGACGCACCGTCTCCGCCTCTTGCGCCGGCGCCGCAAAGACAATGCCGTTGTCCTGATCGGAGGCAAGCGTCTGCTCGTAGCGTCCTTCCGAACCGAAGGCCAGCCAGCACCAGGGCGTCTTGGGCAGGTCGAATTCGGCGCGGGTCAGCTCGATCAGGCGCACCGTCAGATGGTCGTTGAGGGAGGAAATCATCTGGGTGAGCGGCTCTGCCGCCCCGCCCTCGGCGAGCGTGCGCTGCGCCAGCTTGCGGATGTCCTCGGCGGCCGCGATCAGGCCGTCCAGGTCGCGCGCGCTGCGGATCGCACCCGAAATCGCCTTGCCGCCGCCGCTTTGCAGTTCGTAGATGTCCTCTTGCGAGACGATGCCCTTCAGCTTGCCGGCAGCATCGATGATGATGACATGGTGGATGCCGTGGCGCGCCATGACGAGGGCCGCCTGATAGACGGTGGCGCGCCAGTTGAGCATCTGCAATCCGCTGCCGCTCATGACGCTCGAGACCATCTGGTCGAGGTCGCCGGCTTTGGCCGCGACCTTGTGCAGCAGGTCGCGCAGGGTGAAGATGCCGAGCGGACGGCCGCTTTCGGGTTCGACGACGATGATCGAGCCGATCCGGTATTCCGCCATCAGCAGCACGGCCTCGCGCAGGGTGCTTTCCGGGGTGACGGTGACGGGCGGGCGCCGAATCAGGGCCGCCAGGGGGCTGTGCAGGGTGGGACGGAGGGCCATGAGCGGGGCTGCGGGGTGGGATGGAAGTTCGCGGCGCGGGGCCGGAAGGCCGGTCGAAGGCCGGTCGCGCGCCATCCATGATAACGCCTGATTGCGGGCATGAACCATCGCGGCGCGGCGCGAGCCGCGCTTCGGGAGTATCCTAGGCGCATGCGTATCCTCATAGTCGAAGACGATCCGATGATCGCGGACGGCTTGGCGCGCGCCCTGCGCAAGGCCTCCTACGCGGTCGATTGCGTCAATAACGGCGCCGATGCGGATACTGCCCTGGTGTCGCAGCAGTTCGACCTGCTGATTCTCGACCTCGGCCTGCCCAGGTTGCCGGGCATCGAGGTGCTCAAGCGCCTGCGGGCGCGCAAGAACGCCCTGCCCGTGCTGATTCTCACCGCCCAGGACGGGCTGGAGGAGCGCGTGCGCGGCCTGGACGCCGGCGCCGACGATTATCTGACCAAACCTTTCGCCCTGCCCGAACTCGAAGCCCGGGTGCGCGCCCTGACCCGGCGCGGCACGGCACAATCGAAGCGGCTCGAATTCGGTTGCCTCAATTACGACCAGGCGGACCGTAGCGCGCGCTGTAACGGCCGCGTCCTTGACCTGTCGGCGCGCGAACTGGCCCTGCTCGAGATCTTGATGCTGCGCGTCGGCCGGCTGGTCGGCAAGGATCAGCTGGTCGACCATCTGTGCAGCTGGGGCGAGGAGGTGAGCACCAACGCGATCGAGGTGTATGTTCACCGCCTGCGCAAGAAACTGGAACCCGAAGGCATCCGCATCGCCACCGTGCGCGGACTGGGCTACTGCCTCGACAAACCGCGCGAGGAGCCCCGTGCCGGATCGTAAGGAGCGCATACGGACGTCGGTCTTCAGCGACCCCCACCCCACCCTCAACTCCCTGTTCGGGGAGATTCTCGACTGGATGCTCGCGCCGCTGCTGCTGGTCTGGCCGATCTCGATTGCGGCGACGCACCACGTCGCGGACCGCATCGCCGACCAGGCCTACGACTACGTGCTGGCCGAGCACGTCGTGCGCATCACCGGCAGCCTGCGCCAGACTCCCGACGGCGTCGTGGCGACCCTGCCGCCGTCGGCCGCCGCGCCGAGCCCGGAAGACCCGGTGGACCGGCTGTTCTTCCAGGTGGCGCTGGCCGGCGGCGACGCGCTGACCGGGAGCGCCGACCTGCCCGGGCTCGCCGCGGGTGACGCGCTGCAGCCCGGGGTGGTGCATTTCCGCGACGGCAACCTGCTCGGCGAACCGGTGCGGATCGCCTATCAAGTGCTGCCCTCGCGGTTCGACGCCCGTCCTCTGCTGGTACAGGCCGCGGAAACGCGCAAGCAGCGCAAGCTGATGGCGTCGCGCATCATTTCCGGCGTCCTGCTGCCCCAATTCGTAATTATTCCCCTCACCGTCGTGCTCGTCTGGCTGGGACTGTCACGCGGGCTGCGTCCGCTCGAACGCCTGCGCCAGCGCATCCGCGACCGCCGGCCCGACGATCTGGCGCCGATCCCCATGCATACGGTGCCCGAGGAGCTGCAGCCCATCGTCGCGGCCTTCAACGACATGATGGAACGCCTGCAGGCCAACCTCGACGCCCAGCAACGCTTCATTTCCGCCGCCGCCCATCAGCTCAAGACGCCGCTCACCGGCCTGAAGACGCAGATCGACCTGGCCCTGCGGGAGAACGATGGCGCGCAGCTGCCCGACTATCTGCAACGTATTTCGACCGGAGTCGAACGGGCCTCGCACCTGACCCACCAGCTGCTGGCGCTGGCGCGCGCCGAAGCGAGCCACGTCCGGGCCGCGCGGGAGAAGAAGACGGTGGAGCTCGTCGCCCTGACCCGCGCAGTCGCCATGCAGTGCGCGCCGCGGGCGCTGGCGCGCAATATCGATCTCGGCTTCGAGGCGGACGACGCACCGATGGAAATTTGCGGAGTACCTTTGCTGCTGCGCGAAATGATCGACAACCTCGTGGACAACGCGATCAAGTACACGCCGGAACACGGCACGGTGACCGTGCGCCTGCGCCGCGCCCCGGACCGGATCATCGAAGTCGAGGATGATGGCATTGGCATCGCGGCTGAGGAGCGCGCGCAGATCTTCGACCGCTTCTACCGGGTTCTGGGCACGGCCGCCGATGGCAGCGGACTCGGCCTGGCGATCGTCAAGGAGATTGCCGACCTCCATGACGCTCGTATAGAGGTGCTGCCCAATCCGCGCGGCCGGGGCACCCTGATGCGGGTCCGCCTGCCCATGGCCTAGGGCGGACAGCCGCCCTGTGCACCGCAGCAATTACTGCGGTGCATCAAAGAGTTGCCGATCCTTGTAAGTTTTCCGTAAGGTTGGTGCCAGACCATTCCGGCGTCGCGGTGGGAAGTGGAAGTGCGACATGGCGAACCCCAGGTGTCGCGCAGACGACCGGGAGTCGTCCCTGGGAGAGTCCGTGCCGACGGACGCTTGTCGTTGAACAACCGAGGAGGAAGCCACTCATGCAACTGACCGAAAGGCACCGGGAATACTGGAGCAAAAATCTCAGAATCACCGCGATTCTTCTCACCATCTGGTTCGTGGCAACCTTCGTCGTCGTCTGGTTTTCCCGCGAGCTGAACACGATCGAGATCATCGGCCCGCTGGGCTTCTACATGGGCGCGCAGGGCACGCTGATCATTTACGTCCTGATCATCTGGTTCTACGCCCGCTACATGAACAACATGGACAAGGAATACGGCGTCCACGAAGGGGAGGATGACTGATGGCAACCGCTGCGCAAGGCAACCAGGCCTTTTTCAACCAGCTCAAGCGCTATTACACGCTCTACACCGGGGGCTTCGTCGCCTTCGTGGTATTCGTCGGCATTCTCGAGCTGATGGGCGTGCCGCACAGGATTCTCGGCTACATCTTCCTGTTCGCCACCATCGCACTCTATGCGGGAATCGGCTTTTTGTCGAAGACGGCGGACGTCTCGGAGTACTACGTCGCCGGCCGGCGCGTGCCCGCGGTCTTCAACGGCATGGCCACCAGTTCGGACTGGATGTCGGCCGCCAGCTTCATCGGCATGGCGGGCACCCTCTACGCCAGCGGTTACGACGGCCTGGCCTTCATCATGGGCTGGACCGGCGGCTACGTGCTGGTCGCGCTGCTCCTGGCGCCCTACCTGCGCAAGTTCGGCCAGTTCACCATTCCGGACTTTCTTGGCGCCCGCTACGGCGGCAACGTCCCGCGCCTGCTCGGCGTGATCGCGGCGATCTTGGTCTCCTTCGTCTATGTCGTCGCGCAGATCTATGGCGTCGGTCTGATCACCAGCCGCTTCACCGGTCTCGAGTTCGGCATCGGCGTATTCGTCGGTCTGACCGGCATTCTGGTCTGCTCCTTCCTGGGCGGCATGAAGGCCGTAACCTGGACCCAGGTCGCCCAGTACATCATCCTGATCATCGCCTACATGATTCCGGTGGTCTGGCTGTCGGTGATGCACACCGGCGTGCCGGTGCCGCAGATCGCCGCCTACACCACCGTCCTGCCGAAGGTGACGGCCCTCGAGAAAGAGTTCAACGACAAGACCACGCCGAAGGGCGCGGCGGAAGACTCGGTGCGCCAGATTTTCCGCGACCGCGTCGCCGCCGCCAACGAGAGGCTCAAGGCCCTGGAAGCCGGCGGAGCCGGCTACCTCGCCGAGGAAAGGGCGAAGCTCGAGGCCCGGGTCGCCGAATTGAAAACCGCCGTTCCCGTCGATGTCAAGGCAGTCGAGGCCGCCGAAAAGGCCGTCAAGGACTTCCCGGCCACACCCGACGACGCCAAGGAGGCCTGGACCAAGCAGAGGAACGCCGCGGCGGCACGGGCCGCGCCGGTGCGGGCCCACACCGAACCCTTCGTCGGCAGGGACGAGGCCGCGCGTGAAAGAGCCAAGAAGAACTTCCTCGCCCTGGTGTTCTGCCTGATGGTGGGCACCGCCGCCCTGCCGCACATCCTGATGCGCTTCTACACCACGCCATCGGTGCGCGATGCCCGTCGCTCGGTGTTCTGGACGCTGTTCTTCGTCTTCCTGCTCTATTTCACCGCCCCGGCGCTCGCCGTGCTGGTCAAGTTCGACATCTACAGCACCCTGGTGGGAACCTCCTTCTCCCAGTTGCCCGCCTGGGTCTCCAACTGGGCGGCGGTAGACAGAACCCTGATGGCGATCACCGACCTCAACAAGGACGGCATCGTGCAGCTGGCGGAAATCACCATCGGCAACGACCTCATCGTGCTGGCCACGCCGGAAATCGCCGGCTTGCCCTACGTGATCTCCGGTCTCGTCGCCGCCGGCGGTCTCGCCGCCGCGCTCTCGACCGCCGACGGCCTGCTGCTGACCATGGCCAATGCGCTGTCCCACGACGTGTACTACAAGATGCTCGATCCGAAGGCCACCACGGTGCGCCGCATCGCGGTTTCCAAGGGCCTGCTGCTGGTCGTCGCGGTAATCGCCGCCTACGTCACCAGCCTGAAGCCCGGCGACATCCTGTTCCTCGTCGGCGCGGCCTTCTCGATGGCGGCCTCGGCCTTCTTCCCTGCCCTGGTCCTGGGCATCTTCTGGAAGCGGGCGAACCGGATGGGCGCCATCCTGGGCATGACCGGCGGTCTGGCCGTGTGCTTGTATTACCAGATCACGACCTACCCGTTCTTCGGCATCAACAACCCGCTGTGGTGGGACATCAACCCGATCGCGGCCGGCATCTGGGGCATCCCCGTCGGCTTCGCCGGCGTCATCCTCGGCTCGCTGCTCACGCCGGCGCCCGGCAAGGAAATCCAGGATCTGGTCGACCACGTGCGCTATCCGAGCCTGGAAGGCGACATCGACACCAAGGCCACCTGAGTTTTACCGGAGGAGGAGAGGGGACCCCAGTCCCCCCCATGCAAGCCGGCCCCTGCGGGGGTCGGCTTTTTTACGCCGCGGGGCGCGCTGTCCGGCCAGCGCCGACTTTCTTCAGAAAGGCAGATCCGGAATGAGTTTCGTCAGGTCGGCGCGCCCGGCTTCCTGCACCAGCCGCCTGGCGCGTTTCGGATCGATTCCGACCAGCTTTTCGACCACCTGCGTCACCTCGTCCGGACGGTTGGCGTGATGCAGGGCCATCCCCCACTGATAAAAGGCTTCGCCGTTCAAGGGCTGCAGGGCGGACGCCTCCTGAAACGCCGCCGCCGCGTCGTCGTGGCGGCCGAGCCGGGCACTGGACAGCCCGATGCCATACCAGGCCCGATCCTGCGCCGGCTTGAGCCGCACCGACTCCCTGAAAGCGGCGATGGCGCCCTCGATCCTGCCCGCCCGCTCACGCGCGAAGCCGAGATTGAACCAGCTGTCGGCGTCTTGCGGCTGAACGTCGATCACCTTCTCGAACCAGCTTTCCGCCGCGTCCCAGCGATTGCGCTGCGCCGCAATCGCGGCCAGATGGCGCAAGGTTTCCGCGTCGCGCGGATTGACGCGCAGCGCCTCCAGGAAGGCGGCGTAGGCGCCATCGCTCTTGCCGAAGAAATGCAACAGCCAGCCGCGGGCATAATGCCGCCAGTGATCGTAATTCATCGTTTCCCCATTTGACTGCTGAGCCCACCCCGAAAACCCCGCTGCGCGGGACCAGCCTTCGGCTGCCCTGCGGCCTGGCCCCCTCAAAGGGCAGAAACACTCGGGGCGGCCCTTCACGTTTCTCAGGAGGTCGGAACATACCATGATGACACACCCCGAGCTTTTCGCCATCAGCGTGGTGCGCGCGCTCGTCGAGGTCGCGCTGCTGTTTCTCATAGGCCAGGGCATGCTCGCGCTGCTGGCAGGCAGCCGCCGCCACGACAACATCGTTTACAAGCTGTTCGTCATCGTGACGAGTCCGGTGCTGAAGATCGTGCGCTTCATCGCGCCGCCGCAGATCCTCGACCGGCACCTGCCCTTTGTCGCCTTTTTCGTGCTGCTGTGGTTGTGGCTCGGCCTGGCCTGGCTGAGAAAGACCTACTGCGAAGCCAACATGTTGCAGTGTCTCTAGCCGCACGGCAGCGTCACAAGCGGAAACGCCCCGCCGGTTTCCCGCGCGGGGCGCTTGCCTTCAGGAGGAAGAGGGTAACGGGGGAAACCAAAGTTTCCCCTGTTCCCATCCTGACATGATGCGATCGCTACGCGATCACATCATGTCCATGCCGCCCATGCCGCCCATGCCGCCCATGCCCGGCGCGCCGCCGGCCGCCGGCTTGTCCTCGACCTGCTCGGCGACCATGCAGTCGGTCGTCAGCATCAGGCCGGCGATGGACGCGGCGTTCTGCAGTGCGATGCGTGTGACCTTGGTCGGGTCCAGCACGCCCATGGCCACCAGGTCGCCGTACTCGCCGGTCGCGGCGTTGTAGCCGAAGTTGCCCTTGCCTTCGAGCACCTTGTTCACCACCACGGAGGGCTCGTCGCCGGTGTTGGCGACGATCTCGCGGATCGGCTGCTCGAGGGCGCGCATGACGATCTTGACGCCGGCGTCCTGATCGTGGTTATCGCCCTTGATGCTGACGGCGGCGCGGGCGCGCAAGAACGCGACGCCGCCGCCGGCGACGATGCCTTCCTCAACCGCGGCGCGGGTAGCGTGCAGCGCGTCTTCGACACGGGCCTTCTTTTCCTTCATCTCGACTTCGGTGGCGGCGCCGACCTTGATCAGCGCCACGCCGCCGGCCAGCTTGGCCACGCGCTCCTGGAGCTTTTCCTTGTCGTAGTCGCTGGTGGCTTCCTCGATCTGGGTGCGGATCTGGGCGACACGCGACTTGATGGCGTCTTCCGAGCCGATGCCGTCGATGAGGGTGGTGTTTTCCTTGGCGACCTCGATGCGCTTGGCCTGGCCGAGATCCTTCAGGCCGGCCTTCTCCAGCGTCAAGCCGACTTCCTCGGCGATCACCGTGCCGCCGGTCAGGATGGCGATGTCTTCCAGCATGGCCTTGCGGCGGTCGCCGAAACCCGGCGCCTTGACGGCGACGGTCTTGAGGATGCCGCGCAGGTTGTTGACCACCAGGGTGGCCAGCGCTTCGCCATCGACGTCTTCGGCGATGATCAAGAGCGGACGGCCGGCCTTGGCGACCTGCTCGAGCACCGGCAGCAGGTCGCGGATGTTGGAAATCTTCTTGTCGTGCAGCAGGACGAAGGGGTTGTCCAGCACGGCGATCTGCTTGTCCGGGTTGTTGATGAAGTAGGGGGACAGGTAGCCGCGGTCGAACTGCATGCCTTCGACGACTTCGAGTTCGTTCTGCAGGGACTTGCCGTCCTCGACGGTGATGACGCCTTCCTTGCCCACCTTGTCCATCGCGTCGGCGATGATCTGGCCGATGTCGGCGTCGGCGTTGGCGGAGATCGAGCCGACCTGGGCGATCTCCTTGGAGGTCGTGCAGGGCTTGGAAATCTTCTTCAGCTCTTCGGTGATCGCGGTGACGGCCTTGTCGATGCCGCGCTTCAGGTCCATCGGGTTCATGCCGGCGGCGACGTATTTCATGCCTTCGCGGACGATCGACTGGGCCAGCACGGTGGCGGTGGTGGTGCCGTCGCCCGCGACGTCTGAGGTCTTGGACGCGACTTCCTTGACCATCTGGGCGCCCATGTTCTCGAACTTGTCCTTGAGCTCGATTTCCTTGGCGACGGAAACGCCGTCCTTGGTCACGGTCGGGGCGCCGAAGGAGCGCTCCAGCACGACGTTGCGGCCCTTCGGGCCGAGGGTCACCTTGACCGCGTCGGCCAGGATGTTGACACCGCGCACCATGCGCTGACGGGCGGAATCGCCGAACAGAACTTCTTTAGCAGCCATTGTTTATTTCTCCAGTGAATTCGGTTGATTAAGCGTTCAGGCCTCGACCACGCCCATGATGTCTTCTTCGCGCATGACCAGCAGTTCCTCGCCCTCGACCTTGACGGTCTGGCCGGAATACTTGCCGAAGAGGACGCGATCGCCGGCCTTGACGGCCATCGGACGAACCTTGCCGTCGTCCAGGATCTTGCCGTTGCCGACGGCGATCACTTCGCCCTGGTCGGGCTTTTCACCTGCGGTGTCGGGAATCACGATGCCGGACGCGGTGGTGCGCTCGGCTTCGATGCGTTTGACGATCACGCGATCATGCAAGGGACGGATTTTCATTCAGCTTTCTCCTAATGGACAGTGCCGCGGGAAGCGGCGCGTTGACACAAATTGGGATTTACGGTTTTGGATCACTGACAACCGACTGTTAGCACTCGTTGCCAACGAGTGCTAATAATACGTCGGGTGACCGAGGTTTTCAAGGGTTGCGAGGGGGTTTTTTAAGGCGATAATCCACCCCCATGATGAGCCTTTTCCGCTGGCTGAAGCCTTCCCCTCCAGAGACGGTAACCCTCGAGCGCGTCGAGCACGCCGTCGGCAGGGTCGATCCCCTGATCCGTCAGGCGGGCGGCTACGCCAAGACCCTGGCGCCGGCGGTGAAACATGCGTACGACTATTGCGAACGGGTGGCGCTGGCCATCCCGGGGCCCTTCACAATCAGTCGGTCCGCCTTCGCCGGCGATCCCCTGGTGCACGCCCTGTTCGGCAGCGCCGACGACGTCGAGACCATGCTCGGGGCCAGTCAGTGCGTGCGCGACTACCTCGGCGGCAAGCTGGCCGATACCCCGATCCCGCCCGCTCAGTGCCACGCCCTGCTCGGCATGCGCCGGAACATCACCGCCGGTTATGGCTCGCGCGCCCTGGGGGAGGTGATCCAGCATGACCGGCCGCAGAAGGCCCTGAGTTTCTCCGACCACACCCTGACCGAACCCAGCCCCGATCTGCCCAGCCTCCAGCGGCGTCTGAGCGACACCATGTTCGACAGCCTGGTCGGTGGGTTTGTCCTCCAGGTCGACAAGCAGCGCAGCGAAATCCTCGAGCTGCGCGAGGCCCTGGCCATCGAACGCGCCAGGGCGCGCAGCGCGGCCGCGGAAGCGCGCAAGCCCAGGCTGGACGATTTGCAGGATCGCCTGCGCACGATCGCGGACGCACTGGCGCCGCGCCGGCTGGCCCAGTCCCTGGCGAACTATCTGATGGAGCCGGAGCGCTCGCTGACGCTCAAGCCCGTGAAGCTGTGGATCGACCGGTTCGGCATCCTCGTCGAAGACCTCAACGAACGCGGCCACGCCGACACCCTGCGCCTCGCCGAGCTGGTCGCGCGCGACCAGCGTCACTGGATCGTCATGACCGTCCGCATCGACCGCGCCGAAATGCGCGCCGCTACGGAAAGCCTGAGCGAACTGAGGCGCCGCTACATCGTGATCTGATGCGCTTTTTTCGCGGCCTCGCCCTGTTCCTGCTCGGTTGCGCGAGCACCGTTCAGGCGCAGCTGCCGCCTGCCGTCCTGCACGCCCTGAAGTCGGCCGACATACCGGCCGCCGCCGTGGCCGTAGTTGTCCGGCCCGCCGCCGGGGGCAATGCCGCGCTCGCCCATCGGGCCGGGCAGCCGATGAATCCGGCCTCGCTGATGAAACTCGTCACCACGGCCGCCGCCCTGGAACTGCTCGGCCCGGTCCACACCTGGCGCACCGAGGCGCTCGCCGATACCACCCCCGACAGCCATGGCGTGCTCGCCGGCGACCTGTATCTGCGCGGCAGCGGCGATCCGAAGCTGACCTACGACCGGCTCTGGCTGCTGCTGCGCGAGCTGCGCGGACGCGGTCTGAGGGAAATCCGCGGCAACCTGGTACTCGACCGCAGCGCGTTCGCCGCGCCAGAACACGATCCGGCCGCCTTCGACGGCAAGCCGCTGCGGCCCTACAACGTCGGCCCGGACGCACTGCTGTTCAATTTCGCCACGCTGCACCTGACGCTGATCCCGGCAGGACGGGCCGTGCGCGTGCTGGCCGATCCGCTGCCGGCCGACTTCGAGGTGATCAACCGGCTACAGCCGGACGACAAGGCGGAATGCGGCGACTGGCGCGAGCGCCTCGACGCGCAACTGACGCCCGCCCGGCTGACGCTGAGCGGAACTTTCCCGGCTGCCTGCGGCGAGAAACGCTGGCATCTCGCCGGCCTGGAGAATGCGGCGCTGCTGCACGGCGTGTTCACCCGCCTGTGGCGCGAGCTCGGCGGCGAGTTCTCGGGCCGGTGGCAGGAGGGTCCGACGCCCGCCGCCGCCGGCGTGCTGGCCGTCAGCGAGTCGCCGGCACTCGGCGAACTGGTGCGCGACATCAACAAGTATTCGAACAACGTGATGGCGCGGCAGCTCTTTTTGAAACTCGGTTCTGGCGAGACGGCGCTGGCGGATAAAAATATCCGCGCCTGGCTCGCGCGGAAGGGCCTCGACTTCCCCGGGCTGGTGCTCGACAACGGTTCGGGCCTCTCGCGCCGCGAGCGCATCTCCGCCGGCCATCTCGCCCGGCTGCTGGCGACGGTCTGGGGCAGCCCGATCATGCCGGAACTGATGGCCTCGCTGCCGATCGTGGCCTTCGACGGCACGGCGAAGACCCATTACAACGGCGTCGCCTACGCCGGTCAGGCCCATCTCAAAACCGGCTCGCTCGAAGGCGTGCGCGCCATCGCCGGCTACCTGCTCGACCGGGAAGGGCGCCGCCACATCGTCGTCTTCATCGTCAATCACCCGAACGCCGCGCGGGCGCAGCCGGCTTTCGACGCCCTGCTCGACGGGTTGTGGCGGGGCGCTAGTCGGGGACCGGCATAGGATTGCCGCCCAGCAGGGCCGTCCAGCCGCGGATGACGCGGTAGAGCACCCACAGGCCGGTCAGCGCGATCACCAGGATCGCGGCGGGAATGCCGATCAGCGTGATGGTCAGCAGGCCGGCGACCAGCAGCCAGAGCGCGGCGTACCAGAAGCTGCGCAGCTGCCAGCGCCAGTGGCTGTCGAGCCAGCTGCCGCGCACGTTGCCGCGCGTGACGTAGTTGATGATCACGGCGATGATCGACGGCCAACCAAAGACGAAGGCGCCGATGATCGTGGCCGAGCTCATGATGCCCGAGAGCGCCGAGATCGCATGCAGGCCATACATGATGTGGCACCAGGCGAGCGCGCCGCCCGGGTTGTCGCTGCGCACGAGGTCGCCCTTGCGGTCGTAGTCGGCCATGATCAGAGTCCCAGTTGATTCCAGATCGAATCGACGCGGCGCCTGACCGCGTCGTCCATGACGATGGGCCGCCCCCACTCGCGGGTCGTCTCGCCCGCCCACTTGTGGGTCGCGTCGATGCCCATCTTGCTGCCCAGGCCGGCGACCGGCGAGGCGAAGTCGAGATAGTCGATCGGCGTGTGCTCGGCGATCAAGGTGTCCCGCGCGGCATCGACGCGTGTCGTGAGCGCCCAGATCACTTCGGGCCACGAGCGCACGTCGATGTCGTCATCCACCACGATGATGAACTTGGTGTACATGAACTGGCGCAGGAAGCTCCAGATGCCGAACATCACGCGCTTGGCGTGGCCGGGATATTGCTTCTTCAGGCTCACCACCGCAAGGCGATAGGAACAGCCCTCGGGCGGCAGGTAAAAATCGGCGATCTCGGGAAACTGCTTCTGCAAGAGCGGCACGAACACCTCGTTGAGCGCCACGCCGAGCATCGCCGGCTCGTCGGGCGGCTTGCCGGTATAGGTGCTGTGGTAGATCGGCTCGCGCCGCATCGTCATGCGCTCGATGGTGAACACCGGGAACTCTGACTGCTCATTGTAGTAGCCGGTGTGGTCGCCATACGGCCCTTCGGTGGCCGTTTCATTCGGATGGATCAGACCCTCCAGCACGATCTCGGCACGCGCCGGCACCTGCAGGTCGCTGCCGAGGCACTTCGTCAGCTCGGTCTTGCCGCCGCGCAGCAGGCCGGCGAACTGGTATTCGGACAGCGTGTCGGGCACCGGCGTCACCGCGCCGAGGATGGTGGCCGGATCGCAGCCGAGCACCACGGCGACGGGGAACGGCGTGCCGGGATTCTTTTGGCAATGGTCGCGAAAATCGAGCGCGCCGCCGCGATGGGCGAGCCAGCGCATGATCACCTTGTTCGCCGCGATGACTTGCTGCCGGTAGATGCCGAGGTTCTGGCGCGATTTGTGCGGCCCGCGGGTTACCGTGAGGCCCCAGGTGATCAGCGGCGCCGCGTCGCCGGGCCAGCAGGTCATCACCGGCAGGCGGGAGAGGTCGACATCCTTGCCTTCCCGGACGATCTCCTGGCAAGGGGCCGAACTCACCACCTTCGGCGCCATGTTGAGCACCTGCTTGAGGATCGGCAACCTCTCCCACGCATCGCGCAAGCCTTTCGGCGGTTCGGGCTCCTTGAGGTAGGCGAGCAGTTGGCCGACCTCGCGCAGCGAGGTTTTCCAGTCAGCATCGGCGCCCATCCCCAAAGCAACGCGCTGCGGCGTGCCGAACAGGTTGGCCAGCACGGGCATTTCGCCCGATTGGGGTTTCTCGAACAGTAGCGCCGGCCCGCCCGCGCGCAGCACGCGGTCGGCGATCTCGGTCATCTCCAGCTTCGGATCGACCGGCACGGCAATGCGCTTCAGTTCGCCTTGCCGTTCCAGGCGCGCCATGAATTCGCGCAGGTCGTGGGCGGCGTTCATCGATTTATCCAGTAGTCGGCCACGATGCCGGCGAACACGGCGGCGCCCAGCCAGTTGTTGTGCAGGAAAGCCTTGAAACAGCGCATGCGCTCGCGACGACGAATCAGGGTGAAGTGATAGCCGGCGATGCCGGCCGCCACCGCCAGCCCGGTGGCATAGGCCCAGCCGAAGCCGAGTTGCCAGCCGACATAGCCGAGCAGCGCCAGCGTGGCGACATAGCAGAGCATGATGCCGGGGATGTCGAATCTGCCAAAGGTCAGCGCCGAGCTGCGGATGCCGATCTTGCGATCGTCCTCGATATCGACCAGCGCGTATTCGGTATCGTAGGCGATCGCCCAGAAAAGGTTGGCGGCAAGCAACGCCCAGGCAATGGCGGGAATTTCGCCGTGGATGGCGGCGAAAGCCATTGGGATGCCGAAGCCGAAGGCGATGCCGAGATAGGCCTGCGGCATGGCGAGAAAACGCTTGGTGAAGGGATAGCTCACGGCCAGAAACAGCGCCGCCATGGCCAGGCCGAACAGCAGCGGCGTCAGGATCGGCAGGATCAGAAGGAAGGCGCAGAGCACGAGGAGGCCGCAAAGCACGAAGGCTTCACGCACGCTCACCGCGCCCGCGGCGAGCGGCCGGGCTTTCGTGCGCTCGACATGGGGATCGAAATCGCGGTCGGCACAGTCGTTGATCACGCAGCCGGCCGAACGCATCAGCACCGTGCCGAGGGCGAAGATCCCGACGATCATCCAGTGCGGCTGGCCCGCGGAGGCAATCCACACCGCCCACAGCGTCGGCCACAGCAGCAGCAGGATGCCGATGGGCTTGTCGAGCCGCATCAGCTTCTCGTAAAGGTCGAGGCGCGTCTTGATCAGGGCAAGGGTCGTCACGGGGGAATTCTACGCCTTGAGCAGTTCGGCGCGGCCGGCCAGCCAGCGCGCGAGGTGGCATGCTGCCGCTTCGGGATGGTCGATCAGCAAGGTTTGCGCCGCACTGCGCGCCGCTCCGACCAGCGCGGCATCCTCGAGGTCGGCGAAACGCAGCAGCGGCAGGCCGCTCTGCCGTGCGCCGACGAACTCCCCCGGCCCGCGCAGACGCAGGTCCTGGCGCGCGATCTCGAAGCCGTCGGTGTTCTCGTAGATGATCTTCAGCCGCGCCCGAGCCGACTCCGACAGCGGCTGTTCGTAGAGCAGGATGCAGGCCGATTCGGCGGCGCCGCGCCCGACGCGGCCGCGCAACTGGTGCAGCTGGGCGAGGCCGAAGCGCTCGGCGTGCTCGATCACCATCAGGCTCGCATTGGGCACATCGACGCCGACCTCGATCACGGTAGTGGCGACGAGCAACTGGATTTCATTCTTGACGAAACCCGCCATCACGGCAACCTTCTCGTTGGGCTTGAGGCGGCCATGGACGAGTCCGATCTTCAGCCCGGGCAGCTCGGCGGTGAGGTGCTCGAAGGTTTCCTGCGCGGTCTTGAGCTGCAATGCTTCCGACTCCTCGATGAGCGGGCAGACCCAGTAGGCCTGCCGGCCCGCGCGGCAGAGTTCGCGCACCTTGCCGACGATCTCGGGGCGGCGCACGGCGGACACCAGCTTGGTCATCACCGGCGTGCGGCCGGGGGGCAGCTCGTCGATCACCGACACGTCGAGGTCGGCGTAGTAGCTCATTGCCAGCGTGCGCGGTATCGGCGTCGCCGACATCGCGAGCTGATGGGCCTCGATTCCTTTCTGCTTGAGCGCCAGGCGCTGGCGCACGCCGAAACGATGCTGCTCGTCGACGATGGCGAGTCCCAGTCGCGCGAACTCGACGTTCTCCTCGATCAGCGCATGCGTGCCGACCACCAGCGCCGTCCTGCCAGCGCCGACTTTCGCGACGATGGCCTGCTTGTCCTTCTTCCTCAGGCTGCCGGTCAGCCAGGCGACCTCGATGCCCAGTGGCGCCAGCCAGTCGGCGAGCTTGCGGTGGTGCTGCTCGGCGAGGATCTCGGTCGGCGCCATCAGCGCGGCCTGATGGCCGGCTTCGACCGCGCGCAAGCCCGCCAGCGCGGCGACCACGGTCTTGCCGCTGCCGACATCGCCCTGCAGAAGTCGCTGCATCGGATGCGGCTGGGCGAGGTCCCTTTCGATCTCGCACCAGACGCGCTGCTGCGCCGCGGTCAGCTTGAACGGCAGTTGCGCGAGCAGTCGCTGCGTCAGCGCGCCGTCGCCCGCCAGCGCCGGCGCGCGGCGCGCGCGGCGCGCGGCATAGGCCTGGCGCAGCGAGAGCTGCTGGGCAAGCAGCTCGTCGAAGGCAATGCGCCGCCAGTAGGGGTTTTGGTGCAACGCCAGCGCATCGGCAGCGAGTCCCGGCGGCGGCGCATGCAGCGCACGCACGCTCGTTGCGAAGTCCTGCAGCTTGAGCCGCGCGACGAGTTCCGCCGGCAGGGTTTCGGCCAGGTCGACCTCATCGAGCGCGCGCGCGATCAGCTTGCGCAGCGCGGCCTGCCCGAGTCCGGCGGTGGTCGGATAGACCGGCGTCAGCGCGGTCGGCAAGGGCTCGTCGCCACGCAGCACGCGAAAGCGCGGATGGATGATCTCGCTGCCCCAGAAGCCGCCGCGCACTTCGCCGAACACGCGCAGCCGCGCGCCCGGTTGCAGTGCCTTCTGCTGGCTCGGATAGAAATTCAGGAAGCGCAGCATCAGTTCGCCTGTCGCATCCTCGATGCGGCAGACGAGCTGGCGTTTCGGCCGATAGGCGATCTCGCAGGACGTCACCGTCGCGTCGAACTGTGCGGCCGCGCCCGGCACGGCAGCGGCGATCGGCGTAATGCGCGTCTCGTCCTCGAAACGCAATGGCAGGTGCAGGACGAGATCGGCCTGCGTGTGCAGGCCGAGCGTTTTCAGCTTTTCGGCGACGATGGAAGTCGCCCCCGGGATGGTTTGCTTAGCCAATCACCAGAACGGCGTCGGCCTCGACCAGCGCCCCGCGCGGCAGTTCCCTGACCCCGACGGCAGCGCGCGCCGGGTAGGGCGGGTTGAAATATTTCGCCATCGTTTCGTTGACCTTGGCGAAGTTGGCGAGGTCGGTGAGATAGACGTTCAGCTTCACGGCCGCATCGAGCGTCGTGCCGGCAGCCTCGGCCACGGCCTTGAGGTTCGCGAAGACACGCGCGATCTGCGCGTCGATGCCTTCGGCCATCGTCATGGTGACCGGATCGAGGCCGATCTGGCCGGAGAGGTAAACGGTGTCCCCGACCTTGACCGCCTGCGAATAGGTGCCGATCGCGGCCGGGGCATTGGGGGTACTGATGATCTGGCGCATCGGGTTTGCTCCACGACAGTTCGGTGCGGCATTATCGTCTGCCCGGCGGGCCTTCGTCCATCCCGGCTTCCCGCTGCGGGTCGGCGCCTTTCCCCTCTTCGAACAGGCTTTCGCCGCGGCTGAGGGCATGTACCAGTTCGGCTTCCGCAAGGGAGATGCCCATGCGGTCGGCAACCTCGCGTGCGCTCAGGCCACGCAGGGCCAGTGCCTGCGCTTCGGCGTATTGGGGCGAGACATTGCGCTGCGCCCGAAGCTCCCTGACCTGTGCGCACAGCGCGTCGACTTCCCTGCGCAACTCACGCACCTCACGCTCCAGGTCGCCATGCGCCAGATGCTCGGCCAGACGCATCCCGAATCCGTTCGCGCCGGCCGGAGACTCCGCAGCTGGCGGCGGATTCTCGCTTTGGGCGGCGGGGCGACCGCCACGCCGCCGCTGCCTGACCCGCATCACGGCCAAACAGACCGCGGTGAGCCCCGCAAGGAGCAGCACCCCAGCATGCCAGCCGAAAATTCCTCCTTCCATCCTCACCCGTCCCCGCTCGCACCCCGTCCTCGGGCCCCGGATCGATCATAGAGGGGGAGGGTGGCCCGCAAATGCCGAGCAAGCCTTTGTTTTTCCCGTGTTTTCCCCACTTGCTTGAAACCGCCGACCCAACCCTCACATCCTGTTACAAATTCGGTTGCCGGCCGGGAACCCCAGGGGTTTGTCCCTGTCGCAGCGTTAACCATTCCGCCACATGAGAGGATTCGTCGCATGAACCACAGAGGACTCAGCCTGATCGAGGTGCTGCAACCGCGCAGGTTCCAGGGCACACCGGAGCGCTTGCGGGTCACGCGCACCATCGTCCAGCCGGAAATCGATGCCTTCGAGGAGCAAGAGGCGCGCGTGGCCGCGCAGAAGTCGGCGCTGGCGGGACGGCAGGCCTGCGAGGCGCTCGCACAGCTTTGAGGCCGAACGCCGGGCGGGGGACTATCCGGCCGGCGGGAGTGCGCGCTTACTGCCGTCGGCATCTAGACAGACGTAGGTGAGCGTGGCTTCTGTCACCTTGACGACGACCGGGTGCGCCGGATCGCGCTCGGCGAAAACCTGCACATCCACGGTGATCGATGTGCGGCCGGTCCTGACGACTTTGGCGTAGAAGCTCACCACGTCACCCACCGAAACCGGCTGCTTGAACAAGAATGAGTTGACCGCCACAGTGGCGATGCGGCCGCGCGCCCGCCGCATCGCGGGAATGGCGCCCGCGATGTCGACCTGCGCCATGACCCACCCGCCGAACACGTCGCCGGAGGCATTCACGTCGGCCGGCATCGGCATGACGCGCAACACCGGCTCTTCGCCCTCGATCAGCACGCCTGCCTGTTGGATGTCCATGGCGCGGATCATACCCTCCGCTTGCTAGAATCCGTCATGCGCCGCGACACTGCCACTGCCCTGCCGGCTCCGCCGCCCGCCGAGCGACACGAATGGCAGACCATCAAGGCCCTCTTCCCTTACCTCTGGCATTGGCGCGGCCGAATGCTGCTGGCCCTAGCCTGCCTGATCGGCGCCAAGTTCGCCAACGTCTCGGTGCCGTTGGTGTTCAAGGACATCGTCGACGGCCTTGCGCCGGCCGATCCGGCGCACGCCATCCTGATCGCGCCGCTGGCGCTGATCGCCGCCTATGGCGTGTTGCGCTTCGGCGTCGCGCTGTTTACCGAATTGCGCGAACTGTTGTTCGCGCGCATCACCCAGCGGGCGATACGCACCATCGCCCTGCAGGTCTTCGAGCATCTGCACGCCCTCTCGCTGCGCTTTCATCTCGAACGCCAGACCGGCGGCCTGACGCGCGACATCGAGCGCGGCACGCGCGCCATCGGCACCCTGATTAATTACACGGTCTTCTCGGTGCTGCCGACGCTGGTCGAGGTCGCCCTGGTACTGGGCATCCTGGCGCTGCGCTACGAACCGAGTTTCGTCCTGATCGCCACTGCCACGCTGGTCGTCTATGTCACCTACACCGTCTTGATTTCCAATTGGCGCGTGCATCTGCGCCGCGAGGTTAACGAACTCGACTCGGCCGCCAACACGCGCGCCATCGACAGCCTGCTCAACTACGAAACGGTCAAGTACTTCAACAACGAGGGCTGGGAAAAGGCCCGCTACGACCAACAGATGCAGCAATGGGAAGCCGCCCAGGTCCGCAGCCAGCATTCGCTCTCCTGGCTCAACCTCGGCCAGGCCGGCATCATCGCCGTCGGCGTCGCGCTGATGATTTGGCGCGCCGCCGTCGGGGTCGCCAACGGCACCATGACGGTGGGCGACATCGTTCTGGTGAACGCCTTCCTGATCCAACTCTATATCCCGCTTAATTTCCTCGGCGTGCTTTACCGCGAGATTCGCCAGTCGCTCACCGACATCGAACGCATGTTCGCCCTGCTCGACCAGAACAAGGAAATCCAGGATGCGCCGGAAGCGCGCAGCCTGGAATCGGGACCCTGCTCCGTGCGTTTTGAGAACGTGAGCTTCGCCTATGAGGCGCGCCGGCCGATCCTGCATGACGTCAGCTTCGAAATCCCCGCGGGCCAAACGCTGGCGGTGGTCGGCCACAGCGGCTCGGGCAAGAGCACGCTGGCACGGCTGCTGTTCCGTTTCTACGACGTCAATGACGGCGCAATCCGCATCAACGGCCAGGACATCCGCCAGCTGACCCAGGCCAGCCTGCGCACCCGCATCGGCATCGTGCCGCAGGACACGGTACTGTTCAACGACACGCTCGAATACAACATCCGTTACGGCCGCCCGCAAGCCAGCTGCGAGGAAGTCCAGGCGGCCGCACGGGCCGCGCACCTCGCGGAATTCATCGAGCGCCTGCCGGACGGCTATCGGACCCGTGTCGGCGAGCGCGGTCTCAAGCTTTCGGGCGGGGAAAAGCAGCGCGTCGCCATTGCCCGCATGCTGCTCAAAAACCCAGCCATCCTGATTCTCGACGAGGCCACCTCCGCCCTCGACTCGAAAACCGAAAAGGCGATCCAGACAGAACTGGAACAGGCCGCCGTCGGCCGCACCGCGCTGCTCATCGCGCACCGCCTGTCGACCGTAATGAGCGCCGACGAAATCCTCGTTCTCGACGGCGGGCGCATTATCGAACGCGGCACGCATCGCGCGTTGCTCGAGAGGGGCGGCGCGTATGCCCTGATGTGGGCGCTGCAGTTGCAGGAAGATCGCGCTGCGATCGCGGACGGCGCATAGCGCGGGCTCTTTCACCGAGGAGAAACCGAATGAGCCCAGCTATTCCTCTCGAAGATACTCAGTCACTGAGACGGAGTGCCAGGAAAGACCTGCGCGCCGGTCCAGGACGACCCTCGGATTATTCGGCTTTGGGCTTTTCTTCGAGAGCGGCTGCCGGGCGATCCAACAGCTCGACATAGGCCATCGGCGCATTGTCCCCAAGCCGGAAACCCATTTTGAGGATGCGCAGGTAGCCGCCGTTACGTGAGGCAAAGCGCGGTCCGAGTTCGTCGAACACCTTGACGACTACCTCTCGGTCACGCAGACGGTCGAATGCCAGGCGGCGGTTGGCTAGTGAAGGTTTCTTGCCGAGCGTGATGATCGGCTCGACGACACGGCGCAACTCCTTGGCCTTGGGCAGGGTGGTTTTGATCGCCTCATGACGCAGCAGGGCGACCGCCATGTTGCGCAGCATCGCCTGGCGATGCGAAGAGGTGCGGTTGAGTTTGCGCAATCCGTTGCCATGACGCATTTGCCAATCCTTTCACTTCTGCGGCCGCCGCTCGGCGTTACGGGCTAGCGGCCGGTTAATTGTTATTGTGTTTGGACGGGTTATCAGCCCATCTTGTCAAAACCTGCCGGAGGCCAGTTTTCCAGCTTCATCCCCAGAGTCAGGCCACGCGATGCGAGTACTTCCTTGATCTCGTTGAGCGACTTGCGGCCCAGATTGGGCGTCTTGAGCAACTCGGTCTCGGTGCGCTGAATCAGGTCGCCGATGTAGTAGATATTCTCGGCTTTCAGGCAGTTCGCCGATCGCACGGTCAGCTCGAGATCGTCCACCGGATGCAGCAGAATCGGATCAACGGCAGTCTGTTTCGGCGTTTCGATGGAGATTGGCGTACCCTCCAGATCGGAGAACACCGACAGCTGATCCATCAGAATTCCAGCAGCATAACGAATCGACTCTTCCGGGTCGATCGCACCATTGGTCTCAATATCGATGACCAGCTTGTCAAGGTCGGTGCGTTGTTCGACGCGCGCAGCCTCGACCTGGTAGCTGACCCGGCGCACCGGACTGAACGAGGCGTCCATGAGAATGCGGCCGATGGTCTTGCTTTCTTTCGTCGTGGTACGGACATTGGCGGGCACATAACCGCGGCCGGCTTCAATCTTGATCTGCATGTCGAGCTTGCCGCCCGGCGCCAGATGCGCTATGACGTGATCCGGATTGATGATTTCGACGTCGTGGCTCGCTTCAATATCCGCCGCAGTGACCCTGACCTCCTCGGTCTCGCATTTTTTCGATAGCGTGAGGGTCGCCTCACCCCGATTGTGCAGGCGCATCACGACGCCCTTCAGGTTGAGCATGATATCGACCACGTCCTCGCGCACCCCTTCCAGTGTCGAGTATTCGTGCAGAACGCCGTCGATGGTGATTTCCGTTGGCGCCGCCCCCGGCATCGAGGACAGCAGGATACGCCGCAGCGCGTTGCCCAATGTGTGGCCAAAGCCTCTTTCGAAGGGCTCCATGACAAGGCGAGCATGCATCGGTGACAAGGCCTGAACGTCAATGATGCGGGGTTTCAGAAGCGCGTAACTTTGCATCTTCGTTCCTCAAAATAAAATCTGCCCGAAAGGGAGTAGCGCTCCCTGGACGCGCGGAAAGGAAATTAACGCGAATAGAGCTCGACGACGAGACCTTCCCGAATGGTTGGAGGCAGATCCTCCCGCGCAGGCAGTGCCTTGAAGAGGCCTTTGCCCGTCTTGACATCCACTTCTACCCACGCGGGGAAACCGCGCGATTCCGCCGCCTCCATGGCCGCTTTGGTGCGCAGGTGAACGCGCGCCGAATCGGTCAGCTGCACCGTGTCTCCCGGTCTCAGGCCGTAGGAAGGAATATTCACCCGCCTGCCATTCACCAGCACGCCGTTGTGTCTCACGATCTGACGGGCCTCCGCGCGCGAGACTCCGAATCCCATGCGGTAAGCGACGGAGTCAAGACGCCCCTCCAGGAGTTGGAGAAGATTCTCGCCGGTTTGACCCTTGCGACGATCGGCTTCGACGAACGTCTTGCGGAATTGACGTTCGAGCACACCGTACAGCCGCCGAATCTTTTGCTTTTCCCGGAGCTGCTGACCGTAGCCGGACAGACGCTGCCCAGACTTCTGGCCGTGCTGCCCGGGCGCGTAGGAGCGGCGCTCGATGGCGCATTTGTCGGTGAAGCATTTCTCGCCTTTAAGGAACAGTTTTTCTCCCTCGCGACGACATTGACGACATTTCGGATCGAGATTGCGGGCCAATTGGCTTACTCCTTAACTTTTCTTAGATGCGGCGGCGCTTGGGCGGCCGGCAACCGTTATGCGGAATCGGGGTGATATCCGTGATGCTGCTGATCTTGATTCCCAGTGCATTCAGGGCTCGCACCGCCGACTCGCGCCCCGGACCGGGCCCTTTGATCCTCACCTCAAGGTTTTTGATGCCGCATTCTTGCGCTGCCTTGCCCGCAGCCTCAGCTGCCACCTGGGCGGCAAAGGGGGTCGATTTGCGTGAGCCCTTGAACCCCGCTCCCCCGGAGGTTGCCCATGACAGCGCATTGCCCTGGCGATCCGTGATCGTAATGATCGTGTTGTTGAAAGAGGCGTGGACATGCGCGATGCCTTCCGCGACATTCTTCTTGACCTTCTTTCGTGCTTTGGTGGTGGCTGTTTTGACCATGTCGTTGTCTCTACTGATTATTTCTTGCTGCCGGCAACAGACTTGCGCGGTCCCTTGCGCGTACGCGCATTCGTGCGGGTGCGCTGACCGCGCACGGGCAAGCCGCGACGATGCCGCACCCCACGGTAACACCCTAGATCCATGAGCCGTTTGATGCTCATCGTGACCTCGCGCCGCAAGTCTCCCTCAACGGCGTATTTGGCCACTTCCTCGCGTAGGCGATCCATGTTCGCCTCGGTCAGATCCTTGATCTTGGTCGTGCGATCGACGCCAGCCGAGTCGCAGATTTTTTGCGCACGCGAACGCCCGACCCCATAGATTGAGGTCAATGCAATTTCGGCATGTTGGTGATTCGGTATGTTTACACCGGCTATACGCGCCATACGCTTACCCTGTCCCTAACCTATCAACGGATGCATTGATCCGGAAAAACCGAAAAACGCGCGATTCTAGAACAACCACGCTTTTTTTCAACCCTGCCGCTGCTTATGCCGTGGATCGGTACAGATCACACGCACGACGCCATTCCTGCGAATGATCTTGCATTTGCGGCAGATCCGCTTTACTGAAGCTTGCACTCTCATAACTTTTCTCCGCTAATCCCAAACAACCACGGCGACCTACTTGGCTCGAAACACGATGCGAGCCTTGTTAAGATCGTACGGGGTCAGTTGAACCGTCACCTTGTCGCCAGGCAAGATGCGGATGTAGTGCATCCGCATCTTGCCCGAAATGTGCCCCAAGACCACATGCCCATTCTCCAGCCTGACTCTGAACGTCGCGTTGGGAAGGTTCTCCAGAACCTCCCCTTGCATTTCTATTACATCTTCTTTCGCCATGGATGCAACAAGTTTCTCAGCGCATGGGCAGTCCCGCACCCTTGAAGTTTGCTTTCTTAAGCAAACCTTCGTATTGATGCGACATGAGGTGTGCCTGAACCTGCGCCATGAAGTCCATTGTCACCACCACGATGATCAGCAGCGAGGTTCCGCCAAAATAGAACGGAACGTTCCACCTGAGAATCAGAAACTCCGGCAACAGACAGACCAGCGTCACATAGACCGCCCCGACGAGCGTCAGGCGTATGAGAATCCTGTCGATATACTTGGCGGTCTGGTCGCCGGGACGGTATCCCGGCACGAACGCGCCGCTTTTCTTCAGGTTTTCTGCTGTTTCTCTCGGATTGAAAACCAGGGCAGTGTAGAAAAAGCAGAAGAAAACTATTGCAGCAGCGTAGAGCAGAACATAAATCGGCTGCCCCGGGGAGAGTGTTGCCGCAATGTCTTTCAGCCAGGTCATCCCTTCGCTTGCGCCAAACCAGCCAGCCGCGGTTGCCGGGAAAAGAATGATTGAAGAAGCGAATATCGGCGGGATGACCCCAGCCATGTTGAGCTTCAGCGGAAGATGGGAACTCTGCCCGCCATAGACCTTGTTCCCCACCTGCCGTTTTGCGTAGTTGACCAGAATCTTCCTCTGCCCACGCTCGACAAAGACCACGAATCCAGTCACCACCACGACCAGTATGCAGATCAGAATCGACGTCAGGGGGTGCATTGCCCCAGTACGCACGAGTTCAAACAGTCCGCCCATGGCGCTCGGCAACCCGGCCACGATGCCGGCGAAAATGATGATCGATATCCCGTTGCCTAGTCCGCGTTCGGTAATCTGCTCGCCTAGCCACATCAGAAACATCGTTCCGGTAACCAGGGTCATCACGGTCGTCAGACGGAACATCAAGCCCGGATCCAGAACCAGACCGGGTTGCGTTTCCATTGCTATCGAAATTCCGATTCCCTGGAAAAGCGCGAGAACCAGGGTGCCGTATCGCGTGTACTGGGTGATCTTCCTCCTCCCAGCCTCCCCCTCTTTCTTCAATTGCTCGAACGAGGGTACCGCGATGGTCATCAACTGCATGATGATCGAGGCGGAAATATAGGGCATGATCCCGAGCGCAAAAACCGAGAACCTTGAAAGCGCCCCTCCGGAAAATAGGTTAAAAACCCCGAGGATGCCGCCTTGTTGCGACTGGAAAAGCTCGGCAAGTTGAACAGGATCGATCCCTGGAACCGGAATATGCGTACCGATCCGATATACGACAAGCGCCCCGAGCAAGAACCATAGTCGGCGCCACAGGTCGCCAAACCTACCCGACTTTCCAAGTGCAGTTGCTGTCGTGCCGGCGATCGCCATAATGCTTCCTGGTGTCCTCTACTCAAACTGCAGCAAGAGGATCTGCCACGCTTGGATCTGCCACGCTTCCGCCAGCTGCCTCGATCGCGGCGCGCGCCCCCCGGGTAACACCAACGCCCTTCAGGTTAACCTTCTTCGACAGCTTCCCGGAGAGTATTACCTTGGCGGAGAGGCTGCCTTGAGGAACAATGCCGGCCTGAACCAAGGTCAAAAAATCAACGTCCTCGACGGGCAGTTTCTCCAGCTCGGAAAGACGCACCTCGACATTTTTTGCGGACGTCAGTGAAACGAAACCGCGCTTTGGCAAACGCCGCTGCAAAGGCATTTGTCCGCCTTCGAATCCAACCTTGTGGAAACCGCCTGCGCGCGACTTCTGGCCCTTGTGTCCGCGCCCACCGGTCTTTCCCAGACCCGTGCCGATACCCCTGCCGACGCGCTTGGCGGCACGCCTGGACCCATCGGCAGGTTTGAGATTGTTGAGTCGCATGATCACCCCTCGAACTTCACCAGATAAGACACCTTCCTGATCATTCCGCGCACCGCCGGCGTATCAACCAGTTCGGCGCTGTCGTTAATGCGGCGCAAGCCCAAACCGCGGACAGTTGCCCGGTGGTCTTGCTTGGTCCCGATAGTGCTCTTGACAAGGGTCACCTTGATCTTCTTTTCAGCCACAGTCACATCTCCAGGATTTCCTGGACCGACTTGCCGCGCTTGGCAGCAATTTCGGCAGGAGTGCTCATCGCCATTAAACCCTTAATGGTGGCTCGGACCAGGTTGTAGGGATTGGTCGAACCGATCGCCTTCGCCACTACGTCCGTGACGCCCATGACTTCGAAAACGGCACGCATCGGGCCTCCGGCGATAACGCCGGTGCCCAGCGCGGCAGGGGACATGAGGACGGTCGTTGCCCCATGTTTGCCAACCACCGGGTGGTGCAACGTACCTTGCTTGAGGCTGGCCTTGGAAAGTTTGCGGCGCGCCTCGTCCATTGCCTTCTGTACGGCAACAGGCACTTCACGGGCTTTACCCCTTCCCATGCCAACGCCGCCGTCGCCGTCGCCGACAACCGTCAAGGCAGCGAAACCGAGTATCCGGCCGCCCTTGACCACTTTCGTCACGCGGTTGATGGCCACCATCTTTTCGCGCAGACCGTCTTCGCGCTCTTCGGAAACCTGTTGCTGCTTTTTGCTTTGCGGTTTAGCCATTTATGTCTCGCTCTTTCCAGGAAGGCGTTAGAACTTCAGTCCGTTTTCTCGGGCGGAATCTGCCAGCGCCTTGACACGACCGTGGTACTTAAACCCGGATCGATCGAAGGCTACCTCTTCGACTCCCTTCTCCCGCGCACGCTCTGCGATCAACCTGCCTACCGCCTTGGCCGCCTGAATATTTCCGCCATTCGGGGACTGTCCGCGTAGATCAGCCTCTGCAGTCGATGCGGCAGCCACCACCCTGGTACCGCACGCCGAATAGACCTGTGCGTAAATATGGCAATTCGAGCGGTGGACACATAGCCTGGCGACCCTCAATTCCGCTATCTTGGCGCGCGCTTTACGCGCCCTGCGCAGACGGACTTCTTTCTTGTTCATCAACATGAGCGTACCTTTTAATCGTTGATGTGTTGAGTTACTTCTTCTTGGTTTCTTTGATGACGACCACTTCATCCGCATAGCGAATTCCCTTGCCCTTATATGGCTCGGGTGCGCGATACGCACGAACTTCGGCCGCAACTTGTCCGACGAGTTGCTTGTCGATTCCCCTGATCAGGACTTCCGTCTGGGTCGGCGTTTCGACTTTGATGCCCTTGGGCATTTCGTGCACGACCGGATGCGAATAGCCGAGGGACAAATTCAGCTTATCGCCTTGCGCCTGGGCCTTGTAGCCGACCCCGACCAACGTGAGCTTCTTCTGAAAACCCTTCGTAACGCCCGTAACCATGTTGCTCAGGAGGGCGCGCATGGTTCCAGACATGGCCGAACCCTCCGGATCGACTTCCCGGGCCCGACAGAACAAAGATTCGGCTTCGCGCTCGACTCTGACGGCCGGCAGAATTCGGCTGGACAGCGACCCCAGCGGACCCTTGATCGTTATCCGACTTTCTTCAAACTCGGCTTCGACTCCCTTGGGGAGGATGACCGGGTTCTTCGCGATACGTGACATGCGGGTCTCCTTACGCCACGATGCAGAGCACTTCACCGCCAACATTGGCGCTGCGTGCCTTGCGATCCGTCATGACGCCCTTCGGGGTGGATACGATGGCCACACCCAGGCCATTCATCACCTTGGGCATATCCTGGCGACCACGATACACCCTCAGACCCGGCTTGGAGACCCTTTCCAAACGTTCGATAACCGGGCGGCCGGCGTAATACTTGAGTTCGATGTCGAGTTCAGCCTTTGCCCCATCCTTGCGCACGGCAAAGCTCTCGATGTAGCCCTCTTCCTTCAGGACATTCGCAATGGCTTCCTTAAGCCGCGAGGAGGGCATCGTAACGCCCAGCTTTTCCGCCATCTGCCCATTCCGGATGCGCGTCAGCATATCTGCGATTGGATCACTCATGCTCATTCTCAGCGCCCTCACCAACTCGCCTTAGACATGCCCGGGACCTCTCCGCGCATTGCGATGTCCCTTAGCTTGTTTCGGCACAGACCGAATTTCTTGAACACGCCACGAGGGCGCCCCGTCAGCGCACAACGATTGCGTTGGCGCACCGGACTGGCATTGCGCGGGAAGGACTGCAACTTGAGGCGCGCCTCCATCCGCTCGTCTTCACTTCTCTTGCCGTCGCCAATAACAGCCAACAGTTCGGCACGTCTCGCAGCATACTTCGCCACCAGTTTGGCGCGTTTCGCCTCACGATTCTTCAGTGCAAGTTTCGCCATGAATCCCTCAATTTTTGAAGGGGAACTTAAATGCAGCCAATAACGCCCTGGCTTCCGCGTCAGTCTTGGCTGTAGTGGTAATGCTGATATTCATCCCGCGCAAGACATCGATCTTGTCGTACTCGATCTCGGGAAAAATGATTTGCTCTTTGACACCCAGGTTGTAATTGCCGCGACCGTCGAACCCTTTGCTTCCGGGAATGCCGCGGAAATCGCGAATGCGCGGAATAGCCACGCTGACGAGCCGGTCAAGGAATTCAAACATGCGGGATCCGCGCAGCGTCACCATGCATCCGATCGGATAACCCTCGCGGATCTTGAAACCCGCGATCGCCTTGCGCGCCTTGGTAACTACCGGCTTCTGCCCGGCAATCTTGGTCATGTCACCCACAGCGTTCTCAAGCGCCTTTTTGTCTGCCACAGCCTCTCCCACGCCCATGTTAAGGGTGATCTTGCTGATCCGCGGAACCTCCATCACCGAGCGGTAATTGAATTGCTCACGCAACTGTGCCACGACATCTTTCCTGTAAAAATCTTGCAAGCGCGCCATGATCTTCCCTTAGGCCTTTACTTGTTCGCCATTCGACTTGAACACTCGGACCTTGCTGCCATCCTCAAGGAGTCTGAAGCCGACCCGATCGGCCCGCTGTGTTACCGGGTTGAACAGGGCAATATTGGAAACGTGAATCGGCATTTCCTTTTCGATGATGCCCCCAACAACCCCTTTCATGGGATTGGCTCGCGTGTGTTTCTTCACGCGATTCACTCCGCCTACCAGCAAGTAACCCTCCTCGAGGTTGCGCAACACCGTCCCGCGTCGCCCTTTGTCGCGGCCGGCAATGACCACCACGTCATCACCTTTCCGAATTTTTTCCATTTCTCGCTCCTATCCCTATCCGACCGTCGGCTACAGGACTTCCGGCGCCAGGGAAACGATCTTCATAAAGCGCTCACTGCGCAGCTCGCGCGTAACCGGACCGAAGATACGTGTGCCGATGGGCTCAAGCTTGTTGTTAAGCAGAACAGCGGCATTGTTGTCAAATCTGATCAAGGAGCCGTCGGGACGACGCACCCCTTTCGCAGTGCGAACCACAACCGCACTGTAGACTTCGCCTTTCTTAACACGTCCACGCGGGGCGGCATCCTTGATGCTGACTTTGATTATGTCGCCGATGCCGGCGTAACGGCGCTTGGAGCCGCCCATCACCTTGATGCACATAACCGAGCGCGCGCCCGTATTGTCGGCTACGTCGAGCCGTGACTGCATTTGTATCATGTTGCTCTCCAACTTCTCCTGCACTCAGATCATTGAGCACAGTCAGTTTTGGAATCCGCCTTGAAGCGGCCGCTGGTTGCCGGCCATCACTTCGGCCAGCTGAAAGGACTGGGCATTCTACCTATCCAGTTAAAGTTGTCAAGTCTCGCTAGACAGCGTGCGCCTTCTCGATCACCCTGCTGACGCGCCAACTTTTGGTTTTTGAGATGGGAGCGGATTCCTGTATTTGAACTAAATCCCCACACTCGGTAGCCAGTCCTTCGACGTGCGCATGGTATTTCTTCGAACGAGTGACGAACTTCCCGATCACGGGATGCTTGACTCGTCGCTCAATCAACACAGTGACAGTTTTCTGCATCTTGTCGCTGACGACGCGACCTTCGAGGGTGCGACGGATAGATTGGCTAGCTTGGCTCATTTGGATTTACCCCTTTCGGCCTGAATCGTCTTGATCCGAGCGACATCCTTGCGCAGCTTGGCCAGCTGGCTGGTATTGTTCAATTGCTGGGTTGACAACTGCATGCGCAGGGAAAACTGCGCCTTGCGCAAGTCGAGCAGATCCCGAACCAGGTCTGCATCGCTTTTGCTCCTCAATTCGCTGACTTTCATGGCTTACCCCAGGTGGCGCGAAACAAAGGTTGTTGCGATCGGCAGTTTTGCCGCAGCGAGACCAAACGCCTCGCGTGCCAAAGTTTCGTCAACCCCATCCATCTCGTACAACACCTTGCCGGGCTGAATTTCCGCTACCCAGTATTCGGGGTTCCCCTTGCCGTTGCCCATGCGAACCTCGGCCGGTTTCTTTGAAATTGGCTTGTCTGGAAATATACGGATCCAAATCCGTCCGCCCCTTTTGATGTGGCGGGTCATCGCGCGTCGGGCGGCCTCAATCTGACGCGCCGTCAGCCGACCTCGAGAAATCGCCTTGAGACCGTACTCCCCGAAGCTGACTTTTGCTCCGCGCGTAGCCAGGCCGGTATTGCGCCCCTTGTGCTCTTTGCGATACTTTCTGCGTGCTGGTTGTAGCATTCTCGATCACTCCTTGACGTCTTTTCCGCCAACCGAAGGCTTTGTGCCGGAAGTCGTCTTGCGTACGCGCTTGACTGCAGGCTTCGCGGGCTCGCCTGTCCCCGTTCCCGGCTTTTCCCTTTCCTGGCGAACATCCTCCGTTTTCCGGGTCGGTTTCTGGGGAGATGATTTGTCATCCACTTCAGCGGCTCCTGGCGCTTTAGTCGGACGCTTGGCCCGCGCCGCCGTTTCCTCTGGGACCTTTTCGTGAGCCGATCCGGAAACTCCTTCGCCACGGAGCAAGGATTCCCCCTTGAAAACCCAAACCTTGATACCAATCACGCCGTATGTCGTCTTCGCTTCCGAGGTTCCGTATTCAATTTCAGCGCGCAGGGTGTGGAGCGGCACACGCCCCTCCCGATACCATTCGGTGCGGGCGATTTCAGCGCCATTGAGACGTCCTGAGCTCATAATCTTGATGCCCTGCGCCCCAAGGCGCATGGCGTTCTGCATGGCTCGTTTCATCGCCCGCCGGAACATGATGCGTTTCTCTAGTTGCTGCGCGATCGAGTCCGCTATGAGCTGCGCATCAATTTCTGGCTTGCGGATCTCTTCGATGCTCACATGGACGGGAACGCCCATGCGCCGCTGGAGATCCTGTTTCAGATGCTCGATGTCCTCGCCCTTTTTACCGATCACCACGCCAGGCCGTGCGCTGAAGACGGTAACTCTCGCATTTTTTGCCGGCCGCTCGATAACCACACGCCCAACCGCAGCATGGGCAAGCTTCTTTTTCAGATAGTCGCGAACGGCAATGTCCTCGCGGAGCATTCCGGAATATGCCTTGGAACTGGCGAACCAGCGCGAAGACCAGTCACGCGTCACCGCCAGACGAAATCCGATCGGGTGTATTTTCTGTCCCATACTTTTCCTTATTCGCCAACAGTGACGTAGATATGACAGGTTTGCTTGCTGATACGGTTTCCGCGGCCTTTGGCCCTTGCAGTAAAACGCTTCAGCACGGAACCCTGCTCAACATGGATGCACGTAACCTTGAGCTCGTCGATATCTGCACCGTTGTTGTGCTCGGCATTGGCGATTGCTGATTCAAGCGCCTTCTTGACGATAGTCGCACCCTTTTTGGGACAGAATGAGAGTATATCCAGGGCCTGGCCCACCTTCTTGCCACGCACGAGATCTGCCACGAGCCGGCCTTTCTGAGCGGAAAGGCGTACGCCCTTCAGTATTGCTTTGGTTTCCATCGAATTTGCCCCCTGCTACTTCTTGACGGCTTTCTTGCCTGCCGCATGACCCTTGAATGTCCGCGTCATGGCAAATTCGCCGAGTTTGTGGCCAACCATGTTTTCGGAAACGTAGACCGGGATATGTTGTTTTCCGTTGTGGACTGCGATCGTCAGGCCGATGAAATCCGGAAGGATGGTGGAGCGCCGCGACCAGGTTTTGATTGGACGCTTGTCACTCGTTGCCCGGGCTACATCCACCTTCCCAAGCAAATGACCATCTACGAAAGGACCCTTCTTGATTGAGCGAGCCATATCTTGCTCCTTAACGCTTGTGCCGGCGCTGAACAATCATGCTGTCAGTGCGCTTGTTGCTGCGAGTACGATAACCCTTGGTCGGCTGCCCCCATGGACTGACAGGAACCCTGCCCTCCCCGGTTCTTCCTTCACCACCCCCATGCGGGTGGTCAATCGGGTTCATTGCAACACCCCGTACAGTCGGACGAATACCGCGCCACCGATTCGCGCCGGCCTTGCCGATTTTTCGCAGATTGTTTTCCTCGTTGCCGGCCTCGCCGATCGTCGCGCGACAATCGACCAGAACGCGGCGGATTTCTCCCGAGCGAAGACGAACTTGAGCATAGGCCCCTTCGCGCGCGAGCAGCTGCGCTGAACCTCCCGCAGCCCGCGCCATCTGTGCACCCTTACCGGGCATCAACTCAATGCAGTGAATCGTGCTGCCCACCGGAATGTTGCGGATCGGCAGGGCATTACCCGGCTTGATAGGCGCCTCTGGGCCGCTGATTACCTCCTGCCCGACCATCAGCCCCTTGGCGGCGATGATGTAGCTACGCTCTCCATCGGCATAACAAAGGAGGGCGATATTCGCCGACCGGTTCGGATCGTATTCGATCCGCTCAACCCTGGCCACAATCCCATCCTTGTTGCGTCTGAAGTCGACGATCCGATAGTGACGTTTATGTCCGCCACCCTGGTGACGCGTGGTGATGTGTCCGTGATTGTTTCTGCCGGCTTGGTTCGATTTCTTCTCGGTGAGGGCGCCATGCGAGCGCCCCTTGTGGAGATCCGGATTGACTATCTTAACGAGCGCTCGACGCCCTGCAGATGTCGGTTTGACTTTGACGATAGCCATCATGCAGCCCCTTCCCCGAAGTTTATTTCCTGGCCTGGAGCGAGGCTGACAAAGGCTTTGCGAACATTGCCTCGCCTCCCCATGCTTCGACCAAATCGCTTCACCTTGCCTTTAGCATTCGCCACCTGAACCGAACTGACCTGCACCTTAAACAGCAATTCGACCGCAGCCTTAATTTCAGGCTTTGTGGCATCCGGGCTGACAACAAAGACAACCTGGTTCGCTTTCTCGGCCAGCATGGTCGCCTTCTCGGAAATCTGCGGCCCGAGCAGAACTTGCATGAGGCGCTCCGGGTTGAGTGATTTGACGTTCATGCCAGCATTTCCTCCAGTTTCATCACCGCTCCCCTGGTGAGCAGCACTCGCGGGAAACGGACCAAGGCTAGCGGGTCCGCGTGCCTTGGCTCGACGACCAGCACATCTGGCAGATTGCGCGCCGCCAGCATCAGGTTGTCATTTAGATCATCGGTCACCAGCAGTACCGACGTCATTCCCATGTCCCTAAGTTTCCTGGACACGAGGCGAGTCTTAGGTGCATCAACCGTGAAGTCCTCGACGACCGCCAGACGATCTTCGCGCGCCAACTGGGACAAAATGGCGGCAATCCCTGCGCGATACATCTTGCGGTTAACTTTCTGGGAAAAATTCTCATCAGGAGTGTTTGGAAACGCCCGTCCGCCCCCGCGCCACAATGGGCTAGCCGTGGTACCGATGCGCGCGCGCCCAGTACCTTTCTGTCGCCAGGGCTTCTTGGTACTGTGACGCACCTCGGACCGGGTCATTTGGGCGCGATTTCCCGAGCGTCCGTTAGCCTGGTAAGCAACCACCAGCTGATGTACGAGAGCCTCGTTGAAATCACGGGCGAACAGACCATCGGAAACCTTGACGGTCGCTTCCGACTGCCCTTGTTCATTGATCAGTTTCAGTTCCATGCCTCTCCCCCTCACGTGGCCTTGACCGGCAGTTTCACCGCAGGGGATACGACCACCCTACCACCACGCGCGCCCGGCACGGCGCCCTTGATCATTATCAACTGCCGGGCTTCGTCAATGCGGGCCACTTCCAGATTTTGAGTGGTACGCTTCTCATCGCCAAGATGTCCGGCCATGCGCTTGCCTGGGAAAACCCGACCCGGATCCTGAGCCATCGAAATCGAACCAGGCGCGTTGTGAGAAACGGAGTTGCCATGCGACGCCCGGTTGGAAGAAAAGTTGTGACGCTTGATCGAACCGGAAAACCCCTTGCCGATCGATTTTCCGGTTACGTCCACTTTTTGTCCAACGGAGAATACGGACACAGGGAGAGTGTCACCGGCCTTCATTTCCGACAGGCGCGCCTCGTCCTCACGGAACTCGGTCAGCGTCATCGCTGCCTCGACGCCCGCCTTTGCAAAGTGCCCGGCAAGCGCCTTGCCAACTCGCGCGGCACGCCGCGCTCCGAAGGCTATCTGAACAGCAGAGTACCCGTCGCCTTCCTGGGTCTTGATTTGCACAACGCGGTTGTTCGACACGTCAAGCACGGTCACCGGAATGGTATTGCCATCCTCGGTGAAAATGCGCGTCATGCCGACCTTGCGACCTACAAGGCCTAGACTCATTCGTTTTCTCCTAATTCCGGCTGCGATTGGCCGGGTCGGTGACACTCAACACAAAACCCACGCTCGGGAGAAAAGCTTCCCTTTCACCCAACCTACCAAGATCACTGCAACTTGATTTCGACGTCTACTCCAGCCGGAAGATCGAGTTTCATCAGGGCATCCACCGTCTTATCGGTCGGATCAATGATGTCCATCAACCGCAGGTGCGTACGAATCTCGAACTGATCCCGAGACGTCTTGTTCACATGGGGGGAACGCAGAATATCGAAACGCTCAATACGGGTCGGCAGAGGTACCGGCCCATGCACTACAGCGCCTGTGCGTTTGGCCGTATCAACGATATCGAGCGCCGACTGGTCGATTAGCCGATAGTCGAACGCCTTCAGCCGGATACGAATTCTTTGATTCTGCATGACCAATTCCTTAAAGAGCAAAAATGCTTTCGCATGTCAAAACGAAAGGGCGGGATTATCCTGCCCTTTGCGGGAAAAGGCAATATCTACTCGATGATCTTAGCCACGACGCCGGCGCCGACGGTGCGGCCGCCCTCGCGGATGGCGAAGCGCAGGCCCTCTTCCATCGCGATCGGCGCGATCAGCTTCACCGTCATCTGCACGTTGTCGCCCGGCATCACCATCTCGACGCCCGCCGGCAGTTCGCACGCCCCCGTCACGTCCGTCGTCCGAAAATAGAACTGCGGCCGATAGCCGTTGAAGAACGGCGTGTGACGCCCCCCTTCATCCTTCGACAGGACATACACCTCCGCCGTAAAGTGGGTGTGCGGGGTGATCGAGCCCGGCTTGGCCAGCACCTGGCCCCGCTCGACTTCTTCACGCTTGGTGCCGCGCAGCAGCACGCCCACATTGTCGCCCGCCTGACCCTGATCGAGCAGCTTGCGGAACATCTCGACCCCCGTGCAGGTGGTCTTGACCGTGGGACGAATACCAACGATCTCGATTTCTTCGCCCACCTTGACAACGCCACGCTCGATGCGACCCGTAACGACGGTGCCCCGCCCCGAGATGGAGAAGACGTCTTCGATGGGCATCAGGAAGGGCTTGTCGATGGCACGCTCCGGCGTCGGAATGTAGCTGTCCAGCGCTTCCGCCAGCTTCATGATCGCGCCTTCGCCCAACTCACCCTTGTCGCCTTCCATCGCCTTCAGCGCCGACCCCTTCACAATCGGAATGTCGTCGCCCGGAAATTCATACTTGCTCAGCAGCTCGCGCACCTCCATCTCCACCAACTCGAGCAGCTCGGCATCAT
>Ga0208735_100043_pt1 | contig 82919 bp, 75 predicted proteins | sample Subbio12Aug_8Aab_FD_184829 | JGI IMG/M metagenome (GOLD analysis project Ga0208735, IMG submission 184829) | Serpentinite rock and fluid subsurface biosphere microbial communities from McLaughlin Reserve, California, USA - CR12Aug_8Aab (SPAdes) | ecosystem: Environmental > Terrestrial > Deep... | reverse complement strand
GTCTGGCAGCTCAAGTGGGAAATCGAGGACCTGTCGTTCCGCTTCCTCGAGCCGGCCACCTACAAGAAGATCGCCAGACAGCTCGACGAGAAGCGCCTCGAACGCGAGGCCTTCATCGTCAATGCCGTCGTTCGCCTCAAGGAGGAACTGGCCAAGTCCGGCGTGACCCAGGCCGAGGTGGTTGGCCGGCCCAAGCACATCTACAGCATCTGGAACAAGATGCGCCAGAAGGACATCGATTTCGAGCAGGTCTATGACGTGCGCGCCCTGCGCATCATCGTCGCGGAGGACAAGGACTGCTACACCGCGCTCGGCATCGTGCATGCGCTCTGGCAGCCGATCCACGGCGAGTTCGACGACTACATCTCGCACCCCAAGGGCAACTACTACCGTTCGCTGCATACCGCCGTGATGGCCGAGGACGGTCGCGCGCTCGAGGTGCAGATCCGCACGCCCGAGATGCACGCGCATGCCGAGCTCGGCGTGGCGGCGCACTGGCGTTACAAGGAAGCCGGCAATTCCGCTGGCAAAAGCGCGACGAAAGCGGATTCGGCCTACGACGACAAGATCGCCTGGCTGCGGCAACTCCTCTCGTGGCGCGACGAGATCACCGATTCGGCCGTCTGGGTCGAGCAGTTCAAGCGCGCCGCCCTCGACGACACCCTCTACGTGATGACCCCGCAGGGCCGCGTCATCGACCTGCCCAAGGGCGCCACGCCGATCGACTTCGCCTACCGCGTGCATACCGACCTCGGCCACCGCTGCCGCGGCGCCAAGATCGACGGTCAGCTCGTGCCGCTCAACACCCCCTTGCAGAGCGGCCAGCGCGTCGAGATCACGGTCGCCAAGACCGGCGGGCCGTCGCGCGACTGGCTCAGTCCCGGCTACCTCGTCTCGCCGCGCGCGCGGACGAAGGTCAAGGCCTGGTTCGCCGCCCGGCAGGAAACCCAGATGCTCGCGGCCGGGCGCGCCTGGGTCACCAAGGAACTGCAGCGCGACGGCGCCGCGCAGGCCAACCTGGAGGAGCTGGCGCACAAGCTCGGCTTCAAGAACACCGACGCGCTGTTCCTCGCCGCCGCGCGCGACGAGGTCGGCCCGCGCGCGCTCCAGACCGCGCTGCAGGGCGAGCCGCCGGCGGAGACGGCCGAGCCGGAAATCCTCACCCAGCGCGCCAAGTCCGCGCCGAGCACGGGCCAGATCCTCGTCGTCGGCATGGACAAGATGCTCACCCAGCTCGGCCGCTGCTGCAAGCCGGTGCCGCCGGATGCCATCGCCGGCTTCGTCACGCGCGGGCGCGGCGTCTCGGTGCACCGCGTCGAGTGCGCCAACTTCCGCAACATGGCGGCCAGAAATCCCGAGCGCGTCATCGAGGCGGAGTGGGCGAGGCGGGGCGGCAAGCTGCCGAGCGTCTACGCCAGCGACCTGCGCGTCGAGGCGGCGGACCGGCAGGGCCTGCTGCGCGACATTTCCGATGCCCTGTCGAAGGAAAAGGTCAATGTCACGGCGGTCAGGACCCAGTCCAGGGCCGGCGTCGCGCGCATGGCGTTCACCGTCGAACTGGCCAGCGCCGCGCAGCTGCAGAAGATTCTCGCGGTGCTGGGCGCGGTGAGCGGCGTCGTCAGCGTGCGGCGGGGTTGATGGCCGCCGCGAAGTCCTCCGGCCGGTTGAGATTGGCAAAAGCTGCCGCGTCGGGAAATCTCACCTGAACGGCGCCCTGGCTTCTGCACCACGCCAGCGCCCCGCGTTCGCCTGAGGAAATCCGGGCATCCAGCGCCGGCAGCAGCTCGCGCCGGCAGAGCATGAAGGTGGGCTGCGGACCTGCGGGCGTCGCCGCGATGGCGAGCGGGGCGTCTCCGACTGCCGCGAGGAGCCGGCCAACCAGATCGGCCGGCAGCTGCGGGCCATCGCAGGGACAGACCGCCAGCCAGGGTGTTTCGCAGGCGCGCAGGCCGGCCGCGATGCCCGCCAGCGGGCCCAGCCGGTCTGCACAGGCATCGGTGACGACCGGGTAACCCAGGCGGCGATACCTCTCGATGTTGCGGTTGGCGCTGATCATCAGCGTTGCGACCTGCGGTGCGAAGCGCTCGATCGCGTGGGCGACGAGCGGGCGGCCCCGATAGTCGACCAGCCCCTTGTCGGCGCCCCCGAGGCGCCGGCCTTCGCCGCCGGCCAGAATCAGGCCGGTGACGGCTTCCTTACCCACCGATGTAGGACATCTCGATCTTCCTGAGCCCGGCCGTGGCCGCCATGCGAAGCTGGGAATAGCGGTCGGCGCGGGCTTGCCAGATGGCGGCGATGGCCGCATCGAGCGCCGCGTCGTCGGCGCCGCCGCGCAGCAGGGCGCGCAGGTCGTGGCCTTCGCCGGCGAACAGGCAGGTGTAAAGCCTGCCTTCGGTGGACAGGCGAATGCGCGTGCAGCCGTCGCAGAAGGCGCGCGTCACCGAGGAGATCACGCCGATCTCGCCCGCGCCGTCGCGGTAACGCCAGCGCTGCGCCACCTCGCCGGGATAGTTCGCGTCGATGGGTTCGAGCGGGAAGGTTTCACCCACGAGGCGCAGCACCTCGGCCGAGGGCACGACCTCGTCGAGCGCCCAGCCGTTGCTGCTGCCCACGTCCATGTATTCGATGAAGCGCAGGATGTGGCCGGAATGACGGAAGTGCCGCGCAAGTTTCAGGATCTGGTCGTCGTTCGCGCCGCGCTTGACGACGCAATTCACCTTCACCGGCGCGAGTCCGGAGCCTGCCGCCGCCTCGATGCCCGCGAGCACCTTCGCCGCCGGATAGTCGGCATCGTTCATGCGCTTGAATACGGCCTCGTCGAGCGCGTCGAGGCTCACCGTGACGCGCCGCAATCCGGCACGGGCGAGGAGGGCGGCCTTCTTCTCCAGCAGGGAACCATTGGTGGTGAGCGTGACCTCGACCCCGTCGATGGCCGTGAGTTTCCCGATCAGGGTCTCGATGCCATGACGCAGCAGCGGCTCGCCGCCGGTAAGCCGGATCTTCTGCACGCCGCGTGCGGCGAAGCGCCGGGCGATGCGGTCGATCTCTTCGAAGGACAGCAGATCGGCGCGCGCCAGGAAGGGGTAGTCGCGGCCGAACACCGTTTTGGGCATGCAATAGACGCAGCGGAAATTGCAGCGGTCGGTCACCGAGATGCGCAGGTCGCGCAGCGGGCGGCCGAAGGTATCGAGCAGGGGAGAGAGCGGTTTCATGGGCCGATTATATGAACCTGCCCGCCGGAGCGCCGTCCCGCCGGCGCCGACTTTCTGTGGGATACTGGAAAGGTCGGGAAGGATTTTTGATCCGCTTGAACGACAACCGCCAGAGGGGAGGGCCGTCTTTCATGCCAGGAAATGACGATGGGCGCCGGGGAGGGGTGTTCCTGAAGGGCGCGGGCCGGGAAGCGGCCGTGCGCGAGGGGGAGGCCCTGCTCGAATGCCTGGCTCGAATGAATCTCGAGAACGAGGCTTCCCGCGATGACATCCGTATCACGTCCGGCGGGGCCTCGATCATCCTCGACGCCCGTTCGCCCGCCTGGACGCCCGATGCCGACACGACCGCGCTGTGCGCCCGCATGGGGCTCGACCCGGAGCATAGCGACGAGGATCTTGATCGCCTCATCCTGCTCGCCCTGCTGCGCAGCCCGGTGGTCCTGGAGTTCGCCGGCTGCGACGGTCTGGTCTCGGCGATCCGGGTGCGGCGCAACATCGTCAAGGCCGCGCGCGTCACGGCGCTGGCCTTCGATACCAGCGATGCCGCCGAGCGGCCGGCCGATTGCTGGCTCTATCACGAGGACACCGGCTTTGTCGTGCGGCCCGGCCATGCGCTGATCGACGCCCTGCGCAAGGCTACCCAGCCCGACGTATCCGGCCAGATGTACGCGTTTTCCTGCTACCGGGCGACCGAATACGTGATCCTGCTCGGACTGGCCGAAGAGTTGCAGGCGTGCAATCCGGCCCTGCTGGCACGGCTGCAGAAGCAATGGGAAACACGAGCGATCCAGTCCGGGCGCTTCCACGACATTTTCCTGCACGAATACGGTTCGATGGAGGCGCCCCTGCCACCGCGCTTTTACGTGCCGGGGGACCGGGTGTGGTTCCGCAATCCCGATCGGGCGTCATCCGACGTGCTGGGTTACGAGGGTTCCTGGGTCATCTCCTTGGGCGGCGGCCTGTTTTCGAATTTCTGGCAGCGCGAGCGCCCCTACACCCTCTCCGGCAAGTGTCTCGAACTCTATCACTGGCGCGATGGCGTATGCAGCGATAACGGCGCCGACCTGTGGATGGACGAGGAACGGGTGGCGGCCTGCGTGCGGGCAACGCAGGCCAATCCGGCGCAGACCCGCGCCATCCTCGAACGCATGATGCGCCTGCGCGATCCTAAAGGCGTCTATGCCAAGGGCGGGTGCATCGACACCACGCGCGAGTCTCCGCGCGGGGTCTGTCCGGGCGGCGTGCCGCTGGAACTGCCCGACGCTTGATCGCGCATTCATTCCGCGCGAGAACGCCATGCGCCCACCCGCGGACAGGCGGGGGTTATGATCTTTGCCATGCTCCCGAACCCCCCCGCGCGCGGACTGGCGCGGCGCATCTACCTCGCCTTCCTGCTGGTGGCCGTGATTCCCACGGCCATCGCCGGCGCCATCGGCATTTACGTGTCGCTGCATACCTTGCGTTCCGAGACGCTCGATCATCTGCAGCACGAAGTCGCGGTACGCGCGCAGGGCGTCGGGCGCTTCTTCGACCAGTTGGCCGCCGAACTCCTGTATCTGGCCGACGCCCTGTCGCTGGAGGAATTGCGCGAGGCCCGGCAGAAAACGGACCCCCAGGCCATCGATGCGGCCACAACCCGACTGGAGCGCGATTACCTGACGCTTGCGGCGACGTATCCGCATATCTACCAGATTCGCTATCTCGCCGCCGACGGGCACGAGATCGTGCGGGTTGACAAGAAGGATGGGCGCGTCTTTATCGTGCCCCGCGACCAGTTGCAGAACAAGGGCGAACGCTACTATTTCGGCGAGGCGATGGCACGCAGGCCGGGCGAGTTTTATGTGTCGCCGCTCGATCTCAATGTCGAGCATGGCCGGATCGAACTGCCCGAGCGCCCCGTGATCCGCGTCGCGACGCCGGTCGGCGCCGGGCCGAGCGCCGTCAATGAGGGCATCCTCATCATCAATCTCCATGCCGACTTCCTGCTCGACCAGATCCGCCAGATGGCCCAGATGCGGGGCGGCACGGCCTATCTCTTCGACCGCTCGGGCCACTATCTGACCCGCACCGCCGACGATGCGGGCGGTTTTGCCATGGCGCCGGTGAGCAGCCTGGTCGGGCAATTCGGCGAGGCGGCGGTCGGTCAGTTGCTGGCTGAGAAGGATGGCGCGCTGGCGGCGGCCGAATCCATCATCGCCCATGCAACGATCCGTTTCGGCGCGGCCTATCCGGCCGAGGAGCGCCTGCAATGGGTGATCGCCATCGGCGTCCCCGAGGAAAAGCTGTTCATGTCGGTCTTCAACCTGCACGCCCTCTATGCGATTCTGGCTATCTGCCTGCTGGCGACGGCGCTGGGCGGCTATGCCATCACGCGTCGGCTGCTGGGACCGCTGGATGCGCTGAGTCGGGAATCCGAGGCCATCGCGGCGGGCGACTTCTCGCATCGCGTGGAGGTTCGCGGGCATGACGAGATCGCGGCCCTGGGCGAGAAGTTCAACGCGATGGCCGAAAGAATCCGGCTGCTGGTCGAGTCGCTGGCCGCGCACCGCGACCGGCTCGAGGACGAGGTGCGCGCCCGTACCGCAGAGCTCGAGCGCGAGCAGGATGAACGCCGCGAGCTCGACCGCCAGATGTTCCAGATGGAAAAACTCGCGACGCTGGGCGAATTGACCATGGGCATCGCCCACGAGATCGGCAATCCGCTGGCCGGCATGAAGGCGGTGACCCAGGCGCTGCAATATGAGGAGGACTTGCCCCGGGGCGTGGCCGAGGCGCTCGAGCGTCTCGAAGCCGAAACCGACCGGCTGGCCGATTTTCTCCGAAGTTTTCACGGCTTCGCGGCCCCGCAGACGGCAAAACCCGTTGACGTGGCGCTGGCGGAAGTCGTCGCCGATGTCCTGTTCTGGCTCCGCAAGGAAGCCCGCACCCACGGCGTCGAGATCGCCACCGACATTCCGCCGACGCTGGTGGTGCGGGCAGACCTGGCCCAGATCAAGCAGGTGCTGCTCAACCTGGCCGTAAATGCGGTGCATGCGATGCCCGCCGGCGGTCGCCTGACGATCACGGCCAAAACCGGGCCGGACGATGCGGTGACGATCGCGGTGCGCGACACGGGCGTGGGCATGGCCCCGGAAGTCCAGGCGCGCATCTTCGATCCATTTTTTACCACGCGCGCCGACGGCACCGGGCTGGGCTTGGCCATCGTGCGCAAGATCGCCCAGGCGCACGGCGCGACGCTGACGGTTGAGAGCGTCGTCGGGCAAGGTTCCTGCTTCGCATTGCGCTGGCCTGCTCCTGCCGCCACCGGCCCATGAACGAAGCCATCCTCATCGTCGAAGACGACGCGACCTTGCGTATTGCCCTGGCCAGCTTTCTCGGCCGTCTGGGGTTTGCCGTCGATGCCGCCGAAACGGTCGCCGCTGCGCTGGCGCTCGCCCGCCAGCGGCGCTACGGGCTGGTCCTGCTCGATCTGCGCCTGCCCGATGGCGACGGCCTGGGGCTGATCGGCAGCCTGCGCGAGATCGACGACGAGGCCCTGCTGGTGATGATGACGGCCTTTCCCGAAGTCCGCACGGCGGTGGCCGCCCTCAAGGCCGGCGCCTACGACTACATCAACAAACCCTTCGATCTCGAAGATCTGCGCGAACTCGTCGCCCGCGCCTTCGAAACGCGTTCGCTGCGCCGCGAGGTCGCCTGGCGGCGCGCCCAATCCGGCGCCTGCACTCATGAGGGGCTGTCGGGCGAAAGTCCGGCCTGCCGCGAATTGATGCGCGTGACCCAGAAGATCGCCGCAGCGTCGCGCGTGCCGGTGCTGATCCATGGCGAGTCGGGCTCGGGCAAGGAGCGTGTCGCGCGGGCCATCCACTGCCAGTCTTCGCGTGCCGCCGGGCCGTGGGTGACGCTCAACTGCTCGGCCCTGCCCGAGGGTCTGATGGAGTCCGAATTGTTCGGCCACGAGAAGGGGGCCTTCACCGACGCGAAGCAGCAAAAGCGCGGCCTGCTCGAACTTTCCGACGGCGGGACGCTCTTCCTCGACGAGATCGGCGATTTGTCGCTCGCCTTGCAGCCCAAGTTGCTGCGCGTGCTGGAAACCCAAAGTTTCCGGCGCGTCGGCGGCAGCCGCGAGATCCAGGTCGACGTGCGCTTCGTCGCGGCCACCCACCGCAACCTGCCGGAAATGGTCAAGGTCGGGACGTTCCGCGAGGACCTGTATTACCGCCTCAACGTCGGCGCCATCGAGGTGCCTCCCCTGCGCGCCCGACGCGACGACATTCCCCCGCTGGCCCGTGAATTCGTACTCGCCAGCGCGCGCGCGATGGGCATCGCGCCCCCCGAACTGCCCGCCGATGTCCAGGGCCTGCTGGCGGCGTATGCGTGGCCCGGCAACGTGCGCGAGCTGCGTAACGTGATCGAGCGGGCGGTGATCCTGTGCGAAAACGGCGCGTTGTCGGCCGGTCAGCTCCCGGCGGAAATATCGGGCGCCGTCCCGCCAGCGCCGATTTTTTTGTTCTCAGCCGATGTTCCGCCGGCCACGCTTGCCGCCGTCGAACTCGCCCACATCCGGCGCATCATGGCCCAGTGTGCGGGAAACAAGACACGTGCTGCCGAAATCCTCGGCATCACCCGGCTGACCCTGCGCAACAAGCTGCGCGAGGCCGGTGAGGCCGATGTCGAGTAACCCGGTCACTTCCTGACCGGTCAGGATTGGGATTTTCGGTCAGTTTGTGACCGCTGCCGTCCCGCCAGCGCCGACTTTTCCGGGCTGGCACGGCCTGTGCGTGAAGGGGTCCAGCGCGGGATCGTCCCGCGCGGAGCCTACAGGAGGACTTCATGCACGCATTTTGCAGGACGCTCGTGGCCGCGGGTCTCGTCGCCGTCGTGGGCGGGGCCCAGGCGCAAGGCAGCGGCCCCGATCTCGCGCCGATGCCGGAAAGCAAGCCGGGCAATGCCGCGATGATCGAGTTGGGCAGGTATTTCTACTTCGACAATCGACTTTCCGGCGACTGGGGCGTGTCCTGCGCGACTTGCCACAATCCCGAGAAGGGCTGGGGCGACGGCCAGGCGCTGTCGACCGGTTATCCGTCGATGGAGTATTTCCGCAACGCGCCCACGGTGCTCAATGCCAGACACCAACGGCGTTTCCTCTGGGACGGGCGACTGGACGGCGCCGACGCCGGCACCCTGGCGCGCGACATGATCACCGAGTCGCACACCATGAACATGGATTCGCGCCTGATGCAGGAGCGCCTCAAGCAGGTGCCGGAATACCGGGAAATGTGGGCGAAATGGCGCAAGGACGACATCAACGGCATGCGTGTCTATAGCGCCATCGGCGAGTTCATCCGCACGCTCGAAACCGTCAACGCGCCTTTCGACCGGTTCAAAAAGGGCGATGAAAACGCGCTCACCGCCGAGCAGAAGAACGGCTATGCGCTGTTTCGGGGCAAGGCCGGCTGCGTGGCTTGTCATCACGGCCCGATCGGATCGGACGGCAATCTGCATCGCACCGGCGTGCCCGAACACCCGGAGGTGCTGAAGAATCCGCTGCGCACCATCACCATGCTGCGGCATTACTCGACTTCCGGCATGCCCAATTACATGAACGCCCGCACCGATGTCGGTCACTATGCCATCAGCAAGAACAAGCGCGACCTGGGCAAGTTCAGGACCGCCCAGCTGCGCGACCTGAAATACACCGCGCCCTACATGCACAACGGCGTGTTCTCGACCCTCGATGAAGTCATCGACTTCTACGACAGGGGCGGCGGGGGCGGTTCGGCGCTGAAGCCGCTGAGTCTGTCGTCCGCCGAGAAACAGGCGATCAAGTCCTTCCTGCTGTCGCTCTCGGGCGACCCCGTCATCGTCAAGGATCCCGGCCAGCCCGACCTGCAGGTCTGGACCGCCTACGGCAAGAACTGAGGAGCCGAACATGAAACTTCGCTGCACCCTTTTGACCGGCGCGCTCCTGCTGGCCTGTTCGGCCGCCGCCGCCGACAAGTATCCGAGGCTCGGCCCGCTGCCGCCGCCGCCGATCCCGCAGGACAACCCGAACACGCCGGAGAAGATCGCCCTCGGGAAAAAGATTTTCTGGGAGAACCGGCTTTCCGGCGACAACTCGATGCCCTGCGTTTCCTGCCACCTGCCCGCACTGGGCTGGGGCGACGGCGGGCAACTCTCGCGCGGCTATCCCGGCACCAAGCACTGGCGCAACTCCCAGACGATCCTGAACTCGGCCTACTACAACAAGCTATTCTGGGAGGGTTCGGTGACCAGCCTCGAGGCTCAGGCCCCTGCCGCCGCCGGCGGCTCGGTCGCCGGCAACGGCGACGATTCGGTGATGGAGATGCGCCTGCGTTTCCTGCCGGAATACGTCGCGGAATTCCGGCAGGTGTTCGGCACTGAATGGCCGCGCATCAATGACGCCTGGCGTGCGGTCGCCGCCTACCAGCGAACGGTCGTCTCGGATGCCGGAAAGGTGCCTTTCGACCGTTTCGTCAAGGGCGACAAGCAGGCCCTCAATGCCAGTCAGAAGCGGGGCATGGCGCTCTTTCACGGTAAGGCCGGCTGCATCCAGTGCCACAACGGTCCGCTCGCTTCCAACCAGCAGTTCCACGCCACCGGGGTGCCGCCCCATCCGGGTTTCCGGGACGATCCGCTCACCCAGGTCACGCACCGCTGGCAGCACTACCAGAAAGGCGTGCCGGAGGCGGTCTATCGCAACGCCACCGGGGATGCCGGGCTGTTTTTCGTCACCAAGAATCCTGGTGACATCGGCAAGTTCCGCGTGCCGTCCCTGCGCGAACTCAAATACACCGCACCCTACATGCACAACGGCATCTTCGCCACACTCGCCGAGGTGGTCGATTTCTACGACAAGGGCGGTGGCACGGTGCAGAACAAGAGCCCGCTGGTCAAGCCCCTGAAGCTCTCCGTGCAGGAGAAGAAGGAGCTGATCGCCTTCCTCGAGGCCCTGTCGATGGACGAGCCGCTGATCCACGACGACCCGAAGCTGCCCGGCGATTACCAGCCCCTTCCACCTCCCGCTGCGCCGGCAATGACCCTGAAATAAAGGAGACTCAAGATGACTGAAAAAACCATTCAGGCGCACGCCGAACGCCCCGACCCCGAGCATGAGAGAGATCGTCAGTGCATGAGCCGCCGGCAGTTCCTGCTGGCCGGCGGAGCGATGGTGACGCTGGCCGCCGTCGGCTTGCCTGGCGAGCTCATGGCCGCGCCCCTGCATGCCCTGCGGGCCAGCTACCCGAAAGTGAAGATCGGCAGCCTGTCCGCCCTGAAAAAGGGGGCGCCGGTCAATTTCAACTATCCCTACCCGAACGTGCGTAACGTCCTCGTCAAACTCGGCGTCCGGGCCGGTGGCGGCAGCGGCCCCGAGCGCGACATCGTGGCGTTCAACCAGCAGTGTCCGCACATGGGCGGGCCGCTGGACGGCACCTACAAGGACGCCCATCAGGCGCTCGGCCCCTGTCCGCTGCATCTGACCACCTTCGACCTGACACGTTACGGCATGGTGATTTCGGGCCAGGCCACCGCAAGCCTGCCGCAGATCGTGCTGGAGGTGCAGGGCGACGACATCTACGCCGTCGGCGTGCAAGGCCTCGTGTATGGCTATGCCGCCATGACCGCCAAACGGGCTTGAGGAGAGAAGACATGAGCAAGAGCGAACGTTTCATTCCCGCGGACCGCATCCCCCTGCCGCCCCGTGATGCCGAGGTGCTGACCACCGCCTGCGACTACTGCACCATCGCCTGCGGCTACAAGGTTTATCGCTGGCCGGTCGGCCGGGAAGGGGGCATGGCTGCGAGCCAGAACGCCCTGAAGACCGATTTTCCCCACCCGAACATGATGACCGCCTGGATCAGTCCGACCCAGCACAACATCGTCACCCATCGGGGCAAACCGCACCACGTCGTGATCGTGCCCGACAAGGACACGAAGGTGGTCAACGTCGGCGGCGACCATTCGATCCGCGGCGGCACGCTGGGCCAGAAGTGCTACAACCCGGACACCCCGACGCGCGAGCGGCTGCTCCACCCCATGATCCGCGTCAATGGAAAACTCACGCGCGTCTCGTGGGATCTGGCAACCGAGGCGATGGCCGACATCTCGAAATACGTGCTGACCCAGCACGGCGAGCACAGCTGGGCGGTAAAAATGTATTCCTACCAGTATTTCGAGAACACCTACGCCATCACCAAGCTGGCGATGACCAGCATCGGCACGCCGTCCGTCGCGCCGCACGACAAGTGCGCCGCCACCAACGACGCGACCGGCATGGACGATGCCGGCATCGACTCGTTTTCGTCCTGCTACGAGGATTGGCGCCTGGCCGACGTGGGTTTCCTCTCCGGCGTCGATCCGTATGAAACCAAGACCACGCTGTTCACCCAGTGGATGATGCCCGGCGACGCCAAGCTGATTTTCGTCACACCCCACAAGACCGTGGGCGTGGCGTGGGCCGAAGCGAACAATCGCGGGATGTGGCTGCCGATCAATGTCGGCACCGACACGGTGCTGCACCTGGCCCTGGCGCGCATCATCATCGAAAACGGCTGGCAGGATCAGGAGTTCATCGACCGCTGGATCGCCAAACCCTGGGAGGTGGATTCCGGTTACGGCCGCGGCACCCGCAACACCGGCTGGCAGTGGCGCACCACTTGGGGCGCCTGGCAAAGCGACTGGGAGGACTATCGGAAATTCATCGTCGCGCAGGAGGAGTCCAAGCTCGAGGTCGCGGCCCAGATCACCGGCATCCCGGCCGAGAAGATCCGCCTCGCCGCCGAATGGCTCGCCAAGCCCGTAAATGGCCAGCGGCCGAAGGCCTCCTTCATGTGCGAGAAGGGCAACTACTGGTCGAACAATTACATGAACACCGCTTCCTTCGCGGCGCTGGGCCTGATCTGCGGCTCGGGCAACCGCCCCGGCCGCATGATCTCGCGCGGCGGCGGCCACCAGCGCGGCTGGATGGGCGCCGGCGGCGGCTCCGGCTGGCTTTCCCCCGAGAAATATCCGGGACGGCGCAAGAAGGATTTCAACCTGGATCGCTGGCTGATGGTGGGCGAGATCAAGTTCGCCTGGGTGTTCGGCACCACCTGGGTGGCGGCGATGATGGCCTCCGACGCCCTCGGCGCGAGAATGAGGGAGCTGACCAACGGCAGCCCGCACCAGATCACCAGTCTCGACCGCGCGGCGATTTTCCAGACCCTGAAGCGGCGCGTCGATTCGGGCGGCATGGTGATGGTCGATTCCGACATCTATCCCTGCGAGCCGGTCGGCACCGAGTTCGCCGACTTTGTGCTGCCGGCCGCCACCTGGGGCGAGGACGACCTCACCCGCTGCAACTCCGAGCGCCGCCTGCGCCTCTATTCCCGGTTCTACGACCCACCGGGCGAGGCCAGGCCGGACTGGTGGGCGGTGATGAAGTTCGCCGACAAGATGGGTTTCACCGTCGACGGCAGTTACTCGTGGAAGACCTCCAACGACGTCTTCGAGGAAGCGGCCCGCTTCGGTCGCGGCGGCGTGCTCAATTACGAACCGCTCGTCCAGATGGCGAAGAGCCGGGGCCTGAAGGGGCACGAGTTGCTGCGCTCCCTGGGCACCACCGGCATCCAGACCCCGATCCGGGTGAAGGAGGGCAAGCTCGTCGGCACCCAGCGCCTGCACGACCCCGCCAACGACTGGGGAGAAATGGAAGGCAGCGAGGTGCACGGCCATTTTCTCCACAGTTTCAACACGTTCACCGGCAAGGCGATCCTGCTCAAGACCCCGTGGAAGTTCCCCGGCTGGATCCAGTTCTTCGACGCCGTCAAGCCGCGCACCGAGAAAGACGAGCTGTGGGTGACCAACGGCCGGGTGAACGAGACCTGGCAGTCGGCCTTCGATGACCGTCGCAAGCCCTACCTGCACCAGCGCTGGCCCGACAACTTCATCCTGATCCACCCGAACGACGCCAAAAAGCGGGGAATCGAATCGGGCGACTGGGTAGAAATCGTCAATGACACCGTCTATGTCCAGACTGGCCAGCCGCAGGGCGTGCTCGACGCCGACCTCAACTTCAACAATCTGCTGAAGGAAGGCCACATCAAGACGACGGCGGGCAAGTTCAGGGCGGTGGCCATCGTCTCGGACGAGATGAAGGAGGGGATCACCCAGTCGAACTTCAACACGCCGAAGTCGATGGCGAACGCGGTGGTGTCGGCCGTGCCCGACCCGGTCACCAACAACTACCGCTATAAGCTCGGCCGCGGCACGCTGACCAAGGTGGGCGAGTCGGAATACAAGACCGACCTGAGCCGCATGAGCCTGAAGCCGCGTCACATCGTTTGAACGGGAAAGGAAACCGCATGAAAACAATCGTAATCACGCTTGCCGCCGCCGGCTGCCTGCTGGCGGGCGGCGCCTCGGCCGCGGTTACCGAGGCCGAGGCGATGGTCATCGCCCAGAAGAACGGCTGCCTCGCCTGCCATCAGCTCGACAAGAAGCTCGTCGGCCCGGCATGGAAGGAAGTCGGCAAGAAGTATGGCGGTCAGGCCGATGCCGAGGCCATGCTGCTCACCAAAGTGAAGAAGGGCGGCAAGGGCGTCTGGGGGCCGATACCCATGCCCCCCAATGCGACGGTGAAGGACGCCGACATCAAGACGCTGGTGCAGTTCGTCCTCACGCTGAAGTAACTTCGCCGGGGATGACCGGGCCTCGGCTCCGGTCGTCCCGATGCCCGGTCAGGAAGGTCGGGAAAGATGATTGGCGCGCACGAAGCAAACGATCAGACCGATCACCGTCAGGGGCAGAACGAAGGTGAGCATCACGGCCGAGAAGGCCTGCAGCTGGGCGTGCTGCTGGGCGGCGAGGATGAGATAGGTGACGTAGGCCGCGTAGTAGCCGATGAACAAGGCGCCTTCCCAGCGGGCGATTTCCCGTCCGGTAAGGGCGATCGGCAGACAGACGAGGGCCACGGCCAGCATCACCCATACGTCGAAGTTGCGCGCCGCCTCGGAAACGACGATGCCGTCGCCCGAAATGGCGGCCGAGAGCCCCAGGCAGCCCAGGATGTTGAAGATGTTGCTGCCGACGACGTTGCCGACGGCGATGTCGCGCTCGCCCCGGATGGCGGCGACGAGCGAGGTGGCGATTTCCGGCATCGAGGTGCCCACGGCCACGATGGTGAGTCCGATCACCAGGTCGCTGATTCCGAAGATGCGCGCAGTCGCCACGGAGGCGTCGACCAGCCAGTCGGCTCCCAGCACCAACAGCCCCAGGCCGGCCACGATGAGCAGCCCCTGAACGCTCCAGTGGGCATCCCATCGGCTCGCCTGGGCGGTCGGGAACTCGTGGGAGAACTCTTCCTGCGTCGCCCGGTTCGCCCGGCGCGACTGGATGACGAGGAACGCGGTATAGACCACGAGCAGCGCGAAGAGGACGATGCCCTCGATCATGCCCAAGTTGCCGTCCATGGCCATCACGATGAGCAGGAGGCTGACGCCGATCATGATCGGAATTTCCTGGCGGATGATCTGCTCGTGGACCAGGAGCGGGGTGATGAGGGCGGAAATCCCCAGGATCACCAGGATGTTGGCGATATTGCTGCCGACGACGTTGCCGACGGCGATGTCGTCGTTTCCGACCATCACCGCGTCGATCGAGACGGCCATCTCCGGGGCGCTGGTGCCGAAGGCGACGACCGTCAGGCCGACCACCAGGGGCGTAATGCCCAGGCTCAGGGCCAGGCGGCCGGCGCCGCGCACCAGGAGTTCGGCGCCCGCCACCAGGGCGGCCAGACCGAGCAGGAACATCAGGACATGCTGCAACATGGCATTGACCGGCTATGGAAAACGAAGCGCGCAGATTACCCCAGGAAGCGCCGTCCTGTCAGCGCCGAGTTTTCTCAATCCCCGCTCGCCTTGTCATCCGCGGTCGAAGTCCCGACGCGGCCGCAGGCGCGACGCAGGAAGTCCATCTGCCGTTCGTAGTTCCGGCAACCCCGGCACATCAGCAGGTGCAGGCGCAGCGCGATGCGTTCGCGCAGGCCCAGTTCGCGTTCATGCGCGGCGGACATCACGTGGGTGGCTTCCTTGCAGCTCAACATCATGACTCTCCGGGGCCGAACCAGCTGCGTTCGAGGCAGCCGCGCAGGTTGTTGCGCGCCCGGTGCAGGATGACGTAGCAGTTGCTGGAGCTGATCTGCAGCTCGGTGCAAATCTCGTCGACCTCGAATTCGAGCAGCTCGCGCATCATGAACACGCGCGCCGTGTTTTCCGGGAGGTGGTTGAGGCAGGCGTCGAAAACCTGCCAGAACTGCGCCTGCCGCAGCGTTTCCTCGGGATCGCCCCAATCGCCGGGACGATGGTCCCGCTGCCAGTGGCCGTTGGCCTTGAACAGACGGTCGAAGGCCTCCTCGAACGCCTCTTCCTCCCCGGACAGCGCCGAGAGATTGACGGTGCGCTCGCGGCTGCGGATGGCATCGATGATCTTGTTCTTGAGGATCGAGAACACCCAGGTCTTCAGCGCGGAACGCCCGGCGAAATCCCGCCTGCCGGCGAGCGCGGCGATCATCGCCTCCTGCACGACATCCTCCGCGAGCGGGTCGTCGCGCAGCTGCAGGCGGGCGAAGCGCAGCAGGTCGGGACGGAACTTGGCCAACTGAGGGGCGAGTTCACCGGCGGAGTTCATCCGCGCATGCTACGCCGGATCAGCGCGTCGATGGAGAGGCGTCCCGGTCCCGCGAGGATCAGTTTGCCGATGAGCTTTTTCATGGTTTGACTCCGAGAATGGCGCCGGCGGCGCGCAATTCAGCCAGCAAGGCTGCGCCATGGGCGATCACCGCCTGCGGATCGGCATGGCCGAGTTCGGCGGCGATGGCGGCGCAGGCGGCGCGGCTGCTCTGTCGCCCCTCCAGCAGCAGGTCGACGAGGCGCGCGCTGACGGGGTTCAGCTCGACGAATTGCACCTCGTCGGCGGCGTCCCGATACACCAGCAGATGGGCGGGCCGCGGCTGGCGCGGCCGGTAGTCCGGTCCGATGTGCTGCACCGGCCAGGCGTAGGCGAGATTCATCAGCGCCGGCGCGAGTACCGGAATGCCGGCCAGCAGGTCGCCGGCCGGAGCGTGGGCGGGCGTTGGCGCGTCCATCACGTCGAGCGCCAGCTCGACCCACTCGTAATGCGCCAGTTCCCTGAGCCAGCGCGGGCCCGTGTCGGCGGGCAGCCAGTCGAGGAACTCGCGCGGAATCTCGCGGAAGTAAGGCGTATGGCAGCGCGCCGCGCGGAAGAAGGCGCGCTGGAGACGGCGCCAGCGCGTTGCGCCGAGCACGCTGCGCGTGACCGGATAGCAGGCGTCGAGGAAGCCGGTGAGGTTGTTGAACAGCAGGTCGGCGTAGATTGCGGCGCGGCGCGCGGGCACGCCGGCCGGACGCGCGGCTTTGCGCGGGTCGCGCAGGTGGCGGCCAAAGTCGCGCTGGAATTCCTGAAATTGGAGAGCAGGGGGCATCAGGCGGCCTCGCGAAGTTGGGTGGCGCGTCGCTGCGCGGCGGCAATCTGCGCGACTTCGCTGGCCAGTTCGCCCAGCGGCGGGATGTTGAAATCGCGTTCGAGACAGGTCGGCAGCGGGCCGACGCGCGCATAAACCGCGTCGAGCAGCTGCCAGACCGGGTCGATCACGTCGGCGCCGTGGGTATCGACGCGGATGCCGTCCGGCTCGACGTAGTGGCCGGCCATGTGCAGGTAGCAGCTGCGTTCGAGCGGCAGCGCGTCGATGAAGGCGAGCGGGTCGAAGCCGAAATTGCCGCTGTTGACATAGACATTGTTGACGTCCAGGTGCAGCAGGCAATCGGCTTCCCCGATCACCGCGCGGATGAACTCGGTTTCGTTCATCTCCGCGCCCGGCGGGGCGACGTAGTACGAGGCGTTCTCGATGCCGATCTTCATTTCGAGGAGGTCCTGCGCCTGGCGGATGCGGCCGGCGACCCACTTCACGGCATCGCCGCTGCAGGGAATCGGCAGCAGGTCGTAGAGGTGGCCGTCGTCGCCGCACCACGAAAGATGTTCGGTGTAGAGGCGCATGCCGTGTTCGCGCATGAAGCGCCGGATGCGTTTGAGCAGCTCGATATCGAGCGGGCGCGGACCGCCGAGGTCGAGCGACAGGCCATGGCAGACGAAGGGATGGCGCTCGGTGAAATGGCGCAGGTCCTTCGCCGAACGGCCGCCCATGCCGGCCCAGTTTTCCGGGGCCAGCTCGAAGAACCCGATCGAGGACGGCACCCCGGCCTTCAGGTCGGGAATCAGTTCCCGCCTGAAGCCGAGGCCGGCACCGTGAAGGGCGGTGTCAGACATGGGGATTTACTTCTTGGTCCCGCCGCATTTGCCTTCGCCGCACTTGCCGTCCTTCTTCTTGTCGTCGGCTGCCTTTTTGTCGCCGCCGCACTTGCCTTCGCCGCATTTGCCGTCCTTCTTCTTGTCGTCGACTTTCTTGGCCCCGCCGCATTTGCCTTCGCCGCACTTGCCATCGGCCTTTTTGTCGGCCTGGGCCAGCTGGTAGCCGCTGTCGAGCTTGGCCATCCCGAAGGGATTGTCGGCCGCGCTGGCGAGCGGGGCGAATGCGGTGGTGGCGACGAAGGCGGCGCCGGCGGCAAGGGCAAGGGTGGTTTTCTTTTTCATGGTGTGTCTCCTGTGGTGGTTGAGGGGTGTGCAAGGGATTGCGCCCATTGGTCGGAGCATGGGCCAGATTTCTTACAAACGCACTCGGGATTTTTCGTTCAGCTGCGCGCTGGCCACAGGTCATCGGTGAAGCGGCAGTAGCAGTTCTTGCCCGCCGCCTTGGCGGCATACATCGCGAGGTCGGCGCATTTCATCAGCCCCGCGGCATCGCGGCTGTCCTCGGGAAAACAGGCCACGCCCATCGATGCGCCGACGGTCACGACGTGGTCGCGCAGTTTGACCGGCAGCGCGATGGCGGCGATGATTTCGGCGGCCAGCTCGTGCGGAAGTCCGCCTTCCCCGAGATCTTCCATCAGGATCAGGAACTCGTCGCCGCCGAGTCGGGCCACTGTGTCGGTCGCGCGCCGCAGGCTATGACGGATGCGTTGAGCAATCTCGCGCAGCAGCAGGTCGCCGATGTCGTGGCCGCAGCGGTCGTTGATTTCCTTGAAGCCGTCGAGGTCGATGAAGATCAAGGCGAGCGGCAGGCTGTCCCGGCGCGAACGTTCGATGGCATGCGCCAGCCGTTCATGGAACAGCGCGCGGTTTGGCAGGCCGGTCAGCGCGTCGTGGAAAGCGAGATACTGGAAGCGTTCGTTGGCCCGATGGAAGGCGGTGATGTCGTGGAACACCGAGGCATAGCAGGCCGGCATGCCGTCGTGCGCCGCGATGCGATTGATCGTCTGCAGGACCGGATAGGCAGTGCCGTTCTTGTGACGGTTCCAGATCTCGCCTTTCCAGCGTCCCTCGGTCAGCAGCGCGTTCCAGAGTTCCTCGTAGAAGGAGGGCGGATGATGGTCGGACTTGAGCAGGCTCGGCTTATTGCCGATGGCTTCGCCGGGGCTATAGCCGGTGATGTGGCTGAAAGCCGGATTGACGGCAATGATGGAGCCGCGTTCGTCGGTGACCAGAATGCCTTCGCTGGTGCTCTCCATGATGCTGCTGGCCAGCCGCAGGCGTGCTTCCATGATGCGCGCCGGGTCGACGGCCGCATTGAGCAGCATGCGAAACCATTGCTCGTCGGCAGCCATGCCGCCCTGTTCGCTGGCGTCGATGTGATCGCTCATGCCAGGCACACTCTCTGTCGATTGTTCGATACAGCCGTCTTATAGGCCTATTAATACACCTTTTGTTTCGGTTATACAAGCGACACTTGATTCGCATAATCAGCATTATGTTAAATAAAGCTGCCAGATCGGAGCGATGCCGCCATCAGGTGGCGGGTTTTTCGATTGGCCTCAAGCCACGCTGCAGCCCGAGCAGTTCCGCCGCCTTTTTGACGTTACCGGTTTCCGCGAACGCGGCAAGCGCATCGAAGCGCATGATGTGTGCGTCCGTCATGTTTAGCCCAAACATTTCAATCAGCGCCTGATCGAAGTCATTGACGATCTTCAACGCCTCGAATTTCCCTACTCGGTTGATATCCATGACAGCTCCACAGCAAATTGGATTGACCCGCGGATGCTACCAATTTTGCGCCCATCTTTTGCTACGCAACACGGTCGACAAGATATTGCGGGAGACTCGTCCCCGGAATTGCTTGATTGCCGTGATTTGACCGCCAAATGGAGCGCACGTATCATGCGCGCATTGCGGAGACGTGGCCGAGAGGTCGAAGGCACTCCCCTGCTAAGGGAGCATGCGGGCAAAACCTGCATCGAGGGTTCGAATCCCTCCGTCTCCGCCAGATGCTCGAAACCCGCATACCCCGCGCGCCGAAGACTACCAGGCAGCCAGGAATTCGCGCCAGTGTGGCGCGTCGTTTCCCGCCAGTTCGCCGCGCACGAAGGCGACTTCCTCAGCGTGGGCCTTGGCGGTTAGCTGGCCGCGCATCTGCTGGAAGCGCAGATAGACCAGGTAGGTGTTCACGACGTCGGTCTCGCAGTAGTTGCGGATCGCGTCGATCTCGCCGGCCAGCCAGGCGCCCCAGACCGCGCTACCGTCCATGCCCAGCTTGCCGGGCAGGCCCATCAGCCTGGCCAGCTCGTCTAGCGGCGCATTGGCGCGCGGCTGGTAGAGCGCCAGCAGGTCCATCAGGTCGAGGTGGCGCGTGTGGTAGCGGCTGATGTAGTTGTTCCACTTGAAGTCGCGGTCATTCTCGCCGAGATCCCAGTAGCGCGGGGCCGCGACACCGTGGATCAGGCCGCGGTAGTGCAGCACCGGCAGGTCGAAGCCGCCGCCGTTCCAGGAAACGAGGTTGGGGGTGTATTTCCCGATGCCGTCGTGGAAACGCTGGATGATTTCCCCCTCGCCCGACTTCGGCTCGGCGAGAGACCAGACCCTGAAGCCCTCGGCGTTGCGCATAGCGCAGGAGATCACGATCACGCGCTGCAAGTGCAGCGGCAGGAAATCGGAACCATTCTTCGCCCGCTGCTTCTGGAAGGCGAATTCGGCCACCTCGGCGTCGGCGAGCGTCATCGGCAGTTCATGGAGCTTGCGCAGTCCCGCGACGTCCGGGATCGTTTCGATGTCGAAGCCGAGCACCGGAGTCACGACGGGAACACGCCAGTGGACAGGTAGCGATCCCCGCGGTCGCAGACGATGCCGACGATCACGGCGTTCTCGACTTCGGCGGCGATGCGCAGCGCCACCGCCATCGCCCCGCCCGAAGAGATGCCGCAGAAGATGCCCTCCTCGGCCGCCAGCCGCCGTGTCATGTCCTCCGCATCGACCTGACCCACGAGTTCGAGACGATCGATGCGCGAGAAGTCGCAGATTTTCGGCAGATATTCCTGCGGCCACTTGCGGATGCCGGGAATCTGCGCACCCTGTTCCGGCTGGCAGCCGACGATGCAGATGGCGGGATTCATTTCCTTGAAGTAACGCGAGCAACCCATGATGGTGCCGGTGGTGCCCATGCTGGAGACGAAGTGTGTCACCCGGCCGTCGGTGTCGCGCCAGATTTCCGGCCCCGTCGTCTCATAGTGGGCGCGCGGGTTGTCCGGATTGGCAAACTGGTCGAGCATGATGCCCCGGCCTTCCTTCACCATGCGCTCGGTCATGTCGCGTGCGCCTTCCATGCTCGCCTCGCGCGGCGTCAGCACGAGTTCGGCGCCATAGGCCTTCATGTTCTGGCGCCGTTCGACGCTCTGGTTTTCCGGCATGACGAGGATCATCCGGTAACCGCGCATCGCGGCGACCATGGCCAGCGCGATCCCGGTGTTCCCCGAGGTGGCCTCGATCAGCGTGTCGCCCGGCCTGATCTCGCCGCGCTCCTCGGCGCGCCGGATCATCGACAGCGCGGGGCGGTCCTTCACCGAGCCGGCCGGATTGTTGCCTTCGAGCTTGGCGAGAATGACATTGTTGCGGCGCGCGTTTTCATCGCCCGGCAGGCGCGGCAGGCGCACCAGCGGGGTGTTGCCCACGGTGGATTCCAGCGTGACGGTTTTCATCGGCCCGCCAGATGCCGGACGTATTTCGTCACGCCCGCGGCGACGGTGTCGAATTCATCTGCGTATCCGGCAGCGCGCACGGCCGAGACGTCGGCCTGGGTGAAGCTCTGGTACTTGCCCTTCAGGGCTGCGGGGAAAGCGATGTATTCGATAATGCCCTGCGCTACCATGTCCGCGAGCGCCAGCGGCGGTTCGCCGGCGAGCGCGCGGCAGGCATTGACGGTGCCGTGGGCAATGTCGTTGAAAGGCTGGGCGCGGCCGGTGCCGAGATTGAAGATGCCGGATTTCTCGGGATGGTCGAGAAAGAACATATTCACCTTCACGACGTCGTCGATATAGACGAAGTCGCGGCTCTGCGCACCGTTGGCGTAGCCGTCGCAGCCTTCGAACAGCTGGACCTTGCCGGTTGCCCGGTACTGATTGAAATGATGGAAGGCCACCGAGGCCATGCGCCCCTTGTGCTGCTCGCGCGGGCCATAGACGTTGAAATAGCGGAAGCCTGCGACCTGCGAGACAAAGTCGGCGCTCGCGAGACGGCGGCGCACCACCTGGTCGAAAAGGAATTTCGAGTAGCCATAGACGTTGAGCGGCCCTTCGTGCTCGCGCGCTTCGCGGAACACGCGTCCCGCGCCATACACCGCGGCGCTCGAGGCGTAGAGATACTGCACCTCGTGGTCGAGGCAGAAATCAAGCAGCGCGCAGGAATAGCGGAAGTTGTTTTCCATCACGTAGCGGCCGTCGGTCTCCATCGTGTCAGAGCAGGCGCCCTCATGAAGGATCGCCTCGACCGAACCGTCGAATTCGCCATGCTGCAGGCGTTCAAGGAACTCATGCTTGTCGAGGTAGTCTGCAATCTCGCAGTCGACCAGGTTCCTGAACTTGTCGGCCCTGGCAAGGTTATCGACGGCGATGATCTCCGTGATGCCCCGGTCGTTGAGGGCCTTCACCAGGTTGGAGCCTATGAACCCGCAGGCGCCGGTAACGACGTAATACATGATCAGCCTTTCAATTCATCGAGCGAGCAGGTCGCGGTGCCGAGCTTGCCGACCACGACGCCGGCGGCGCGGTTGGCCCAGTGCATCGCCTCGGCCAGCGACCGGCCGCTGGCCAGCATCACTGCCAGCGTGGCGATTACGGTGTCGCCCGCGCCGCTGACATCATAGACCTCGCGCGCGCGCGCCGGTTCGTGCCTGACGCCGTCGGCGGTGAACAGGCTCATGCCTTCCTCTGAGCGCGTCAGCAGCAGGGCCTCCAGGTTGAGCTCGCCGCGCAGCTTCGCACCGCGCGCCGCCAGGTCGTCTTCATTCGCCCAGCGGCCGACCACCTCGCGCAGTTCGGCGCGGTTCGGCGTGATGATGCTGGCGCCGGCGTAGCGCCTCCAGTCGTCGCCCTTGGGGTCGACCAGCACCGCTTTGCCATGTTCGCGCGCGATGCGGATCATCTCGGTGATATGCGCCAGCCCGCCTTTACCATAATCGGACAGGATCACCGCGTCGCAGTCGTCGATGCGCTGCCGGAATTCGGTCAGCTTGGCCCGCAGCACCTCGTGGGCCGGGGCATTCTCGAAGTCGATGCGCAGCAGTTGCTGCTGGCGACCGATCACGCGCAGCTTGACGGTGGTATTGAGCTGCGCGTCCTCGTGCAGACTGGCGTCGATGGTCGAATCGGCCAACAGCCGCGCCAGCGCCAGCCCGGCCTCGTCGGCGCCGACCACCGAGAGCAGCGCGACGCGGGCGCCGAGCGCGGCGATGTTGCGGGCGACGTTGGCCGCCCCGCCCGGACGTTCCTCGCTCTTCTCGACCTTGACGATGGGTACCGGCGCTTCGGGAGAGATGCGCGACACCTCGCCAAACCAGTAGCGGTCGAGCATGACGTCGCCGACGACGAGGACGCGGGCCTTACGGGTATCGGGCAGTTCCATGATCATGGCTGGATGTCGAATTCCTCGGCGCGGCGCGGCGGAAAGGTTTCCCAGCCGCCGCAGGCCGGGCAGCGCCAGTGGAACTGGCGCGCCTTGAAGCCGCAGTCCTCGCAGCGATAGCGCGCCACGCGCCGCGTGTGGTTGTGGATGAGGTTCTTGATCAGTTCGAGATCGGCGCGCTTCTCCGCCGGCGCGAGCAGGATCTGCGCCTCGAGCAACTTGTCGAGTCCAAGCAGGGTTGGGTTGCGCCGCAGTTCGGCGCGCACCAGCGCGTAGGCGGCCTCGGGGCCGTGCGCCTTGAGTTCCGCCTGGAAAACGACATCGAGCAAATCGAGCGAGGCGTGGCGTTCGAGGTAGGCGCGCAACAGATCGATGCCGACCTGCTCGCGCCCCGACTCGCGATAAGTCTCCATCATCTTCTCGGCGGCGAGGGAGAGGAACATGGGGTTCTGCTGCTCGATGGTCTGCCAGATTTCGATTGCCCTTCCGCCAGCGCCGACTTTGGCTTCGAGCTCTCCCAACATCAGGGTCGCGCGCGTGCAGCGACGGTTGGCCGCCAGGGCGGCTTCGAGTCGCCGGCGCGCGGCTTCGAGCCGGCCGTTCGACAGGTCGGCGGCCGCCAGTTCGCAATGGAATTCGGCAATCTGCTTGAGCCACAGATGTTCGGCCTGGCCGGGCATCTGCGCGACGATGGCGATCGCCTTTTCCCAGTCTTTTTCCTGCTGGTAAATTTCCAGCAGGTGGTGCAACGCCTCCTCATCGCGCGTGGTTCCCCTCAGCTTGAGGAAGATCTCCTCGGCGCGGTCGAGCAGACCGGCTTTCAGGTAGTCCTGGCCGAGTTCGGACAGGGCGTGCAGGCGCTGTTCCGGTGTCAGCTGCACCTGCGAGGCGTCACGTTCGATCAAGTGCTTGTGCACCCGGATGGCGCGATCGGTTTCGCCGCGCCGGCGGAACAGGCTGCCGAGCGCGAAATGCAACTCTACGGTTTCCGTGTCGATTTTCGCCGCCTCGAGGAAGGACTCGATCGCCTTGTCGGGCTGCTCGTTGAGCAGGAAGTTCAGCCCGGTGAAATAGGACCGCGGCAGGGCGCGCGAGGCGCTGAGAACATGGCGGATGTCGATGCGGGCCGCCAACCAGCCGAAGGCGAAAAACAAGGGCAGAACCAGCAGCCACCAGAGTTCTATTTCCACGGATTTTCAGGGCTGCGGGGGCAGCGGAAGGTGTTTCGCCTTGTCGGCGGCGGGCAGGGAATCTCCCATTTCGCGGCGCAACTGGCCGACACTGCGCCGCAGGCGGACGACCTGCGGCAACAGCGCCAGCAACCCCAGGGCAATGCCGATGGCCAGCGTCACGAGCAGGACCAGCGACAAGGGCGCGTGCCAGCTCGCGTCGAAGAAAAAGCGCAATTCGACCTCGGCGCTGTTCTTGATCGCCAGTCCGAGCAGAATGACGAACAGGATACCGCGCAGAACCCAGAGCAATGCGCTCATCGAGGCGGTCGCCTAGCTGACGCCCTGGTCGACCCGCTCGCGCAGTTCCTTGCCGGCCTTGAAATGCGGTACATGCTTGGCAGGCACCTCCACCTTCACGCCGGATTTCGGATTGCGGCCGACCCGCGGGGGACGGTAGTTGAGCGAAAAGCTGCCGAAGCCGCGAATCTCGATGCGGTCCCCCTTGGCCAGGGCGTCGGACATCGCATCGAGAATCATCTTCACGGCCAGATCGGCATCCTTCGCCACCAACTGCGGAAAGCGCTGCGCCAAACGAGCGATCAACTCGGACTTGGTCATGACAGAAACACCTTCAGCAGTGGTTTATTGCTGGTTGAGCTTCGCCTTCAGCAGTGCGCCGAGGTTGGTGGTGCCGGTCGCGGCCGCGGCGGAATCCGCCGACAGCTTCTGCATCGCCTCGGTCTGCTCGAACTGGTCCTTGGCCTTAATCGAGAGATTGATCGAACGCGACTTGCGGTCGACGTTGATGATCAAGGCCTCGACGGCCTGGCCAACCTTCAGGTGCTGGGACAGATCCTCGATGCGTTCGCGCGCGAACTCGGAAACGCGCAGGTAGCCTTCCACCTCGCCGCCCAGGTTGATCGCCGCGCCCTTCGCATCGACGCTCTTGACCGTGCCGGAAACCAGGCTGTTCTTGTCGTGAGTGGCGATGAAGCTGGTGAAGGGGTCGCCGTCCATCTGCTTGATGCCGAGGGAAATGCGCTCCTTCTCGACGTCGATCGACAGCACCATGGCCTCGACTTCGTCGCCCTTCTTGTAGCTCTGTTTGGCCTCCTCGCCGGTTTGCGACCAGGACAGGTCGGACAGGTGTACCAGGCCGTCGATGCCACCGGGCAGGCCGATGAAGATGCCGAAGTCGGTGATCGACTTGATGGCGCCCTTCACCTTGTCGCCCTTCTTGTGGTTCATCGAGAAATCCTCCCACGGATTCGCCTGGCACTGCTTCATGCCGAGGGAGATGCGGCGACGGTCCTCGTCGATCTCGAGGATCATCACTTCGACTTCGTCGCCGAGCTGGACGACCTTGGACGGGTGGATGTTCTTGTTGGTCCAGTCCATCTCGGAGACGTGCACCAGGCCTTCGATGCCCTGCTCGATCTCGACGAAGGCGCCGTAGTCGGTCAGGTTGGTGACCTTGCCGAACAGGCGCGTGCCCTGCGGGTACCGGCGGCCGATGCCCACCCACGGATCCTCGCCGAGCTGCTTCATGCCGAGGCTGACGCGGTTCTTCTCCTGGTCGAACTTGAGCACCTTGGCGGTGACTTCGTCGCCGACGTTGAGCACTTCGCTCGGGTGACGCACGCGGCGCCAGGCCAGGTCGGTGATGTGCAGCAGGCCGTCGATGCCGCCCAGGTCGACGAAGGCGCCGTACTCGGTGATGTTCTTGACGATGCCCTTGACGACGGTGCCTTCCTGCAGGTTCTCCAGCAGCTTCTGGCGCTCTTCGCCCATGTTGGCCTCGAGCACGGCGCGGCGCGACAGCACGACGTTGTTGCGCTTCCGGTCGAGCTTGATGACCTTGAATTCGTATTCCTTGCCTTCGAACGGGGTGGTGTCCTTGATCGGCCGGGTGTCGACCAGCGAACCGGGCAGGAAGGCGCGGATGCCGTTGGTCATGACCGTCAGGCCGCCCTTCACCTTGCCGGTGATGACGCCCTTGACGAGGATGCTGTCATTCATCGCCTTGTCGAGATCGTTCCAGGCGGCGATGCGCTTGGCCTTGTCGCGCGACAGGCGGGTCTCGCCGTAGCCGTCCTCGAGCATCTCGATGGCGACCAGGACGAACTCGCCCGGGTTGGCTTCGACTTCGCCGCGGTCGTTCTTGAACTCTTCGACCGGGATGAAAGATTCGGATTTCAGGCCCGCGTTGACGACCACGAAGTTCTGGTCGACGCGGACGACTTCGGCCGTGATGACTTCGCCGGCGCGCATTTCCTGGCGCGAGAGGCTTTCTTCGAACAGGGCGGCAAAGGATTCCATGGGATGGGCGGACACGGCAGCAGCAGTAGCGGACATGGCGGTTAAGGTTCCAAGATTTATCCGTCTTGACAACGGGTTAGTTGAAAAACGGCAGCTTGCGATGGACGCTGTCCAGCACGGCTGCCACGGCTTGCTCGATGGTCAACGCAGTGGTATCCACCCGGTCGGCATCGGGGTAGTGCTTCAGGGGTGCTACGGGTCTTGCGGCATCGCGGGCATCCCGTTCATCGAGATCCTTCACGATGTCCTGCGAAAGGGGACGCATGTTATCAGGCATTCCCTTGTCGATCAACTGCTTATAACGCCTTTCGGCGCGCGCCGCCGCCGAGGCGGTCAAAAATACTTTCACGGGCGCATCGGGAAACACTGCTGAACCCATGTCGCGGCCGTCGGCGACCAGGCCGGGAAAGCGTCGGTAGGCGCGCTGGCGGTCCAGCAGGGCCGCGCGCACCGCAGGCAGGGCGGCGATCTTCGAGGCGCCGTTGCCGACCTCCTCGGCGCGAACCGCCTCGGTAACGTCTTCTTTGTAAAGAAAGATTTTGTCACCGACGAATTCCGCCGGCAGCTCGGCGGCGACCCTGGCCACGGCGGCTTGGTCGTCGAGAGCCACGCCGGCCTTCAGCGCGGCGAGCGCGGTCAGTCGATAGAGCGCCCCGCTGTCGAGAAAATGGAAGCCCAGCGCGGCCGCCACGCGCTGCGCCACGGTACCCTTGCCCGAGGCCGAGGGGCCGTCGATGGCGATCACCGGCGCGGTGATGCGCGCGAAGGCGTCGAAGTAATGCGGAAAGGTCTTGGCCACGCAGCCCGGCTCGTTGATGCGCACCGGCACGCCGCCGAGCGCCGCGAGCGAGAAGCACATCGCCATGCGGTGATCGTCGTAGGTGTCGATGGCGGCGTGGGACGTCAAAGTCGGCGCTGGCAGGACGGCGAGATAATCCGCGCCCTCCTCCACCGTCGCGCCGAGCTTGCGCAATTCGGTCGCCATCGCCGCGATGCGGTCGGTTTCCTTGACGCGCCACGAAGCGATGTTGCGCAGCGTGCATTTGCCGTCGGCGAACAGCGCGGCGACGGCGAGCGTCATCGCCGCGTCGGGAATGTGGTTGAGATCGAGGTCGAAGGCCTTCAGCTTTCCTGCGGGAGCGGATGCCTCGATGAAGTTGTCGCCCCGGATGATCTTCGCGCCCATGACCGCCAGCGCATCGGCGAACTTCACGTCGCCCTGGATGCTGCCTTTCCCCACGCCCTCGACGCGCACCGGACCGCCAGCGATGGCGCCCGCCGCAAGGAAATAGGAGGCCGCCGAAGCGTCGCCTTCGACATGCAGCCGGCCGGGACTGCGATACCGCTGCCCGGCGGGAATCGTGAAGCGCTGCCAGCCTTCGCGCTCGACCGTGACGCCGAAGCGCGCCATCAGGTTCAGCGTGATCTCGATGTAGGGCTTGGAGATGAGTTCCGTGGTCATCTCGATGACGGCTTTTTCTCCCGTGAGCGGCAGGGCCATCAGCAAGGCGGTGAGGAACTGCGAGGACACGTCGCCACGCACCTTGATCGGCGCGGCGAGTTTCACGCTGGCCGGCAGGATTTCCAGTGGCGGGTAACCTTCCTTCCCCGCATAGCGCACATCGCAGCCGATCTGGCGCAGGCCATCGACGAGATCGCCGATGGGCCGCTCGTGCATGCGCGGCACGCCGCTCAGCGTGTAGTGGCCGCCGGAGAGCGCCAGCGCCGCCGTCAGCGGACGGATCGCCGTGCCGGCGTTGCCCATGAACAGTTCGGCTGCCTTGCCCGGAAACACGCCGGCGCAGCCCGCGACGCGATAGGCGTTGTTGCCCAGCGCCGTCACAGGTGTTACGTTGGCGCCGACCTTCGCGAGCGCCGCCAGCATCACGCGCGTGTCGTCGGAATCGAGCAGGTCGCGGATTTCGGTTTCGCCCTCAGCCAGGGCGGCGAGCAGCAGCATGCGGTTGGAGATGCTTTTCGAACCCGGCAGCTTCACGGTGCCGGCGGCACGCCGCAGCGGCGGCAGATCGAGGTGTTCCATCACTTGTCCAGGGTATCGAGCCAGGCGTCGCGCCGCGTGCGCGCCGTGGCGAACACTGCTTCCAGCCCGGCGCCATCGGCGCCGGCCAGCAGCACGCGCGTCTTGAGCAGCTCGGCCATGTAGGCGTCGAGCTCCCCGAGCAGCGCCTTGCGGTTGGCGATGCAGATGTCGCGCCACATCTCGGGGTGGCTGCTGGCGATGCGCGTGAAATCGCGGAAGCCGCTGGCGGCGAAACCGAACAGCTGGTCGGCGTTGTCGCGGCCGGCGAGGTCATGCACCAGCGCGAAGGCGAGCAGATGCGGCAGGTGGCTCACCGCCGCGAAGACGCGGTCGTGCTCCTCGGGCGCCAGTTGCGACACTTTCGCGCCGCACAGCTCCCAGACCTTGCGCACGGCGGCGACATCTTCCGGACGGTTTTCCGGCAGCGGCGTCAGCACGACGCGCTTGCCGACGTAGAGGTCGGCCTTCGCCGCCCCTACCCCGCTTTTTTCGGCGCCGGCGATCGGATGGCCGGGCACGAACCGGCAAACCTGGTTGCCGAAGGCCGCGCGCGCGGCGGCGACCACGTCGGCCTTGGTGCTGCCGCCGTCGGTGACGACGGTGCGCGGTTCGAGATAGGGCGCCATCGCCCGCATCGCCCCTTCCATCTGGCCGACCGGCATGCCGAGCAGCACGAGGTCGGCGCCCTTCAGCGCGTTGGCCCAGTCGGTTTCGATGGCATCGATCGCGCCGAGCTGGAACGCCTGCTCCAGCGGCGCGCGGGTGCGGCCCATGCCGACAATCCGGGGATGCCGTCCCGCCAGCGCCGACTTTACGGCCATGGCGAAGGAACCGCCGATCAGGCCGACGCCGCAGACGACCAGCTTGCCCGCCATCAGAGCGACTTCTCCAAAGCTTCCAGAAAGCGCGCGTTCTCGGTTTCGAGACCGATGGTGACGCGCAGGTGGTTCGGCAGGCCATAGCCGCCGATCGGCCGCACGATGACACCCTGCTTGAGCAGCTTCTGGTCGACCGCAACCCCGTCCCGGACGGCGAAGGTGACGAAGTTGCCGTGTGAGGGAATGTGTTCGAGGCCGAGCCGCTTCAGGCCGGCGACGATCTGCTCCATGCCGCGCCGGTTGAGCTGGTAGCTTTCGGCGACGAACAGGTGGTCGTCGAGCGCCGCGCAGGCAGCGGCAATGGCGAGGTTGTTGACGTTGAACGGCTGGCGCACGCGGTTCATCAGGTCCGCCAGTTCGGGCGAGGCGACCGCGAATCCGACGCGCAGGCCGGCCAGGCCGTGGATCTTCGAGAAGGTGCGCGTGATGATCAGGTTCGGGAACTCCCGCAGCCAGGCGACGGTATCGGCGCGCTCGGCCGGCGGCAGGTATTCGTTGTAGGCCTCGTCGAGCACCACGGCGAGGTCGGCCGGCACCCCGGCGATGAATTCGCGTACATCGGCGTAAGGCAGGAAGTTGCCGGTCGGATTGTTCGGGTTGGCGATCCAGACCACGCGCGTGTCGGGGCGGATAGCGGCCTTCATGGCCGCGAGATCGTGGCCGTAGTGACTGGCCGGCGCGACGACGCACTCGGCCCCGGTGGACAGCGTCGCCAGCGGATAGACCGCGAAGGCATGCTGAGAGAACACCGACGAGCGCCCCGGCGCGAGGAAGACGCGTGCGGCGAGATCGAGCACGTCGTTCGAGCCGTTGCCGATGACCACCTGATTCGGCGCGACGCCGAGCCGCTCGGCCAGCTTCGCCACCAGCCCGAACTGGTCGGGATAGCGTTCCAACCCTGCCATGGCCTGCCCGGCGGCGGCGCGCGCCTTCGGGCTCATGCCCAACGGGTTCTCGTTGGAAGCGAGCTTGACGATCCGTTCGACGGGCAGGCCCATCTCGCGGGCCAGTTCGGTGATCGGCTTGCCCGGCACGTAGGGCGAAATGCCGCGGATATAGGACAGCGCCTGCGTGGTGATGCTCATGTCAAACCTCAAATGGCGGCTTTGGGATAGGAGCCGAGCTCCTTGAGGAAACCGACGCAGCCGCGCAGGTCGTCCAGCGCCGTCGCCACTTTCGGGTCGTTGCGGTGGCCGTCGATATCGACGAAGAACACGTATTCCCAGCGCGAGTTGCCGAAGCCGCGCGCGGGACGCGACTCGAAGCGCGACATCGATACGCCATGGTTCTTCAACGGCGTCAGCAGGTCATGCACCGCGCCCGGCTTGTTCTGTGCCGAACAGACGAAGGAGGTCTTGTCGCGTCCCGACGGGCCGGCATCGTGGCCGGCCAGCACGACGAAACGCGTCGTGTTGTTGGGATCGTCCTCGATGTTGGCGGCGAGGATGTTGAGTTCGTAGAGACGCGCGGCGGCTTCGCCGGCGATGGCACAGGCCTCGGGCTCCGCCGCCGCCATGCGCGCGGCTTCGGCGTTGCTCGCCACCGGCACGCGCGGCAGGTGCGGCAGGTTGCGGCCGAGCCACTCGTGGCATTGGGCCAGCGACTGGGCATGCGAATACAGCTTCTTCAGGCCGTCGAGCGCAGCGGCGCGCGTCATCAGGTTCTGATGGATGCGCAGGTTGACCTCGCCGCAGATCATCAGGGGCGAAGTCAGCATCTGGTCGAGCGTGCGGCCGACCGAGCCTTCGGTCGAGTTCTCGATCGGCACCACGCCGTAATCGGCCTGTCCCGCTTCGACGGCGCGGAACACGTCGTCGATGGTCAGGAACGGCGTGAAGGTCGGCGCCGAGCCGAAATGCTTTTTCGCGGCGGACTCGGTGAAGGTGCCGGCCGGGCCGAAGTAGGCGATCTTCAGCGGCTGTTCGAGCGCCAGGCAGGCCGACATCACCTCGCGGAAGATCGTCCGCACGGCCGCTTCCGGCAGCGGGCCGGGATTCAGTTCGGCGATGCGACGCAGCACCTGCGCCTCGCGCTCGGGCCGGTAGAAGTTAGCCCCCCCCGAAAAAGCCGCTTCGCGGCTTTCTTCCCCCAGGGGGCCAAGAAACACTTGGGACGGCCCGGCGTGTTTCCTGTTGCCGTGCTTGATTTCGCCGACCCGCTGTGCAAGTTTTGCCCGCTGCGACAGCAGTCGCAACAGCTGTACATCGATGGCATCGATGCCATCGCGCAGCGTGGCGAGTTCCTCGTCTTCCCTGCGCAGCGGATCGGCCATCAAGCGCCCTGGGGCAAATAGCGCACGCCGAGCACGCCGTCGATCTGCGCGATCGCGTCGATTACCTTCTTCGGCGCCTTGCTGTCCACATCCACGAGCGTGTAGGCGACATCCTGCTTCGACTTGTTCATCATGTTGTGGATGTTGAGCTTCGCTCCGGCCATGGCGGCGGTGATCTGCCCGACCATGTTCGGCACGTTGGCATTGGCGATGGCGATGCGGAAGGCCGACTCGCGCGGCATGACGACCTGCGGAAAGTTGACCGCGTTGACAATGTTGCCGTCGAGCAGGTAGTCGCGCAACTGGTCGGCGACCATGACCGCGCAGTTCTCCTCGGCCTCGCGCGTCGAGGCGCCCAGATGCGGCAGGGCGATGACCTGGGCGTGGCCATTGATCCGCTTGCTGGGAAAGTCGCAAACATAGGCGGCGACCTGCTTGGCTTCGAGGGCGGCCAGCACCGCCGCCTCGTCAACCACGCCCTCGCGCGAGAAATTGAGCAGCACCGCACCGTGCTTCACGAACCTCAGGCTGTCGGCGTCGATCATCTTGCGGGTGGCATCGACCAGGGGCACGTGCAGGGTGACGAAGTGACTGTTTTTCAGCACCTCGGCGAGCGAATTGGCCTTCCTCACCTGTGCGGGCAGACTCCAGGCCGCATCGACGGTGATGTCGGGGTCGAAACCGATCACGTTCATGCCGAGCTTGATCGCCGCATCGGCGACCAGGCAGCCGATCCTGCCCAGGCCCACCACGCCCAGCGTGTGACCGGCCAGCTCGTAGCCGGCGTAGGTCTTCTTGCCGGCCTCGACCTTCTTTTCCATTTCCGCATCGGCGGGATCGATGGCGCTGACGAACCTCATCGCCCCGGCAATGTTGCGTGCCGCCAGCAGCATGCCGGCCAGCACCAGTTCCTTTACCGCGTTGGCGTTGGCGCCCGGCGCGTTGAACACCGGCACGCCGCGCCGACTCATCTGGGCGACCGGAATGTTGTTGGTGCCGGAACCGGCACGGCCGATGGCCAGCACGCTCCCGGGAATCTCCATGCCGTGCAGGTCGGCCGAACGCAGCAGGATCGCGTCGGGGTTAGCAAGCTCCTTGGCGCAAGAAAAGCGCTCGCCCAGGCGCCTGAGGCCCGTCTGTGAGACGTTGTTGAGAACGAGAACCTTGAAGGGATCAACCATGGTTCTTCTCGAATTCGCGCAGGTAATCGACCAGCGCCGCGACGCCCGTCTGCGGCATCGCATTGTAGATCGAGGCACGCATGCCGCCGACCGAGCGATGGCCCTTGAGCTGCACCATGCCGCGTTCCTTGGCGCCCTTGAGGAAGGTCTCGTCGAGCGCGGCATCCTTGAGCGTGAAGGGAATATTCATGCGCGAGCGGTCTTCCCTCCTCACCGGATTGCGGTAGAACTCCGTGGCGTCCAGATAACCGTAGAGAAATTGCGCCTTTTCGATGTTTTTCCTCTCCATCGTCGCCACGCCGCCCTGACGCTTGAGCCACTGAAAAACCAGGCCGGCGACGTAGATGGCATAAGTGGGCGGCGTGTTGTACATCGATCCGGCCTCGACGTGGGTTTTGTAGTCGAGCATGGCCGGCGGGGTCGGCTGCGCCTTGCCGACCAGGTCCTCGCGCACGATGACGATGGTCAGGCCGGCCGGGCCGATGTTCTTCTGCGCGCCGGCGTAGATCAGGCCATACTTGCTGACGTCGATCGGCTTCGAGAGGATGTTGGAGGACATGTCGCAGACCAGCGGCACGTCACCCGTCTTGGGCGTCCAGTGGAACTCGACGCCGCCGATGGTCTCGTTGGCGGTGTAGTGCACGTAGGCGGCGTCCTGGGTCAGCTTCCAGTCGGCGAAGGCCGGCGCGTAAGTGAAGGACTTGTCCTCGGCACTGGCGGCGACATTGACGTTGCAGAAGGTCTTGGCCGCCTTGATCGCCTTCTTCGCCCACTCGCCGGTATGGACGTAGTCGGCAACCGGCTTGCCACGCAGCAGGTTGATCGGAATCATCTCGAACTGCAAGGAGGCGCCGCCCTGCAGGAACAGCACCTTGTAGTTGGCGGGAATGTCCATCAGCTCGCGCAGATCGGCCTCGGCCTGAGCGGCGATGCCCATGAATTCCTTGCCGCGATGGCTCATCTCCATCACCGAGGCGCCCGATCCGCGCCAATCCACCATCTCGTCGGCAGCCTGCCGCAGCACTTCCTCGGGCAGCGCGGCCGGGCCGGCGCTGAAATTGAATACTCGTGCCATTGCGATCACTCCCCTTCGTCGGTTTCGATAACCTTTTCGATGCCGGCCAGTTTCGTGCCATCATCCAAATTGATGAGCCGCACACCCTGGGCCGAGCGGCCGGTTTCGCGCACCTGCTCCACCTTGCTGCGAATCAGCACGCCGCCGGTCGAGATCAGCATCACCTCGTCGTTCTCCTCGACGAGCACGGCGCCGACGACGGCGCCGTTGCGCTCGGAGGTGCTGATCGCGATCATGCCCTTGGTGCCGCGGCCGTGCCGGGTGTAGTCGGCGATCGGCGTGCGCTTGCCGTAACCGTTTTCGGTGGCCGTCAGCACGTTGAGGCTTTCGTCCTGCGCCACCAGCATGCAGATCACCGCCTGGCCGTCTTCGAGCATCATGCCGCGCACGCCGCGCGCGTTGCGGCCCATCGGCCGCACATCGTCCTCGGCGAAGCGCACCGCCTTGCCGGCGTCGGAGAACAGCATCACGTCGCAGCTGCCGTCGGTGATATTCACGCCGATCAGGAAGTCGCCCTCGTCGAGGCTGACGGCGATGATGCCGGCCTTGCGCGGGTTGGCGAAATCGGTGAGCGGCGTCTTCTTGACCGTGCCCATCGCCGTCGCCATGAAGACGAAATGGGCTGCGTCGAAAGTCGGCGTCGGCAGGACGGCAGTGATCTTCTCGCCCTCCTCCAGGGGGAAGAGATTGACGATCGGCTTGCCGCGCGAATTGCGCGTGCCTTCCGGCGCCTCGTACACCTTGAGCCAATAGACGCGGCCGCGGTTGGAGAAGCACAGGATGTAGTCGTGCGTGTTGGCGATGAACAGCCGGTCGACGAAGTCGTCTTCCTTGATCGCCGCCGCCTGCTTGCCGCGCCCGCCGCGCTTCTGCGTGCGGTAGTCGTCGAGGCTCTGGCGCTTGAAGTAGCCGCCGTGCGAGAGCGTCACCACCATGTCCTCGCGGGCGATCAGGTCCTCGAGGTTGATGTCGGCCGTCTGCAGCACGATCTCGGAGCGGCGCTGGTCGCCGAACTGCGCCTTGATGGCATTCAGTTCCTCGCCGATGATCTGGGTGATGCGCTCGGGACGGGCCAGGATGTCGAGCAGGTCGGTGATGATTTCCATCACTTCCTTGTACTCGGCGACGATCTTGTCCTGTTCGAGGCCGGTCAAACGCTGCAGGCGCAGTTCGAGGATCGCCTGCGCCTGTCCGTCGGAGAGCAGGTAGCCGCGGCGCGACAGGCCGAACTCCGGCGCCAGGCCTTCGGGGCGCGAAGCTTCGGCGGAGGCGCGCAGCAGCATTTCCTCGACCAGCGTCGAGCGCCAGGTGCGCGCCATCAATTCGCGCTTGGCGTCGGCCGGCGTCGGCGCCGCCTTGATCAGCGCGATGATCTCATCGACGTTGGACAACGCGACGGCGAGGCCTTCGAGCACGTGGCCGCGCTCGCGCGCCTTGCGCAACTCGAAGACGGTGCGCCGGGTCACCACTTCGCGGCGATGCGAGAGAAAGCACTCCAGAAGCTGTTTCAGGTTCAGCAGTTGCGGGCGGCCATCGACCAGCGCCACCATGTTCATGCCGAAGCTGTCCTGCAGCTGCGTCTGCTTGAACAGGTTGTTGAGCACCACCTCGGGCACTTCGCCCTTCTTGAGCTCGATCACCAGCCGCATGCCGGACTTGTCGGACTCGTCCTGGATGTGGGCGATGCCCTCGATCTTCTTCTCATTGACGAGTTCGGCGATCTTTTCCTGCAGGGTCTTCTTGTTGACCTGGTAGGGCAGCTCATCGACCACGATGGCCTGCCTGCCGCTGCGCACCAGGTCTTCGAAATGGGTGCGGGCACGCATGATGACCCGCCCTCTTCCCGTGAGGTAGCCTTCCCTGACGCCGGACACGCCGTAAATCAGGCCGGCGGTCGGAAAGTCGGGCGCCGGGATGATCTTGATCAGTTCGTCGATCTCGAGCGCCGGGTTATCGAGCAGGGCCAGACAGGCATCGATCACTTCGTTGAGGTTGTGCGGCGGGATGTTGGTCGCCATGCCGACGGCGATGCCCGCGCTGCCATTGATCAGCAGGTTGGGAATCTTCGCCGGCAGGATCAGCGGTTCCTTCTCGGAACCGTCGTAGTTCGGGCCGAAATCGCAGGTTTCCTTCTCGATGTCGGCCAGCAGCTCGTGGCCGATGCGCGCCATGCGCACCTCGGTGTAACGCATCGCGGCGGCGTTGTCGCCGTCGACCGAGCCGAAGTTGCCCTGGCCGTCGACCAGCATGTAGCGCAGAGAAAAATCCTGCGCCATGCGCACGATCGTGTCATAGACCGCGGTGTCGCCGTGCGGGTGGTATTTACCGATGACGTCGCCGACGATGCGCGCCGATTTCTTGTAGGCCCGGTTCCAGTCGTTGTTCAGTTCGTGCATGGCGAACAGCACGCGACGATGGACGGGCTTGAGGCCGTCGCGCGCGTCCGGCAGCGCCCGTCCGACGATCACGCTCATCGCGTAATCGAGGTAGGAATGGCGCATTTCCTCTTCGAGACTGACGGGCAGGGTTTCCTTGGCGAAAGCAGGGGTCATGACGGGGATTGCGCGGACTGGCGGGCGAAGCGCCTGCAAAAAGGGCGATGTTAGCACGTGCAAGCCGCTAAACTGTGGGTGCAAGAATTCCCTAACGCATTGTCTTCATTTCTCTTTTCCTCATGAAGCCAGAGATCGCCGCCAAGGAGGTCGACCAGATCATCGACGCCCGCTGGGTCGTTCCCGTGGAGCCGGCGAACGTAGTGCTGGAAAACCACAGCCTGGCAATCCATGCGGGGCGCATCGTCGCCCTGCTGCCGACCGCAACGGCGCTCGAACTTTTCATGCCGCGCCGGCGTTTGGCCCTGACCGACCACCTGCTCCTCCCCGGACTGGTCAATCTGCACACCCATGCCGCCATGACGCTGCTGCGCGGTTACGCCGACGACATGCCCCTGATGCGCTGGCTGCAGGAACGCATCTGGCCGGCCGAAAGCCGGCATGTCTCGCCCGATTTCGTCCGGGACGGCACCCTGCTTGCCTGCTGGGAGATGCTGCGGGGCGGCATCACCTGCTTCAACGACATGTACTTCTTTCCCGAGGCCGCCGCCGCCGCGGCGCTTCAATCGGGCATGCGCGCCGCCCTGGGCGTTACCGTCTTCGAATTTCCCAGCGCCTATGGCAGCGACGCCGAGGACTATCTTGCCAAAGGGCTGGCCACGCGCGACACGCTGCGCGCCGAGCCGCTGATCTCCTTCTGTCTCGCGCCGCACGCACCCTACACGGTTGCCGACCGGACCTTCGAACGGATTGCCTTGCTCGCCGACCAACTCGACCTGCCCGTCCACATCCACGTTCATGAAACCGAGGACGAAATCGCCGGCAGCCTCAAGGAACATGGGGTCCGACCGCTGGAGCGTCTCCGTCGGCTCGGCCTGCTCGGCCCGGGCATGATCGCAGTGCATGCGGTGCACCTGAACGACGCGGAAACCGAGCTTCTGGCCAGCCAGGGTTGCCACGTGGCGCACTGTCCGACGTCGAACATGAAGCTCGCCAGCGGGCTCGCTCCCGTGGGCAAGTTGCTGGCGCAGGGCGTGCGGGTCGGACTGGGAAGCGATGGCGCCGCGAGCAACAACCGGCTCGACCTGCTGCGGGAAATGCGCCATGCCGCCCTGCTCGCCAAGTTGGGGAGCGGGGATCCGGCCTGTCTGCCCGCTCACCAGGCGCTGCACATGGCCACCCTCGGCGGCGCCCGGGCGCTGGGACTGGATCCGGAAATTGGTTCGCTGAAACCCGGCAAGGCTGCCGACCTTTTCGCCCTGCGCCTGACGGACTGGGAATTGCAACCCGGCTACGACGTGATATCCCAAACGGTTTACGCTGCCGGCAGAGAGCAGGTCACCCATGTCTGGGTAGCCGGCAAGCTGAGAATTGCGGATGGGAAACCGGTCGATTCGGGAATTTCCGTCTTGCTGGACAGGACGAAAATATGGCAGAATGAGCTATCCGTTGGACACTGTCGACCGGCAGGTTGAATTCGGCTTTTTCAACATCCTCAGCTAGGGAAGAGAAACCATGATCAAACTCGTCACCAAGAATGTTCTGTTGGCTGCCGCGCTCATCGGCATCGGCGCCGCCGCACAGGCTCAGACTCCGGGCGTGGACCTGAAAGGCAGCGTCGGCTACGTCATCGACCAGCGCGGTTTCGTTGCCAAGAGCGGCGCCGGCCTGTGCTGGCGCACCGGCTACTGGACGCCTGCCATGGCGATCGCCGAGTGCGATCCCGATCTCGTGCCCAAGAAGCCTGCCCCTGCCGCGGCCCCCGCGCCTGCGCCCGCCCCCGCGCCCGCGCCAGCTCCCGCGCCACGGCCCGCCGCGAAGAAAGTGACCCTCGCGGCCGATACCCTGTTCGATTTCGACAAGGCGGTGCTGCGCCCCGAAGGCAGGGCCACCCTGGACAAGCTGGTGAATGACATGAGGGCGATCAAGCTCGAAGTCATCATCGCCGTCGGCCACGCCGACCGCATCGGCTCCGAAAAGTACAACCAGAGACTGTCCGAACGCCGCTCCGCCGCCGTCAAGGACTATCTGGTAAGCAAGGGCATCGAAGCCAACCGCATCTATGCCGAGGGCAAGGGCGAGAAGCAGCCGGTGACTGGCGACAAATGCGTAAGGATGGGCAGGGAAGACCGTTCCAACAGGAGACTGGTCGAATGTCTGCAGCCGGATCGCCGCGTCGACATCGAAGTGATCGGCACGCAGAACTAAGCAGGGCTTCACCCGCACGAGAAAAGCCTTTACAGGCTTTTTAGAAAAAGCCTTTACAGGCTTTTACAGAAAGCCCTGCACTGCAGGGCTTTTCTGTTTCAGGAGCAGTTTCATGAGCGCCACCGCCAACTTCGACCCGCAGGAACTCGCCAAATTCGGCGAGTTGGCCCACCGCTGGTGGGATCCGCACTCCGAATTCAAGCCCCTGCACGACATCAATCCGCTGCGTCTGGGCTGGATCGACCGCTGCGCGGGACTGGCCGGGAAAAAGGTTCTTGACGTCGGCTGCGGCGGCGGCCTGCTCAGCGAGGGTATGGCCGCGCTCGGCGCCGATGTGATGGGTATCGATATGTCGGAGAAACCGCTGGCGGTGGCCACCCTGCATCTGCACGAAAGCGGCCGCAAGGTCGATTACCGGCTGGTTTCCGCCGAAGCCCTGGCCGTCGAAATACCGGGGTGCTTCGATGTCGTTACCTGCCTGGAGATGCTCGAGCACGTGCCCGACCCCGCATCGACGGTCGCCGCCTGCGCCCGTCTGGTCAGGCCGGGCGGACAGGTCTTTTTTTCCACGATCAATCGCAATCCGAAGTCCTATCTGTTCGCGGTGATCGGCGCCGAATACATCCTGAATCTGTTGCCGAAAGGCACCCACGACTATGCAAAATTCCTGCGCCCGGCCGAACTGGCCCGCTCCTGCCGCCAGGCCGGACTGAATCTCGAGGAAATCATCGGCATGAGCTACAACCCGCTGACCCGCACCTACCGGCTGGGCAGCGACACGGGCGTAAACTACCTGCTGCGCGCCGCCCGGCCGCGCTGATCTGCACTCAACGCGCCGTCGAGTTTTCGCGGCGCCGGTGATGCGCAACCGCCGGCAATGCAAGCGCGACCAGCGTGCCGACAAGCAGCAGCAGAGGCCAGAGGACCGGACGATTCCACTCGTCCCGTAGTTCTCGTCTCAGCTCGGCGTCGATGCGCTGATATTTCAGCGTGTTGTTGGCGATCTTGGTCGGCTTGCGGTTCAACAACCAGCCATGACGCAGGCTGTAGTCTTTGGGATGGAAGCCCCAGACCCAGGGGCTGTCCTCGTGGAGGATCGCCAGCATGCGGTCGATGATCGCCTGACGTTGCGGCCCGTTCTCCATCGCGCGCATCTGCTCGAAGAGCGAGTCATACTCCGGATTCGAGTAATTCGCGGCGTTCTGTCCCTCGAAGCGGGTTTTGCCCTGGGGCCCGTGAAGCAGGAACAGGAAGTTCTCCGGATCCGGGTAGTCGGCATTCCAGCCGTAGTAGAACAACTGCACTGCTCCCTTGCGCACCTTCTCCTGGAACCGGTTGAAATCCGTGCTGCGCACCACGAGCTGCACATCGATGGTCCTGAACTGCTTGTGCAGCCAGTCGATACGCGCCTTGGCCCCGACTCCTGTCGCCGTCGTGTCGAGATGGATGATCAGGGGTTCCTGGGTGGCGGCGTTGCGCCCGTTCGGCCAGCCGGCCTCCGCCAGCAGGCGCTGCGCCACCGCGATGTCCTTGCGCCGGGGCCCGCTTTCCGTCCAGTCGTATACCCGCGGGTTGATCCCCGCCCGGCCTTCGCGATAGCCGAAGATGCCCGGCGGGATCGGACTTTGCGCGGCGACGCCCCGGCCGTTCATGAAAATAGAGATGAACTCCTCCTGATCGATCGCAATGGCGATCGCCTGCCGCAATTTGCGCGCCGCCACTCCGTCGCCGCCGACCAGGGGATCGAGCATGTTGAAACCCATGTAGAACGTGCTGGTCGCCACCGTGGTGGTCAGGGTGATTCCTTTCTCCCGCATCGTCGGCGTGAGGGAGACCTCGCCGCCGGAACCGACCTGGATGGCCTGATCGAACGAATCGGAAGCGATGCCGGAAGCATCGTAATAACCCTGCAGGAATTTGTTCCAGTAAGGGATCTGCTCCTTTTCGCGCGTGAAGACCACCTTCTCGATGAAAGGCATGGGCTTGCCGCAGTCTTCGAGCAGACCCGCTGCGGCGTCGCCCGATTCGCCGTCGCAGGGATAAGCCTCGCCGCGAAAGTTCGGATTCTTCTCCAGCACCATGCGCGCGTTCGGATTGTTTTCCGTCAGCATGTAGGGGCCGGTGCCGATCGGATACCAGTCGAGCGTCAGGTTTTTTTCCGCCATGCCCGGCCGACTGTGGAAGCGGTCGGCCTCCCAGGGCATGGGCGCGAAGAAAGGCATCGTCAGCCAGTAAAGAAATTGGGGGTACCTGCCCTTGATGCGGATCCGGTAACGGTAGCGGTCGATCTCCTCGACACCCGCGAGGGGGTATTCGCGCAGGTCGATCCACTGATCCGCCGGCTGGGCGGCGGCAGCCGTTTCCAGCGATCGGGCATAGTCCCGCAGACCAACGATGTATTCGCCCATCAACCCGAGAATCGGCGAGTGCAGGCGCGGATGGGCCAGACGTTTGATGCCATAAACGTAATCGGCCGCCACCAGTTCGCGCGTGCCGCGCTTGGGAAAGTCCTTCAGGCTGAAGAATCCGGAAATGTCGGCCGGCTGCTCGACGAAGGCTGGGTGCGGCTGATAGAGAATCCCGGGTTTGATCTCGATCACGTAGTCGGTAAACGCGATGCGATGCGCTTCGGCATCGACCGGCAAGGGTCTGCCCTGGGCGTCGCTGTAGGTCGGTTGCGGCACGACGGCCGCGGTCGCGGGGATCAGCTCGTAGGGGCGCCGCAGGTAGTGATATTGCAGGGGCGGCTCGTAAATCTGCGCAGTGAAGGCGATCTCGTCCGCACTGTAGGACTGCACCGGATCGAGATGCTTGGGACGTTCGGTGAATGCCGTGTACAGAATGTTGCGACCCCGCTCGGTCGCCGGATAGGGATCGTTCCACGCCGCACCACAAGCGGTAAGCGCAATGCAGAACAATGGAAGCAATAGCCGGCGCATGGCCGGAGTGTAATGGAATCGCCGTTATAATCCGCGCCGCATCGGTCGCTTATCGGGAGGATTGAACATGGGTTTTCTAGCCGGCAAACGCATTCTCATCACCGGCCTGTTGTCCAATCGGTCGATCGCCTACGGGATCGCCACAGCGTGCCAACGCGAAGGCGCACAGCTTGCCTTCACCTACCAGAACGAACGCTTCCTTGAGCGCATCCAGAAATTCGCCGCCGAGTTCGGCAGCGACATGGTCTATCCGGTCGATGTCGCCGACGATGCCCAGATCGCCGCCTGCTTCGAGCGGATAGCCCAGCGCTGGGAAGGTCTGGACGGTCTCGTGCATTCGATCGCCTATGCGCCCAATGAAGCGATCGAGGGCGACTTCCTCGACGGCATCTCGCGCGAGGGCTTCCGCATCGCGCACGAGATCTCCTCCTACAGCTTTCCGGCGCTCGCCAAGGCCGCGCGCCCGCTGCTGCTGAAGGGCAATAATCCCGCGCTGGTCTGCCTCACCTATCTCGGCGCCGAGCGCACCATGCCCAACTACAACACGATGGGCCCGGCGAAGGCCAGCCTGGAGGCGGCGACCCGTTACCTCGCATTCTGTCTCGGGCCGCAAGGCATCCGTGCCAACGCGCTCTCTGCCGGCCCGATCAAGACGCTGGCCGCCTCCGGCATCGGCAATTTCGGCAGGCTGCTCGCCTACAATGCCCACCACGCGCCGCTGCGCCGCAACGTGACCATCGAAGAAGTCGGCAATGCGGCCGCCTTCCTGCTGTCCGATCTCGCCAGTGGAATCACCGGGGAAGTGCTTTATGTCGACGGCGGCACGCACACCACGGCGATGGGCAATCCGGCCCCGCTGCCCGCCTGAAAGATCCTACTCGCGCTCCAGGGCGGCGCGGTTGATCTCGACGCCATAGGTCTGGCGCAACGTCGCCAGCCAGTTCACGATGTCCTCGCGCGCCAGGATCTGCCCATACTGCTGGCGCAGCAATTGCGCAAGCGGCGCCGCCGCGGGGGTCGCCGGGTCGAAGGGCGTGACCTGGCCAATGCGGTAAAGCGCATAACCGGAAGCCGTACGGATGCCGGCGTACGCCGGCAGTTTCGACGGGTCGGCAGCGAACACCGCCTTGAGCGCTTCCTCGCCCAGGTCCTGCGCCTGCATGCGACTGACCCAGCGCGGCGCGCTCCAGTTCAGGGCAGGCTTTTCTCCGCGATTCAGCCTGTCGAGTTCCGCCTGACCAGTGGCCACCGCCTGGGCGAGAGCGGCCTCCCCCATCAGCGTCTTCTCGATCACCCCCACCACCTGGTCAAGCGGTAGAAGGGCGGATGGTTTGTGCGCGACGACGCGCGCCGATATCAGAGTCTTCGGCCCCACTTCGATCGCCTCGGTATTGCGCCGGTGCTGGATTGCGTCCTCGGAAAAAATCGCCTTGAGCAGGTCGGCATGACCCAATGGCGGCTGCGGTTGAGCGCCTCTTGCCAGCCAGTCCGAGTCTTGGATTTTCAGGCCGTATTTCTCTGCCGCAGGAGCGAGACTGTCCGCCTGCTCATAGACGAGATTGGAAAACCCTTCGGCGGCTTCGGCATACCGTTTTGTGGCTGTCTGGAGCCTGAGCTCGGCCAGGATCTGGCTGCGCACTTCCTCCAACTTCTGCGCCTGTTCGGCCCGAATCCCGGTCAGCTTGATGACATGGAAGCCGAAATCGGAACGCACGAGGCCGGATAGCTGGTTTTCCTGCAGGGAGAAGGCCGCGTCCTCGAAAGGCTTGACCATCATGCCACGGCCGAAGAAACCCAGATCTCCGCCTTGCGCGGCCGAACCGGGATCCTGCGAGTACTGCTTCGCCAGGCCGGCGAACTCCGCCGGCTTGTCCCGCAGTCGGGCCAGGATCTGCTCGGCCCGGGTTTGCGCAGCGTCGACCTCGGCGGCGGGAGCGTTCCCATCGACCCGGATCAGGATGTGGCTGGCGCGCCGCTGCTCGGGTTTGCGATAGCGGGCCGGATTTCTTTCGTAAGCCGCCCGGATTTCTTCATCGCTGACCACGAGCGTTTCCATCAGGCGATCCTGGCTGAGGACCAGAAACTCGACGCGCACCTGCTCCGGCTGCTCGAAACGGCCGCGATTCTCCTGGTAGTAACGCTGGATCGCCGCTTCATCGGGCTTGCGGTCGGTTGCGAACTGCTCGGCGCGGAACACGACTTGCGAGATCTCGCGTTCCTCGAGTTGCGCCATGAGCCAGCGGTCCGCCGCCAACGATCCGGCGACCGCCATCTCCGCAATCGGCAGGCTGACCTGCTGGATCATCAAGTCGCGCCGCAGCATCGACTCGAACTGCGCGATGCTCATGTTCTGCGCGGCGACCAGGGCCTCGTAGCGCTCCCGCGAAAACTTGCCATCCACCTGCAGGGGCGGAAGGGAAGCGATGAAACCGGAGAGCGTCGCGTCGTCGAGAACCATCCCCGACTTTTCGGCATGGATCAGCAGCAGTCGCTGATTGATCAGTTCGTTGAGGACGCCGGCACGGAATTCGGGGCTTTCCAGCAGCGCCAGGTTCTGGCCCAATTGCGGCCGCAGCCGCTCCTGCTGCTCGTTCAACGCCCGTTGAAACTCCTCCAGCGTGATCGCGGTCTTGCCAACCTTGGCGACCTCGTTCGCCCTGCCGCCGTCGCGCACGTAGGAATCCAGTCCCCACAGGGCGAAAGGCAGGATCAGGATCGCCAGAATGACCTGGACGATTCTTTTGTTGTTGCGAAAAATATCGAACATGGGGGCGCTTTCCGGGCGGGACATTGGGTGGACCGTCTGTCAGGCCACGCTTTGGGGCTGGGCAAGACGGCATGGGTGCGATCGGGCGACGGCGGCCGGATCGAACCGCTAGAATTCTAGCGGCGATCGATCGCGTCATCAACGAACCCGCGCGCCATTCATCCCGCATGAAAGTTTGCTGCGACATTTTCTGCGCCGTCATCGACAACCTCGGCGACGCGGGGGTCTGCTGGCGGCTGGCGCGGCAGCTGGCGGCGGAGCATGGCTGGCGGGTCAGACTGTGGATCGACGATCCGGCGCCCATCGGCCGGATGGCGCCCGACCAGACCGTTGTCGAAGTGCGCCGCTGGGCAGGCGATTTTGGCGGCATTGCGGCGGCCGACATCGTCATCGAAGCCTTCGCGTGCGAACTGCCGCCGGCCTACGTCGCGGCGATGCGGGCCCGGCCGCGCCCGCCGGTCTGGCTCAACCTCGAATACCTGTCGGCCGAGGACTGGGTGCCCGGCTGCCACGGCCTGCCTTCGCCCCAGCCGCCGCTGGCCAAACATTTTTTCTTTCCCGGCTTCGCGCCCGGCTCGGGAGGATTACTCAGGGAAAAGGATTATGCCGTCCCGCCGGCGCCGAGTTTTGCAGGTCCGCTGGAAATCTCGCTGTTCTGCTACGACAACCCCGCCTTGCCGGCGCTGCTCGCCGCCTGGCGCGACGGCGGCCGGCCGATCGCCTGCCATGTCTGCGCCGGGCTGCCGGGGCGGCAGGTGGCAGCCTGGCTCGGCACGGACTTTGCCGCAGGCGCCACGGCGCGGCGCGGCCATCTGACGCTGCATGCCCTGCCCTTCCTGCCCCAGACCGGCTACGACGCCCTGCTCGCCCGCTGCCACCTGAATTTCGTGCGCGGCGAGGATTCCTTCGTGCGCGCCCAGTGGGCCGAACGGCCCTTCGTCTGGCAGGCCTATCCGCAGGCGGAAAATGCCCACTTCGCCAAGCTCGACGCCTTCCTGAACCTGTATGCGCAGGATGCGACGGTTCGTGACTTCTTCCACGCCTGGAACGATGACGGGGTGCTGGACTGGCCGGCTTTCGCGGCACAATTGCCCGCGCTGGCCGCCGTCGCGCCCGGCTGGGCCAGGCAGATCGCCGCCCACGGCGATCTGGCGACAAATCTGGTCAGGTTCTGTCGGGAAAAGCTATAATCCGCGCCTTTTATTTTCCCCATCAGGCACCTGCTATGAAAACCGCTCAGGAACTCCGCGCCGGCAACGTCGTCATGGTCGGCAACGATCCGCTGGTCGTCCAGAAAGCCGAATACAACAAGGGCGGCCGCAGCGCCGCCGTCGTCAAGTTCAAGTTCAAGAACCTGCTCACCGGCAACCCCTCCGAAGCCATTTACAAGGCCGACGACAAGTTCGAGCAGGTCATCCCCGAGCGCAAGGAATGCACCTATTCCTACTTCGCCGATCCGATGTACGTCTTCATGGACGACGAATACCACCAGTACGAAGTCGAGGCCGAGAACATGGCCGACGCCATCCCCTACATCGAGGACGGCATGCAGGTCGAAGTCGTGTTCTACGACGGCAAGGCGATCTCGGTCGAAATGCCCAACAGCGTCGTGCGCGAAGTGGAATACACCGAGCCGGCCGTCAAGGGCGATACCTCGGGCAAGGTGCTCAAGCCCGCCAGGATCAAGCCGAGCGGCATGGAAGTGATGGTGCCGATCTTCGTCGTCACCGGCGACAAGATCGAAATCGACACCCGCACCGGCGAGTACAAGAACCGCGTCAAGTAAGCAGAGCCTGACACGCGGCCCGGCCGGCTGAACACAGCCGGTCGAGATCAGCCCAAACCGGCGCGGCTTGCGCCGGCAGCAGGCGTGCAATACGCGCGCTGCGCTCGGGAAGCAGTTCCGGCGTCCAGTTCTCCAATAACTCCACCACCGTTTCCGGCTTGTTGCACACCGGCAGCATGTCGCAGCCGGCTGTCCAGGCCGCCTGCGCACGGCCGACGATGCCGCCCGCGACGCTGGCGCCTTCCATCGACAGGTCGTCGCTGAAGATCACGCCGGCGTGGCCGAAATCCTTGCGCAGCTTGTCGATCCAGACCGGCGAGAAGCCGGCCGGCCGGCTGTCGACCTGCGGAAAGATCACATGCGCCGGCATCACCGCATCGAGCCTCAGCTTCCGATAGGGCAGCAGGTCGTCGGCCATTGCGGCGAGGCTGCGTTCGTCGATCGGGATTGCCAGGTGCGAGTCGGCGGCGACGCAGCCATGCCCCGGGAAATGCTTGCCGCAGCAGGCCATGCCGGCCGCGTGCAAGCCATCGATCAGCGCCCCGGCGAGTTCAACAACGGCCTGCGGATCGCGGTGGAAGGCCCGGTCGCCGATCACGCCGCTGACGCCGTAGTCGAGATCGAGCACCGGCGTGAAGGACAGGTCGACGCCGCAGGCGCGCAGTTCGGCGGCGAGCGTGAAGCCGATGGCGCGCGCCGCTGCGGCTGCGGCGGCCGGCGCGCGATCCCACCACTCGCCCAGCCGGCGCATCGCCGGCACGCGCGTGAATCCTTCCCGGCAGCGCTGCACGCGGCCGCCTTCGTGGTCGATGGCGATCAAGAGTCGCGGCGTGCGCGCGGCGTGGATGTCCGCGCACAGCGCGGCCAGTTGTGCCCGGTCGGCGTAGTTGCGGGCGAACAGGATGACGCCGCCGACCAGCGGATGCCGCAGGCGTGCGCGCTCGGCGGCGGTCATCGCCGTGCCGGCGACATCGATCATCAGCGGGCCGTAATCCACCCGGTTCATGCTGTTTCCACCACGACAAAGGCCAGTGCGTGTTCCTTTTCGTCGCTCAGCGACAGATGGCAGGTCAGCCCGCGTTCTGCGATCCAGCCGGCCAGCTCGGGGCCGAAGCCGAACGCGGGCTTGCCGAGTGCGTCGTGAGTCACGGCAATGGCCGGCAGCAGCACCGGCGCGCGGATGCCGGTGCCGAGCGCCTTGCCGAGCGCCTCCTTGGCGGCGAAGCGCTTGGCGAGGAAACGGCCGGGGTCGCCGCTCGCGCGGCAGGCCTCCCTTTCTTCGGGCGCCAGCAGCTTATCGAGCGCCCGTTCGCCATGGCGCTGCCAGAACTCATGCATGCGCTGGATGACGACGAGGTCGGTGCCGATGCCGTGGATCAAGGTTAGGCAAGCTCGCGGATCAGCACCTTCATCTCGGCGACGGCCTGGCGCAGGCCGACGAAGATGGCGCGGCTGACGATGGCGTGGCCGATGTGCAGCTCGCAGACGCCCGGCAGGGCCGCGATCGGCTGCACATTGACGTAGTTGAGCGCATGGCCGGCATTGAAGCGCATGCCGAGCTGGCGGATTGCCGTCCCGCCGGCGCCGACTTTCGCGAGTTCGGCCTGCGCCGCCGCGCTTTCGATGTCGCGCCCGTTCTCGTGGAAGGCGTGGGCGTAAGGGCCGGTGTGGATCTCGCAGGCCTGCGCGCCGACGCGCGCGGCGGCCTCGATCTGGCGCGGATCGGCGTCGATGAACAGGCTGACGTAGATGCCGGCGTCCCGCATGCGGGCGACGATCTCCTTGAGGCGCGCTTCCTGCCCGGCCACGTCGAGGCCGCCTTCGGTGGTCACCTCGTGGCGGCCTTCCGGCACCAGCGTCGCCATCTCCGGCTTGAGGCGGCAGGCGATGCCGACCATCTCGTCGGTGGCGCCCATTTCGAGGTTCAGCTTGGTCTGCACGCTCTGCCGCAGCAGCTCGACATCGCGGTCGACGATGTGGCGGCGGTCCTCGCGCAGATGCACGGTGATCGCGTCGGCGCCGCCCAGATGGGCCTCGGCGGCCGCCCAGAGCGGGTCGGGTTCGTAGGTGCGGCGCGCCTGGCGCAGTGTCGCCACGTGGTCGATATTCACTCCCAGATAGATCATTGCTTGCTCCACTCAGACATCTTGTAGTTCGATGAACACCCGGCGGGTTTGCAGGGGCTGGCCGGCGAGGTAATGGTTCAGAAGATAGCGCATCAGCTGCTTGCCTTCGGCCAGGCTGCGCGCATCGGCGTAATTATCCCCCGCCAGGTCGAGCAAGGTCTTGCCGCTGACCGCCTGCCCGGATTCGGTTGCGTCGGCAGCGACCGCGCCGCGCTCGACCTGGTAACGGTAGCTGCGCCCGGCTTCGACCGCACGGCCATGCGCATCGCGCTCGAGCACCAGGCCGTAGCCCAGTTCGCGCAGGAGCGTCTTCTCGAAGCGGCGCAGTTCGGCCGAGGTGGTGGAGGTCGCGCCGCGCGACAGGGCCGCCAGCGCGCTGGCATAGGCGTCGAACAGCACGGCATGCGCATCCTCGCGCGGCAGCAGCTTGAGCAGCAGTTCGTTCAGGTAATAGCCGAGCAGCAGGCCCTCGCCACGAAGCAATGAAATGCCGCCCAGCCATTCAGCCTTCGCCAGCGTCTTGACCTCCCCGCCGCCGAACCAGCCCAGTTCGAGCGGCTGGAAGGCATGCAACACGCCGCGCAGCGCCGAACGCGGGCGCCTCGCCCCGCGCGCGAGCATCGCCAGCCGGCCATGGTCGCGCGCGAACACTTCGAGAATCAGGCTGGTTTCGCTGTAGGGATAGGCATGCAGCAGGTAGGCCGCCGCGCCATCAATGCGCTGACGTGCCCCGCTCATTCGTAACCAAGGCTCTTCAGGGCGCGCTCGTCGTCGGCCCAGCCGCTCTTGACCTTGACCCAGGTTTCCAGCCAGACCTTGCCGCCGAAGAGTTTCTCCATGTCCTTGCGCGCGTCGCTCGCCACCCGCTTCAGGCGTTCGCCGCCCTTGCCGATGACGATGGCCTTGTGCGCGTCCCGGTCGACGATCACCGCCGCATGGATGCGCCGCACGCCCTCCGCTTCTTCGTATTTCTCGATCTCGACGGCGATGCCGTAGGGCAGTTCCTCGCCGAGATTGCGGAACAGCTTTTCGCGCAGCAGTTCGGCGGCGAGGAAGCGTTCGGAACGATCGGTCAGTTCGTCCGGCCCGAAGATCGGCGGCGCCTCGGGCAGATATTTCCCGACCACCTTGAGCAGGGTATCGAGGTTTTCGCCCTTTTCGGCGCTGACCGGCACGATGTCGGCGAAGGCATGCTCGTTCGCGATGGCGGCCATCAGCGGCAGCAAGGCATTCTTGTCGGTCAGGCGGTCGACCTTGTTGATCACCAGCACGATCGGTCGGTCGCTCGGCAACCGCGCCAGGACTTCGCGATCCTCGCTGCGCCAGCGCTTGGCGTCGATGACGAACAGGATCGCATCGACATCGGCCAGCGCGGCATTGACCGTGCGGTTCATCGCGCGGTTGAGCGCCGTGCGGTGCTGCGTCTGGACGCCCGGCGTATCGACGAAGACATACTGGCAGTCGTCAGTCGTCAGGATGCCGTGGATGCGATGCCGCGTCGTCTGCGCCTTGCTCGAGGTGATGCTGAGCTTGGCACCGATCAGGCGGTTCATCAGCGTTGACTTGCCGACGTTCGGGCAGCCGACGATGGCCAGGTAGCCGGCGCGGAATTCTGCGGACGCCGTCATGCGCCGGTCAGCCTCGTCAGCGCGGCCTGCGCCGCTTCCTGCTCCGCGGCGCGACGACTCGCGCCGCGCCCCGTTACGGCCAGTTCGAGCGCCGACAAACAGCAGCTGACGACGAATTCCTGAGCATGGGCTTCGCCGTGCGTCTCGATCAGTTCATAAAGCGGCAGCGGCAGCTTGCGCCCTTGAAGCCATTCCTGCAGTGCCGTCTTGGCATCCTTGCCGGTATGGTGCGGGTCGATCGTCTCGATGCGGGAACGATAGAGTCGATCGATCACCCCGCGCGCGGCGGCGAAACCGCCATCCAGATAAAGCGCGCCGACCACGGCCTCAAGCGCGTCGGCGAGAATCGAAGGGCGCCGGAAGCCGCCGCTCTTGAGCTCGCCTTCGCCGAGACGCAGGGCATCGCCCAGGCCGAGGCCGAGAGAGATTTCGGCGAGCGCCTCCTGACGCACCAGGTTGGCGCGCAGGCGCGAAAGTTCGCCTTCCTTGAGCGCGGGAAAGCGTTCGAACAGCAGCATGGCGATCACGCAATTCAAGATGCTGTCGCCGAGGAATTCGAGACGCTCGTTGTGCGGCGTCGAGTGGCTGCGGTGCGTCAGCGCCTGGCGCAGCAATTCCGGCCGGGCAAAGTCGTGGGCGAGGGCCCGTTCCAGCCGAGCGGACAACCCTATTCCTTCGAAGAACCGGTGAAATCGAGCAACAGGCTCACATTCGCGAACAGCGGGATGCGTTTTTCGTAGGCGAAGGAAACCACGATGGCGCCGGCTTCCCTGGTGATCTCGAGATCGGCCCCGGTGATCGCCGTAATGTAATCGACGTTGGCCTGGCGGTCGAAGGCGGCGCGGACCTGGGCAACGCCGGTCGCCGCATCGGCAGATGCAGCGACTTTCTTGACCGCGCCGACGATCTGGCGGTGCTCGAGGTATTCCGGAATCACCTTCATGCCCAGCAGAGCTCCCAATGCGACGACAAAGGCGCCGACCAGCAGTCCGGCAAGGGTCATGCCACGTTGTCCCGTCTTCATCTTTCCTTCTCCTTGTCAGCGGAAGCCGCCGATGCGTTTCAGGTCGCGGAAATTGAACCAGATGTAGAACGCCCTGCCGACCAGGTTCTCGTCGGGCACGAAGCCCCACACCCGGCTGTCCTGCGAGTTATCGCGGTTATCGCCCATAACGAAGTAATGACCGGCGGGCACCTCGCAGATAACCCCGGCGGCATTGTAGTTGCATTTTTCGCGCAGGGGATATTGCATCACATGGGGCACGTAGGCCGGCGCGTCCTCCTCGATCAGGAGCATGTGCGGCTCTGCGCCGAGTTTTTCCTCGTAGCGCGGGGTGTAGAACAGGCGCTCGGCGTCGAAATAATCGCCGTCCCGGCGCAGCTCGAGCGGAACGCCGTTGATGGCGAGGCGCTTGTTTTGCCAGGCCACGCGGTCGCCCGGCACGCCGACCACGCGCTTGATGTAATCGAGCGACGGATCGGGCGGATAGCGGAACACCACCACGTCGCCGCGCTGCGGCGCGCCGATTTCGATGATCTTCTTGTTGATGACCGGCAGGCGGATGCCGTAGGCGAACTTGTTGACGGCAATGAAGTCGCCCACCAGCAGCGTGGGCAGCATCGATCCGGAAGGAATCTTGAACGGCTCGACGAGGAAGGAGCGCAGCAGGAACACGATCAGGATGACCGGGAAGAAGCTGGCGCCGTACTCGACCCAGACCGGTTCCCTGGCATCCGAGGCGCGGCGCTTGCGGAAATAGAAACGATCCGCCAGCCAGAGTGCGGCGCTGATGACCAGCAGAATGAAGAGAATCAGGGCAAAGTTCATGATTATTTGTCACCTACGCGCAATACGGCGAGGAAAGCCTCCTGGGGAATTTCCACGCTGCCGACCTGCTTCATGCGTTTCTTGCCGGCCTTCTGCTTTTCGAGCAGTTTCTTCTTGCGCGTGATGTCGCCGCCGTAGCACTTGGCCAGCACGTCCTTGCGCATCGCCTTGACGTTTTCGCGCGCCACGATGGTCGAGCCGATCGCCGCCTGGATCGCCACGTCGTACATCTGGCGCGGGATCAGGCCGCGCATCTTGGCGGCCAGTTCGCGGCCGCGGTAGTTGGCGTTGGCGCGATGCACGATGACCGACAGCGCATCGACCCGGTCGCCGTTGATCAGGATGTCGAGCTTGATGACGTCGGCGGCGCGATACTCCTTGAACTCGTAATCGAGCGAGGCATAGCCGCGCGACACCGACTTGAGCTTGTCGAAGAAATCGAACACCACCTCGGCCAGCGGCATTTCGTAGGTGACATGCACCTGGCGGCCGTGATAGCGCATGTCGACCTGCGAGCCGCGCTTGGCTTCGCAGAGGGTGATGACCGCGCCCAGATAGTCCTGCGGCACGAAAATCGTCGTCGTGATGATCGGCTCGCGGATTTCCTCGATCTTCTGCGCATCCGGGAGCTTCGAGGGATTCTCGACCAGGATTTCGGCGCCGTCGCGCAGCTTGACCTGATAGACCACCGTCGGGGCGGTGGTGATCAGGTCCTGATCGAATTCGCGTTCCAGCCGTTCCTGCACGATTTCCATGTGCAGCAGGCCGAGGAAACCGCAGCGGAAGCCGAAGCCGAGCGCCTGCGAGACTTCCGGCTCGTAATGCAGCGAGGCATCGTTGAGCTGCAACTTTTCCAGCGATTCGCGCAACTGGTCGTACTGGTTGGCCTCGACCGGATACAGCCCGGCGAACACCTGCGGCTTGATTTCCTTGAAACCAGAAAGCGCAACGGTAGCCGGCCGATCCGCTGCCGTCACGGTATCGCCGACTTTTGCCGCCTTGAGTTCCTTGATGCCGGAGATGATGAAGCCGACCTCGCCGGCAGACAGGCATTCCTTGGGCTGCGACTTGGGCGAAAACACGCCGACCTGCTCGCACAGGTGCACGGCCCCCGTCGACATCAGTCGGATCTTGTCCTTGGCCTTCAGGGAACCGTCCACGACGCGCACCAGTATCACCACGCCGACATAGTTGTCGAACCACGAGTCGATGATCAGGGCCTTGAGCGGGCCGTCGGGATTACCCCTCGGCGCCGGCACCCGCGCGATCACGGCTTCGAGGATGTCGTCCACCCCCATGCCGGTCTTGGCCGAGCAGGGAATCGCATCCGTGGCGTCGATGCCGATCACCTCCTCGATCTCCTCGCGCGCGCCGTCGGGATTCGCCTGCGGCAGATCCATCTTGTTGAGCACCGGCACAACCTCGACGCCCAGCTCGATCGCCGTGTAGCAGTTCGCCACCGTCTGCGCCTCGACGCCCTGCGAGGCATCGACCACCAGCAGCGCGCCTTCGCAGGCCGACAGGCTGCGCGACACCTCGTAGGAAAAGTCCACGTGGCCCGGCGTGTCGATCAGGTTCAGGTTGTATTTCCTGCCGTCGCGGGCCTGATACCAGAGCGCGGCGGTCTGGGCCTTGATGGTGATGCCGCGCTCGCGCTCGATGTCCATCGAGTCGAGCACCTGCTCGGACATTTCCCGATCCGACAGGCCGCCGCAGCGCTGGATCAGGCGGTCGGCCAGCGTGGACTTGCCGTGGTCGATGTGGGCGATGATGGAAAAATTGCGAATGTGTTCCATAAAAAAAGCGCCGCGCGGCGCTTTTCAAGAAGCGAGGCGAAATTCTAACGAAAGCGGCGCAAAACCTCACGCACTTTCGCCGGTTCGAGGAAGTAATGACAGATTTCCTCGCCGGCGCAGGTGAGAACCGGCACCAGCGTGTCATAGTCCGCAAGCTTCTCCGGGCAGGCGTCGATATCGACCACTTCCACCGCGAAGTCAAACTCGCCGCGCAGCGTTTCCAGCGCGGCGAGCATGTCATCGCACAGATGGCAGTAGCTCCTGCCATACAGGGTCAGGACCGGCTTGCTTATCCTCCTGCCCCCCCCTTGATCGTGACGAAAGTCTGGCTGTCGCCGCGCCGGATCAGCAGCGTCACGCTACCCTCCGTCTTGGCCAGCAGGGCGTTGAATTGTTCCACCGTGCGCAACTCGGTCTGCGCACCCTTCTGCACCAGGGCCAGGATCACGTCGCCCGGCCGCAGGTCGCCGCGCGCGCCGTCGCGCGCCTCCTCGACGATCAGACCGTGGCGAATGCCGAGCTGACGCCTCTGTTCGACCGTCGGCTCGACCAGCGCCAGGCCGAGGCGGTTCGTCGGCGCCGCTTCCGCCGGCTTGCCGCGGCGCTGGTTGCGGCCCGCTACCGGCTCGTCGGGCATTTCTCCAACCGTGACCGCCAGCTCCCGGCTGGCGCCGTTGCGCCAGACCTGGAGCGTCGCCCTGACGCCCGGGCGGGTGCCGCCCACGAGGCGCGGCAGATCGGCGGAATGCGTCACCGCCCTGTCGTTGAAGCGCAGGATGACGTCGCCGACCTGGAGACCGGCCTTGTCGGCCGGACCGTCCTTCTCGATCGAGGCAATCAGCGCACCCTGGGGCTTGCCCAGGCCGAAAGTCTCCGCGAGCTCCTTGGTGACTTCCTGGATCGAAACTCCGATGCGGCCGCGGCTCACCTTGCCGGTGGCGCGCAACTGGGTCTGCACCTCCATCGCGACATCGATCGGAATGGCGAACGACAATCCCATGAACCCGCCGGTACGGCTGTAGATCTGGGAATTGATGCCGACCACCTCGCCTTTCAGGTTGAACAGCGGACCGCCGGAATTGCCCGGGTTGATCGCCACGTCGGTCTGGATGAAAGGAACGAAGTTTTCCTGCGGCAGGGCGCGTCCCTTGGCGCTGACGATACCCGCCGTCACGCTGTTTTCGAAGCCGAAGGGCGAACCGATCGCCACTACCCACTCGCCGACGCGCAGCCGCGCGGGATCGCCCAAGCGCACGGTCGGCAGGCCGGCGGCCTCGATCTTGAGCAGGGCCACGTCAGTGCGCTTGTCGGCGCCGATCACCTTGGCCTTGAATTCGCGCTTGTCGGTCAGCTTGACGATCACCTCGTCGGCCGCTTCGACGACGTGCGCGTTGGTCATGAGGTAACCGTCGGGGCTGATGATGAAGCCGGAGCCGAGCGAACGGTTCTCGAATTCGCGCGGCAGGTTGGGAATTCCCGGAAAAGCGCGCGGCCCGAAGCGCTTGAAAAATTCATAAAAGGGATCGTTTTCGTCGAACGGCAGGCCGCCGATGCGCGGATGGCCGCGCACGACCTGGGTCGCGCTGATGTTTACCACTGCGACCCCATGCCTTTCAGCCAGATCGGCAAAGTCGGGCAGTTCGCGCGTCTGCGCCTGCGCCATTACCGAAAATATCCCGAGCCAGACGGCCAGCAACCCATTCTTCAGCATGTTTCGCGATCCTTGACGGAAAGTGTGGAAGGTCGTTTGAAAACCATTGACAGAATAGGTTCCGTGCGCGATGCGTCAAGGCCCCTGCGGCGCAACAGGCCGAAACCGGCGAGCAAGCCGAGCACCAAGCCCGCGCCGGCAAAGCCGTCGCTGCCGGTCAGCGCGCCCGCCAGCAGCGCCCCGGCCAGGGCCAGCGCCAGGGGCAGGCCATAGGCGCGCCAGACGGCTTTGAGCACCAGCCCATCGGCTGCGCGAATAACCACCGCGTCGCCCGGTCGGGCCCGGATCGCGTTCGGCAGGCGCAACAACTCCGGCTTGCCGGCGGCCGCAGCGGCGAGGAGAGAGTCGCGCCCGCCTGTGGCGCAGCCTTGGGCACAGGCGCCACAGGCGGGCCCCGGGCCCGCCGCGCGCACCCAGGCATGCGCGCCTTCGATCCTCACCACGACGCCATCCATCTCGTTCATTTGCCGCGCACCCCGATGCCGTCGACGAAGCGGCGCAGCGCCGCCGGCGGCAGATCGCCCATGACGACGACCTGGTGGCCATCGACGACGCGCTTCATCACGCTGAGCGCCCCCAGGGTCTGAAAGTTTTCCTCGCCGCTCTCGGTTGGCTCTCCCAGCGGAGTGATGAACACCGACATCGCTGTCAGTCCGTCTGAAAAAACCCAGTGCAGCATGCTGAAATTCTCTCCGCCCTTGCTGCGCTGCAGTGCGGCCTGTTTGTGAAAACCGGGCAATTCGACGCGGAAGACCCAAGGCGCATCGCTGCGCAACTCGCGCGTCTTGGCACGGTGAATCCTCCAGTTTTCCCTGGCCGCCGACGAATAGCTCGGTTTCAGGGCGTCGGGGCGGATCGGTTCCCCGATGCGCAGATCGGTAAAGGCAATCGATTCGAGTACCTCCCCGTTCCCGTCGAGAATGTCGGCCCGCAGCAGAAGACCGGACTGGATTTCCACCCAAAGCTGATGGCCGTAGCGCCAGGCATCGCGGGGGTCGATCCGGATGATCTGGCTTTCGAAACCGGCGATCCGGGCGACCTTGCCCTTGTGCACATGGTAGTGGTCGGCCAGGCCGGCCAGGCTGGCGGGCAGCAGGGCCGGGAAGCCGCGGCGCACGCTGCGTTGTTCCACAATCACCAGACGGCTTTCCGGCAGATAGCATCTGACTTCGTCGTTGTGCCGGATGATTTCGCGCGGACTGCCGTCGAGCACCTCGATTTTCTCCATCTGGTTGCCGCCGCTGGCCAGGTGGACGATGCGCGAAGTTTCGCTGCGACTGGCGCTGCGGTAGACGAAGGTGCCGCTGTAATTGAGTTTCTGGGCCGCCGAAGAAACCCGCTTCAGCCACTGCATACCGTCGGACTGCACCGGAGCGACCTGGGCGGCGACCAGGGACGGCAGGCAGACCATGGCTCCTGCGGCGGCCCACGTGCGGGTCCGGGCGATCAGGCTGCTCATGGATGGGACGAGCTCATCGCGACGGTGCGGATCTGTTTCGCGCTGTCGCCCAGACGGACGGTGGCAGCCTGGGCATGATGGGCCAGCAGGTATTCATGCAGATCTCCCTGGGCGCCGTCCGCCTGCGGCGCCTGCACCAGAGTCGGCGCTGGCGGGACGGCAGCGGATTGCGCCGGCGCCGCTTCCCGCACGGCCGCCTGGGTCCATGCACCGTCCGGAGACGGCGCGCGGTCGGTCAGGGCGATCCAGCCGACCACGGCCACGCCGGCGACGGAGGCCGCGAGTGCCAGCAGGGGGTGCTGGCGGCGCGGCGCGGCCACGAGCTGCCGCGGCGCCAGCACGACCGGCTCCTCCGCGAGCCGCGCCATCACGCGGTCGGTCAGATCGCCCGTCCCGACGGGTTCGCCGCGCAGGCTGGCGCCGATCAGGCTGTAGGCCCGCCAGGCCGACGGGTCGTGGCGCGCCGCACGCAGCGCGCCCGGCGCCTCGCGCTCGCCCAGTTCGCCGTCGAACAGGGCGGAAATCTCGGCTGATCGTTCTGTTTCCATGGCTTTCTCCAATAGCTACCAGCGTCGATCCGGGGCGGTGTCGAGCAGGGGACGCAGGCGCGCCGCAATCGCCTCGCGGGCGCGGAAGATCCTGGAACGCACCGTGCCGATCGGACAGTCCATCACCAGAGCGATCTCCTCGTAGGTCATCCCCTCGATCTCGCGCAGGCTGATCGCGGTGCGCAAGTCCTCCGGCAGGGCCGCCATGGCGGCGTTCACCGTTTCCCCGATCTGCCGCGACATAAGGACGCGATCGGGCGTTGCCTCGTCGCGCGGCTGAATCGACTCCTCGATGCCATCGGAATCGTCACCGACAATCTCGCTGATCGTCTGAACGCGCCGGTCCTGCGCCGCAAGCCAGTTCTTTGCGGTGTTCACCCCGATGCGGTAGAGCCAGGTGTAGAACGCGCTCTCGCCGCGAAAGTTCGGCAATGCCCGATAGGCCTTGATGAAAGCCTCCTGCGTCACGTCTTCGGCTTCGGCGGGATCGCGCACCAGCCGCATCACCAGCCGCAACAGCTTGCGCTGATATTTGCCGACCAGCAGGCCGAAGGCTTCCCGGTCGCCGGACTGGACCCGTTCGACCAGCAGCAAGTCGGCTTCGCGCTCTCCCATGGCGTGGCGTTGTTGGTATGGACTGGCGAACCAGTATAGCCGGCTTCTCTTTTCGCACGTTCCGCTCCAGAATCTACGCTGCCAATGCGACTCGGCGCGGCGGGATTGGTTCCATCGCCAGCGTGATATAGTCCCCGCGCCATGGCCAGCAACGACTACCAGAGAATTTTCGATGTCATCGTGATCGGTAGCGGCCTTGCCGGCCAGACGCTCGCCCTGCGGCTGGCCGACACGCATCGCGTCGCGATGGTGACCAAGCGCCTGATCGACGATACGGCGACCAACTACGCCCAGGGCGGCATCGCCGCGGTACTGGATGACGCGGACTCGATCGAGTCCCACATCCAGGATACCTTGGTGGCCGGCGCCGGCCTGTGCGACCCGATCGCCACGCGCTTCGTGGTCGAACATGGCCGCGCCGCGATCGACTGGCTGATCGCACAAGGCGTGCCCTTCACCCGTGACAACGACAGCAGCGGCGGCGGCTACCACCTGACCCGCGAGGGCGGTCACAGCGCGCGGCGCGTCATTCACGTTGCCGACGCCACTGGCGCCTCGGTGCAGCAAACGCTCAGCCGCAAGGTGCGCCAGCACCCCAACATCACGGTGCTGGAGCGTCACATCGCCATCGACCTGATCACCGGCAGCAAGCTCGGCCGGAAAACCCAGCGCTGCTGGGGCGCCTACGTACTCGACCTCGACAATGATCGGGTACTGACCCTGTCCGCGCCCAACACCGTCATCGCCAGCGGCGGCGCCGGCAAGTCCTACCTGTTCACCAGCAACCCCGACACCGCCACCGGCGACGGCATCGCCATGGCCTGGCGCGCCGGCTGCCGCGTGGCGAACATGGAATTCATCCAGTTCCACCCGACCTGTCTCTTCCACCCGCGCGCCAAGTCCTTCCTGATCACCGAAGCGATGCGCGGCGAAGGCGGCATCCTGCGCCTGCCCGACGCATATGGTGGCGAGCGCTTCATGACCGCGCACGATCCGCGGCTGGAACTGGCGCCGCGCGACATCGTCGCCCGCGCCATCGACTACGAGATGAAGAAGCGCGGCCTCGATTGCGTCTTCCTCGACATGACGCACAAGGGCGAAACTTTCCTGCGCGAGCACTTCCCGAACATCCACGCCCGCTGTCTTGAACTGGGCATCGACATCGCCAAGGAACCGATCCCGGTCGTGCCGGCCGCCCACTACACCTGCGGGGGCATCGTCGTCGACCTGGACGCGCGCACCGACCTGCCGGGGCTATATGCGCTCGGTGAGGCCACCTGCACCGGCCTGCACGGCGCCAACCGGCTGGCGAGCAACTCCCTGCTCGAATGCCTCGTCTATGGCGAGGCCGCCGCGAACGACATCCGCGACCAGAAACCGGTCAAGTCGCCGCAACTGCCACGCTGGGACGAATCGCGCGTCAGCGACGCCGACGAGGAAGTCGTGATTTCCCACAACTGGGACGAGTTGCGCCGCTTCATGTGGGACTACGTCGGCATCGTGCGCACCACCAAGCGGCTCGAACGCGCCCGCCACCGCATCCGTTTGCTGGAAAAGGAAATCGACGAGTTCTACGCGAGCTTCCGAGTCAGCAACAACCTGATCGAATTGCGCAATCTGGTGCTGACCGCGCATCTGATCGTCGCCTGCGCGCTGAAGCGCAAGGAAAGTCGCGGCCTGCACTTCAGCCGGGATTACCCCGGCCTGCTGCCCAAGGCGCGCAATACTGTCCTCAGGCCGCGGCGCTAGCGCGCCATTTCAGCCAGACGCGCAGGCGCCGATGGGCTTCCGCTCCGGTGGCCATCGGCGGAATGGCGAGCGATTCCCTCCCCTCTCCGCTGCGCAAGCGCAGCACCACCAGCCAGGGCGACACCGTCGTATCGGATTCGACGTCGGTCTCTTCGCTGGCGCCGCCACGACGCCCGACGACCAGCCGGCGGTCGGCGTGGAGCGTCAGGGCGACGATGTCGCCCCGGCACAGCAACCGTGCCGGCAGACGGTCCCGACAAATCGCAATGGCGATGGGCAACCGCACCGCCCGATCCTCAGACCCGCCTGAACGCGAGCGTTCCGTTGGTGCCGCCGAAGCCGAAGTTGTTCTTGATCGCCACCTCGATCGCCAGGTCGCGCGCGGCGTTGGCGCAGTAATCGAGGTCGCACTCCGGATCCTGCTCGATGATGTTGATGGTCGGCGGCGAGACCTGGTGATGCACGGCCAGCGCGGTCAGCACCGACTCCAGTCCGCCGGCGCCGCCGAGCAGGTGGCCGGTCATCGACTTGGTGGAATTCACCACCAGCTTCTGCGCCGCAGCGCCGAAGGCCAGCTTGATCGCTTCGGTCTCGTTCTTGTCGCCCAGCGGCGTGGACGTGCCATGGGCATTGACGTAACTCACCTGGTCGGGATTGACCCCTGCATCATCGAGCGCGTTCAGCATGCTGCGGCGCGGCCCGTCGGTATCGGGAGCGGTCATGTGGTAGGCATCGCCGCTCATGCCGAAACCGGCCAGTTCGCAGTAGATGTGCGCGCCGCGCGCCTTGGCGTGCTCGTATTCCTCGATCACCATGACCCCGGCGCCCTCGCCCAGCACGAAGCCGTCGCGTCCCTTGTCCCACGGGCGGCTCGCCGTCGCCGGATCGTCGTTGCGCGTGGATAACGCCTGCGCGGCGGCGAAACCGCCGACCGCCAGCGGGGTGACGGTCGACTCGGCGCCGCCGCAGACCATCGCGTCGGCATCGCCGTACTGGATCATGCGGAAACTGGTGCCGATCGCGTGCAGACCGGTCGTGCAGGCGGTGACCACGGCGAGATTCGGGCCCTTGAGGCCCAGCAGGATCGACAGGTTGCCCGAGATCATGTTGATGATCGTGCCGGGAATGAAGAAGGGGGAAATCTTGCGCGGGCCGCCGGCGAGGAAGTCGTCGTGCGTTGCCTCGATCATCGGCAGGCCGCCGATGCCGGAGCCGATGTTCACCCCGATGCGATGGGCGTTCTCCGCCGTAACGACCAGGCCGGATTCCCGGAAGGCCTGGATGCCCGCCGCCATGCCATAGTGGATGAAAACATCCATGCGGCGCGCCTCCTTCGGTGCGAGGTAGTCCCCGACCTGGAAGCCCTTGACTTCGCCGGCGATGCGCACCTTGAGTGCGGAAGCGTCGAAACGCGTGATCGGGCCGATGCCGCTCTTGCCGGCGAGGATGGCGTTCCAGCTTTCGGCAACATCGTTGCCGACCGGCGAGACAAGACCCAGACCGGTCACGACGACTCTACGGCGCGCCAAGGCACTCTCCTGGGGTTGCGGAAAAAAGCGAGGGCACCTCGCGCCCCTGCGGATTACTTCTTCAGGTTGTTGTTGACGTAGTCGATCGCCTGCTGGACGGTGGTGATCTTCTCGGCCTCCTCGTCCGGAATCTCGCACTCGAACTCCTCTTCGAGAGCCATCACCAGTTCGACCGTGTCGAGCGAATCGGCGCCCAAGTCATCGACGAAGGACGACTCGTTCTTGATGTCGGCCTCGTTCACGCCGAGCTGCTCGGCAACGATTTTCTTGACGCGCTGTTCGATGTTATCCATATAAATTGCTCCTTCCCTGAATGAAGGCGGGTGTTGAAAACCCGCGCAGTTTAGCAAAAGGCTGAAACATCCTGTTACGCCTCAGGCCATATACATGCCGCCGTTAACGTGCAGGGTCACGCCGGTGATGAAGCCCGACCGCGGCGCGGCAAGAAACGCCACGGCAAACGCCACGTCCTCGGGGCGTCCGAGCCGGTTGACCGGAATCGCCCCGAGCAGCGCCGCCCGCTGTTCCTCCGCCAGGCCCTTGGTCATGTCGGTGTCGATGAGGCCGGGCGCCACGCAGTTGACCGTGATGTTGCGGCTGCCCAGCTCCTGCGCGAGCGAGCGCGTCAGGCCGGCCACGCCCGCCTTGGCGGCACAGTAGTTGGCCTGGCCGGGATTGCCGGAACTGCCGACCACCGAGGTGATGTTGACGATGCGGCCGAATCTTGCCTTCATCATCGGACGCACGACCCGGCGCGCCAGGCGGAACACCGCCTTGAGGTTGGTGTCGATGACCGCGTCCCACTCGTCGTCCTTCATGCGCATTGCCAGGTTGTCCCTGGCGATGCCGGCGTTGTTCACCAGCACGGACACCGCGCCGAATTTTTTCTCGATCGCGCCGAGCAGGGCCTCGCAGTCCGCCGCTGCGGTGACGTTCAATACCGCGCCCATGCCGGCAATGCCCGCGTCATCAAGCGCCTGCTGGATTTCCGTCGCCCCGTTTTCCGATGTCGCGGTGCCGATCACGGTCGCCCCCTGGGCGCCGAGCTCCATGGCGATCGCCCGGCCGATGCCGCGCGTGGCGCCGGTCACCAGCGCAATCTGTCCTGCGAGCATTTCTTTATCCTTTCAGGGTCGTCAGCGCGGCTTCCGTACCGGCCAGATCGTTGATCGCGCCGCCGGCCAGGCCGTCGGCGCAGCGCTTGGTCAGTCCGGCGAGCACCTTGCCGGGACCGCATTCGAACACATGGATGATCCCGGCCGCCTGCATGGCCCGGATCGTCTCGACCCAGCGCACCGGGGCGGCCGCCTGGCGCACCAGCGCCGCCTTGATGCCCGCAGGGTCGGTCACGACGGCGACATCGACGTTGTTGACCACCGGGATCGCCGGCGACCTGAAATCGACATGGGCCAATGCGGCTTGCAGGCGTTCCGCCGCGGGTTGCATCAGCGAAGAATGGAAGGGTGCCGACACCGGCAGCATCACGGCGCGTTTCGCCCCGCCGGTCGTGCAGGCTTCCGCCGCGCGCTCGACCGCCGCCTTGTGGCCGGCGATCACCGTCTGTTCGGGCGAGTTGAAATTCACCGCCTGCACCACCTCGCCCTGGGCCTGTTCGGCACAGATCGCTTGGACCTTCTCCGCATCGAGGCCGAGGATCGCCGCCATCGCGCCGACGCCGGCCGGCACGGCCTCCTGCATCGCCTTGGCGCGCAGTTCGACCAGCGGCACGGCGACTTTCAGGTCCAGCACGCCGGCCGCGACCAGCGCGGCATATTCGCCGAGGCTGTGACCGGCGACCATCGCCGGCTGCGGTCCCTGCTTTTCCCGCCACAGGCGCCAGACGGCAGTGCCCGCCGTCAGCATCAGCGGCTGCGTATTCACGGTCAGCGACAGGGCTTCGGCCGGGCCCGCGGTGACCAGTTGCCAGAGATCGCGCCCCAGTGCAGCGGAAGCCTCGTCGAACGTGCCACGGATGACCGGGCTGTCGCCATAGGCAGCCATCATGCCCAGCGACTGCGAGCCTTGCCCAGGAAATACGAATGCAAATTTCATGTGCTGTACCTCAAAGAGTGACCAAAGCGGCGCCCCAGGTGAAGCCGCCGCCGACGCCCTCGAGCAGTGCCGTCTCGCCGGCGCCGAGTTTTCCCGACCGCACCGCTTCGTCGAGCGCGAGCGGAATCGAGGCGGCCGAGGTATTGCCGTGGCGGTCGACCGTGACGATGCACTTTTCGGGCGGCAGGTGCAGCTTCTTCGTGGTTGCCTGCATGATGCGGATGTTGGCCTGGTGCGGCACCAGCCAGTCGATCTGCGCCTTGGTCAGGCCCGCTGCCGCGATGACCTCTTCGGCCACCTCGGCGAGTACCTTGACGGCGAACTTGAACACCGCCTGGCCGTCCATGCGCAGCAAGGGATCGCCGATCGGCCGGCCGCCGGACAGCTGGCCGGCGACGCTCAGAATGTCGCGATGCCGCCCGTCGGCATGCAGGGCCGTGGCAAGGATGCCCGGTGTGTCGGAGGCTTCCAGCACGATGGCGCCGGCCCCGTCGCCGAACAGCACGCAGGTGCCGCGATCCTGCCAGTCGAGGATGCGCGAGAACACTTCCGAGCCGACGACCAGTGCGCGTTGGTGCGAGCCGGAACGGATGAACTTGTCGGCGGCCGCCAGCGCGTAGATGAAGCCGCTGCAGACCGCCTGCAGGTCGAACGCCGCGCCGCCGTTGGTGATGCCCAGCTTGTCCTGCAGGATCGTCGCGGTGCTCGGGAAGACGAAGTCCGGCGTCGAGGTGGCCAGCACGATCAGGTCGATGTCGTTCGGCTGCCGGCCGGCGGCTGCCAGGGCACGGCGGCAGGCCACCAGGGCGAGATCGCTCGCCGCCATGCCCTCCGGCGCGAAGTGGCGCGCGCGGATGCCGGTGCGCTCGACGATCCAGGCGTCGGAAGAATCCAGCCCCCTGGCGGCGATCAGCGCATCGTTGGTGACGGGATCGCCGGGGAGACAGCTGCCGGTGCCGGTGATGCGGGAATGGATCATCGTTGGTCTCGTCAATCGCAAAGAGTCGGTGCGGGCCGGACGGCAGCCATGCGCGCCGCGATTTTCTCCGGCAGCTTCTGGCGCGCCGCCTCCGCCGCCTGCTCCAGCGCGTGGCGGTAGGCGAAGACATCCGCCGAGCCGTGGCTCTTGACCACCACGCCCTTCAGTCCGAGCAGACTCGCGCCATTGTAGCGGCGCGGATCGACGCGCGCCTTGAAGGCCTTGAGCACGGGCAGGGCGGCAAGCCCGGCGATGCGGGTCAGCAGGTTGCGGGAAAATTCTTCGCGCAGGAAGGTGCCGATCATGCGCGCCAGACCTTCCGAGGTCTTCAAAGCCACATTGCCGACGAAACCGTCGCAGACGACCACGTCGGCCGTGCCCTGGTAGATGTCGTCGCCCTCGACGTTGCCGATGAAGTTGAGGCCGCTGTCCTTGAGCAGTTCGCCGGCGCGCTTGACGACCTCGTTGCCCTTGATCTCCTCTGCGCCGATGTTCAGCAGGCCGACGCTGGGACGCTCGTCGTGCTCGAGCGCGGCCGCGAGCATGGCGCCCATGATGCCGAACTGCAGGAGATGCTCCGGGGCGCAATCGACGTTGGCGCCGAGGTCGAGGACGTAGGTGTGGCCGCGCAGGGTCGGCAGGGTCGTGGCGATGGCCGGCCGGTCGATGCCGGGCAGCGTCTTGAGGACGAAGCGCGACACTGCCATCAGCGCGCCGGTGTTGCCCGCCGAGACCGCGCCGTCGGCCCGGCCCTCCTTGACGAGGTTGGCCATGACGCGCATCGACGAATCCTTCTTGATGCGCAGGGCAGTCGCCAGCGGGTCGTGCATGTCGACGACCTCGCTGGCATGCTGCACCGACCAGCGTCCGGCCAGCGCCGGATCGGCCTTGGCGAGATAAGGCTGCAAATCCGCCGCGCGGCCGACCAGAATCACGGCGCAGTCGCGGTCGCGGTCCAGGAATTCCAGCGCGGCCGGCACGACCACGGCCGGGCCATGGTCGCCACCCATGCAGTCGACCGCCAATGTAATCGTCATTCAGGCGCGCGCCACGAGGAAACACGAAGGGCCGCCCCGAGTGTTTCCTGCCCCTTGAGGGGAGATCGACGCGCAGCGGCGATTTCGGGGTGGGACATAATGAAACGGCCGGACGTTCTCACGTCCGGCCGTGGCGGGTGAAACCGGATCACTCGCCCTTGGTCTTGATGACCTTCTTGCCGCGATAGACGCCGGACGGGGAAATGTGGTGGCGCAGATGCACCTCGCCGGTGGTGGGCTCGATGGCGAGCGGCGGGGCGCTGAGGAAGTCGTGGGCGCGGTGCATGCCGCGCTTGGACGGGGACTTCTTGTTCTGCTGGACAGCCATGATGACTCCTTTTCCTGCCGGGATCGGCTCAATGATTCTTCAAACCCGCCAGCACCGCGAACGGCGATGGCGCACTGTCTTCCTCCGGCCCCGCCTGTTCCGCCGGCGGAGCGCAATCCGCATGGCGCGGCACGAGCGGCAACGCCAGCAGCACTTCGTCCTCGACCAGGGACGCCAGCGACAACGCCCGGCTGGCGGGAATCGCGTCGTAGTCCTCGGCCTCCAGTTCCTCTTCGGGCCACTCGTCCTCCGGCCCAACCAGCAACAGCCGACTGTCGATGGCGCAATCGAACTCCACCTCGGCCAGGCAGCGTTGACAGCACTGGCTCAGACGGCCGTTCACTTTCAGGCGCAGGCCCAGCCGCGTTCCGCTCTCGTCCGTCACGTGAAAACCCTCGATCCCGCATGTCAGGCTGCCCTCCCGACGCGCCAGCGCATCGTGCAAGCGCGTCAGGCGCGTCAGCGGAATTTTTCCGGCAATGCAGTCGCCTTGGGCCGCGAACTTTCGGCTGTCGATGACCACCCCGGCGAGATCGAGTTCTTCCCGGCACGTCATGAAGGGCGCGGATGTTATCATGCCCCGCCCGTTCCAGTCAAAGGTTGATGCGGGGAAAAAACCTGAAAAAAACATCCGATAACCATGAGCGCTGCGCCCCCGATCCTCGTCCTGGCCTCGACCTCTCCCTACCGTCGCGAACTGCTCGGCCGGCTGAATCTGCCCTTCGAGATCTGTGCGCCGGGCGCCGACGAGACGCCGCTGCCCGGCGAGGCGCCCGCCGCGACGGCCGAGCGTCTGGCGGCGGCCAAGGCCGCCGCGGTGGTCGAAAAATTCCCCGCCGCCTTGATTATCGGCTCGGACCAGGTAGCCTACTGTGGCGACACGCGCTTCGGCAAGCCCGGCACCCGCGAGAATGCCCGTCTCCAGTTGCGCAGCCTGTCGGGCAAGATCGCCGTCTTCCATACCGGCCTGTGCCTGCTGAACGGCCGCAGCGGCCGTCGCCACCTGCGCGGAGTCGCCACCGAGGTGCGCTTCCGCGAGCTGTCCGACGCCGAAATCGAGCGTTACATGGACAAGGAAAACGCGCTCGACTGCTCCGGCAGCGCGCGCTCAGAAGGGCTGGGCGTCAGCCTGCTCGAATGGATGAAGAGCGACGATCCGACTGCGCTGGTCGGTCTGCCGCTGATCGCGTTGACCGAGATGCTGCGCGCCGAGGGTCTGCCACTCCCCTGACCGCATGCCCGGCGCCCTGTTCTTATTGCCGACCCGGCTCGGCGAATCGGACTGGCCCTCCGTCCTGCCGACTGCGACCCGCGAAACCGCCTGTCGCCTGCACCGCTTCATCGTCGAGAACGCCAAGACGGCCCGCGCTTCGCTCAAGTGGCTGGAGCATCCGGCGCCGCTGCGCGAACTGGCCATCGACCAGTTGCCCGAACCTCTGAAGCCACGGGATATCGAACGGCTGCTGGCGCCCTTGCTGGCCGGCGAGGATGTCGGCCTGATGTCGGAAGCCGGCTGTCCCGGCGTCGCCGATCCGGGCGCCCTGCTCGTGCGGCGCGCCCATGAACTCGGCATTCCGGTCAGGCCGCTGGTCGGCCCCTCCTCCCTGCTGCTGGCGCTGATGGCTTCGGGCCTGGACGGCCAGCGCTTCGCCTTCCACGGCTACCTGCCGCCGCGCGAACCGGAACGCTCGAAGCGCCTCGTCGAACTGGAGAAGGAATCGCGCCGGCAGCGGCAGACCCAGCTGTTCATCGAGACGCCCTACCGCAACGAGGCGCTGTTCGAAGCCCTGCTCAAGGCCTGCCAGCCGGACACGCTGCTCTGCCTCGCCACGGATCTGACGCTGCCCGGCGAGGACATCGCAATGCGACGCATCGCCGACTGGGCGCGCCGTCCCGCCGGCGCCGACCTTGCGCGCCGGCCCACGGTCTTTCTGCTGCTCAGCGCAGCGTGAAGCGCGTCAACCCGGCGCCGACACCCTCGGCCAGTTGGGCGCCGAACTGGCGGGCGAACTTTTCGGCCAGGCCGGGCTTGATCGTGTAGTCGCGGATTTCCTCGGCCTTGATCACCTCGCGCGCGACCGAATCGACCGTGCCGAAGCCGTCGGCCAGCCCGAGCTCGATGCTTTTCGCCCCGGTCCACATCAGGCCGGAAAACATTCCCGGGGTTTCTTTCAGGCGTGCGCCGCGCCCCTTCTTGACGGTCGCGATGAACTGCCGGTGGATGTCGTCGAGCAGTTCCTGGGCATGCGCCTTGTGCACCTCGTTCTGCGGCGAGAAGGGATCGAGAAAGCCCTTGTGCTCGCCGGCGGTCAGCAGGCGCCGCTCGACGCCGAGCTTGTCCATGCCGCCGGTGAAGCCGAAACCGTCCATCAGCACGCCGATCGAGCCGACGATGCTGGCCTTGTCGACGAAGATCTTGTCGGCCGCCGCGGCGACGTAATAGCCTCCGGAGGCGCACACGTCCTCGACGACGACATGCAGCGGCTTGTCGGGATGCCTGGCGCGCAACCGGCCGATCTCGCTGGCGATGATGCCGGCCTGCACCGGGCTGCCGCCCGGGCTGTTGATGCGCAGGATCACGCCCGCCGCCCCCGGTTCCTCGAAGGCCGATTGCAGGGCGCTGACAATGTTGTCGGCATTCGCATCGCCCTTGGCCTGGATCACGCCGCTGATTTCGATCAGCGCCGTGTGACGCGCGCCCTTGTCCGGTTCCAGCAGGGCCTCCCAGTCGATCAGGGTGGTCAGCGCAACCGTCAGATAGGCGAAGGCGAGCAGTTTGAAAAAGATGCCCCAGCGCCGGGCGCGCCGTTGCTCCTCAAGCGCCGCCAGCGCCACTTTTTCCAGCACCTTGCGTTCCCAACTTCCTTCTTCGGCCATTTTTTTCATCCCGTGCGTTCAAGCGTTTCTCGCCAGCCAGCTTGCCAGACCGACGACAGTTTCCGCGCAGTATAAGTGTTCCACCTCCGCGAGCGCAGCCGGCGCATGGGCGCCATAGCCGACCGCCACCGCGGCGACCCCGGCGTTGCGCGCCATCCGCAGATCGTGGGTGGTGTCGCCGATCATCAGGGTCTGCTCCGGCGCGACGGCCAGCGCCGCCATCAGTTCCTCGAGCATTTGCGGATGCGGCTTGGAATGACACTCGTCGGCGCAGCGGGTGTCGTGGAACAGGTCGCCGAGCCCGCTGCGGCCGAGCGCGCGTTCCAGCCCCGGGCGGGATTTGCCGGTCGCCACGCCCAGCAGATGGCCGCGGCCGGCCAGCGTGCGCACCAGCTCGGCCGCGCCCGGAAACAGCTCCAGTTCGTGGTCGCGCGACAGATAGTGATGGCGGTAGCGCTCGACCAGCGCAGGATAGCGCTCTTCCGGCAGGCCGGGCAGGGCATGGCGCAGGGCATCCGCCAGGCCGAGCCCGATGATGTAACGGGCGCGTTCTTCTGGGGGCGGCGCCAGCCCCAGGTCGAGCGCGGCGGCCTCGACGCTGCGGACGATCATGGCCGTCGAATCCATCAGCGTGCCGTCCCAGTCGAACACGATCAGTTCATAGCGTTTCATCGGTCTTTGCCAGTTTTCCGAGGAAATTTTTCAGCTCCGCCGGCAGCGGTGCGGCCAGGCTCAGCCTTTCCCCGTTCAGCGGATGCGGCAGCCCCATTGCCGCAGCGTGCAGGAACATGCGCTTGAGTCCGAACTTTTGCACCTCCCGGTTGAGGGCGAAATCGCCATATTTCTCGTCGCCGAGGATGGGGAAACCCAGATGGGCCAGATGCACGCGGATCTGATGGGTGCGGCCGGTGCGCAGCTCCACATCGAGGAGGCTGGCCTCGCCCTGCGGCAGCCGGTAGCGCCCCATGAGGCGCACGATCGAATGCGCCTCTCTGCCCTGCGGAGTCACCCGCACCCGCCGTTCGCCCTCTGCCGTGATGTATTTGTGCAAGGGCAGGCGGACGTGACGCAAAAGATCGCGCCAGCGCCCCTTCACCAAGGCCAGATAACGCTTGTCGATGCCGCCGGCACGGAACAGGTCGTGCAGTCCGGTCAGCGCCGCGCGCTTTTTGCCGATCGCCAGCAGGCCCGAGGTCTCGCGGTCGAGCCGGTGGGCCAGTTCGAGAAACTTCGCCTGCGGTCGCGCTCTGCGGAGCTGCTCGATCACGCCGAAATCGACCCCGCTGCCGCCATGCACCGCCACGCCGGCCGGCTTGTCGATGACGAGCAGGGCCTCGTCCTCGAAAACGACCGCGAATTCGCGCGCCGGCACGAGCGTTGCGTCGCCCGATTCCGCCAGACGGATGGGCGGGACGCGCACTCGATCACCCGGTTCGAGTCGCCGGTCGGCCGCCGCCCGGCCCTTGTTCACCCGCACCTCGCCGCTGCGCAGGATGCGATAGACATGGCTTTTCGGCACGCCCTTCAGCTTTTTCGCCAGGTAGTTGTCGATGCGCTGTCCTGCGCCATCCTCGCCGACATCGAGGAAAGTAACCGAATTTTTACTCAAGTCTTTCATTTCCAATATAATGCGCCGCTGCTACGCCGTCGCCGGACGGCGCGCCCGGCAGCCCGAAGCGGTCCCGGGGCGCTCTGAGGGAGCTTGGCGCTAGCTTTCACGGTGGATCGCTCGCCTGAAGCAGCGAGTCTACTTCGTCTCTAGACATTTAATTACGCGCAATGCAGGTTTAGATGCGCGGCGCCGGCGACGTTGTCGCTTCCGGCTTCGCGCGCGACAAATCGTCCCACCCATTTGCCCAGCCCGTCACCACAACCGATGAGCCCGTACCCGCAAATCTGACCAACGCCGCGCAGCACGAGCGGCGTGATTTGTCGTGCCTTCCCTGCCTGTGCGTGGGAGCACACATGAAACGCATGCTGTTCAATGCGACGCAGGCCGAGGAACTCCGCGTCGCGATCGTCGATGGTCAGAAACTCATCGACCTCGACATCGAATCGGCCGCCAAAGAGCAACGCAAGAGCAACATCTACAAGGCGGTCATTACCCGCATCGAGCCCAGCCTCGAGGCCGCCTTCGTCGACTACGGCGCCGAGCGGCACGGTTTCCTGCCCTTCAAGGAAGTCTCACGCAGCTATTTTCAGTCCGACGTCGAACCCGGCCGCGCCCGCATCCAGGAGGCGCTCAAGGTCGGCCAGGAACTGATCGTCCAGGTCGAGAAGGACGAGCGCGGCAACAAGGGCGCCGCCCTGACCACCTACGTCTCGCTGGCCGGCCGCTACCTGGTGCTGATGCCGAACAACCCGCGCGGCGGCGGCGTCTCGCGCCGCATCGAGGGCGAGGAGCGCCAGGAACTGCGCGAGGTGATGGACCAGCTCGACGTGCCCCAGGGCATGAGCCTGATCGCCCGCACTGCCGGCATCGGGAGGACCGCCGAGGAGTTGCAGTGGGACCTCAACTACCTGCTGCAGCTCTGGGGCGCCATCGACGGCGCCGCCCAGGCGCAGGCCGGCGCCTTCCTGATCTATCAGGAGTCCAGCCTGGTCATCCGCGCCATCCGCGACTACTTCCAGCCCGAGATCGGCGAGATCCTGATCGATACCGACGACATCTACGAACAGGCCCAGCAGTTCATGGCGCACGTGATGCCGGGCAATGTCGCGCGCGTCAAACGCTACCGGGACGACGTGCCGCTGTTCTCGCGCTTCCAGATCGAACACCAGATCGAATCGGCATACTCGCGGCAGGTCACCCTGCCCTCAGGCGGCGCAGTGGTCATCGACCACACCGAGGCGCTCGTCTCCATCGATGTCAACTCCGGCCGCGCCACCAAGGGCGCCGACATCGAGGAAACCGCCTTCCGCACCAATTGCGAAGCCGCCGACGAAATCGCCCGCCAGCTGCGCCTGCGCGACCTGGGCGGCCTGATCGTCATCGACTTCATCGACATGGAGTCGGCCAAGAACCAACGTGAAGTCGAGAACCGGCTGCGCGACGCCCTGCACTTCGATCGCGCGCGCGTCCAGACCAGCAAGATCTCGCGCTTCGGCCTGCTCGAGCTGTCGCGCCAGCGCCTGCGGCCCGCACTCGCCGAGGCCAGCTACATCACCTGCCCCCGTTGTACGGGTACCGGCCACATCCGCAGCACGGAATCCGCCGCCCTGCACATCCTGCGCATCCTCGAAGAGGAGGCGATGAAGGAAAACACCGGCGCCCTTCACGTCCAGGTGCCGGTCGATGTCGGCACCTTCCTGCTCAACGAAAAGCGCCTCGACATCGCGCGCATCGAGGCCCGCCATCGCGTCAATCTGCTGATCATCCCGAACCGCCACCTCGAGACGCCGCAGCACGAAATCATCCGCCTGCGTCATGACCAGCTCAACCAGGAAGGGGCAACGCTCGCCAGCTACGCCATGGCCGTCAAGCCGGGCGAGGAGGAAAGCGCCCCGACGGTCGCCGGCGAAGGACGTGCGGCACGCACCGAAGCGGCGGTAAAAGGCATCACGCCCGAACAACCCGCCCCGACGGTCGCGGTGAGCGGGACCGGAACGACAGCCCCCACGCCGCCGGGATTCATTGCCCGCATCATGTCCTGGCTCACCGGCGGCGGCAGGAAGAACTCGACGGAAGAAGCCGGGGCTGCGGCGACGCCCGCGAAAGCCGGGCGTTCCGGTCGTCGCGGCCGGGGCGCACGCCCCGAGGGCGGGGAACAACGCACCCGCCGCGAGGCGCGCGAGCGCGTCGAAGGCGGCGCGCGCGCCGAGCGCAAGGAGCGCGCCGAACCAGGCAGAGAAGCACAGCGCGAACCGCGCGATAGCCGTCAGAGTCGCGGCGAGCGCAAGGAGCGCGGCGAGGGCGGCAAGGAACAACCCAGCCGTCCGATCCGCCAGAAGCCCGCCGGCGCGCCGGAAGCGCAGGCATTATCGGCGGTCGCCATCGCCCCGACCGGGGCGAGCCTGGCGGAGGCCAACAGCGAAGCCGACCGGCCTCGCGGCCGGCGCGGCGGCCGCGGTCGCGGCGATCGCCAGCTGGAAGAGGTCGCCGCCGCCGTCGCCGCAGTTGCGCCGCCGGTCGCCGCCGACCGCGAGGCCGACGCCGGGACCGTGGTCGCCGCGGCCATCCCCGCCGCCGCAACGGTAGCGGAGACTGCCGGCGCCCCGGCGCCAATCCCGGAGCCGGCAGCCGTGGTCGAAACGCAGCCCGCGGTGGCCATCCCCGAGCCGGAACAGGCGCCTCAGCCGACGCCCTCGCCCGCCGTCGCGGCTGCCGTTTCACTCCCTGCGGCCAAGCCGTCCGCTCCCGTCGACCTTTCCACCGAATTGCAGAAGGCGGGATTGCAGTTGATCGAAACCTCGCGGGCGGCCCCCGCCCTCGCCGCGTCGGCGCCGGCACAGCCCCTGGGCCGCAAGCCCAGGCCCGCGCCGACGGTCAACGCAGAGCCTCTGCAGAGGGTCGAGACCCGTACCCGCCAGTCATAGGGGTAGTGGGATCGTCACGGCGTTGTCATCGGACGACTTCAGCATGGAGGCAACCTCATCCAGCGGCTGACGCAATGTTCAAACGCTCCCCCACCGGCGAAGCCTTCTGCCCCGACGGTGTCACTGATGCACCGCAACCGTTGCTCCAGCGATCGACAAGGAACTCGCTGATCATTTTCATCGCCAGCTTCGTTCTGCTGCAATGGGCATGGAACGCAGCGCGCGACACCTGGGTCGAGCGGCTGGTGATCCACGAAGCCACCGTCAAGCCTGCCGCCGCACTGGTTCAGCTCATCACTCCCGCGGCGAACGCCAGGCCGGTCGCCGCCAGCATCAAGGCGCCGGGCGGCGGGCTCAACATCCTCGTCGGCTGCGAAGGCGTCGAAGTCATGTTCTTGCTCATCGCCGCCTTCGCCGCCGTCAGGCTGGGGTGGCGGCGGAAACTGATCGGCCTGGGTCTGGGGCTGACTCTGGTCTTCGTGCTCAATCAGGGGCGCATCCTTGCTCTGTTCTATGCTTTCCGCAATCAGCGCAGCCTGTTCGACCTGCTGCACACCACCGTATTGCCGGTCGTGCTGATCGCGGCGGTCGCCCTGTATTTCTATGCCGTCCTCCAGCGCAGCCGCCTGGCCTAGTCCGGGCCGGTTCGCCGTGGCGCTGATCCTCGGTTTCACGCTCGCGCTGGTCGCCGCCTGGTTGTGGGGTACGGCGTTGATCGAAGCGCTCCTGCCCGCCACATGGATCATGCTGGGCTGGATCGACGACCGCTTCACGATCCTGTTCCTGGGGATCGATCATACCGTCCAGGACACCGTGATCCGCCTGCGGGTCAATCTCGTCCGGCCGATCGTCGTCGGCAGCCATGTCGCCGAGCCCCACCCACAAGGCTGGCTGGAGGTGACCACCACGGTGGGCGCGATGCTGCAACCGCTCACCCTCGCGCTCGGCATCGCCGGCGCCTGGCTGCGGCCCTGGCGCCGATACCTGGGCGCCCTCGCGCTTGCCTGCGGCCTGTCGCTGGCGTTCATGCTCGTCGACATCCCGCTGACGCTCCACGCTTATGTCTGGGACATGTTCGTCTCCCACTACGATCCGCAGCGCTTCTCGCCGCTGATGGCCGTCCATAACTTCCTGCGGGGCGGCGGAAGATTGGGGATCGGCCTTCTGATCGGCGTCATCGCCATCCTCGCCGCGGCGAAGTTCGACAGCACACGGCCTCCCGCGTCCCGCCTGTCGCCCAAGCGGTAATGCAGGCCGCCGGCAACACCCATGTCATGATCCGAACGGATCATAAAATGCCTTTGGGATGACGCATCGGACGTAACAATTGCCGAATAAGTTGTTCCCCGACAATTCCGGAAAAGGGGAGCTTCGTGAAACGCCAACTCATCCTGCCGGCGCTGGCGTTCCTGGCCGTCCTGACGGCGCCGGCGCAGGCAAGCATCGATACGGCCCGCGCCAAGGGGCTCAAATGGCTGGTGCAGACCCAGCAAGGAGACGGCGCCTTTGCCGGCGCGCAGGGTATCGAAGTCCAGGCGACCGCGGCGGCGGTCGAGGCGATGGGCGGCGGCGGCATGACCAAATCCCCGCAATACGCCCGCGCCCTGGCCTGGCTGGCCAATGCGCCGGGCGGCAGCCTCGATGCGCGGGCCTGGCAGGCGATGGCGCTGGCCGGCGCGGGCCGCGATGCAACCATCATCGCAGGCGAAATTCGCGCCGAGCGCAACACCAGCATCGCCGTGTCCGGCGGCATTGCCGGCGGATATGCCGCCTGGGGCGCGTATCCCGGTTACGGCAGCAGCATTCCGGATACCGCCCAGGGTTACGGCGCGCTGCGCAGCGCGGGCCTGGCTTACCCAAACGACACGATGGAGCTGACTGTCACGATGCTGTGCGCGATTCTCCCGGCGCAACTCGCCGGCGCGCCCTGGACCGGCGCCTGGCCGCATGCCCTGCCGCAAAGCGGTCAGCCACCGGCGGTTTCGCCGGGGGCTCTGGTCGCCACGGCGATCATGCTTCATGAGGCCAAGAAGCAGCGCCAGGCCGGCCGCTTTCTGAGCGGGTCCGCCTGCGGCAGGTCTTCCCCCGCCGCAATCGATGCCGCCATGGCCGGCGCCAGGGCCTGGCTGCTCGCCCAGGCCAACGGCGACGGCGGATTCGCCGAACGCAGCCCGCAGACCGGCAGTCTTGAAGCTTCGCACCCGCTGGCGACGGCCATGGCGGTGCGCGCCCTGGCGCTGTTCGCCGCCGAGGGCGATCCCGCCGCTGCGACGGCGGTCGGCAACGCCCGCAACTGGCTGGCGGGACAGCAGGGCGCGGACGGCAGCTGGCGCGGCGATCCCTTCGTCACGGCGCGCGTGCTGGCGGCCCTGCCGGCGGCGACGGGCGCGCAAGCCGCGGATGCCGACGGCGACGGCTTGCCCGACGTGGTCGAGACGCAGCTGGGCAGCCAGATCATGGTCGCCGATGCGCAGCGCCACCTGGCGCACGACGCGCAGGCCGAGTCCGGCGTGACCACCACCGCGTTCACCGCCGCCGGCATCCTGGGCCAGCCGTTCGCCCATCTGCTCACCGCCGACGGGACGACGCCGATCAGCTATGCCCTGGTCGGCGGCGCCCTGCCGCCCGGACTGGCGCTGGCGGCCGGCGGGCAGATCGCCGGCACGCCGACCCACCTCGGCAGCTATGCCTTTGACTATGAAGCCACCGACGCCGGCGGCGCCAAGACCCAGATCATCGGCCGCATCGACATCGCCGCCGCGTCCTCCGACGCGGACGGCGACGTGCCGCTGCCCGCCTGGGCGCTGTTCGCCCTGGGCGCAGCCCTGCTGGCCGCGCTGCGCCGCAAGACGACCTGACCACACTCAACCAATACGGCCCATCCCGACGAGGCTTCCATGCGCTGCCCGACCCTGATTCGCTCATTCATCTTTGTCCTGGCGCTGGCTGCCGGAACGGCCGTGGCCGCGCCCGGCAACGCATCGATGGCCCTGGTGCCCGCCGAGGCCGTGCGCGCGGTGCGCGCCGCCCAGCAGGGGCAGGAAGACATTCTGGCCAATACCCTGGCGCGCCGTTTGCGCGAGACGCACGCCCTGGCGCGCGACCTGGACGGCGCGGATGAACACCTGCCCCTGCCGCAACGCCGTACCGCGGCCGCCGCCAAGCGGCAGGAAATCGCCGGCTTGCGCGACGAAGTGCTGCAACGCGTCGCCGGCGCGGCCCAGGCGGCCGCGGCCCGGGGCGACGCCCAGGGCGCGGCCGCGGCCGACGATCTGCGGGGCCGGCTGGCCGAGCGCTTCGCGCTGCTGGCCGAAGATCTTTCCGCCCTGGAAAAGGCCGACCGCCCCGCCCTGCGCCAGCGCGCCGGCCAGGTCGCGGGGCGCCTCGATGCCTGGCTGGCCGCGCGGCCGGTCGAACCGCTGCCGCAGCCCAACTGGCGAAAAGGCGAGGCGGTCGCGCCGATCGAACTGCCGGCCACCGAGCTCATGCCGCAGTTCGTCGCCGACGCCGGCTGGCTCATGCAGGAGAAGCTCGCCAGTCGTGACGGTTTCCTCCGCGTTGCCTTGCGTCCCACCCCCGCCGAAGCGAGCGCCTGCGGCTATGGCGCGGCCGACCTGGCCGACACCCCCGAGACCCCGAAGACCCACCCGGACATCGTGGCGCTGGCCGCGCAGCTCGACCACAACCCGGTGCACATGTTCGAGTGGGTCAGCCAGAACATCAGGTTCGAGCCTTACTACGGCTCCATGAAGGGCGGTCTGGGCGCGCTCTGGAGCCAATCCGGCGGCGCCACCGACCAGGCCAGCTTGCTGGTTGCGCTGCTGCGGGCGGCCAACATTCCCGCGCGCTACGTGCGGGGCAACATCTCGGTGCTGGATAGTTCCTCCCTGGGCGCGGAGGGTCGCGGCCCGCGCTGGATCGGCGCCAGGAATTATCTGGCGGCGGCGAACCTGCTGAGCATGAACGGCAACCCCGCCACGGCCTATCGCAGCAACGGCATCGACCTGGCCCATGTCTGGGTCGCGGCCTGTCTGCCCTATGCCGCCTGGCGCGGCGCCGGCATCGACGATTCCGGCCATCGCTGGGTGCCGCTCGACCCGTCGTACAAGGATCACCGCTACCAGGCCGGCATCCAGGTCGATGCCGGCTTCGACTTCAACTACCCCACCTGGCTGGCCAGCCGGCTGGACGCGCAGGGCAACTACCAGCTGCCGCAGGAAGCGTTCGCGGATCAAGTCGCGGCCCATGTCAAGAGCAAGGCGCCGCATTACGCGAACAACGTGATCGAGGACGTGCCCTACCGGTCGGAAATCAAGCGCCGGCATTACGACATCCTGCCCATCGCGCCGCCCTACGAAGTGCGGCAATACACCAGCTGGAGCGGCGTCGCCAACGAAACGGCGGAGACCGCCCTGCTGCCCGACCGCCACAAGTATCGCCTGTTGGTCGCGGCCAAGAACGCCGGCGGCGGCCTGCTCGCGCAGAAGACCCTCAACCTGGTCGAGCTGACGACGAAGCGCCTGACCCTTTCCTACAAGGGGGCGACCGCCGCCGACCAGAGCGCCTTCGACGCCTGGTTCAACGCCGTCGATCCGGCCGCCCAGCCGGCCTGCGCCGCCACCGCCAACATGGTGCCGGTCATCAAGCTCGAAGGCGTCGAACAGGCCAGCGAAGGCGGCAGTGGCGCCACCCCCCTGTGCTCGACCGACAACCAGCTGGCGATGACGGTGACGCTGGCCGAACTGGGCGCTGCCGCCACCCGTTCGAGCGTGAACTACTCGAACATCGCCGCCGCCAACCTGCACGCCCTGCATGCCGACGCCTGGCACACCTCCGACACCTATCTGGCCAAGCGCAGCGAGCAACTGCTCGCCGCCGTGCGCGCCAACCCCGGCAACCCCAACGCCGACCGCGACGGCATCGAGGGCGAATTCCTCAACCTCGCCGCCAGCCAGTACAGCCGTTACGTCGTCGATGCCAGCCGCCGCGCCGGGGAACTGTTCGGCGAATCCGGCACCGTGGGCGTGAGCCTGGGGCTGACCGCCGCCCAGGTCAAGGTCAACTACCTGTTCGACCTGCCCTACGGCCTCTACCGCAAGGGCTTCCTGATCGACTGGCCGGGCGGCGTGTACACCGGCACCCGGCTCGACGGCACGCCGGGCGACCGGCGCGCCTTCAAGCTGGCCGGCTTCGCCGGCTCCGCTTACGAAGCCTATATCTGGAACGCACTGGCCGGTCTCGACGCCGTCTCCACCACGCGCGGCCTGCAATTCGCCAAGGAACAGGGCATCGAGATCCTGCAGATCGACAACACGACCGACTGGGCCAACCACAAGTGCAAGCTCACCAACAGCTGCGCCGACGGCGCGCTCAACACCAACCCGGCGGGCAGCAGTTACAGCGCGCAGGCGGTCAGCCAGATCGAGACGAATTACGTCAACCAGGGCTTCAAGCTGACCATTCCGCGCCGCCTGATCCAGTACCCGGACGCCGGCGGCTGGAAGGGTTACGCCTTCTACGGCGAGAACCTCAGCGCCAACCCGGTGCGCGTCAGCTTCCCCATTGGCGCCCACAGCGGCGGCGTGACGGTCGAGCCGGCCGGTGGCGCGCGCGCCGGCGAAGCCCATGGCGGCTACGGCCAGGGCGACCCGTTTGCCGGGCTGTATGACCCGGCGCTGGGGACGGGCATCGTCGCCAATGCCAGCGCTCCGGTCGCCGCCCAGCACTCCGGCAGCAACGGCCACCAGGCCGCCAACGGCTTTGGCGCCGGCGCCACCGTCTCCGGCGACCCGGTGAACATGGTCACCGGCAACCTGATCCACAGCGAGCGCGACATCGCCCTCAAGGGCCGGGGCGGCCTGCCGCTGATGTTCGAGCGCTGGTACAACTCCAAGGGCGCCCAGGACGGCCCGCTCGGCTTCGGCTGGACCCACAGCTTCAACCACCAGCTGCGCTTCTACGGTGTGGAAAACGGCCTCGCCAAGCTGGCCTGGGTCGACGGCACCGGCGGCGAACGCTACTTCGCCACGGCCAACCATGTCAGCGGCAACATCAGCGTCGGCGCGGCCTTCTCGGGAACGGCCGGTATTTACGCCACGCTCGAACGCCTGGGCGACGGCAAGTACCGGGTCACCGAGCGCTCGGGCATGGCTTACGTCTTCGAATCGGTGAATGCCACCGCCACCGACACCCAGCAGAAGGCGCGCCTGCTGTCGATCGCCGACAGGAACGGCAACGGCCTGACGCTCGCCTACAACGCGAGCTGCGGCCACCAGCTGTGCAGCGTCACCGACAGCCTCGGCCGCGCGCTCAGCTTCACCTACACATCCAATCGCATCACGCAGATTGCCGACTGGAGCGGCCGCATCTGGCAATACGCCTACGACGCCCACGGCGACCTGATCACCTTCAAGAACCCGCTCGCCGTCGCCGGCAGCCAGCCGCCGGTCGCCTACCAGTACTACACCGCCGCCGACGGCGCAAAGCTCGCCCACGCCCTGAAGCGTTACACCCTGCCGCGCGGCAACGGCATGCGCTTCGAGTACTACGCCCACGGCCGGGTCTTCCGCCACACCCCCTTCGGCACCGACGGCGCACTCAAGGAAGATCACGCCACCGCCTTCGCCTGGAGCGAATTCCGCCGCGAGGCGCGGCAGACCGATGCGCTGGGCAACGCGCGCGTCTTCCTGTTCGACGCCCACGGCAATCCGCTGTCGATCACCGACGAGGCGGGGGCCGAGACCCGCTACAGCTACGACAGCACCGCCGGCCGCACCCATCTGCGCCTCTCCAAAACCGACCCCATGGGCATGGTCACAAGCTACGCCTACGACGCCCTCGGCAACCTCAGCGACGTCACCCTGCCCAGCACGCGCACCCTGCAGTACCGCGACCACACCGCCTACGGCCAGCCCCGGCGGGTCAAGGACGCCGACGGCCACTGGACGCTCAACCGCTATGACAGCGCCGGCAACCTGACCGACGTCATCCGGACCCGGGCCGGCGTCACCCCCACGGCCGACAGCCGTCCCGCCAGCGCCGACATTCTGGCCTGGAGCCAGTTTCAGGCCGACAGCGTCGGCAACCCCATCCTTGTGCGGCGCCTGCGCGACTGGACTTCCGCCGTGCTCGGCAACGCCGCCAGCGGGGTCGGGCCGAGCCTGGAAACCGGCTACGACGCCCAGCGGCTCAACGTCACCGGCCTGACGCGGCGGGGGGACACCAACGGCAGCCCGGCCAGCCTCGAAGTCGAGACCTTCACCGACTTTGCCCACGACAGCCTCGGTCGCCTGACGCGCGGCCCGGACGCCGCCTGGCATGCCGCCGACACCCGGTACGACGCCCTCGACCGTCCCGTCAAGATCCCCGACGGCCGCGGCCGCCAGTGGGACACCGTCCATGACGCCAACGGCAACCCGCTGCTGGTGGGCCTCACGATCGATGGCGCCTACCTCGACGGCCACTACGCCGCCTGGGACGACCTCGACCGCCTGGAGCGCAAGGTGGATTACGCCGGCCACGCCGTCCTGAACCAATACAACGCGCTGGGCCACCTCACCGCGGCGACCGGCGCCGACGGCTACAGCATCGGCTTCGACCGCGACCCGCTGGGCCGGATCACCGGCGCCACCAACGAGGCAGGCCACCGCGTCTCTCTCACCCTGGACGCGGATGGGCGGCCCCGGAGCAGCACCGACCCCAACCACCTGACGACTGCCTTCGAGTATTACCACGCCAGCCAGGACGGGCGACTCAAGCGCAGCACCCTGCCCAAAGTGACCGGCCAGAGCGCCGGCCGCGCGGTCGAGATCGCCGCCTACGACGGCGCCGGGCGACCGACGCGCATCGACGCCCTCGCCGCCGACGGCACCATCCGGGACAGCACCCGCCACTACGACGAACTCGGCCGGCTCACCCGCGAAGTCGGCCCGCCGACCAGCACCACCGACAGCAACCGTCCCGTCAGCTGCGTCGTCTACACCGTACTCGGCGATGTGGCGGAGGTTTGGGCCGGCAGCACCACCGACACCGCCGGCAAGACCTGCACCCTCGACGGCATCACCGTCAAGAAGCAGGTGAGCTACACCTACGACGACTTCGGCCGCAAGCTCTCCGAAACCGACCCCAACGGCAAAACCTGGCGCTGGACCTGGAACGGCCACAACCAGCTCGTCAGCAGCCAGACCCCCGCACAGGCCGCCGCCGGGCAAACGACCACCTACGCCTGGGGCGCCAAGGGCCAGAGCGGCGAAGTGCAGGGCCAGCTCAAACAAAGAACCGTCCCCGGCGCGCAGACCGCCGTCTACACCCGGAACGCGCTCGGCCTGGTCACCCGCGCCGAGACGAAGAACGGCAGCAACCAGACCGTCGTCGCCTACGAGTACGCCTACGACCCGGCCAAGCGGCTGCGCACCGTCACCGACTCCAGAGGCAACAAGACCCTGACCTATACCTGGACGCCCGGCGGGCGGCTCGCCCAGGTGGAAGATTCCGACGGCCACCTGGCCAGTTACGCCTATGACGCCGTCGGCCGGCTGGCGAGCCTCGCCGCGCCCAACGGCGAGACCGTGTCCTACGTCTGGGACGCCGGCGGCCGGTTGGTCGAGCAGCGCCTGAACTCCGGACAAAGAACGACGCAAAGCTGGTTCGAGGACGGCAGCCTCAAACAGAAACAGAACCTCTACAACACGACCGTCCTCTCCAGCCACCTCTACAGCCTCGACGCCCAGGGCCGGCGCGCCACCCATGCGGAAAACATCGCCGGCAGCGCCAAAACCTGGAGCTACGGCTACGACCACCTCGACCGCCTGACCAGCGCCACCGACGGCACCGCCGAGACCTACGCCTACGACCTCTTCGGCAACCGCCGGAGCAAGACCCAATCCGGCACGACCACCGCCTATCTCTACGACGCCGCGCACCAGCTGAGTGAAATCCGCTCGGGCAGTGACACCGGCCCGCTGATCGGCGCGGCGGTCCACGACGCCGACGGGCGTCTCGCCAAGCTGTGCGAAGGGCCGACGGTCACGAAGACCAGCACCGACTGCACCGCCGGCGGCACCGGGGCGACCGCGCTCGCCCTCACCTGGAACGCGCTGGATCATCTGCTGACGGCGACGCGCACCGGCGCCAACGCGGTGGCCGAGAGCTACGCCTACGACGACAGCGGCCGCCGTATCGCCAAAGTCGGCGCCGGCGCGACGGCACTGTACCTCTACGACGGCGACGCCATTCATGCCGAGTGGGCCGCCGCCATGACCGGCATGCCCAGTGCGGCCTACGTGCACGGCGCCGGCATCGACGAACCGCTGCTGCGCCTGACCGGCCAGACCCACCTGCCCGCGGCGACTCAGGCGGCTTACCTTGCGGACGGCCTGGGCAGCGTGGTCGGCACGGCCAATACCGCCGGCACGCTGACGGCGAACCAGCGGTTCGATGCCTGGGGCAATCGCATCGCCCACAGCGGCACGATTCCGCAATACGGCTACACCGGACGCGAGCCGGATGCGACGGGCCTGGTCTTCTACCGCGCTCGCTACTACCACCCCGCCAGCGCCCGGTCGCGCCAGCCTTCGAGCTTGTATATCGGCACCGAGATCTCGCGCGAGATCGCATCGACCGACTCGCCGCGCAGCAGGCGCAGCGCGACCTCCCTTTTGCGTCCCGCCGACCACCGCTTGATTTCGGCGGCCGCGCCGGGCTC